>Ga0181519_10000579_pt1 | contig 33516 bp, 27 predicted proteins | sample PEATcosm2014_Bin_26_FD_121102 | JGI IMG/M metagenome (GOLD analysis project Ga0181519, IMG submission 121102) | Peatland microbial communities from MTU Mesocosm Facility, Houghton, MI, USA - PEATcosm2014_Bin02_10_metaG | ecosystem: Environmental > Terrestrial > Soil > Wetlands > Peat | place...
GGCCGTGGCGCGGCATCTGCTCCACGCTGTACGCGTCGAGCTGCGCGTAGGGCTCGCCGGCGATGTCGACGACGAACGCGAGCCGCGCCGCGTCGAGGGTCAACTGGTCGGCGAGGTCGGGGCCGGCGATGACGTGCGGCACGTGGGCGGTCAGGGTGGTGATAGGGGCGGCGACGGGAACCACCGCCACGAGGTCGACGGGTTGCGCCGCCGGCACCGCGCACCACGCGACGACGGTCGCGAAGCCGAGGACGTTGCCGAGGATCACCGGGACGAGGACGCGTTCGGCCAGCATGGCGGCGGTCTAATGCAAGGCAAAGACCGCTACGAAGGGCGAGCAGTGTCGGGCATTTGGCGGTGCGCGTGTCTGGTGAGACGCGGCGGCGCTTGCCGAGCGCAGCGGGGCGTGCCGCTCAGCGCAAACCGTGCCGCCCGTGCCGCCCGTGCCGACGCCTGGTCACGCCGGCTCGACCAGCGCCACGGCGATCCGCCCGGCCAGGTCGCACGCGACGAACGTCGCGGCCGAGCGGATCGCCGAGGCGATCGCGGCCGCGTCGCTGCGGCCGTGCGCGATCACGACCGGCCGTGCCACGCCGGCGAGCAGCGCGCCGCCGACCTCGGTGTAGTCGATCTGGTGCGCGACGTTGCGGAGCGCCGGCGCCACGATCGCCGCGCCGAGGCGGGCGAGCGGCGTCGCGTCGAGCTCGCGGCGGACCAGCCCGAACATGCCTTCCGCGATGCCCTCGCACGTCTTGAGCACGACGTTGCCGGTGAAGCCGTCGGTCGCGACGACGTCGACCACGCCGGTGAACAGGTCGCTGCCCTCGACGTAGCCGACGTAGCCGAGCGAGCCCTGCTGCAGCAGCAGGTGCGCGGCCTTGACGATCTCGTGGCCCTTGATGTCCTCGCTGCCGATGTTGAGGAGCCCGACCCGCGGCCGCGGCCGGCCGAGGAGCTCGGCCGCGACCACCGAGCCCGTCAGCGCGAACTGCACCAGCTGCGCCGGGCTCGCCGAGATGTTGGCGCCGAGATCGAGCATGCAGGTATGGCCGCCGCTCGCCGGGATCTTGGAGACGATCGCCGGGCGCTCGATGCCCTCGATCATGCCGAGCACGAAGTGCGCGGTGGACATGAGGGCGCCGGTGTTGCCGCTCGACACGCAGGCGGCCGCGCGGCCGGCGGCGACGAGGTCGATCGCGCGCCTGAGCGAGGAATCCTTCTTGCGGCGGATCGCGTCGCGCGGACGCTCGTCCATCGCGACCACCTGCGTCGCGGGGACGATCTCGATGCGCGCGCGGAGCCCGCCATCGAGCGAGGCGAGTGCGGCATCGAGTGCCGCGGGCATGCCGACGAGCGCGATGCGCAGCGCCGGCTGCTCGCGCAGCACCTCGAGCGCTCCGGGCACGCACACGCTCGGCCCGTGGTCGCCGCTCATCGCGTCGACCGCGATGGTGATGCCGCCTTGCAACGGACTGGGCCGGGACACGGCCTGCCGGCGCGGAGCGTTACTCCTCGCCTGCCTCGACCGGGGTGTCGATGACCTTCTTGCCGCGGTAGTACCCGTCGCGGCTCACCCGGTGACGCAGGTGCGTCTCGCCGGAGGTGGGGTCGGTCGACAGCGCCGGCGCACTCAGGTGATCGTGCGAACGGTGCATGCCGCGCTTCGACGGCGTCTTCCTGCTCTTCTGAACGGCCATGTCTTGCTCCTAAACGTCAACGCTTCAGCAGATCGCGCAGCTCGGCAAACGGCCGCTGCGTCGGGCGAACGGCCGGCGCTGCCTCCGGCTCGCTCTCGGCGGCGGCAGCCGCCAGCTGCAGTGCACAGTCAGCGGGCGTTGCGTGCATCGGCACGAGCGGCAACGCCAGCATCAGCTCGTCCTCGACGAACTCCTTGAACGCCAGCTGCCCGCCCGGCGCGGTCACCGCGTCGTAGGCCTCCGGCACCCGCCCCGACTCGGCATCGCGCGCCACGAACGCGACGCGCACCGGGGACTCGAGCTCCGCCGCAAACTCGGCGAGGCAGCGCTGGCACACCAGCCAGGCCCTCGCCCTCACGGCCCCCTCGAGCGCGGGGAAGGCCCCGGCCTCGTGGAAGCGAAATTCGACCGCCACCTGCCCCTCGGGCCGGGCAAGGCTGTCCCGCAGGCGCTCGAACCCGCCTAGCGGGTAGTCGCATTCGAGCCGGGTGCGCTGGGCCGCAAGCTGCCCCACGTCCAGCGGGTCCTGGAGGGGCCTCGCCATAGGGCCGCGTATCATAGTGACGCACCGCACCGCTGTCAAAGCGATTTCAAACGCAACGCGTTGATTTGCAAGCCTCGACGCGAACCCAGGAACCGCCGATGCCCCGGACCCCCGAAACGCTCGTCCTCGCCTCCACCTCGCGCTACCGCCGCTCGCTCCTCGAGCGCCTCGGGCTCCCGTTTGCGGTCGACAGCCCCGGCACCGACGAGACGGCGCGTCCCGGAGAGTCACCGGCCACCCTCGCGGCACGGCTCGCACTCGCCAAGGCCCGCGCCGTGGCGCCGCGCCACCCGCTCGCCCACGTCATCGGTTCTGACCAGGTCGCCTCGCTCGAGGGCAGCCTCCTCGGCAAGCCCGGCAGCCCCGCGCGGGCCTGCGAGCAGCTCGCGCGCGCGAGCGGCCGGAGCGTCGAGTTCCTGACCGCGGTCGTGCTGCTCGGGCCGGATGGCAGCGAGCACGCGCACCTCGACCTGACGCGGGTGCGCTTCCGGACCCTCACCGACGCCGAGATCGCGCGCTACGTCGAGCTCGACAAGCCGCTCGACTGTGCCGGGAGCTTTCGCTCCGAGGGGCTCGGGATTGCGCTCTTCGAGGCCGTCGAGACGCGGGATCCGACCGCGCTCGTCGGCCTGCCGCTCGTGTGGCTGGCGGCGGCCCTCAGGCGTGCGGGACTCGATCCGCTCGGACGCGCCTAGCGGCGCTGGGTCCCGAGGCGCTCGCCGGCGCGCGTCGCGGCGTGGCGGTGCGCGGCGCCGAGGTCATCGCCCGGGCCGACGCGCATCTCGAGGTTGCGGATGAGACCGTCGGCGATGTCGTAGATCCAGCCGTGCACGACGAGCGCCTGGCCGCGCTGCCAGGCACCCTGCACCATGGTGGTCTGGCACACGTGCACCACCTGGTCGATGACGTTGAGTTCGCACACGAGCCGCGCGCGCTCGGCGTCCGCGAGCGGGCGCTCGACCAGCGCCTCGTGGCGGCGCACCACGTCCTGCACGTGCCTCAGCCAGTTGTCGATGAGGCCGAGCTGGGCGTTGCCGAGCGCGGCCTGCACGCCGCCGCAGCCGTAGTGGCCGCAGACGATGATCTCGCGCACCTTGAGCACGTCGACCGCGTACTGGATGACCGACAGGCAGTTGAGATCGGTGTGCACGACGACGTTGGCGACGTTGCGATGCACGAACAGCTCGCCCGGCATGAGCCCCACGACCTCGTTCGCGGGCACGCGGCTGTCGGCGCAGCCGATCCACAGGAATTCCGGCGCCTGCTGGCGCACGAGCTTCTGGAAGAAGTCCGGGTCGCGCGCGAGCGTGGCACGCGCCCAGGCGCGGTTCGACTCGAACAGGCGGTGCGGGGCGCGCGGGTCGCTGTCGTGCATGGCGGCCCTCAGCGCGAGCGGCGCGCCGCGCGGCGCGAGCGTTGTCCGGCGAGGCCCTCGAGCACCTGCGCGAGGTCGGGCGGCAGCGGCACGCTCAGCGAGAACTCGCGGTCGGAGTCGGGCCAGGTGAAGCTGAGCGTCTGCGCGTGCAGGAACATGCGCGTCAGGCCGAGTGCGCGCATGCCCTCGTTGAAGGCCTTGTCGCCGTACTTGTCGTCGCCGACGATCGGGTGGCCGGCGTGTGCCGCGTGCACGCGGATCTGGTGCGTGCGGCCGGTGCCGATGTTGACCTCGAGGAGCGTCGCGGTCGGCCCGAAGAAATCCACCGGCGCGAAGGTCGAGTCGGAGGCCTTGCCGGCGGCATGCACCTTGACCACGCGCTCGCCGCCCGACTTCGCGCGGGTCGCGAGCGGCACGTCGATGGTCTTGGTGCCGAGGTTCCAGGCGCCCTTGACGAGTGCGAGGTAGCGCTTCTCGACCTTGCCCTCGCGCATGAGGGCATGCAGTGCCCGGAGCGCCGTGCGGTTCCTCGCGACCAGCAGGAGCCCGCTCGTGTCGCGGTCGAGCCGGTGCGCGAGCTCGAGCGTCTCGGCGGGACGCGAGGCCCTGAGCGCCTCGATGACCCCGAAGCTGATGCCGCTGCCGCCGTGCGCGGCGACCCCGGAGGGCTTGGCAATGACGAGCAGGTCCTTGCTCTCGTGGACGATCGCCGCCTCGATGCTGTCGATCAGGTTGTCCGGCACCCGCATCGGCCCCTGCTCCTCCGGGGTGCGTACGGGCGGCAGGCGCACGTCGTCGCCGGCGGCGAGCCGCTGCTCGGGCCTCGCCCGCTTGCCGTTCACCCGGACCTCGCCCTTCCTCAGGATCCGGTAGATGCGCGAGCGCGGCACGCCCTTCAGGTGCCGGAGCAGCCAGTTGTCGATGCGCTGCCCGCCATCGTCGGTGGCGACGGTCACGTGGGTGACCCCCGGGCCGCGGGCGGGGGCTTGTTCTGCTGGGGATTCGTAAGGCATTGATTTACCGACACTGCTCCGGTATATTTCTGTGCCGTCAGGTGCCAGATGCACGACAACGCGAAGCGTTTCGCGGTCTGCACCTCAGCGCGGTTCTCGCATCTCGAATCGTCCACCCCAGCGATCCACAGCGGATCCGGTCGGCGGAGTGTGTTGCGGCGACCGCATATTAGTTGGTCCTAAGTCGCCCGTCTCGGGAGATCGGACCATCGTTCGGCCGATGACTTGGATGCGCGGCAAGCAGCCGCCCGCGAATCGCGCACCGTAACGTGGGGCGCTTCGCGACGACCGGTCAACGGGCTCGAGAAGGAATGCAGGCCGGGCGCGCTGCCGAGGGTCTTACCACCCACGACGCGCCCGCGATCCGGAAGATGGCTCAAGACGACACATCGCTCAGCAGCCCTCCCCTCGCATCGTTCGCGACGCTCCGCCGCGCCCATGGCGCATCCAGGCAATCGGCCCCCGTTGCTACCCAAGTAGGGGCCCATGAAGAGAATGCTGATCAATGCGACGCAGCAGGAAGAGCTGCGCGTTGCCCTCGTTGACGGTCAGAAACTGTACGACCTGTCGATAGAGATCCCGTCCAAGGAACAGAAGAAGGCGAACATCTACAAAGGCCGGATCACCCGGGTCGAACCGAGTCTCGAGGCCGCCTTCGTCGACTACGGCGCCCAGCGCCACGGCTTCCTGCCGCTCAAGGAAGTCTCCAAGGAATACTTCCGCACCCAGCCGCAGGGCGGGCGCCTCAACATCCGTGAACTCCTGACCGAGGGTCAGGAACTCGTGGTGCAGGTCGAGAAGGAGGAGCGCGGCAACAAGGGGGCGGCGCTGACCACCTTCATCAGCCTCGCCGGCCGTTTCCTCGTGCTGATGCCGAACAACCCGCGCGCCGGTGGCGTGTCGCGGCGCATCGAGGGCGAGGAACGCGATGCCACGCGCGAGGCGATGGAAGGACTCGAGATTCCCGATGGGATGGGCGCCATCGTGCGCACGGCGGGCGTCGGACGCTCCACCGAAGAGCTGAAGTGGGACCTCGACAACCTCGCCACCAACTGGACCGCGATCGACGCGGCCGCCAAGGAGCGGTCGGCGCCGTTCCTCGTCTACCAGGAAAGCGACGCAGTGGCGCGCAGCCTCAGGGACTACCTCTCCGACGACATCGGCGAGGCGCTGTGCGACGACGAGGCCGCCTACCAGCGCGGCCAGGAGTACATGCAGCGCTTCATGCCGCCTGAGGCGCAGAAGAAGCTGAAGCTCTACACGGATGACGTGCCGCTGTTCACGCGCTTCCAGATCGAGAGCCAGATCGAGTCGGCGTACTCGCACAAGGTGACGCTGCCCTCCGGCGGCAGCCTCGTGATCGACCACACCGAGGCGCTGGTCTCGATCGACATCAACTCGGCGCGCGCGACGCGCGGCGCCGACATCGAGACGACGGCGACCAACACCAACCTCGAGGCGGCCGACGAGATCGCGCGGCAGCTGCGCATCCGTGACCTCGGCGGCCTCATCGTCATCGACTTCATCGACATGGAGTCGACCAAGAACCAGCGTGCGGTCGAGGACCGGCTGCGGGACGCCGTCAAGATGGACCGCGCCCGCATCCAGATCGGGCGCATCTCGCGCTTCGGCCTGCTCGAGATGTCGCGCCAGCGCCTCCGGCCGTCGCTCGGCGAGTCGACGCACATCACCTGCCCGCGCTGCGTCGGCCTCGGCACGATCAGGAGCGTCGAGTCGCTGGCGCTCGCGATCCTCAGGCTCATCGGCGAGGAGGCCCGCAAGGACCGCTCCTCGAAGGTGGTTGCGCAGCTGCCGGTCGAGGTCGCGACCTTCCTCATCAACGAGAAGCGCGACTGGCTGCGCACCGTCGAGGAGCGCAACCACTGCGAGGTGGTGCTGGTCCCGAATCCGCACATGCAGACGCCGAACTATTCGCTGCGGCGCGTGCGCGACGACGAGACGATGCTCCCCGAGAACATGACCACGAGCTACCAGATGGCGGAGCAGCCGGCGCTCGAGATCGCGACGCCGAGCACCGAGCCGAAGAAGCAGGTCGAGCCGCCGGCGGTGCAGCCGATCATGCCGTCGGCCCCGGCACCCGTGACCGCGAACGTCTGGACGCCGACCCCGGAGCCGGTGCCGGCTGCGCCGGTCGCGCCGGTGCTGGCAGCTTCGGCGATCCCCGCGTACCGCGAAGGCGTCTTCAAGCGCATCTGGGTGTGGCTCTTCGGTTCGGGTACGGCGCCCGCGCCGAGTTCTGACACGAGCCCCGTGGCGCGCGATGACCGCAACGCACGCGGCCCGCGCCGCGACGAACGCGGTCCGCGGCACTCCTCCGACCGCGGTCGCGACGGGCGTGACCGCCATGGGCGCGGCGATCGCGGCCGGGACGACCGGCCGCGGCGCGACGAGCGCGGCGAGCGCTCGGCCGGACGCAACGAGGGCCGCGGCGACGGCCGCAACGAGGCACGCAACGAGGCGCGCAACGACGGCCGTGGCGAAGGACGCGACAGCACGCGTCGCGATGGCCGCGACGGTCGCGATGGTCGCAGCCAGAACCGACACGACCGGTCGCGCGACGACCGCCCGCGGGACGAGCGTCCGCGCGACGCCGAGCGCGGGGATCGCCAGGACCGGCCCGAGCGACGTCCTGACATGCAGGCACGACCCGAGAGCCAGGCCCGCCCCGAGGCGCGCCCGCAGCCGCCGCGGCCGGAGCCGTCGGCAGAGGCACCCGCCGAGGGTGGCGAGGCCCGCCCGGCGAACGGGCCGGCAGAGGCCGGCGCCGACGAGCGGGGCGACCAGCGCCGCGGGCGGCGCCGTGGCCGTCGCCGGGGCCGCGGCGGTGGTGGCGGCGGCCAGGCGCAGCAGGGCCAGCCGCAGGGTGCCCAGGGCGCCCAGGGCGGTGGTGAGGACCGGTACGGCGGGGAGATCCCCGAGATCGGTGACTCGGGCCGCTTCCCGGCGCTGAACGTCGAGGAGTACGAGCGCAGCACCCGCAACGGCGGCGGCGAGCAGCACGCACCCGTCGAGAGTCGCCCGGCCCCGGAGCCGTTCGAACTCGCGCCGCCGCGCAGCCAGGAGCGCGCGGCGCCGGTCGAGGAGCATCGCGCGGCGCCCGAGCCGCGTTACGAGGCGCCGACGGCGGCTCCCGCCGCGGCCCCCGCGCCGCTGCCGGCGCCGGATGCCGGCCACGGCGAGCGTCCGCCGGGTACCTGAACGGCCCACGCGGCCAGGCAGAGCTCCGGGGTCTAGCGGCCCCGGAGCCTGTCGATCAGCCCGCGCGAGGCCGCCTCGGCGAGGTCGAGCACGTCCTCGAATCCGGCCTCGCCCCCGTAGTAGGGATCGGGCACCTCGCGGCGCCCGAGTTCCGGTGCGAACTCGAGAAAGAGCTGCAGCTCGGCGCGGTAGCCCGCGGGCGCGATCGCCTCGGCATCGGTGCGGTTCCGCTCGTCCATGACGAGCAGGTAGTCGAAGGTCTCGAAGTCCCGGACGACGAGCTGGCGCGCCCTGAGGCCGCTGAGGTCAATCCCGCGGCGTCGCGCCGCCGCCTGCGAGCGGCGGTCCGGCGCTTCTCCGATGTGGTAGTCGTGTGTTCCAGCCGAGTCGACCAGGAGCGCGAGTTCGGGCGCGGCACGCCGCGCGACGTCACGGAGCACGGCTTCGGCCGTCGGGCTGCGGCAGATGTTGCCCATGCAGACGAAGAGGATGCGCCAGGGCTGTCGAGGCATGCCCGCGAGGGTAGCGCCATCCGCGCCGCCCGACCATCGCGGGGCGGCGTCGGGCGGCCCGTGGCCGGGCCTCGCGTCCGCGGCTTGTACCCGTGCGCGGCCTGTGCGAGCGTGGCGGGCGCGTGAATCAACCTTGGCTTCGGCGTACGTCCGGGACGGCGCCGAGGGGAGTCGTCCGATGCGCCGCACGCCCGCACTGTCGCTCACCCTCTCGCTCACGCTCCTCCTCGCCGCGACCGCATCCGCGGCGCGCTTCGATGGCGAGAGCTGGTGGAACATCGTCAAGGTGCTCGCCGACGACGCCAACGAGGGTCGCGACACGGGCAGCCGCGGCGAGCGCGCCGCGGACGACTACGTCGTGGCGCGTCTCAGGGCGCTCGGCGTCCGCGCTGCCGGCAGCGACGGCTATTTCCAGCCGGTCGAATTCACCACCCGCTCGATCGACGAGGCCGCCTCGAGCATCGCGCTCGTGCGCCACGGCCGCGCCGCACCGGTCGCGCTCGGCGAGGACGCCGTGTTCACGACCCGCATGCCGCTCGCGGCCGCGGTCGAGGCGCGTCTCGTGTTCGTCGGCTACGGCATCGAGATCGACAAGCTCCACTACTCCGACCTCAAGGGCAGCGACCTCAGGGGCAAGATTGCGGTCTTCATCACGGGCTCCCCGGCCGACGTGCCGAGCGCGCTCTCCGCGCACGCCCAGGCGCGCGACGAGCGCTGGCAGGCGCTCAGGGCGGCGGGTGCGATCGGCATGATCTCGATCCAGAACCCCGCATCGATGGAGAAGCCCTGGGCCGCGACGGTACTCAACCGCCTGCACCCGAGCATGGCGCTCGCGGCGCCGGAATTCTCCGCCACCGCCGGCTGCCGCTTCGCGGCCAGCTGGAACCCGGCGCACGCCGTGGCGCTCTTCGCCGGCAGCGGCCACGACTTCGACACGCTGGTCGCGCTCGCGACCGAGCGCAAGGCGCTGCCGCATTTCGCGCTGCCGGGCCGGCTGCGCGCCCGGGCGGCAGTCAGCTCGGCCGCGGTCAGCTCGCGCAACATTGTCGCGGCGCTCGACGGCAGTGATCCGGCCCTCAAGTCGAGCTTCGTCGTGCTGTCGGCGCACATCGACCACATCGGCATCGGCGAGCCGGTCGCCGGCGACCGCATCTACAACGGCGCGATGGACAACGGCTCGGGCAGCGCACTCCTGCTCGAGGTGGCGCGGGTGCTGGCCGCGAGCCCGCAGAAGCCGCGGCGCTCGGTGCTGTTCGTGTGGGTGACCGGCGAGGAGAAAGGGCTGCTCGGCTCGCAGTACTTCGCGACCCACCCCACGGTAGCGGCGAGCGCGCTCATCGCCGACATCAACGTCGACATGTTCCTGCCGATCATCCCGCTCAGGCTCGTGACCGTGTACGGACTCGGCGAGTCGGACCTCGGCGAGCGCGTCACGGCGGTCGCGACGCGCCTCGGGCTCGCGGTGCAGCCAGATCCGCTGCCGCTCCACAACGTCTTCATCCGCAGCGACCAGTACAACTTCGTGCGCCGCGGCATCCCCTCGCTGATGCTCGACGTTGGCGCGGCGCCCGGCTCGCCCGAAGCGGCGACGCTCGTCAGCTGGCGGCGCAACCGCTATCACGCCCCGTCCGACGACACGAACCAGCCCGTCGACCTCGCCGCCGCCGCCGGCTTCGAGGAACTCGTCACGGCGCTCGTCGAGGAAATCGCGAACGACCCGGTCGCGCCGCACTGGAAGGCCGACAGCGCATTCCGCGCCTTCGCGCAGGCGCCCGGGGCGCCTTAAGGCCGGCGGCAGCGCGGCGCCACCGCACCGATTGCAATTCGGGTCCAGTTGGAGCCAGAGTAGCACTCGGCAAATGCCACAGGATTGGCGACGTGTCGAGCATGGAGCTGACGATCGACATCAGCGCGGCCGCGGGCTACCTGCGGGTGAGCGCACGCGGTCCGCTGTCGCGCGCCGCAGCCGAACACCTGGGCGAGCGCATGCGCGCGGAGCTGTCGAGCCAGCCCGTGGCACGCGTCCTCGTCGACGTCTCCGCGCTGAGTGGCGAGATCCCCGAGGGGGACCTCTACGAACTCGGCGCGCGCATGGCGCGCACCTACGTCGGGCCGGCGCGCCTCGCGATCCTGGACGTCGACGGCCACACGGACGGCTTCTTCGAAACGGTCGCCCGCAACCGGGGTGGCAACGTCGCGACCTTCGGCAGCGAGGCCGACGCGATCGCCTGGCTCACCGCGCCCTGAGACGGGCGCGGTCCCTCGCCTAGGCGCCGCGCATCAGGCGGTCGGCCGCGGCGAGGTCTGCCTCGGTGTCGACTCCCGGGCCCGGCACCTCGGCCGCGACTGCAACGACGATGCCTAGACCGTTCTCGAGCGCGCGCAGCTGCTCGAGCCGCTCGGCGAGTTCCAGCGGTCCCGCTGGCAGGGTCGCGAGGCGCTGCAGCGCGGCCACGCGGTAGGCGTAGAGGCCGATGTGCCGCAGCGCGCCGGCGTAGCGCGCGGGACCCGTGGCCGCGGCGGCGAGCGCATCGCGAACGCACGGTATCGGGGCGCGGCTGAAGTAGAGCGCCCGGCCCGCGGCGTCCGTCACGACCTTGACCACGTTCGGGTCCAGGAACTCGTCGAGTGAGTGGATGGGCGTCGCCAGCGTCGCGATCGCGGCGGCGGGCGACGCGGCCAGGAGCGTCGCCACCTGCGCGACGTTGGCTGGCGGCAGGAACGGCTCGTCACCCTGCACGTTGACGACGATCGATTGCTCCGGCCAGCCGCGCCGCGTCGCGACCTCCCCGAGCCGGTCGGTACCCGACGGGTGGCTGGCGCTCGTCAGGAGCGCCGTCGCGCCGAATGCCTGGCACGCCGCCAGCACGCGCTCGTCATCGGTCGCGACCACGACCTCCGCGGCACCCGCGAGGAGCGCGCGGCGGTAGACGTGCTCGAGCATCGGCCGGCCGGCGATCAGGCGCAGCGGCTTGCCGGGCAGGCGCACCGAGGCGTAGCGCGCCGGAATCACGATGCGGAACATCAGCCCCCCAGCACCGCATCGTCCGCCGCGAGGCGCCGCGCCTCCTCCTCGAGCATCACCGGGATCTCCTCGCGCACCGGGAAGGCCAGGCGGTCGGCGCGGCACACGAGCTCGTCGGTCGCGCGACTGAAGGTCAGCGGTCCCTTGCACACCGGGCAGGCGAGGATGTCGAGCAGCTTTCTGTCCATGATCGAACCTTACGCGCCTTGCGCGAGTGCGAGTAGCCGCTTGAGGATGCGCGCGGCATCCACCGCCGGCAGCTCAGCCGCGACGTCCAGCCAGTAGAGCCCGGCCGGCGGGAACGAGCCGCATTTTACGGCATCCTTCTCGGTCATCAGCACCGGCAGGCCGTCGTCGAAGCGGACGTCCTCGGGAGTGAGTGCCGCGTGATCGGGCAGCGGGTGCTCGTGCACGGTGAGCCCGGCCGCGCGCAGCGTCGCGAAGAAGCGCGCGGGGTTGCCGATGCCGGCGAGCGCATGCACCGCCCGGCCGGCGAAGGACGCGAGCGGCGCCCGCGCGCCGCTCGCGAGCTCGACGACCGCGACCGGCACGAGCGTCATCGCGACCTCCTCGCCCGCCACCGGGCCGCCGTTGACGACCGTGAAGGCCGCGCGCCGCCCGCGCGCCACCGGCTCGCGCAGCGGCCCGGCCGGCAGCAGCCGGCCGTTGCCGTAGCGCCGTGCGCCGTCGAGGACGAGGATCTCGAGGTCGCGCGCCAGCCGGTAGTGCTGCAGCCCGTCGTCGGCGAGTATCAGGTCGACGTCGGCCGAGACCAGGCGCGCCGCCGCCACGCGGTCCCGGCCGATCGCGACCCGCGCCGCCGTGCGGCGCGCGAGCAGCACCGGTTCGTCGCCGGCGAGCCGCGGGTCGGTGGTCGCGAGCACGCGCAGCGGCCCCGCGCCCGCGCCGCCATAGCCGCGGCTGACGATGCCGACCCTGAGGCCCGCCGCGGCCAGCGCATCGGCGAGCCAGGCGACCAGCGGCGTCTTGCCGCTGCCGCCGACGCTGAGGTTCCCGACCACCACCACCGGCCGCCCCGACGGCAGCGACCGCAGGCGGCCGCTCCGGTAGAGCCAGCGGCGCAGCGCGCCGGCCAGAGCGAATAAGAGCGCGAGCGGCCGCAGCAGGAAGCCGCCCCGGGCATCGCCGTACCAGACCCGCTCGAGCCAGGCGCGCATGGCTCAGGCGGCGAACTGCATCCGGTGCAGCGCCGCGTAGGCGCCACCGCGCGCGATGAGCTCGGCGTGCGTGCCGCTCTCGACGAGCCGCCCCTGCTCGAGCACGACGATGCGGTCGGCATTCTCGATGGTCGACAGGCGGTGCGCGATCACGAGGGTCGTGCGGTTCGCCATCAGTTCCTCGAGCGCCTGCTGGATGATGCGTTCGGATTCGGTGTCGAGCGCGCTGGTCGCCTCGTCGAGGATCAGGATCGGCGCGTTCTTGAGCACCGCGCGCGCGATGGCGATGCGCTGGCGCTGGCCGCCCGACAGCTGCGCGCCGCGGTCGCCGACCTCGGTGTCGAGGCCGGCCGCGAGGTTGTCGGCGAACTCGAGCACGTGCCCGGCGCGCGCCGCGCGCTCGATGTCGGCCGCGGTCGCGCCTTCGACCGCGAACACGATGTTGTCGCGAATCGTGCCGTTCATGAGCACGACATCCTGGCTGACGAGGCTGACGTTGTCGCGGAGCGAGCGCAGCGTGTAGTCGCGCACGTCCGCGCCGTCGAGCAGCACCCGACCCTGCATCGCGTCGTAGAAGCGCGGCACGAGGCTGACGAGCGTCGACTTGCCGCTGCCGGAGCGGCCGACGATCGCGACCTTCTCGCCCGCGCGCACCGCGAACGACACGTCCCGGAGCGCCGGCTCCTTGCCGGGATAGGTGAAGCCCACGTGCTCGAACTCGAGGAGCCCCTGCGCGTGTCCGAGCCGGCGGCTGCCGCCGGCGTCCTCGGCGGGCTCGTCGAGGATCTCGAACAGGCTCGCGCCGGCCGCGATGCCCTGCTGCAGCGGCCCGAACACGCCGACCACGCGCTTCAGCGCCGTCGACACGCCGATCAGCGCCCCGAGGAAGCTCGAGAAACTGCCGACCGACATGCCGTGCGCGAGCACGTCGCGGATCGAGAGGTAGAGCACCGCCGCGAGCGCGATCGCGCCGATCATCTGCACGCTCGGGTTGCTGAGTGCGCGCGCCCGCATCAGCTTCATGTTCTGGTGGCGATTGGCCTCGACCACCACCTCGAAGGCGCGCGCCTCGTGCGCCTGGGCGTTGAAGACCTTGATCAGGCGCTGGCCGTCGAGCGCCTCCTTGGCCACGCGCGTCACGTCACCCATGGAGTTCTGGATGCGCGCCGCGTAGCGGCGGATGCCGCGGTTGACGACCTGCACCAGGTAGCCGATCACGGGCGCGGCGATCAGCGCGATCGCCGTCAGCCGCCAGTTCATGTAGAACGCGTAGGCCAGCAGCGCGAGGATCGTCAGCGAGTCGCGGATCAGCACGGTCGCGGCGTTGGTGGTGGCCTCGGCGACGAGCTCGGTGTTGTAGGTCAGGCGCGACAGCAGCTGCGCCGAGGCGTTCCTGTCGTAGAAGGCCGTCGGCAGGTCGAGGTAGTGCCGGAACAGGTCCGCGCGCAGCTGCTTCACGACCTGGCGGCCGACCCAGCCGGGCGCGTACTGCGAGACGTAGTCGCCAATGCCGCGCGCGAAGAAGATCACGACGATCGCGACCGGCACCAGCGTCAGCGTCGCGGGATCGTGGTTCACGAAGGTGCCGTCGAGGAACATCTTCGCGAGCCACAGCCACGCCGCCTCGACCAGCGCCGACAGCGCCATGCCGAGCACGCCGACGCTGAACATGCGCCAGTGCGGCCGCGCGTAGCCGAGCAGCCGGAGGTATACCGCCCGGGGAGTCATCGGCAGCGGCGCTGCGGGTGGCGGCGTCTCAGCCACCGGGCTGCAGGTTCACGGTGGCGATGTTGACCTGGGCGAAGCCGAGCCGCCCGGCCACGTCCATCGCGGTCACGACGGCCTGGTGCGTGGCACGGGCATCGGCGCGGATGGTGATCGGCTGGCCGCGCGCCGCGGGCGCCACCCTGAGGAGCGCGGCGCGCAGCGTATCGGCGCTGCGATTGACGAGTGCGCGGTCGTTGACCACGTAGGAGCCGTCGGCGCCGATGCCGATCACCACCGGGTCGGGCGTGCGGTTCTCCGGGGTCGCGCTCGACTCCGGCAGCTGCACCTTGAGCCGGCCGTCCCGCACGAACGAGGTCGACACCATGAAGAACATCACGAGCAGCAGCACGACGTCGATCAGCGAGGTGACGTTGATCTCGGGCTCGAGCTCGCGGCGGCGCCCGAAGTTCATGCCGCCGACGCCCGGGCCGGTACGCCCTCGCCCTCGCGCTCGAGCAGCGGATCGAGGCCGCGGCGCGCATCGAGCGCCTGCACGAGCTTCAGCGCCTCCTTCTCCATCTCGATCACGAGCGCATCGACCCGGCCACGCAGGTAGCGGTAGCCCATCAGCGCGGGGATCGCGACGATGAGGCCGGTGGCGGTGGTGATCAGCGCCTGGCCGATGCCGCCGGACAGCACCTTCGGGTCACCGACGCCGGTGTGCGTGATGGCATTGAAGGCGACGATGATGCCGGTCACGGTACCGAGCAGCCCGAGCAGCGGCGACACCGCGGCAATGGTGCCGAGCATGTTGAGGAAGCGCTCGAGCTCGTGCACGACGTGCCGGCCGGTGTCCTCGATCGCCTCCTTGATGAACTCGCGCGGCCGGTGCCGGTTGGCGAGGCCCGCGGCCAGGATCTGGCCCAGCGCCGAGTTCTCGGCGAGCGCCGTGATGTGGCGCTCGTTGAGCTGGCCGCTCTCGACCAGCTTCCACACCTTCTGGCGCAGGTCAGGCGGAATCACGCGCCGTTCCTGCAGCGTCCACAGGCGCTCGAGCAGGATGGCGGCGGCGACGATCGACAGCACTATCAGCGGCCACATCACGGGTCCGCCGGCCTTGATGATCTCCCACATCGCGTGCACTGATCCTATCGGCCCGTAAGCGGCTGATGATACAAGAGATGGCGGGTCGCTGGCAGGGCCTCAGCGGCGGGGGTGCAAGCGACCGTCCGCGAGCACCAGGATGCGGTCGAGGCGCGCGGCGAGGCGTTCGTCGTGGGTGACGATCACGAGGCTGGTGCCGAGCTCGCGGTTGAGCTCGAGCATCAGGTCGAAGACGTGCGCGGCGTTGGTGCCGTCGAGGTTGCCGGTCGGCTCGTCGGCCAGCACCAGCGCCGGGCGCGTGACGAGTGCCCGGGCGACCGCGGCGCGCTGCCGCTCGCCGCCCGACAGCTGCCCCGGCCGGTGGCCGAGGCGCTCGGCGAGTCCGACCCGGGTGAGCAGCGCCGCTGCGCTCGCGAGCGCGCTCGCGGTCGGCACGCGCCGGATGAGGAGCGGCATCGCGACGTTCTCGAGCGCCGTGAATTCGGGCAGCAGGTGGTGGAACTGGTAGACGAAGCCGACCGCGCGGTTCCTGAGCGTGCCGCGCGCTGCATCGCCGAGGCGGTGCATCGACTGGCCGTCGACGTCCACCTCGCCGCTGCTCGGCAGGTCGAGTCCGCCGAGCAGCTGCAGCAGGGTCGTCTTGCCGGAGCCCGAGCTGCCGACGATCGCGATGCGCTCGCCGCGCCCGACCTCGAGGTCGACGCCGTCGAGCACGATGAGCTCGGTGGAGCCCTGGCGGAACGACTTGACGAGCCCGCGTGCCGCGAGCACCGGACCGCGCGCCGCGACCTCACTCATGGCGCAGTGCCTCGGCCGGCTGCGTGCGCGCCGCGCGCCACGCGGGGTAGAGCGTCGCCAGCCACGCGAGCAGGAAGGCGACGGCGGCGATCTTGACGACATCGGCGGGATTGACGACGGATGGCAGTTCCTCGACGTAGTACATGCGCGCATCGAACAGCTTGACGCCGAGCAGGCTCTCGAGCCCGTGCACGGTGGCGGTCAGGTGCTCGGCCAAGAATAACCCGAGCAGCACGCCGGCGAGCACGCCGAGCGCGCCGATCAGCGTACCCTGGGTGACGAATACGGCGACGAGGCTCCGCGGCGCGAGGCCGAGCGTGCGCAGGATGGCGATGTCCGACTGCTTCTCGCGGACCAGCATCACGAGCGTCGCGACGATGTTGAAGGCCGCGACCGCGACCATCAGCATGAGCAGCACCGACATGATCGACTTGGTGGTGGCGATGGAGCGGAAGAAGTTGCCGTTCTGGCGGGTCCAGTCGCTGACCGTGAAGCCGCCGCCGAGGTCGATGGCGACGCGACGCACGATGCGTCCGGCGGCGAACGGGTCGTCGACCCGGATGCCGATGCCGCTCACCTCGGCGCCGCGCCGGAAGACGCGCGCCGCGTCCTCGAGGTGCATGACGGCGACGTTGCGGTCGAACTCGTAGAGCCCGGAGTCGATCAGCCCCGCGACCCTGAGGCGCCGCATGCGCGGCACGACGCCGGCCGGCGTCGACGTGCCGTGCGGCGCCGCGAGCACGACGCTGTCGCCGATCGCGACGCCGAGCTCCGCCGCGAGCCCGCGCCCGAGCAGCACCGCATAGCCGCCGGCGTGCAGGTCGTCGAGCCGGCCACCGACCACGTGCGCCGCGAGCGTGCCGACGCGCGCCTCCTCCGCGGGCACGATGCCGCGCAGCAGCGCGCCGCTCAGCTTCTTGCCGTGCGCGATGATGCCGTGCTCCTCGATGTACGGCGCCGCGGCCAGTACCTGCGGCTGACGCCGGACGTCGGCGGCGAGCGCGCGCCAGTCGCTGATCGGGGCATCGAGCCCGCTCAGGGTCGCGTGCGCGGTCACCGCGAGGATGCGTTCGCGCAGCTCCGAGTCGAAGCCGTTCATCACCGCCAGCACGACCACCAGCACCGCGACGCCGACCGCGAGGCCGAGCGCGCCGACGATGGTCGAGAACGACAGGAAGCCGTTGCCGGTCTGCGCCCGCAGGTAGCGGGTCGCGATGCGCCACTCGAGTGCCGGGAACGGGGTCATTCGTAGCGCAGCGCGTCGGCGGGCTCGGTGCGCGCGGCGCGCACGGCGGGATACACGGTCGCGAGCAGCGTCACCGCGAGCGCCGTGCCGATGACGATCGCGACGTCGCCGGCCTCGACCTGGGAGGGGATCCGCGTCACGTAGTAGACGTTCGAATCGAAGAACTCGAAGCGGAACAGGCGCTGCAGGAAGGCGGCGATGGCGGCCACGTGCAGGGACGTGAGGAGCCCGGTGGCCGCCCCGAGCGCGGTGCCGAGCCAGCCGATCACCGCACCCTGGCCCACGAACACGGCGACGACGCCGCGTGGCGCGAGGCCGAGGGTGCGCAGGATGGCGATGTCGGTGCGCTTGGCGCGCACCACCATCACGAGGGTCGCGACGATGTTGAAGGCAGCGACGCCGACCGCGAGCGTCAGGATCAGCGTCATCATGGTTTTCTCGATGCGGATTGCGCGAAACACGCCCGAATTGTCGACCGTCCAGTCGCGCGCGACGAGTCCTGGACCGAGCGCGGCGGCCGCCGCGGCCGCGCGCGCGGGCGCCGCGAACACGTCGCTGAAGGTGAGCCTGAGGCCCGAGGGGCCCGCGACCTCGAGCAGCGCCGCGAGGTCGCCGATGTCGACGAGCACGAGCCCGGTGTCCTGCTCGGTGACGCCGACCTCGAAGAGGCCCGCGACGGTGAAGGCGCGCACCCGCGGCGTCAGGCCGCCGTCGACGTCGCCGGTCGGCACCATCACGGTCACCTCGTCGCCGACGCTGATGCCGAGCTGGAAGGCGAGCCCGCGGCCGAGGAGCACCCGGTTCGCGCCGGGCTTGAGGTCGGTGAGCGCACCGGCCACCAGCGAATGCTCGATGCCCGACACCGACGGCTCGAGCGCCGGGTCGACGCCGCGCACCAGCACGCTGCTCATGGCCTCGCCGTGCGACACGAGCGCCTGCTGCTCGAGGGTGGGCGCGGCGCCGATGACGCCCGGCAGCGCCCGCGCGCGCGCCGCGAGGCCGGCGCCGTCGAGCGGGCTGCCGTCGGCACGCGACAGCGTGGCGTGCGCCGCGAGGCTGAGCAGGCGCTCGCGCAGGTCGCCCTCGAAGCCGTTCATCACCGACAGGATCACGATCAGCGCCCAGACGCCGAGCGCCACGCCGAACACCGAGAGCCAGGTGTTGAACGAGACGAAATTGCCCGCCGCGCGCGAGCGCGCGTAACGCAGCGCGATGAATAGTTCGAGGGGCCGGAACATGGGGTGATTAGACCATGTGCGCCCAGAACTGCGAACCGCGTCATGCTCCTGGGCACGGGCGCGGCGGCGGGACCGGCGGACCGATGCTATAGTCAAGTTTCGGAGGTGCCGCCATGGCCTTCAGCGTTTCGATCACTGCCCGTGTTGCCGGCCTTGCGCTCAGCGCGGCGTTTGCCTTCACGCCCGCCCACGGCGCCGATGCACCCGCCGCAGGTGCCGTGGCCGGGCAGCCCGCCGATCATCCCTCCGACCGTCCGGCGCGCGGGGCGCACATGGCGGCCGTCGAGCAGCAGTACGGCCAGCCGAGCACCCGCTATCCGGCGGTCGGCCAGCCGCCGATCACCCGCTGGGACTACCCCAGCATGATCGTGTACTTCGAGAACGACCGCGTGATCCACGCGGTCCTGGTCGGCCCCGGCAGCTGACCCCGGCTCAGGCCGGCGCGCCCGCGTCAAGACGTTGCGCCGCGCGCGGCGCCTTGTATCCTCGCGCCCTCGACACCCACCGGCCGCACGTCGGCCGGAGGGGCTGTCATTGCCTGCCAGACCCGGAGCCACGTGAAGCGCGCCCTCGACCCTCTACTGCCGCAGTCGCCCGCGTCCCGGGTGCTGTGGGGCCAGCTGTACGGCTCGGCGCCGGCGCTCGCGCTCGCCGAGGCGGCCGGGCAGCACGCGGCGCCGTTCGTCGTGCTCGCGGGCACGGCGCGCGAGGCTGAGCGGCTCGCCGGCGAGCTCACGTTCTTCGCCGGCGGGCAGTTCCCGGTGCTGCAGCTCCCCGACTACGAGACGCTGCCCTACGACGTCTTCTCGCCGCACCCCGACATCACCTCGCAGCGTCTCGCGACGCTCGCGGCGCTGCCGACGCTCGGCTCCGGAATCGTGGTGGTCGCCGTCGATGCCCTGCTGCAGCGCCTGCCACCGCCGGCCTTCGTCACCGCGCATACGCTCGTGCTGAATGCCGGCATGGTCCTCGACCTCGAGGCGTTCCGCGCCCGCCTCGCCGCCGCCGGCTACGCCGCCGTCACGCAGGTGGTGGCGCCCGGCGAGTACGCGGTGCGCGGCTCGCTGCTCGACCTCTATCCGATGGGTGCGGCCGGCCCGTACCGCATCGACCTGTTCGACACCGAGATCGACAGCATCCGCAGCTTCGACGCCGACAGCCAGCGCAGCGGCGAGCGGCTGGATGCGATCCGCCTCCTGCCGGCGCGCGAATTCACGCTGACGGCGGAGGCCATCAAGGAATTCCGGCGGCGCTACCGCACGCGCTTCGAGGGCGACGTCACGCGTTCGCAGGTCTACAGGAGCGTCAGCGAGGGCCTGCCGGTCGGCGGCATCGAGTATTACCTGCCGCTCTTCTTCGACACGCTCGCGAGCCTCGCCGACTACCTGCCGCGCGGCGCGGTGCTCGTCGATGCCTGCGGCCTCGAGGCCGCCGGCGCGCGCGCCTGGGAAGACATCGCCGACCGGCACGAGCAGCGCCGTCACGACATCGAGCGTCCGCTGCTCGACCCGGCCGAGGTGTTCCTGCCGCCGGCCGAGCTCGCCGAGCGGCTCGCCGCGCTGCCGTGCATCGTCGCGAGCGCCGTCAAGGTGGAGCCGCTCGCGGCCGCCGACCGCGGGCTCGCCTTCGTCAACTACCCGACCGAGGCGCCGCCGGCGCTGCGCATCGATCCGCGCGCGACGCCCGAGGCGCGCGCGCTGCTCGCCTTCCTCGACCGCTTCGCCGGCCGGGTGCTGCTCGCCGCCGAGTCGGCCGGCCGGCGCGAGGTGCTGCTCGAGCTGCTGCACCGCGACCAGCGCTTCCCGACGGCGGTCGCCGGCTGGGCCGAGTTCGTCGCGGGCGACGCCACCTTCGCCGTCACGGTGGCGCCGGCGGTCGGTGCGCTGGTGGCGCCGGAGGCGGGCCTTGCGATCGTCACCGAGGAGCAGCTGTACGGTGAGCGCGCGCGGCAGGAGCGCCGGCGGCGCCGCGCCGAGCGCGACCCGGAGCAGATCCTGCGCGACCTCAGGGACCTCACGAGCGGCGCGCCCGTCGTCCACGAGGACCACGGCGTCGGTCGCTACCAGGGCCTCAAGACCCTCGACGTCGACGGCCAGCCGCACGAGTTCCTGGTGATCGAGTACGCCGACGGCGACAAGCTGTACGTGCCGGTCACGGCACTCGCGCGCGTCACGCGCTACACGGGTGCGCCGGCCGAGAGCGCGCCGCTCCACAAGCTCGGCGGCAGCGAGTGGCAGAAGGCGCGGCGGCGCGCCGCCGAGCGCATCCGCGACGTCGCCGCCGAGCTCCTCGACCTGTACGCACGGCGCGCCGCGCGCGAAGGCACGGCCATGGCGCCGGCGGCGCGCGACTATGCCGCGTTCGAGTCGGCGTTCCCGTTCGAGGAAACCCACGACCAGAGCGAGGCGATCCGCGCGGTGCTGGCCGACCTCGCGACCGCGAAGCCGATGGACCGCGTGGTCTGCGGCGACGTCGGCTTCGGCAAGACCGAGGTCGCGCTCAGGGCGGCGTTCGCGGTGGTGCAGGCCGGCCGGCAGGTCGCGGTGCTCGTGCCGACGACGCTGCTCGCGCAGCAGCACCAGCAGACCTTCACCGATCGCTTCGCCGACTGGCCGGTCAAGATCGCGAGCCTGTCGCGTTTCCGCTCGGCCAGGGAGTCGGGCGCCGTGCTCGCGGGACTCGCCGACGGCACCGTCGACATCGTGGTCGCGACCCACCGCCTGCTGCAGGCCGGCGTCAGCTTCAAGAACCTCGGCCTCGTGATCATCGACGAGGAGCATCGCTTCGGCGTGCGCGACAAGGAGAAGCTGAAGGCGCTCCGGGCCGACGTCGACGTGCTGACCCTGACCGCGACGCCGATCCCGCGCACGCTCAACATGGCGCTCGGCGGCCTCCGGGACCTGTCGCTGATCACGACGCCGCCGGCGGAGCGGCTCGCGGTTCAGACCTTCGTGCTCGAGTGGAACGCCGCCACCGTGCGCGAGGCGATCATCCGCGAGATCCGCCGCGGCGGCCAGGTCTACTTCGTGCACAACACCGTCGAGACCATCGAGCGCCGGGCGCAGGAGATCCGCGCGCTCGTCCCCGAGGCAGACATCCGCGTCGGCCACGGGCAGATGCGCGAGGCCGAGCTCGAGCGCCTGATGCTCGACTTCTACCACCGGCGCTTCAACGTGCTGATGTCGACGACCATCATCGAGAGCGGCATCGACGTACCGACCGCGAACACCATGATCATCGACCGTGCGGATCGCTTCGGTCTCGCGCAGCTGCACCAGCTGCGCGGCCGCGTCGGCCGCTCGCACCACCGGGCATTCGCCTACCTGATCGCACCGCCCAAGGCCGCGCTCACCGGCGATGCCGCCAAGCGCCTCGAGGCGATCGAGTCGCTCGAGGACCTCGGCGCGGGCTTCGCGCTCGCGACCCACGACCTCGAGATCCGTGGCGCGGGCGAACTGCTCGGCGACGAGCAGAGCGGCCAGATCACCGAGATCGGCTTCAGCCTCTACCTCGAGCTGCTCGGCCGCGCGGTCGCGGCGCTCAAGTCCGGCAAGGAGCCGGACCTCGAACGGCCGCTGCACTCGGGTCCCGAGATCGACCTCCACATCCCGGCGCTGATCCCCGCCGACTACATGCCGGACGTGCACCTGAGGCTCGTGCTCTACAAGCGCATCGCCGCCGCAGCCGACGACGAGGCGCTCGGCGAGCTCGAGGCGGAGATGATCGACCGCTTCGGTCCGCTCGGCGCGCCGCTCGGCAATCTGCTGCGGATCACGCGGCTGAAGCTCCGCGCCTCGGCGCTCGGACTCAAGCGCCTCGACGTCGGGCCGCTCGGCGGGCTGGTCGACTTCGGCAGCGACCACAAGGTGGACCCGGCGCGGGTGCTGAAGATGGTGCAGAGGGAGCCGAAGGGCTACCGGCTCGAGGGCCCGGCGCGCCTCAGGTTCACGAGAAAGAGCGACACCGATGCCGCCCGGCTCGCGGCCGCGACCGCCCTGCTCGCGGCTCTCGGCGCAGGCTGATGCGATACACTCCCGGAATGCGTCTACCGACCGTGTCGCGCCGCGAGGCGCTCGTCGCGCTCGCCGCCGCCGCGGTCGCGCCGGCGGCGCTCGCCGAGCTGCCGCCGCCGCCGCCCGGCAGCGCCCGCTACCACGTCGAGATCGTGGTGTTCCGCCAGCCCGGCGCCCCGCCCCCGCCGCTGCCGGCCGAGCCGCTGACCGCGGGCGTCACGATCCCCGGGCGCGTGTTCGCGCTCACTGACAGCGACTGGCAGCTCGCGGGCGCGGCCACCTCGCTCGCGCGTCGCGGCTACCCGGTGCTCGCGCATGCCGCCTGGTTCGCGGTCGTGCCGCCGAACGGCCGCACGACCGCGCATCTCGAGGAACTGCTGCCGCCGGACAGTGCCATTACCGGCTCGGTCGCCGTGCAGCGCGGCCAGTACCTGTACCTCGGCGTCGAGCTCGATTACCGCCCGGCCGGGAACCCGCAGGCCGGCGCTGCCGAGGTCGTCTACTCGCTGCGCGAGAAGCGCCGCGTCAAGTACGGCGAGCGCCACTACTTCGACCACTCGGCGTTCGGCGCGATCGTCACGATCGGCAACCCGCACGCCTGAGGGTTCGGCCGGGCGCGCGGCTGACGCGTGCCCGGTTAGCGCGTCGCCGGCGCCGCGGCGGTGCCATCCGGATTGATCGTGACGCCACGCTTGTGGAGCTCGCCGACCACGAGTCGCGCGTTCGGATTGCCGCCGTCGGCGAGGCGCTGCGTCGCGGTCGCGAGGGAATCGAGCTGGCCGCGCAGCCTCGTCGCGTTCTGCACCGTCTGTTCCTGGGCCGTGAACGCCGCGCGGGCGGCGCCGCGTGCGGCGGCGAGCTGCAGCGTCTGGAAGCCGAACCAGCCCAGCACCGCGAGCAACAAGAGCAGCAACGGCAGGAACGGGCTGCGGCTCGCCTCGCGCGCGCGCTCGCCGGATGGCTGGTACATGGGCGGCGCGGGGCTACTGGCGGGCAGCGGCGTCCGGCGCCGCGACCTCGAAGGTGATGCCCTGCCCGGCCAGCATTGCCTTCAGCTGGGCGTCATTGTTGCGTGCCGAGAGCTCCGCCAGCGAGCGCACCAGCTGCTGGTAGAGCGGTTCGACCTGTACGCCCTCCTGGATGAACTGCTGGCGCGCCTGCACGTTCGCCTGCACCGTGCGGTTCGTCGCGAAGAGCACGATGTTCGCGACCGCGAGCACGAGCGTCGCTGCGGCGACCCCCGAGAGGGTCGCGAACTGCCAGCGGCTCAGCATCGAGGCGCCGCCTCCCGAGGCCATGACCGGGTCCTGCCGGTCGCGGCCTCAGCCACGCAGCGTCACCGGCAGGGCGCGCCGGCGGCGGAACCGGGTGCTGAGCGCGGTCAGCGCGGCGCCGAGGGCGGCGAGCGAGAGCGTGCTCGGCTCCGGCACGCTCGTCGTCCCCGGCACGACGTCGCCCGTGATCGTCAGCACCGCGTCCAGGTTCTCCGCGAAGCCGCTCGCATTCGAGCCGGTACCGTCGAAGGTGAGGACGTCCGTGAACTCCCCCGCACCCAGCGTTTCCGTATTGAGCGACCAGCTGCCCGTCTCGCCCTGGCCGTCGCCGAGGCCCGCGACGCCGTTGAAGCCGCTCAGCGTCAGGCCCGCGAGGCCCTGGTCGCCGAAGCTGCCGCCGAGGCTGTCTGCCTGGCCGGGCGCACCGTTCAGGAGCTCGATCAGGTCAGTGAGGACCGTTCCCTCGGTGACGTTGCCGAGGTTGAGCGCGTAGGCGTAGGTCGTGGCGCCGCCACCGACCGTGACCCCGCCCGCCGTCAGCGTGCCGGTCTGGCCGCCGGCGAGCGCGAAGGTCGGCTGCGCGTGATAGTTCACCTGGCCCTCGACCGCGACGTTCACCGAACCGAGCGCGAGGTCCGCGAGCACGCCGTCGTGGCTGCCGGTCGCGAAGCTCGCGGTGCCGGAGAAGGTGCCGGCCGTCGCCGTCGAGAGGCCGACGCTGAGCCCGCTGCTGCTGGTCTGGCCGGCCGCGAGGCCGCCCGTGCCGAGCGAGCCGCTCGCGCTGAAGGGTCCCGTGGCGCCGCTCGCGCTCGCGAGCAGGCTGTCGACCAGCGCGCCACTCGCGCTGTTCGTGATCGACACCCCGGCGGTGGGTGCCGCATCGCCGACGTGGACGATGCCGAGGTTGATCGGGCTCGGCGGGTTCACGGTCGCCTGCGCGATCTGGTAGCCGGTGCCGGACACGGTGATCTGCGCCGTGCCCTCGGACAGCGTCGTGAGGTGCGAGGTGGTCGCACCGTCGCTCGCGAGTGCAACCGTCACCGTGCCGCCGTTGGCGCCCGAGGTGAGCCCCGTCAGCCCCACCGTGACGCCGCTCGAGGTGTTGCCGGCGGCGAGGTTGGCGATGCCGCCGCTGACCGTCGCCTGACCGGTGGTCGCGCCCGTCGCGACGTCGAGTCCTTCCTGGAAGCCCACCGCGCCGGCCTGCTGGGTGTTGCCGATGCTGACGGTGCCGCTCACCGCGGTCGGCTGCGTGCCGCCCACGCGGAAGGTGCCGAGGTTGACCGACGCCGGCAGCGAGGCGACCGCGGTCTGGTAGACGCTGCCCGACACCGTGACCGCCTGCGAGGCGAGCGTCACGGTGCAGTTCGGCGAGCAGCCGCCGATGTTCGCGGCATCCGAGACGAGCCCGACCGTCGCCGTGCCGCTCACGTGACCGGCGCTCGCCGTGTTGCTGTAGCCGACCTGCAGGCTCGACGTGTCCGTCGCGCCGGGCCCGAGCAGGCTGATGACGCCGCCGTTGTTGGTGACGGGCGAGCTGCTGCTGATCGTCGCATCGAGCGCCGCCTGCGGCGCGCCGACCGACTGGTTCGTGACGCTGATGCCCTGCGAGGCGAAGGTGCCGCCGATGCGCACGTTGCCGAGGTTGACGCTCGAGGCGACCAGCGGACTCGCCTGGTTGACGACCTGGCCGACCGTCTGGATCGTGCCGCTGACGCCGTAGCTGCTCGAGCCCACCGCGGCCACGCCGAGGTTGTCCGAGACGCCGTTGACCGTGCCGGCCGTGTAGAAGTTGACGGCGATCTGTCCGTTGATGGTACCGGCGCTCGCGGTATTGACGGAGACCGTCATGTGCGAGGAGTCGGTGCCGCCGGCCACGAGGCCATTGACCGCGCCGCTGCCGGAGATCGCGCCGGCACCGGTGCCCGACGAGGCGCCGAAGCTCGCGTTCAGGTCCTCGACGTAGCCGCTGGCCCCGGTCGCGGTGTTGCGGATGCTGAGGGCCTGGCTGATCGACTGGCCGACCTGCACGGTGCCGAAGTTGAGTGGCGCCGTCAGCACCGAGCCGCTCGCCGCCTGGTAGACGCCGCCCGTGACGCTCACGACCTGCGTGCCGACGCCGGTGTTGCCGAGTCCGCTCGAGCCCGTGCCGTTCGAGACGTAGTTGAGCGTGACGCTGCCGCTCTTGAGGCCGGAGCTCGAAGTGTCGATGCCGACCGTCAGCGCCGAATTGTTGGTGGCGCCGCCCGCGACGCCGCTGCCGGCCCCGCCCTGGATCGAGCCCGCGGTGCTCGTCACGCTGCCGGTGCTGCCGGCGAAGGTCGCGTTGAGCGCCTCGGTGTACGCGCCGGACGGCGCCGTGTTCTGCACCGCGAGCGTGGCGCCGGTCGTGCCGCCGACGCGCTGGTTCGCGACCGTCACTGCATTGGTGTTGCCGGCCGCGAGGTTGTAGGCGCCGGCGCCGCTGCCGACGACGATGTCGAGGTTCTGCTCGGCGACGTTCTGGAAGTTGTTGGCGATGTGCAGGGTGTTCGTGCCGGTCAGCGCCGCGAGCGCGCCGGCCGAGGTCGCCGTGTAGGTCACGGCGATCGGGCCGCTCTGGGAACCCGCCGCCACCGGCCCGTAGTTCTGGGCCGTGACGCCGAGCGCCGAGTCGCTGATCGTCGCGCCGTTGACGTTCGTCTGCACCGCGCCGCGGAGCGCGGGGCCGGTGCTGCCGGTGTTCGCGACCGAGAAGTCGTAGGTGGTCGCCTGGCCGACGTGCACGTTGCCGATCGTGAGCGTCGCCGTCGCGCTCGTGCCGTTCGTGACGTTCGCGCCGGTGATCGCCTGGGCGACGTCGCCGGCGGCGAGGATCTGGCCGCCGGAGCTCGACACGTTCGCGAGCTTGTTGAAGGAGTTGCCGGTGCCGAAGTTCGCGTTCTGGTAGTCGCTTGAGACGGTGATGTTGTTCGCGCCGAGCACGAGTGCCGCGCCGCTGGTGGTGCCGTTGTTGACGAGCGTGCCGGCGCTGCTCGCCGCGCCGAGCGTCACGACGCCCGAGCCGCTCGTCAGGATCGTGCCGCTGCCGTAGACCCCGGGCACGATCGCGAGCGTGCCTGCGGTTGCGCTCAGCGTGCCGCTGTTCGCGATCTCGCCGTGTGCGTCGTTGGTGTTCTGGGCATTGATCGTCAGCAGCTGGCCGCTCGAGCTGGCGTTGATCGTGCCGCCGGCGGCGTTGATCAGGGTCAGGCCGCCGTTGCCGATGATGCCGGAGCCCTGGATGGTGGTGGCGTTCGTCAGCGTGATGCCGCCGTTGTTCTGCTGGATGTAGACGTTGCCGGCGCCGCTGCTCGCGAGCGTGACCGTGCCCGGTCCCTGCAGCGTGGTCGCGCCGGTCACGTTCAGGATCGTGTTGGAGCCGCCACTCGCGGTGGCCAAGAGGTTGCCGTTGACGGTGGTCGTGCCGCTCAGGTTCGTGAGGGTGCCGGATCCCGACTGGAACGTGCCGTTCAGCGTGACGCCGTTCAGCGTCGCGCTGTTCTGGTTCTGCATCGTGGCGCCGTTGCTCGCCGTGAGCGCGCCGCCGTTGATGGTCGCATTGCTGAGATTGAGCGCGCTGCCCGCACCGGTGGCGGTGATGCTCTGGCCCGCGACGTTGTTGATGGTGAGACTGGTCAGCTGCAGCGTGCCGCCGTTGGTGGCCTCCAGCACGCCGCTGTTCTCGAGCGCACCGCCGGCGTCGACGGTGTTGCCCATGTTGAGCAGCATCGACTGGCCGGCGACGTTCGCGTTGACGACGCCGCTCGCGGTGTTGATGAAGGTGAGGCCGCCGTTGCCGATGACGCCCGCGCCCTGGATCGTGGCGTTGTTGGTGAGCGTCAGGCTGCCTTCGTTCTGCTCGATGTACGAGGCCCCGCCGAGTCCGGTCGAGTTGCTGAGCTGGATGACGCCGCCCTGCAGCGTCGTATTGGCGGCGATGCCGAGCACCGTGTTGGCGCCGTTGCCCGACGCCACCTGCAGGCTGCCGTTGGTGGTGATGGTGCCGGAGATGTTGGTCGAGGTGCCGATCCCGGCGAGGAACGCGCCGTTCAGCGTCACGCCGTTCAGCGTCGCGGTGTTCTGGTTCTGCATCGTGGCGCCGCCGCTCGCCGTCAGCGCGCCGCCGTTGATGGTCGTGTTGCTGAGGTTGAGCGCGCTGCCGCTGCCGGTCGCCGTGATGCTCTGGCCGGAATTGTTGTTGACGATGATGCTGTTCAGCTGCAGCGCGCCGCCATTGGTCGCCTCCAGCACGCCGTAATTCTCGAGTGCGTTGCCGGCATCGGCGGTGTTGTTCATGTTGAGCAGGATCGACTGGCCGGACTGGTTCGCGTTGACGACGCCGGTGGCACCGTTGACGAAGGTGAGCCCGCCGTTGCCGATGACGCCCGCACCCTGGATCAGTCCCTGGTTGGTGAGCGTGATGCCACCGCTCGCCTGCTGGATGTACGCGGTGCCGCCGTTGCTGCTGACGAGGTTGACCGTGCCGCCCTGCTGCAGGGTGGTCGCGCCGCTGATGACGAGCACCGCCGCGCCGCTGCCGTTGGCATTCACCTGCAGCACCGCGTTGGCGGTGTTGGTGCCGGAGACGGAGGTCTCGGTGCCGAGGCCCGTGAGGTAGGTGCCGTTCAGCGTGACGCCGTTCAGCGTCGCGCTGTTCTGCGTCTGCATCGTGCCGCCGCCGCTCGCCGTCAGCGCGCCACCGTTGATGGTCGAGTTGCTGAGATTGAGCGTGCTGCCGGCGCCGTTCGCGGTGATCGCCTGGCCGCTGTTGTTGATGATGATGCTGTTGAGCTGCAGGATGCCGCCGTTCGTGGCCTCCAGCAGGCCGGCGTTCTCGAGCGCGTTGCCGGCGTCGGCGGTGTTGTTCATGTTGAGGATCAGCGACTGGCCGGACTGGTTCGCGTTGACGACGCCGCTCGCGCCGTTCACGAAGGTGAGTCCGCCGTTGCCGATGATGCCCGAGCCCTGGATCGTGCTCTGGTTGGTCAGCGTGATGCCACCGGTCGCCTGCTGGATGAAGGCGGTGCCGCTGCCGCCGACGTTCGAGTTGAGCGTCAGGGTGCCGCCGCCCGAGAGCGTCGCGTTGCTGCCGAGGCTGAGGACGGTGTTGGCGCCGCTCCCGCCCGTGAACGAGATCGCCCCGTCATTGATGATGTTGCCGTTGACGTTGAGAGCGGAGCCGGCCGCGCCATTCAGCGCGTTGCCGCTGCCGATCTGCAGGCTGCCGACGTTTTCACCGGTGGTGAGCGAGACCGCGCTGGTGCCGTTCGTGATGCAGACGTTCGCGGTCGCGGCGTTCGGCACCGTGCCACCGGTCCAGTCGGCCGCCGTCGTCCAGTCGGCGTCGCCGGCGACGTTCCACGTCGAGAGCGTGCCGCCCCCCGCGGTCAGCGTGCACGCTGCCAGTGCCGGGCTCGTCCAGGCCGAGACCGCCGTGCCGCAGGCGATGGCGACGGCCAGCGCGACGGGGCTGCGGGTGCGACGCTGCGCGGTCGGTGCGGCGGTGCGTGCGGCGGCGTGGACGGCGGCGGGCAGATGAGTCATGTGTTCGGTCTCGATGCAGAGGTTGGACGGCAAACCCAGTGCAGCCTCAATGCAGGTCCCGTGCCAGTCCGGCGAGTGTCATCGGATATCATGGTGTTAGCGTGTGTTCCGGAACCACGAGTCACGATCACATGGGGGTTTCTGTAAGGGGCAGCGACCCATCCAGATTGCTAGGCGCCCTGCGCGGCGTGGGGACTTCGATTTGACAATAATCGGAAGGCGCAGCCTTGCCCGGCTGCGCCCGTCCGGGTCAGCGACACGATCGCCTCAGGGACAGAGCGCCGAGCTCGCGAGCTGATGCAGGAGCGTCACGAGCTCGCTCTGGCGCTGGGTCTGGGTCTTCCGGTAGAGGCGGGCCAGGTGGTACCGGGCAGTCGTCAGCGCGACGCCGAGCTCCGCCGCCGCCTGCTCCGTCGTCTTGCCGGCGACGAGCTGCAGCGCGAGGCGTATTTCAGCGGGCGTCATGCGGAACATGGCCTTCAGCATCGCCGGGTCGAGCGCGTTGGCACCGTCGGGATCCCAGATGAGCACGCAGACGAAGCCGTGGCGCGCACCACCGACGCGCGGCGCGCTGCCGAAGTGGGCGACCTGCACCAGGTAGTCCCGGCCGCCGAGGCGCCGTGCCAGCCGCATCGCCGTCGCGCCGTGCTCGCCGGCATAGCGCCCGTGGCGCGCGGTCCGCAGGATCATCTGCTGCAGGGCCTCGTCGTCGCGCGGGCGCAGCGCATGGATGCCGGAGGCGTCGATCTGCACGGCATCCTCCCGTCGCGCGATCCGCTCGGCCACCGGATTCATGAGGATGAGGCGCCCGTCGGGACCCAGCAGCACCGTTGCCGTGCCGTTCCGCGCGATCCAGTCACCGAGGACGGCAAGCGAAGGATCGGCGCCCGGTCCTGCGGCGCCGATAGCGCCCGCGAGTGCGTCGGGGCCGGATCGCGGCTGGGCCACGAGCGTCGTCGGGTCGTCGGCAGCGTCGTCCATCGGTCCCTCGTCCTGCCGCAGCCACGCCAGGCGGGCGAGGCCCGCGGCAGGCGTTGCGTCAATGGATGGCATCGCGAGCCACCCCCCCAGAGGGACCCCGCCGGTCGGCGTACTGGTACCCCTACTAGGGATAGGCGGATTCTGCAGGGATTTCGTATCACCGGCTGGGGAGATGTCCTCATTGCGGCTGCGCGGGTGCACGGGCCTGCCCCGGGACGGCCCGGCCGCGGGCTCCGCAGCCGGCCGTATCCGGCTAGCCGAGCCTCGTCAGCTCGCGCGCGAGCCACGCCTTGCCGATGGCCCAGCGCCGGTTGACCGTCGCGACGGAGAGGCCAAGCGCGACGGCGACCTCCTCGATGGACGCGCCGCCGAACACCCTGAGCTCGGCGATTCCGCCGGCCACTGCGTCGAAGGTCTTGAGCTCGTTCAGCAGGGCATCAACGTCGAGCGCGTCGTAGGCGGAGGTGGTGCCACCGAGGTGTTCATCGCTCAGCGTCACGGCGACGCCGCCGCTGCGCTTCTCGGCGCGCCGCCGCCGCGCCTCGTCGACGAGGGCCTGACGCGTGACGCGTGCCACCATCGCGAGGAAGTGGGCGCGATCCGCCCAGCGCATCCCGCCGAGGTCGGCCATGCGCAGGTACGCCTCGTGGACGAGTGCCGTCGGGCGGATGGTCGCGAAGCGTTCCTGGCGGAGCTGGCGCACCGCGATCGCGTGGATGTCGCTGTACAGCAGCGTCAGCAGCTCGTCGAACGCTGCTCGATCACCGGCCGACCAGCGTTCCAGAAGCCCAGCGATATCCGGCGCCGTCGGAGGCATCGATTGTGTGCAGCATCCTGTCCCGGGAACTGGGCTGCCGCGTGCGGGCGACGGCGTACCACTCCTGCTCGCCCCCGACCATACCATGCAGGGCCGGGCGTCGTGGCCGGCGGGCCGTGCATCGCTTCTCCCGCGGCTGAATTGGTCCGACAATCGGCGCGTGGCTCAACGTGGAGCGAGTGCCTCGTGACGACATCCTTCGACCGTGCTCGCGCCTACCGGCTGTTCGCCGAGGCGGCCGATCTGCCGGCCGCGGAGCGCGAGCGCTTCCTCGAGGCCGCCTGCGATGGCAACGGCTGGCTGCGCGCCGAGGTCGACGCCTACCTCTCGACTGCCGCGCAGGACCCGCTGCTGACGACCTCGCTGTCCGGCGTCTCCGCCGCGGCGGAGGAGTCGATGGTCGGGCGCACCGTCGGGCGCTTCCGTCTCAGCGAGCGGATCGGCGCCGGCGGCATGGGCGTCGTCTACCGCGCCGAACGGATCGACGGCGTGCCGCAGGCGGTCGCCGTCAAGGTCGTTGCCGGGACGCTGGCTGCCGCCACGCGAGAGCGCTTCACGCACGAGGCGCAACTCCTCGCGCGGCTCGAACACCCGTCGATCGCGCGGCTGATCGACGTCGGCACCGAAGGCGAACACGCCTGGATCGCCATGGAGTTCGTCCGCGGCGAGCGGATCGACGCGTACTGCAGCTCGCGCGCGCTCGGCGCGCGCGACATCGTCCGGCTGCTCGTGCCGCTCGCCGACGCGATCGCCGCCGCCCACGCGATGCTGGTCGTGCACAGCGACATCAAGCCCGCCAATGTCCTCGTGACCGCCGACGGCACGCCCAAACTGATCGACTTCGGCATCTCGAGCGTGCTGCGCGGCGACGGCGGCGTGGCCGCGCCGGCGCGCGGCCCCGAGCGGCAGTTCTCGCCGCACTACGCGGCGCCGGAACAGGTCCGCGGCGGGCTCGTGAGTGCGGCGACCGACGTGTTCGGCCTCGGCGCGCTCGCCTACCGGCTGCTGACCGGGCGCCCGGTGCACGCCGACGCGGGCAGCGCGCTCTCCTATATGCTCGCCGTCGTCGAACGCGACGTCGGGCCGCCGAGCACGGCGGTAGCCGCGCACGACGCTCGGGCGCTGCGCGGCGATCTTGACGCCATCCTCGGCAAGGCGCTCGCGCGCGACCCCGCGCAGCGCTACGCCTCGGCGGCCGAGATGGCGGCAGAGCTGCGGCGCTATCTCGAGCGCCGCCCGGTGCTCGCGCGCCCGCCGGCGCTCGGCTACCGGCTGGGACGCTTCGTGCAGCGCAACGGCATCGCCGTGACCCTCGCGGCGCTGCTCGGCCTCAGCCTCGTGGCGGGCGTGCTCTTCACGCTGAGCGAGGCGCACCGTGCCGAGCTCGCCCGTGATGAGGCGCGCACCGTGACCGCGTTCCTGACGAACGACATCCTCGCCGCCGCCAACCCGATGGTTGCCGGTACGCGCGACGTCCAGCTGCGGCCGCTCCTCGACCACGCAACGGGCGTTCTCGAGCAGCGCTTCGCCGCGCAACCGGCGGTACTCGCCGAGCTCGAGTCCGCCATGGGCAGCGGCTATGCGGCGCTCTACGACGGGCACCGCGCGGAGGCCCTGCTGACGGCAGCCGAGCGCGGCCTGTCGCGCGAGTTCGGCGATTCGGACGCCGAGACCGAACGCGCCCGCCTCGCGCTCTGGTACCTCTACACCGGCTTCATCGACCTGCCGAAGCTGTACGCACTGTCCGCGCGGATCGCGGCCGCCGAGAACGCGGCCGCGCGCCCGCACTCGGCGATGGCGGAGCGCGCCAACCTGATGCTCGCGTGGATCCCGTGCGTGGCGAAGGCTGCGGCCGTCATCGGCCTCAGCGACTGCGGCGGGCTGGTCGGGCGTTTCTACGCCGACGCACGGGCGCATCTCGGCCCGAACGACATCGCGACCTATGAGATGCAGTGGTTCCTCGGCGTCGCGCTCAGCTATTCGTCGCGCGAGAACGAGGCGGTGCCGGTGCTGCGCGAGGCCTGCGCCGGCCTCGAGCGCTACTATGGCCCGGTCCACCACCGCCTGACGGCGTGCCGGCGCTTCCTCGCCCGCGCCCTCGACGCCAACGGCGAGCCGGCGGCGGCCGAGCCACTCTTGGAGACGGTCGTGCACAACTTCTCGGTGACGCTCGGCCCGGACAGCCGCTTCGCCGCGATCAGCAACTACGA
>Ga0181519_10000582_pt1 | contig 33390 bp, 28 predicted proteins | sample PEATcosm2014_Bin_26_FD_121102 | JGI IMG/M metagenome (GOLD analysis project Ga0181519, IMG submission 121102) | Peatland microbial communities from MTU Mesocosm Facility, Houghton, MI, USA - PEATcosm2014_Bin02_10_metaG | ecosystem: Environmental > Terrestrial > Soil > Wetlands > Peat | place...
CGGTCGACGACGGTTGCGGTGTAGGGGGGCTCCCAGCCCTCGAGGATTCGACTGCCCGCCGTCGTGGGGACCCCCCTGGTGCACATGTTGTCCTTCAGCGCGATGGGAACGCCCGCCAGCGGACCCGGGTCGGTCCCAGCGGCGACCAGCGCGTCGACGGCGTCGGCGGCTGCGAGCGCGCCCTCCCGGTCGACGTGCAGGAACGCGTGCAGCGCCGGGTTGTCGGCATCGACGACGGCCAGTGCGGCCTCGGCGACCGAGCGCGCGGATCGCTCGCCTGCCCGCACCTGGCGTGCGGTCTCGACAGCCGACGTCACGGCGCCTCCCCGATGATCCTCGGGACGCTGAATCGGTGGTCCTCGGTGGAGGGCGCCTGCGCGAGGACCTCGTCTCGGTCGAGGCACGCGGTCACCACGTCGTCGCGGACGACGTTCGCGCTCGAGAAGGGGTGGGCGGTGGCGGGGACGCCCGCGAGGTCGAGGGCCGACAGGTCGGCCGCGTGGTCGAGGACAGCGGCAAGCTGCCCGGTGTAGCGGTCGAGCTCGACCTCGGTGAGCTCGAGGCGGGCGAGCCTGGCGACGTGCGCCACGTCATCGCGGGACAGCGACGTCATGCGGCCTCCTCGAAGATGGTCTCGAGGAATCGGATGGTCTCCGCCTCGATCACGTCGGCGTCGAAGTCGAGTGTCGCGACGTGATAGCTGCGCTCCAGCCAGAAGTGCTCGACGGTGCCTGTCACCCGATCGGCGAGCAGCTCGGAGTTGTCAGTGGTCACGACGTGGTCCTGGCGGCTCGTGAGCACAAGCACCGGGCAGCTGATGGTCGGGAGGTTCGCGGCGACATCCTCGAGCCCACCCATCAGGCTCGCTGCGGCGGCGAGCGGTGTGCCTGAGTAGCTCAGCTCGTTCGCCCCGTCCTTCGCGATGTCGTTCCCGATGCCGTCGACGACCTCGAGACCGGCGTCGAGGAGCTGGATGCCGGCCTCCAGCAGCTCCGCTGCGATCGGCTGGACCAGCGGGTTCACGACGGCGATGCCCGTGATCTCGGGATGACGCTCGGCCAGCCAGGCCGTGAGCCCTCCACCCATCGAGAGGCCGACGACGGCGACACGGTTGCACCGTGCGGCGAGATCCTCGAACGCGGCTTCCGCGGCACTCGACCAGTCCTCCCACCGCATCGGGATCAAGTCCGTGATCGCGGTCCCGTGGCCGGGAAGGAGCGGCAGCTCGACGGTGTACCCGCGGTTCGCGAGCTGCTCGGCGATGGGCCGCATGGAGTGGGGGCTCCCGGTGAAGCCGTGCAGGACGAGGACGCCGTCGGGCCCCCCTGATGCGGAGAACGGTTCGCAACCTGGCTGCACGGGAGCGGTCATGGTCGCCGAGCCTACCGGCGCCGGTATCCTGCGCCCGTGGCCGACATCGAAGCACCGCGGACATACGACTTCCTCAGCCCGGAGTGGATCGAGGCGGTGAAGGACATCCGCGACGAGTACGCGGCCGACGGGATGACCGCGCCCGTCGAGCTCTCGGTCAACCTCGTCGTCACGGACGTGCCCTTCTCCGAGCTGCCGCTGCGCGCCCATGTCGACACCTCGGGCGGCGGCCTCGTCATCGAGCAGGGACACCTTGATTCGCCGGACCTCAGCGTGACCGTCGACTGGATGACGGCCAAGGCCATGCTCGTCGACGGCAATCCCGGCGCCGCGATGGGTGCCTTCATGGAGGGCAAGATCCGCGTCGAAGGGGACGTCTCGAAGCTCGTGAGCTTCCAGGGCGGGAACCCCGATGGCCCTGCTCGCGAGGCCGCCGACAGGATCCGGGCGCTGACCTCGTAGTCAGACCGAGAGGTCCGGCACTGCCTCGGCGCGTGCCCCGCGCGGCAGGCGATGCAGGAAGATCGCCCCGGCGACGGCAATTGCCGCGAACGCCGCACCGATCGCGAACGGGATGTGGAACGTCGCGAGCAGCTCGGAGGCGGGTGACTGCCTCGTCAGGCCCCGACGGTGCATGAGCGCCTGCTGCACCGTGGCGAGCACCTGGATGCCCGCAACCTCACCGACCTGCATGGCGAGGATCTGCGCTGCCGACATGACCCCGAAGTCGGACTCGGAGACCTCGTTGGCCATGGTTGACGACGTCGCCGGCATCGCGATGCCCATGCCCAAGCCCGACAGCGCGAGGGCCACGACGAGGATCAGGAGCGAGGTGTCGGGTTGCAGCATCGCGAAGAGCAGCAGCGACCCGAACAGCAGGACCGTGCCGAAGACCGCGGTCGTGCGCTCCCCCACGCGGACGGCCGCGTAGCCGGCGATCGGCGAGCTGACGGCGAAGCACAGCGGTCGCGCGATCGAGACCAGGCCAACCTTGGACTCCGAGAAGCCGTAGCCGAGCTCCATGAGCAGGGGCGCGAGGAAGAATGCCCCGAAGTAGGCGAAGTTCCCCGCTGATCGGATCACGATGGGCATCACGAAGTTGCGCCGTCTGAAGTACTCGGCCGGGATGATCGGATTCGCCGATCGCCGGATCCTCACGACGAAGGTCACTGCGCCCGACACCGTGCCCAGCCAGCATGCCCAGACGGCGGTCGATGACCACCCGAGCGTCGACCCGAGCGACAGTCCGAGCATCAGCGCGGTGACAGACAGGGAAAGGGACCACGACCCCACCCAGTCCATCGTCCGGAACGAGTGGAGGGCCTCGGCATGCTCCTTGGGGTTCCGCTCGTCGGCGTGTCCGGGCAGCAGGATCACGACGACGACGAAGGCGATCGCCAGGAGCACGAGCTGGAACCAGAAGAGGGCCCTCCAGCCGAGGTACTGGATGATCGGGGAGCCCAGCGACACGCCGAGCACGGGGCCGCCAGCCCCGACGAGGGACCACCATCCCATCGCCTTGACCCGCTCGGAGGGTGCGAAGGAGCGCATGATGAGCGCCATCGATGCCGTGCCAGTTGCTGCACCCTGGATGCCGTCGAGGGTGCGTGCCGCGATCAGGAATCCTGCGGTCGGCGCCAGAGCGGTCAGCGTCGCCGAGACCATGGCCCCTGCGAGGCCGAACAGGTAGAGGCGCCGGTGGCCGAACACATCCCCGACCTTGCCGAACAAGGGGGCCGCCAGCCCGTAGGCGAGGAGCGGGCCGATCATCGTCCAGGTGAGAACGGTGATCGACGAGTGCAGCTCCGTGGCCACTCGCGGAAGCGCGACGACGAAGACCGTGAACGTGAAGTTGAGCGCGAGCAGTCCAGCCAGCAGCGCCCACAGGACGAACCACTGGCGCCGGCCGGAGGCCTCGGCGCGCTGCTGCACGCGGTACGTGACCAAGCGGAACCAGTTGAGGTCGCTGGATGCCTCCGAACCGCTCGTCCCGAAGATGGACGCAGCAGGGTCGGCTCTTGCGTCGAGCAGCTCGTCGGGGTCGTCGAGCCGAGCCCGGCCCGAACCCGGCCGCCCCTCGCCGAGCGTCACGCGAGCAGCTTGGGCAGCCCCGCCCTGAGCTCCTCGATCGTGAAGCGGCCGCCCTTCTCGAGCGTCTCGGTCATCGTCCAGTTGTGGACGAGCCGCACCTCGCCGCCCTGGACGAAGAACACCTGACCGGATGCCTCGCAGTCCTCCGTCGCAAGCCATCCGACGAGCGGTGAGATGTTCGCGGGATCCCACACGTCGAACGAGGTCGCGTCCTCGGGCGGAGCGACGACCTCAGCGAGTGCCGGCGTGCTCTGGGTCATGCGCGTCCGCGCCGAGGGCGAGATCGCGTTCACTCGGACGCCATAGCGGCCGAGCTCGTCAGCGACGATCACGGTGAACGCGGCGACCCCCGCCTTCGCGGCGCCGTAGTTCGACTGCCCGACGTTTCCGAGCAACCCGGACGTCGACGAGGTGTTGATGATGCTCGCCTTCACCTCATGTCCCTCCTTCGCGCGCTGCCGCCAGTACGCAGCGGCGTGGTGCGAGGGGACGAAGTGGCCCTTCAGATGCACGCGGATGACGTCGTCCCAGTCCTCCTCCGTGAGGTTGACGAGCACGTTGTTGCGCTGGATGCCCGCGTTGTTCACGAGGACGTGGAGATCCCCGTAGGACTCGACCGCCTGGCTGATGAGGCGGGCAGCACCCTCCCAGTCCGCGACGTCGTCGTGGTTGGCGACTGCCTCGCCGCCCATCGCGCGGATCTCCTCGACCACGAGCTCGGCGACCGACGCCGCATCGGCCTCGCCGTGGATCCCCCCGCCGAGGTCGTTGACGACGACCTTGGCCCCCTCGGATGCGAACAGGAGGGCATGCTCACGGCCGATCCCGCGCCCGGCTCCGGTGATGATCGCCACGCGGCCTTCCAGTGCGCCCATCTGCTCCTCCTCGTGCTGGCCCGCCAGCCTACCGACGGACCCATCGGCACAGCGGTGCCCGCCGAGTCTCTATGCGCGCGAGTAGAAGCGCGACCAGAAGTCGTGGTCGCGCGCGTGGGCGTGATAGTGGTCCGGAATGTTGCGCATGTGATCGTCGATGCGGTAGCCCTCGGGTCCGAACCGCGCGTCGGCGACCACTCGCAGCCGCTGCAGCAGATGGTCGAGCTCCTCGGGCGGCGGCGAGATCCCATGGATCTTCCAGACGACCATCGGCACCGCGCAGATCTCGCAGTCGGCGACCCAGCAGCGATCGTCCTCGTGGTACCGCGTTGTCGTCCTCGCGGCCTCGCACAGCTCGCAGCGCGCCGTCGGACTCATTGCGCGTACAGCGAGACAGTCGACCCGAGGACCACGACAGTCCCCGGTGGCGGCTCGGTCGTCCACTCGAGCGCCGACGCGGAGCCGTTGATCGAGCCGACCGTGAGGCCCGCAGCGAGCACGATCGCCTCGGCGCGTGCCAGGTTCACGTGGCCGAGCGCCGGCACGGTCGTCGGCACCCCGGCTGAGACGACCACCTGCACGGTGGCACCCGGCTGGACGGCCACGCCGTGGGAAGGTGACGTGGAGATGACGACCCCGAGCGGCACCGTGTGCGAGAAGGCCTGCGAGACCAGCGGGACGAATCCCGCGCCGCGAAGGGCCGCGACGGCCGCAGTGCCGGACTGGCCCACGACGGGCGGCACCGGCACCGGTGCCGGACCCTTGGACAGTTGGACCTCGAGGGGATGTCCGTAGGGCACCGTCACCGGGTTGGCGACGTTGCCCAGGAACACGGCCACGGTGAGCCCGGCAGCCCGGGTGCTCGAGTACGTCGCGAGCGTTGCCGGGCAGGTTGCGGGGAATCCCGATGCCGAGAGGGTCTTCACGGCATCGACGCACGAGAGACCGACGACGGCAGGCACGGTCGTGGGCGGTGGTCCCGACGAGACGACGACGCTCACTGCGCTCCCCTGCTTGAGCGACGCCCCAGGCCGTGGCGACTGGGAGAGGATCACCCCTGCGGGGGCTGCCTTCGACGTGGTCGCCGATGCGACGCGAAGCACAAGGTGGCTCTTCGCGAGCACGGACCTGGCCGACGTGACCTGCGTGCCGGCAACGCTGGGAACGCGCTCCGAGGGCGTGAACAACGCGTCGTGCTGGGCCACCACGCCGCCGGCGGCCGCGGCGAGCAGCACCGCGAGTGCCAGGAGCGCCCAGGGCCATCTGCGCCGCCGGCGCTCTCGTCGGTGGGCGCCTCTCGGAGTCGGGGGCTCGGCTCGCTGCTCGACGACGGTCTCATCGGACGGTGCCCCGACCACCTGGGTGAGGTCGTACTCGCCCAGCCCGGCGGCGGATGTCACCACGGTCGGCGATGCTGCGGGCGCCACGACGAGATGCTGGCCGGTGAGCTCCGCTGCAGTGGGCGCCCTGAACCCGACTGTCGCCGAGAGCCGGGGGGTGCGCAGCGGCACCGGTGCGGGGAGTTCCTTGGCGGCCTCGACGAGTTGCGCAGCGAGAGTCGCCGCGTCGAGCCGCCCCGCGCGCTCGGGCGCCGCCGCGGCGGACAGGATTCCGGCGAGTGGACCGAGGGCCGGCTCCCAGGGGAGCTCGGCCCCGACGCGTGCCTGCAAGGTCGCCACCTGGGACCCGGCCGTGAAGGGGACCGATCCGGTCAGGCACTCGTCAAGGACCAGCGCAAGCGAGTAGACGTCCGCCCGACCGTCGACGGGCATGCCTTGGGCCTGCTCGGGCGAGCTGTACCTCACCGTGCCGATCAGTCCCCCGGTGGGCTCCGTCCAGGCCGCTTCCGCGAGTGCGCGGGCCACGCCGAAGTCTGCGATGCGGACCCTGCCCTGGTCGTCGAACAGGAGGTTCGCGGGCTTGACGTCCCGGTGGACGAAGCCGAGCTCGTGGGCGTAGGCGAGACCGTCGGCGGCCTGGGCGCCGATCGCTGCCACCTGCTCGACGGAGAGCGTGCCGCGGATGTCCAGCACGTCTCGGAGCGACCCGCCGGGGAGGTACTCCGTGACCAGCCAGGCCGTGCCTCCCCCCTCGCCCCAGTCGAAGACGCTCAGGATGTTGGGATGGTTGATCGCAGCGACCGCCACCGCCTCCGCCCGGAACCGCCTGAGGAACGCATCGTCGGCCGTGAGGCCCTGTCGCAGCACCTTGACCGCCACTTCGCGGCGAAGCAAGCGGTCCTCGGCGAGGTAGACGGTGGCCGACGCACCCGCCCCAAGCGGGCGCACCAGCCGATAGCGATCGCCGAGAACGGAGCCGGTCGCAGGGTCGTTCGTGCTCATCAGGGGCCGACCTGACGATACCGACCGGGGGGGCCCGGGCGGTGGACGACCTAGAGCTCCCCGGTCTCCAGGAGCCGTCCGAATCGCTCGGCAGGGATTACAGGGATGCCGAGCTCCTCTGCCTTGGCGAGCTTCGAGGCCCCGGGGTTCGCTCCGACCACGACGCAGTAGGTCTTCTTGGAGACGGAGCCCGGCGATGTCCCCCCGCGCTCGACGATTGCCGCCATGGCCTCGTCGCGCCCGTAGCCCGTGACGGTGCCGGTGACAACGACCGCCTTGCCCGTGAGCGTGGCGGTCGCTGTCGCGACAGCGACCTCGACCGTGGTCAGGCCGAGCGCGACCAGGCGGTCGAGGACGACCACGTTTGCGGGAATGCCCACGAATGCCCGAATGCTTCGGGCGATCACGTCCCCGACGCCGTCGACAGCCGCGAGCGTGGACTCCTCCGCCTCTCGGATTGCCGACAGCGAGCCGAGCGCGCCGGCCACGGCGCGGGCTCCGATCGGGCCGAGGTGGCGGATGCCGAGGCCCACGAGCAGCCTGCTGAGTGGCTGGGACCTCGACGCGTCGATCCCCGCCACGAGGTTCGCTGCCGACAGCGCGCCCATCCCATCGAGCCCCGCAAGGCGGTCCTCGCTGAGGAGGTACAGGTCGGCGACGTCCGCGACGATCCCTGCCTCAGTGAGCTGCACGACGCGCTGCTCGCCGAGTCCCTCGATGTCCATCGCCACGCGCGAGGCGAAGTGCGCGATGCGCTGGACCCGCTGTGCGGGGCAGTCGAGGTTCGTGCAGTAGGTGTCGGACTCGCCCTCGAGGCGCACGAGCGGGGCCGCGCACGCGGGACAGCGCGTCGGGAACGTCCACGCCTTCGGCCGGCGACCCTTGGACGCCACCGGCCCGACGATCTCCGGTATCACGTCGCCGGCCTTGTGGACGACCACGACATCGCCAGGTCGAACGTCCTTCAGGGCGACCTGGTCCTGGTTGTGGAGGGTCGCCATGGACACCGTGGAGCCACCGACCACGACAGGGTCGAGGACCGCATACGGCGTCGCCCGCCCGGTGCGACCGATCGACACCTCGATTGCGAGGAGCCGGGTCGTGCGCTCCTCGGGCGGGAGCTTGCGTGCGATCGCCCACCGCGGCGCCCTCGACGTGGCCCCAGCGCGCTCTCGGAGCTCGAGATCGTCGAGCTTGATCACCACGCCGTCGACCTCGTATCCGAGGTCGTGGCGTCGCTGCTCCAACCATCCGCACCGTTCGATCACGGCATCGATCCCCCGGACGAGCACTGTCTCGGCCGCGGTCTGGAAGCCCGCGCTGCGCAGCGCGGCGAGGACCCCGGCGTGCGACGATGTCGAGAAAGGACCGCTGCCCGCCCCGTCGAGGGCGCCCAGCTGGTAGGCGATGAAGGCGAGCGGCCTCGTCGCGGTGACGGCAGGATCCTTCTGGCGAAGCGAGCCCGCGGCTGCATTGCGCGGGTTCGCGAAACGGCGCAGTCCCGCCTCGTCCTGGCGAGCGTTGAGCGCTGCGAACGCGTCGAGCGGGAGGTAGACCTCGCCCCTGACCTCCACGAGGGTCGGCGGCGGGCCCGCCTCGACCGCGAGTGCCCTCGGCACCGAGGCGATCGTGGCGACGTTCCCCGTCACGTCCTCGCCCACGGCGCCGTCTCCCCGTGTGGATGCCTGGGCGAACCGCCCACGCTCGTACGTGATGGACATCGCCAGCCCGTCGATCTTCGGCTCCACGGAGAAGGCGACGTCGTCGAGGCCGTCGATGCCGAGCACCCTGCTGAGTCGCTCCCCCCAGGCGCGGACCTCCGCATCGTCGAAGGCGTTGTCGAGGCTCATCATCGCGACGCGGTGTCGCACCGGCGAGAACAGCGGGCTCGGCTCGGCACCGACGCGGTGCGTCGGGGACTCGTCAGCGATGAACTCAGGATGTTCGGCCTCGAGTCGCCGCAGCTCGACGACGAGTGCGTCGTAGTCGGCGTCTGGGATCTCCGGTTCGTCGTGCTGGAAATACGCCTCGTTGTGTCGAGCGATCTCGGCGCGAAGCTGCTCGATCCGTGGGCCGGCGTCGCTCACGATCAGGCCGCCGCGAGTTGCGCCACGATCGCCGTGCCGACGACGAGGTCCTGGTCGATCGGGTCGTAGAGCACGGCGGTCTGGCCCGCGGCGACCGGTCGGACCGCATGGTCGAGCACGAGGCCGAGCCCCCGAGGACCGGAGCTGATCGTGGCGGGAGAAGGTGCGCCGTGGGCGGAGGTCTGCACCAGCACGCGGTCGCCCGCGCGCCTCGGCGCCCGTGCCCAAGTCCATGACCTCTCGACCAGGCCGATCCGTTCGATCAGCACCGCGTCTCGTCGACCCACGTACACCCTGCCTGCGCCCACATCCACTCGCGACACGAAGCGCGGCGCGCCGTCGACACCCCGGGCAACCCCCCGTCGCTGTCCGACGGTGACCAGCTGGGCGGCCGGGACCGTCCCGAGCTCCTCACCGCTCTCGACGTCGACCACGGTCGCCTCGGTCAGCCGGGCCCGACCGTGAAGGAAGGAGGTCCTCCCTCCACGGGGGATGAAGCAGACCTCCTGGCTGTCGGGCTTGTCAGCAGTCCGCAAGCCCATGTCCGCCGCGATCTGGCGGACGCGTGACTTGGCCATCTCGCCGACGGGGAGGACGATCCGGGAGAGGGCATCGCTCCCGAGGAAGCCCAGCACGTAGCTCTGGTCCTTCGCCCGGTCGGCGCCGCGGCGGAGCTCGAAACCGTCCGGCCCCCGGGTCACGCGTGCATGGTGGCCGGTCGCGACCGCGTCGAACCCCAACCTGGCCGCGCGCCCCGCCAGGGCGTCGAACTTGATCGTCCGGTTGCATTCGATGCACGGGTTCGGCGTCGTGCCTCGCTCGTGGGCGGCGACGTACGGTGCGACCACGCCCACCTCGAACTCCTCGGACAGGTTGAACACGTGGTGGTCGATCCCGAGGACCTGGGCGACCCGTCTCGCGTCCTCGACGTCGGCGACCGAGCAGCAGCCTGAGTCAGACGGCCCGCCCCACAACTTGAGCGTGCAGCCGACGACCTGGTGACCTTCGCGCGTCATGAGCGCGGCGGCCACGGAGGAGTCGACGCCTCCGGACATCGCGACGAGGACCCGCACCGGACCATTCTGCCAGAGCGCTCCTCGCGGAAGGCCGCGTCGCTATGCGCTCCGCTGGCCTCGCAGTCGGAGGACCGCGGTCGTCACGACCGCCGCGGCACGCTCCACCTCGACGTCGGTCGTTTCCGAGCCGATCGTGAGTCGGAGCGAACCCCTCGCACGGTCGGGCTCCATCCCCATGGCAGCGAGCACGTGGCTGGAGGCGGAGGCACCGCTCGAGCAGCTTGACGCGGCCGCGACGCAGAGGCCCGCCGCATCGCACAGGAACACGAGCTCCTCGCTGGCCACTCCATCGATTGTGACGTGGCAGGTTCCCGGAAGGATCTCCGCGCCGTCCGCCGTCAGGTTCGCACCCTCGATCCCCGTCATCAGGAGCTTCGCGAGCTGGTCGCGGCGCGACGTCGTGAGGGCCACGGCGGCCTCGCGCTCCGTGCACGCCAGTCGCAGCGCGACAGCGAGCCCCACTGCGGCTGCGACGTCGGGCGTGCCGCCGCGGCGTCCTCGCTCCTGCCCGCCGCCGACGACGAGCGGAGCAAGCGCGACCTCCCGCCGCACGCAGAGCGCGCCGATGCCGATGGGGCCGCCGAGCTTGTGCGCGCAGATCGTCATGAGATCTGCGCCCTTTGCCGCTGTCCGGAGATCGAGCCAGGGTGCCGCAGCGACGGCGTCGGTGTGGACGACGACGTCCTTCGATGCGGCCTTCGCGGCCGCAGCCACCTGGGCCACAGGCTGCACGACCCCGGTCTCGTTGTTCGCGGTCATGACTGAGACGAGGTCGGCTCCGGCGAGAAGCGGTTCGAGCACGTCGAGATCGACGACGCCTCGGGAGTTCACCGGAAGGAGGGTCACCTCGACCGGGGCCGCCAGCAGACCGCGCTCGAGCCGGCGCGCGGCATCGAGGACGGCATGGTGCTCGATGGCTGACACAGCCAGCCGAGCGCACCGACCCCGCCGGGTCCGGTCGGCCGCGACGCCGAACACCGCGAGGTTGCAGGATTCCGACCCGCCGCCAGTGAAGATGACGCCACCCGGGAGCGAGCCGGTCAGGTCCGCAATCTCCTCGCGCGCATCGTCGAGCGCCTTTCGAGCCGCCCGAGCGGCTCGATGCGATCCGGTCGGATTGCCCACGACACCTTGTGCATAGGGCGCCATCGCGTCGAAGACCTCGGGTCGCCTCGGTGCGGACGCCGCGTGGTCGAAGTACAGCAGTTCGGTGTCGTCCATCATCCGCGTCGCGTCCGCGAGGGCTCCATGCTGCGTGCACGCATCCAGTCGCGGTGGACCCGAGGCGCCGTCACGATTGGTCCTGGGCGACGAAGAACGTCTTGGCGTTCGTGAACTCGCGAATTCCGTGGATCCCGAGCTCGCGCCCGTAGCCGGACCGCTTGATGCCGCCGAAGGGGAGCTCGGGAGTCGAGGCGACAACGGCGTTCACGAAGACCATGCCCGCCTCCAGATGCTCGACGCCCTGATGCTGCTCCTCGCCGTCCTCCGCCCAGATCGATGCGCCGAGCCCCCACGGGGTCGAGTTCGCGAACTCGATCGCCGCCGCGAGGTCGGTCGCGACGTGGACCGTCGCGACCGGGCCGAACATCTCCTCGCAGCCCGCGCGCATGGCGCTGGTGACGCCCGTGAGCACCGTCGCGGGGAAGAAGAAGCCCGGTCCGTCGGGAACCACGCCGCCCGTGGCGGCGACCGCGCCCTTTGCGACCGAGTCCTCGACCTGGCCGGCCAGCTCCTCGCGCTGTGATGCCGAGACCACCGGTCCGAGCACCGTCGCGGCATCGAAGGGATCTCCCATCACGACCTCGTCCATCGCCGTCGTGAACCGCTCGGTGAACTCCTCCGCCCTCGACGAGACGACGATGAACCGCTTCGACGCGATGCACGACTGCCCGTTGTTCTGGATCCGTGCGGTGACCGCCAGCGGCACCGTCCGAGCGAGGTCCGCACTGTGGGCGACGACGAAGGCGTCGGACCCGCCGAGCTCGAGAACCGACTTCTTCAGGTGATGTCCCGCCAGGGCCCCGACGGACCGGCCAGCCCGCTCGGACCCGGTGAGCGTCACTGCCGCGATGCGATCGTCCCCGATGATCTCGCCGACCTCGTCGACCGTCACGAACAGGTTGGTGAACGCGCCCTTCGGGAATCCAGCCCGCTCGAAGAGCTGCTCGAGGAAGTGCGCGGTGCCCGGGACGTTCGAGGCGTGCTTCAGCACGCCCACATTGCCAGCCATGAGGGCGGGAGCAGCGAATCGGATCACCTGCCAGAGCGGGAAGTTCCACGGCATGATCGCAAGCACCGGACCGATGGGCTCATAGCGAACGCCGCTGCGCTTCGCGGGCGACGCGATCAGCTCGGTGGCCAGGAACTCCTGGGCATGCTCGGCGTAGTAGCGCATCGCGAGCGCGCACTTTGCCACCTCCCCCTTCGCCGACGCGAAGGTCTTGCCCATCTCCTTGGTCAGGAGCTCCCCGGCAACCGGGATCTCGCCCTCCAGCAACTGTGCGGCGGCAACCATGAGCGCGCCGCGCTCCTCGAAGGAGGTGGCTCGCCAGCGGAGCCAGGTCGCATGTGCCTGATCCAGCCTCCGTTCGATCTCGGCGGCATCGTGGTAGTCGAACCGTGACTCCTCGGCGCCGGTGGCTGGGTTGATTGAGACGTACGTCATGCCCTCATCATTGCGCACCACCCGCATCTCGAGTTCCCATCTGGACCCTCGATCCCAGTCCGAACGAGGCTCGGAGGGGCCGTGATCGCGCGCGAAGTGGGAGGCTCGACACATGGATGGGCTCGTCGAGGCTCGGCACATCGTCGAAAAGGCGGGATCTGTGTGCGTGCTCTGCGGCGCGGGAATATCGACCGCTTCAGGCATCCCGGACTTCCGGGGTCCCGAGGGGGTGTGGACCAAGGACCCGCGCGCCGAGGCGCTCTCGAGCTACGAGACCTGGATCCGCGAGCCCGACGTGCGGCGGCGCGCCTGGCGACGACGGGTGGCAACCCGAGAGAGTCGCCCGAGCCCCAACGACGGCCACCTCGCGCTTGTGGAACTCGAGCGCAGCGGCAGGCTGGACACGCTGGTCACCCAGAACATCGACGGTCTGCATCACGTCGCGGGGAACGATCCCGAACGAATCGTCGAGATCCACGGCAACGCGCGCGCTGTGGTCTGCCTTCGCTGCGGGGTGCGTGGGCCGATCGAACCGATCCTCGATCGCGTCGCCTCCGGGGAAGAGGATCCGACGTGCCGTGCGGTGCGCGAGGGTTCCGTCTGCGGAGGAATGCTCAAGTCCGCCACGATCTCCTTCGGCCAGTCACTCGCGGCCGCGGACCTGGCTCGCGCCGAGCGCGCGGCAGAGCAGGCTGACGTGCTGCTGGCCGTCGGGTCCACGCTCAGCGTGTGGCCAGTCGCCGGCATGGTCCCGCTCGCGAGGTCCCACGGTCACCCTGTCGTCGTCATGAACGGTGGTCCGACGGCCATGGACGCGGTGGCCACCGTCGTGGTCAACGGCAGCCTCGAGTTGCTCCTCCCCCAGGTCGTCGGCGGACTCGAGCCCGTCTAGACGATTCCGCAGCTCAGTCCTGGGTGTCGTCGCCTCGCTTGAACCGCGGACGCAGTGCAAACCACCAGATGCTGGCGATCGCAGCGATCGCGCCCACGATGCCGATGGCGGGCTTCGTCACGTTCCTTGGGTTGTCGGCCATCACTCGATGGTACCGACCGGGATCGCCCCCGGGCCGGCGACGCCGGCCCGGGGGCAGAACCTCAGTTCTGCTTGGAGGATTCGATCTCGAGCTCCAGCGTCACCTTGTTTCCAACGACGATCGCCCCGTTCTCGAGGGATCCATTGAAGCTGACGTCGAAGTCGCGACGATCGATCGTCGCGGTGGCCTCGAATCCAGCGACAGTCGTGTTCGGTGCGAGACCGGGATTCGTGCCCAGGTACTCGAGATCGAACACCACTTCCTTGGTGATGCCGCGGATCGTGAGGTCCGTGACCAACTCGAAGTCCTGTCCGCCCTTCGCGGTGATCTTCTTCGAGACGAGCGTCAGCTCCGGGTGGTTCTCAAAGTCGAGGAAGTCCGGGGACTTGAGGTGCGCGTCGCGCTGCTCCTGGTTCGTCGTGATGCTCGCGGCCTTGACGGTCGCGGTGACGCTGGAGGCCTCGGGAGTGTCGCCGATCACGATCGTTCCTTCGAATTCCGTGAACAGCCCACGGACCTTCGAGGCGACGAGGTGGCGGGCGACGAATCCGATCGTCGAGTGGATCGGGTCAACCGTGTAGGTGCCCGGAGCCGGGAGGCTCGTGTCTGCTGATACGTCCTGTGTGGTTGTCATGTTGCTCTGCTCCTTTGGAGGGGTACGAACACACTATAGTTGCTGCTACAATTATTGTGCAAGTAGATATTGAGTGGAAAGATATTGGCACAACCCCGATTTGATCAGGAGTTTTGGTACCGTGACCGACATGACGACGCAGGTGACCGAGATTGGAGCGTGCCCAAGCTCCGATGATCGCCTCGTACTCTTCGGCCTCCTCCTCGAGACCAACGCCAGGCTCCAGCGGCAGCTGAGCGCCGCGTTGGAGACCGCGACCGGGCTCCCGCTCCCCTGGTTCGACGTCCTGCTTCGGGTCCAGAGAGCCGAGACGGGCTTTCTCACCATGTCCGCTCTCGCGGATCAGACCGTCTACTCCACGGGCGGGACGACGCGCCTGATCGATCGAATGGTCGCCAAGGGGCTGGTCGAGCGCTCCCACTGTCCGAGCGACCGCCGGTCCATCCACGTCAGCATCACGCCCCTGGGCAAGGATGCCCTCGACGGGGCGCTGACCGCCCACATCGAGCACGTCGAGACCTTCTTCGCCTCGAAGCTGACCCCCGGGGAGCGCGACGAGCTCAGCGCCACGCTCCGCAAGCTCAACGGTGGCCCTCCCGCCTGCTCCGGCAGTTAGCCGACCCTGCGCAGCCAGGCGGTGACCCCGACGCCGTCATCGAGGTCGAGCGAGGCTCCCCCGTCAGCAAGCGAACCGTCCTCGATCGCATCGGCGAGCACCTCGCGCCCGACGAGCGAGCGCTCGTCATCGGAAAGGTCGATTCCTGCGAGCGACAGCACGATGTGGTCAGACACATCGAGCCCTCGCTCCTTGCGGAGATCCTGGACCTGACGGACCAGCTCTCGAACGGTCCCACGCCTGCGCAGACCGTCGTCGAGGTCGAGATCCAGGGCGACCACATAGGCGCCGTCTCGCGAGACCGCGAATCCCGACTGGCTCTTGACCCTGAGCTCGACGTCCTCGGCGTCCAGGTGGAACTCCACGCCGTCGAGCAGGACGACGACCGGGGTGCCCGCCTCGAGGTCCTGTGCCACACGCGTCGCATCGAGCGCCGCCAGGGCTGGGCGAATCGACTTGGCACTCTCCCCGAGCTTCGGTCCGAGTGTCCGGAAGTTCGCGGCGAGCTCGAAGGAGAGGACGTCGGACAATTCCGCGGAAAAGTCGAGATCGTCGACATTGAGCTCGTCCTCGACGATCCCGGCGGGCGGGCGCGGCGTGCCCGGCGGCAGGAAGACGATCGCGCGGCGGAGCGGCTGGCGGACCTTGATGCCCGCGTCGCCCCTCGACGCCCTGCCCAGCGAGACGAGCTCGCGCGCGACGTCCATCCTGGTCTCGAGATCCTCGTCCCGGGCCTCGGGGGTGGCATCCGGCCACGCCGCAAGGTGGACCGAGTCCGCTTCGAGGGCATCCGTCAATGCTCGGAAGAGGTGATCGGCGAGGAACGGGCAGAGCGGCGCGAGCAGGACCGAGATCCTCGTCAGCACATCGTGGAGCGTCGCCTGGGCCGCCAGCGAGTCGGAGTGCGGGGCGGATGGGTCGGTGCGCCAGAAGCGCCGACGCGATCTGCGCACGTACCAGTTCGAGAGGTCGTCGACGAGCAGGCCGATCGCGGAGGCCGCCGGCAGCGGCTCGTACCCGTCGAGTGACGCGGTCGCCTGCGCCGTCGCGCTCTCGAGCCTCGAGAGGATCCAGCGATCAAGCTCGGAGCGGTCGGCGGGCCCGGGGATTGCCGGGTCGAGCGGGTCGAATCCGTTGAGCGACGCGTACGTCATGAAGAAGCTGAAGGTGTTCCAGAGCTTGACGAGCGTGTCGCGCATCGCCGAGTCGATCGCGGCGAACGAGGTCCTCGTGGGCGTCCATGGCGAGCCTTGCGAGAACATCCACCAGCGCAGCGCGTCCGCCCCTCGGGTGTCGAGGATCTCCCAGGGGTCGAGGACGTTCCCCAGCGACTTGGACATCTTGCGGCCGTCCTCGTCGACGATGTGCCCGAGGCACAGGACGTGGCGGTAGGGCGTCGAGCCGAACACGAGCGTGTTGGCCGCAAGCAGCGAGTAGAACCAGCCGCGCGTCTGATCGATCGCCTCGCAGATGAAGTCCGCAGGGAACTTGAAGGCGAGCTCGGAACCCGCCACATGCGGATAGCCGACCTGGGCGGCCGGCATCGATCCGGAGTCGAACCAGGCGTCGATCACCGGCAGGACCCTCGTCGCGGTCGCACCGCACTGCGGACAGTCGAAGGTCACCTCGTCGATCGCCGGACGGTGCGGGTCGACCGAGCTGACGTCTCGGCCACACAGCGCTGAAAGCTCGGCGCGCGATCCGATGCACGTGAGGTGGCCTGCGGTGCACCGCCACACGGGCAGCGGCGTGCCCCAGTAGCGATCCCGCGACAGGGCCCAGTCGACGTTGTTCTCGAGCCACTCCCCGAACCGTCCGTCACGGATGTGCTCGGGATGCCAGTCGATCGTGTCGTTCTCCCGCAGCAGATCCTCTTTGTGGCTGCTCGTCCCCACGTACCAGCTGGGCTTGCCCCAGTAGATGAGGACGGACCAGCAGCGCCAGCAGTGCGGCAGGGAGTGCACGTAACGCTGGCGCGACAGGAGCAGACCCCGTCGCTCGAGCTCGTCGTTGATCGCATCATTCGACTCGCGCACCAACTGGCCCGCCAGCCACCCGATCGAGTCGGTGAACCGGCCGTCGGGCCCGACGGGATTGAGCGTGGCGAGGCCGTTCTCGCGACTAACCTGCCGGTCGATCTCCCCGAAGGCCGGGGCGAGGTGGACGATCCCGGTCCCCTCCTCCACCGTCACGTAGTCCGCTGAGACGACGACCCCCGAGGTGCCATGCTCGATCGGGAGGTCGTCGAAGGGCCGGCGGTAGCGCAGACCCACGAGGTCGGCACCCGGAACGATCGCGGCGACATCGGCTCCCTCGCCGAAGACCTGCTCGACGAGCTCCCTGGCGACGATCCGACCGGCGACGACCGCATAGTGCAGGTCGGGGTTGACCGCGGCGCCAACATTGCTCGGCAGCGTCCACGGTGTCGTGGTCCAGACCACGAGGTCGGTTGCCCCTGCCAGCGACGCGGGCACCGGCCCGTCGATCGGGAGCAGGACGTACGCCGACGGGTCCTCCTCGTCGTAGTAGACACCCGGCTGCCCGAGCTCGTGGCTGGACAGCGAAGTCCCGCACCGCGGGCAGTACGGCAGGACCTTCAGCCCCTCGTAGAGGAGCCCCTTGTCGAACAGCTGCTTCAGGTACCACCACACGGACTCGACGTACTCCGGCGCGTAGGTCCGGTAGGCCGCGTCGAAGTCGACCCAGTAGCCGATCCTGCGTGTGAGGCGCTCGAAGTCGTCCACGTAGGCCTCGACGGACTCCCTGCAAAGCTCCGTGAACCTCGCGATTCCGATCTCGTCCTCGATCGCGCGCTTTCCCGAGATGCCGAGTCGCTTCTCGACCTCCACCTCGACGGGAAGCCCGTGCGTGTCCCACCCGGCCCGGCGTTCGACGTACCTGCCGCGCATCGTCTGGAACCGGCAGAACAGGTCCTTGTAGACCCGGGCCCAGACGTGGTGGAGACCGGGCTTGCCGTTCGCCGTCGGGGGACCCTCATAGAAGACCCAGGGCTCTGCTCCGGCTCGCTGCGTGACCGAGCGCTCGAACACCTGCTGTTCAGCCCAGTGGGTGAGCACCTGCGTCTCAATCGACACGAAGTCGGGCTCTGGGCTGACAGGGCGGAACACTGGCACCTCCGTTGATGGTCGTCAGAGCCTACTGACACTCGCTGGCGCGCCCCGGACTGCGACCCCGTACCATGCGCCGGTGGCCAGCGCGCTCACCGAGATCGGCGAGGAGCCTTTCGACTCACCGGGACCCCAGTCGATCGTCAGCAGCGCGCTCGACGAGCTCAACCGTCGGTACGGCACGAACATGCGCGGGGCACACGACCTGCACGAGGGCGACTTCGACCCGCCCCGCGGGGCGTTCCTCGTGGCACGCCAGGACGGCCACCTCGCGGGAGGCGTCGGGCTTCGGCCGATCGTCGAGCCGGACCTTCGAACCGGTGAGGTCAAGCGGCTCTGGGTCCGGCCCGACCTCCGCCGACATGGCCTCGCGGTCGATCTCATGGAGGCGATCGTGGCGGCTGCCGCAGCTCGTGGCTATGCGCACCTGTACCTCGAGACCGGACCCAGGCAGCCTGAGGCACGAGCCCTCTACGAGCGTCTCGAATGGGAGCAGGTCGATCACTATCCCCCCGGTGCCTTCACGCACGACACGGGCATCCGCTTCCATCTCAGCCTGGCTCTCAATCCCACGGCCGCATGAGCCAAAAGACCCCTGCCATCAGGTGCTGATTGGACGTTGGACCCTACAAGAGGGCCGGTGCTCGGACCATGCTCTCCATGGACCAACGATCGAGGGAGAGGTCACGTGACAGACGGTGGGGCTGATGCCGTCGGGAACGGCACGGCGCGCGTCGATCGAGGGGGGCCGGTCGACGCGAGGCTCCTTCGATACACGAGGTCGACGCGCCGCTTCCTGAACCTGACGGTCGCGGTCGGTGTCGGCACCGCGGGCCTCCTGATCTGCCAGGCGTACCTGCTCGCCTCGATCATCGCCGGCGCCTTCGTCGACCACGAGGGTCTGGGGGATCTGCGCGGCAGGTTCATCGTGCTGGTCGCCGTCGTCGTGGCGCGATCGCTGCTCGCCTGGGCCACGGAGTGGGCGTCGAACCGCGCGTCAGCGACGGCGAAGTCCGAGCTGCGCCTCGCGCTCGTCGACCACATCGCGGCGCTCGGACCGGCCGCGGTCAACAAAGACCGTGCCGGCTCGGTCGCGGTCCTCGCGACCACCGGCATCGATGCGCTCGACGGCTACTTCTCGCGCTACCTGCCCCAGGTCTTCGTCGCGGTCATCGTCCCGGTGGCAGTCATCGCCGCGATCGCGCCCTTCGACTGGCTGAGTGCCCTCATCCTCATCGTGACCGTGCCGCTGATCCCCCTGTTCATGGCCCTCGTCGGCGCCTCCACCGCACAGCGGACCGCACGTCGTGCGGCGATTCTGGACCGGCTGGCCGGGCACTTCGTCGATGTGGTGTCGGGGCTCCCGACCTTGCGGATCTTCGGCCGTGCCAAGGCGCAGGCCCGCTCGATCGCCGAGTTCACTGATCGCTACCGGACGGCGACGATGTCGACGCTCCGGCTCGCATTCCTCTCCTCGCTCATCTTGGAGTTGCTCGCGACCGTCTCGGTGGCCCTCGTCGCCGTGACGGTCGGATTGCGGCTCCTCGCGGGCGGACTCGACCTGCAGACTGCCTTCTTCGTCCTGATCCTCGCCCCCGAGGCGTACATGCCCCTGCGCGCCCTTGGCGCGAGCTACCACGCGAGCGCGGACGGGATGCAGGCCGCCGATGAGGTCTTCGAGGTGCTGGCTCGCGCGCTCCCAGCGCGTGGGACGAGCACCGACGTGCCTGACGTCGCGAGCTCGCGGATCGAGGTCAACGGCCTCGAGGTCGTGTACCCGGGTCGGCGCTTGCCGGCACTGCGAGGCCTCACAGCCGAAATCGAACCCGGCGAGATCGTGGCGGTCACTGGGCCGAGCGGCTCAGGCAAGACGACCCTGCTGTCCGTGCTCCTGGGACTCAATGCACCCACGTGCGGATCCGTCACGGTCGGCGGCGTCGATCTCGCGTCCCTCGACCCCGACGCCTGGCGGTCACAGGTCGCCTGGGTGCCCCAGCATCCCCATCTGTTCGCTGGCACCCTCGCGGAGAACGTCCGACTGGGCGCTCCCGGCGCGACGGATGCCGCGGTCCGCGCAGCGATCGCTGCCGCAGGACTCACCTCGGTGGTCGCATCGCTGAGCGAGGGGATCGATACCGTCCTCGGCGCGGACGGCGCAGGACTGTCCGTCGGCGAGCGCCAGCGAATCGCCCTCGCGCGTGCATTCATCCGCGACGCTCCGCTCCTCCTGCTCGACGAGCCGACGGCCAACCTCGACGGCGCGACGGAGCGGGAAGTCCTCGATGCGGTCCTCGCGCTCATGGCCGACCGCACCGTGATCCTGGTGGCGCACCGACCCTCCCTCGTGGCCGTCGCCGATCGGGTCATCGAGCTGGAACCCGCGCTGGTGGCGCCATGACCGAGCATCGGGTCGTGACGGGGGGCAAAGGCGCCACACTGGGAGGGACCCTGGGCCTGGCGCGGCCCGCGCTCTGGCGGCTGCTCCTCGCATCACTGCTCGGAGCCTGCGCGATCGGAGCGACGATCCTGCTGATGGCGACGTCGGCGTGGATGCTGTCCCGCGCCTCGCAGCGTCCCGGAGAGGCGGCGCTCGGCCTCTCCATCGTCGCCGTCCAGTTCTTCGGGCTCTCGAGGGGATTCTTCCGGTACGGCGAGCGCCTCGTGGGCCACGATGCTGCGTTCCGGCTGCTCGCAAACCTCCGTGTCCGCTTCTACCGGCACATCGAGGAGCTCGCCCCGGCCGGCCTGCCCGCCTTCTCGCGCGGCGACCTGCTCGCGCGCATGGTCGGCGACGTCGACTCGCTCCAGGATCTGCTGCTGCGGGTCATCCCCCCGTACGCGACCGCCCTCCTGGTGGGCATCGGAACCGTCGCGGGGATGTGGTGGATCCTGCCTGCGGCCGGAGCGACGACCCTCGTGGCCCTGCTGCTGGCCGCGACCGCGGTGCCATGGCTCACCGGACGGCTCGCGCGTCGTGCGGCGCGGCGCGAGGCACTGCTGAAGGGGGCGCTCACGAACTCGTTCGTGGACCTGATCGAGGGTGCAGCCGAGCTCACGGTCTTCGGCGCGACGGCAGCCGAGGTCGAGCGGGTGACCCAGCTCGACGCATCGCTCACACGCATCTCGGCATCCAACGCCTCCACCGCGGGCAGCGGTCTCGGCCTGACGACGCTGCTCGCCGGGCTCGCGGCGACCGGCAGCCTCTACTTCGGTGCTCGCGCCGTGCACACCGGTCATCTCTCGGGCCTGCTCCTCGGAACGCTCGCGGTGGTCCCGCTCGCAGCCTTCGAGCTCGTCTCCCCCCTTCCGGCTGCGACCCAGGCTCTCGCGCGAGCGCGCCAGTGCGCCGCTCGGATCTTCGCGGTGCTGGACACGCCCGCACCCGTCACGGATCCGGCCCATCCGATCGAGCTGCGCGGCGGCCCGCACAGGCTCGAGGCCAGGGCCGTGTGGGCGTCCTACCCGACGTCGGCCTCCCCGGTCCTGCGCGGCATCGACCTCGACCTGTCCCCGGGCAGGTTCGTCGCGGTCGTCGGGCGCAGCGGTGCGGGCAAGTCGACGCTCGCGGCGGTACTCCTCGACTTCCTCACGCCGGACGCGGGCACGGTCCTCATGGACGGCGTCGCGCTCGAGCGCTGCAACTCGGATGAGGTCCGCTCGATCGTGGGCATGGTCGACCAGCTGCCGCACCTCTTCGATGCCTCGCTCGCAGCGAACCTCAGGCTCGCGCGGCCGTCGGCCACAGACGGGGATCTCGCCGACGCCCTCGACCGTGTCGGACTCGGCGCCTTCCTCGGTGGGCTCCGCGACGGGCTCGACACGGAGGTCGGACGGTCCGGCTCTCGCCTGTCGGGAGGGCAGCGCCAGCGGATCGGCATCGCGCGGGCCCTTCTCGCCGACTGGCCCATCCTCATCCTCGACGAGCCGACCGAGCACCTGGACCAGCACTCCGCGGACCAGGTGATGCACGCCCTCTTCGAGGACGCGTCGGATCGCTCGACGCTCCTCATCACGCACCGCCTCTCCGGCCTCGAGGTCGCCGACGAGATCCTCGTCGTCGACAACGGCACCGTCATCGAGCGAGGGACCCACGCAGCGCTGCTGCACCGTGCGGGCCTCTATGCCGCGTGGTGGTGGGAGGAGCGCAGCACCCAATCGATCGCGGACCGGACACCGCGGACCGCGGCGCCAGAAGCGGCGGGGATCGGATCCCGCCCGACACAACTCCACCAAGGAAGGGATGCCCAATGACTGAGGACCTTGCTCGTTGGCAGTTCGCCATCACGAGCATCTACCACTTCCTGTTCGTCCCCGTGACGATCGGGCTCGCGTTCCTGGTCGCGCTCCTGCAGACGACCTGGTACAAGAACGGCGACCCTGTGACCCTCAGGCTGACCAGGTTCTTCGGGTCGCTGCTCGTCATCAACGTGGCGATCGGCGTGGTGACCGGCCTTGTGCAGGAGTTCGAGTTCGGCATGAACTGGTCGAACTACTCGCGGGAGGTGGGCAACATCTTCGGCGGACCGCTGGCGATGGAGGGACTCCTCGCGTTCTTCTTGGAGTCAACGTTCCTCGGGGTCTGGATCTTCGGCTGGGGCCGACTGTCGAAGAAGGTCCACCTCGCGTGCATCTGGGCGGTCTCGGCGGGCACCGCGATCTCCGCTGCGTTCATCATGGCGGCGAACTCGTGGATGCAGAACCCCGTCGGCTACGTGATCAATCCCGTGACGAAGCAGCCGCAGCTGAACGACATCTTCGCCATCTTCACGAACCCCGTGTTCCTGTGGAGCTATGTCCACGTGCTGCTTGCCTCGCTCATCACCGCATCGCTCGTGATGCTCTCGGTCTCGGCGTGGCAGCTGCGACGCAGGCAGAACGCCGCCTTCGTGAGGCCGGCGCGACTCGCGGTCATCGTGCTCATCCCCGCGATCATTCTGTCGATGTTCATCGGCAGCGAGCTCGGCGTCGTCGAGGGCAAGTACCAGCCCATGAAGATCGCCGCCGCCGAGGCGCAGTGGAACACCTGCGATAGCCACTGCTCGTTCTCCCTCTTCCAGGTCGGAGGCGGCAGGAACGACGAGACGCCGACGCAGATCATCGAGGTCCCGAGCCTGCTCTCCATCCTCGCCACCAACAGCATCAACGGAGAGGTCCAGGGTCTCAACCAGCTGCAGGCGCAGTACGTGAAGGAGTACGGCCCGGGCAACTACATCCCTAACGTCTTCATCCAGTACTGGTCGATGCGCGTGATGGCCTACCTCGCCCTCGCCGTGCTGCTGCTCGGTCTGTGGGCCGCATGGCTCCTCAGGCGCAAGACCCTGGAGAAGTCCAAGGCCTTCCTCTTCATCGCGACCTGGGCGGTCGCACTGCCCTTCCTCATCAACACGGCCGGATGGCTGCTTGCGGAGAACGGCCGCCAGCCATGGATCGTGCAGGGGCTGATGAAGACGGCAGCGGGCGTCTCGCCCAGCGTCTCGGCCTACGAGATCTGGATCTCGCTCTGCATCTTCGTGCTCATCTTCGCGGTGTTCGCCGTCGTGGACGGCTTCCTCATGGTCAGGTTCGGCCGCAGGGAGCTCGACGAGACGGACGACCACCCCGACACCAACGACGACGAGAGCGCCGACATGCCGGCGCTCGTCTACTAGGAGGCCACCGTGACACTCGGCACATTCTGGTTCCTCATCGATGTGATCTTCTGGGTGGGCTTCTTCATCCTCGAGGGCTTCGACTTCGGTGTGGGCATCCTGCACTCCTTCGTCTCGAGGAACGACGAGGAGCGCCGCATCTGCATCAACACCATCGGTCCCGTCTGGGACGCCAACGAGGTCTGGCTGATCGTCGCCGGCGCGGTGATCTTCGCCGCATTCCCCCTCTGGTACGCGACGATGTTCTCGACGCTGTACCTCGCACTGGTTGTGCTCCTCGTCGCGCTCATCGTCAGGGGCGTGGCGTTCGAGTACACGCGCAAGATCGAGGACCCGAGATGGCGCACCTCGTTCAAGTGGGGCCTCACGATCGGCAGCGCGCTCATCCCGCTGCTCATCGGCGTCGCCTTCGGCGACCTCCTGCACGGGCTGCCGATCAACGCCAACCACCAGTACACGGGGAACTTCTTCGGCCTGCTGACGCCCTTCGGCCTCTACAGCGGCGTGACGATGCTCGTGCTCTCGACCCTCATGGGCGCGACCTACCTCACGCTGAAGACGACGGGCGACCTGCACGATCGCGTCGCGACGCTCTCGACGCAGATCGGGTGGATCTCCGTGCTGGTCGTCTGGGGATTCGTGACCTGGGCGCACCTCGGGTTCGCTCCGGGGTTCGTGCCCAACCCCGTCGAGGTCGTCGCGGTGCTCGCGCTGATCGCCGCCGCGTGGCTGGCGGGCAACGGGTCCGAGGGCTGGGCATTCGCGATGTCGGCGGTCGGCGTCGCATCGACGGTGGGGACCTTCTTCACGCAGCTCTACCCCAAGGTGATGATCTCGACGACGAGCAGGGCGTACTCGATCACGATCGCCAACTCGGCGAGCCCGACCTACACCCTTCGGGTCATGACGGTCGTGGCGCTCGTGTTCTTCCCGGTCGTCCTCGTCTATCTGACATGGACGTACGTCGTCTTCCGCCGGCGCATCACGGGGCCGCGGCTGGGCACCCCGGCGGAAGGTGATCTCTCGTCCCCGACATCCCCCACGGCTGTCGAGTCCTGAGCCGGCCGATCCACCTGCTCCCGGGCGGCCCTCACCGGTCGCCCGGGAGCGCTGGACTCTGCATCTCCCTCGTCGAGTACCTGCTCGTCACCCAGGTTTCATCCAGGTCCTGCAGGCCGGGCAGGACGACGTCGGCGATCCCGAATCCGGGACGGCCCCGATCCTCGGCGGCGGGCACCGCGACGCAGGTCATCCGAGCGGCCTTCGCCGCGAGGACGCCCGCCTCGGAATCCTCGAAGACCACGCAGGCACGGGGATCCACGCCGAGGCGCTGGGCCGCCGTGAGGAAGACGGCCGGATGCGGCTTGCCGTACGCCTCGTCCTCGGCGGAGCAGATGACATCGAACGCGTCGGCGATGTCGAAGTGCTCCAGCGTCCTCATGATGAGCGTCGTCGGCGTCGAGCTCGCGAGTGCACGAGGGCCGAGCCGGCCGGTCATGTCGAGGGCGCGCAGCGCGCCCGGCAGCAGGCGTCCCTTCGACTCGACGAGCGTGCCCACCCGGTCAAGGATCCGATCTGCCACATCCCGCACGCTCGGGGCGGACCATGGCGATCGGCCGTGCCAGTGGGCCACGACCTCCTCGACGAAGAGCCCCTTCGTCGCCCGCGCCGCTGCAGGGTCGATGGGCGCCCCGAGGGGGACCAGGATCTCGAGCTCCGCCTCGTGCCAGAGCACCTCGGAGTCGACGAGCAGGCCATCCATGTCGAAGACGGCCGCCTCGAAGGCGGTCACGTCAGGCCGGCAGGTGCTGCTCGATCGCCGAGACGAGCTGCTCGTCCTCGGGGGCCACCATGGGCGCGAAGCGCGAGACGACCTCGCCAGAGGGATCGATCAGGAACTTCTCGAAGTTCCAGCGGATGTCGCCGGAGTGCCCCTCGGCGTCGGCAACCTCCTCGAGTTCCGCGTAGATCGGATGGCGGTCCTCGCCGTTCACCTCGATCTTCTCGAACATCGGGAAGGTAACGCCGTAGGTCGCCGAGCAGAACGTTGCGATCTCCTCGGCGGTGCCCGGCTCCTGCTCGCCGAACTGGTTGCACGGGAAGCCGAGCACAGTGAATCCGCGGTCCTGGTACTTCCGCTGGAGCTCCTCGAGGCCGGTGTACTGGGGCGTCAGGCCGCACGCTGACGCGACGTTGACCACGAGGAGGGTCTTGCCCTCGAAGTCCTTGAGCGAGGAGGGTTCGCCTGCGAGCGTGTTGACGGGATAGTCGTAGAGAGCCATGCGCGAACGCTAGCGGTCGTCCGACGCGGTTGCGCGGGCCCTGTAGCGTCAGGCTCATGCGTGCCGCCGTGGTGAGGGATGGCGCCGTCGCGGTGCAGGAGGTTCCCGATCTCGTTCCGCGACCCGGTGAGCTGCTCGTCAAGGTCGCCTCGTCGGGGATCAATGCGGCCGACCTGCTCCAGCGCTCGGGCCTCTATCCCGCGCCAGCCGGTTCCCCCGCCGACATCCCCGGGCTCGAGTTCGCCGGCGAGGTCGTCGCCACCGGGGGCGGCTGGTCCGCCTACAAGCTGGGCGACCGGGTCATGGCGGTCGTCGGCGGAGGTGGCCAGGCCGAGTACGCCGTCGTCCATGAGTCCCATGCGCTGCTGGTGCCCAAGCGGGTCGACCTCGAGGCTGCGGGAGGGTTCCCTGAGGCCTTCTCGACGGCCCATGACGCGCTCGTGACCCAGGCGAGAATGACCTCCTCTGACCGCGTCCTGATCACCGGGGCCGCCGGCGGAGTGGGGACGGCCGCGATCCAGATCGCAGCAGCGCTCGGCGGGACCGTGGTCGCCAGTGCACGCGACGAGGCGAAGCATGCGGCGCTGGTCGAGCTCGGAGCCGATTCGACCATCACGCCCGACCAGACGGCCGACGCGGGTCCGTTCGACGTCGTCCTCGAGCTCGTCGGCGGATCCAGCCTGGCGGACGTCCAGCGAACGCTCGCCCGCTTCGCGCGCGTCGTCGTGATCGGCGTGGGGGGCGGCGGCCCGCGCGTCGAGCTCGACCTCCTCGGCGTCATGCAACGCCGGATCACCCTGACGGGCTCGACGCTGCGCTCGCGCTCCGTCGAGGAGAAGGCGCAGGTCGCCGCCGCCGTCCGAAGGGGGCTGCTCCCGCTCCTCGGGAGCGGGGCGATCAGGGTCCCCGTCCAGTCCGTCCTCCCGCTCGAAGACGTGTCCGTGGCCTACGACGCGTTCGCCGCCGGCGGCAAGCTCGGCAAGTACGTCCTCAGCGTCTCGGAGTGATCCCCTAGGCGAGGAAGCCCTCGAGCGGGTGGTAGCTGAGGTCGTGGGCCTCGGCGACCGGGCCGCAGGTGATCTTGCCATCGACGACGTTGACCCCCTCGGCGAGCGCGGGATCTATGCGCACGGCGTCGCGCCAGCCGTGGCTTGCGATCGCGACGGTGTAGGGAAGCGTCGCGTTCACGAGGGCGTGCGTGGACGTGATCGGCACCGCGCCGGGCATGTTCGCCACGCAGTAGAAGACGCAGCCGTTGTGGTCGAACACCGGGTTCGAGTGCGTCGTCGGGCGCGTGGCCTCGAAGCATCCTCCCTGGTCGACCGAGATGTCGACCAGCACCGATCCGGGGCGCATCCGACTGACGAGGTCGTCGCTCACGAGCTTCGGCGCCTTCGCCCCGACGACGAGCACCGCGCCGATCACGATGTCGGCGTCGAGGCATGCCTCCTCGATCGCCAGGACCGAGGAGGCGACCGTCTCGACCTCGCCGCGGAAGTGGTGGTCGATCTCGCGCAGGCGCTCCAGGTTCTTGTCGAAGATCTGGACGTTCGCCTGCATCCCGACCGCGAGGGTCGCTGCTGCGAGCCCCGTGACCCCCCCGCCGATGACCACCACGTTGGCGGCCGCCACGCCGGGCACGCCGCAGATGAGCGTGCCCCTGCCGCCGCCAGCCCGCATCAGGTGGTGCGCGCCCATGAGCGGCGCCATCCTGCCCGCGACCTCGCTCATCGGCGTCAGCAGCGGCAGCGAGTTGTTCGCGAGCCGGACCGTCTCGTAGGCGATGGCGGTGTTCCGAGCCGCCATGAGCGCGTCCGTGCACGGCCGCGACGCGGCGAGGTGCAGGTAGGTGAAGAGCACCTGGTCAGCCCTCGCGCCCAACCGGTGGTACTCGTCGGCGATCGGCTCCTTGACCTTGAGGACCAGGTCCGCTCCCGCCCAGACGTCGTCCGCCGAGGCGAGGATCGTCGCACCCGTCGACCGGAACGTGTCGTCGGTGATCGACGAGCCGACGCCGGCACCCTCCTCGATGAGGATCTCGTGGCCGAGCGCAGCGAGCTCCCGCACGCCGGCCGGGGTCAGCGCGACGCGGTACTCGTCATCCTTGATTTCCTTGGGCACTCCGATGATCATCTGGAACCCCTTTGTTCCTCGTGGTGGCTAGTCGATCTCGTCGTAGGCGATGACCTTTGTCTTGAAGAAGTCGCCGGTGGTCATGAACCTCGTGAGGATCACGAGCGGGACCCCGAGCAGGAAGGTGACGAGGATCGGAAGCGAGCTCTTCAAGCCAGACTCGTGCACGACCTCGACACCCACGCCGAGCAGCACGATGCCACCGACGAACGGCAGCAGGATCCCCGAGAAGAAGAACTTCACGCTCACGAACGCGACCCTGCGGTAGGCCCACGCGCAGGCGACCCCCGTGGTGCCGTAGTAGAAGGCGATCAGCACCCCGATGTTGCCGACCAGTGTGCTGAAGTCAGAGTTCAGCGTCGAGTTGCCCTGGGTCAGGAAGATCCCGAAGAGGCAGATGAAGGCGATGATCAGCGTCCCGATCGCGGGGGTCTGGCGCTTCGGCTCGATCGTCGCGAAGACGCTCGGGAACACCTTGTCGCGCGCCATCGACAGGGTGACCCTCGCTGCGGGAAGCAGCGTCGTCTGCGTGGTGCCGACTGTCGAGGAGAGCACCGCGATGAGCATGACGAACAGCGCCCAGTGGCCGACCGCATGCTGGGCGAAGTAGAGCATCACCGTCGTGTAGTTCCCGGTGCTGTTGAGGTTGTTGAGCTCGGAGGCGGGCACCCACATCTGGATCGCGACGATGTTCACGATGAAGATCACGAGCAGGAAGAACATCGAGATGATGGCGGCTCTGCCCGGGGTCTTCGAGGCGTCCTTCGACTCCTCGTTCAGGTTCACCGAGGTGTCCCAGCCCCAGAAGAAGAAGACGCCGAGCGCGGCTCCCGCCGCGAGCGCCGCGAAGCTCTTGATCGAGAAGGGGCTGAGCCATGCCATGTGGAAGCCCATCGTGTGCGCCGGGTGGGACGCGGCGACCTTGATGATCCCCCAGATGGAGAAGCCGAGCACGGCGACGTACTCCACGATCACCATGACCCACTGGAAGTTCGTCGTGTACCGGATGCCCCAGACGCAGATGAAGGTCACGAGCGCGAGCCACAGGGCGGCGACGATCGCCTGCCACCACAGGTTGTTCGCCGTGGCCTGGCTGATCCAGTTCTCCTCGACGAAGAAGGCGAGGGTGTTCTGGGCGGCGGTGACCGGTGCGAGCACGCAGAAGAGCGCGGAGGTCGCAACCTGCACCCAGCCGTTGAACCACCCGACGTACGGGCTCATCAGCTTGGACAGCCACGAGTACGAGGCGCCGCAGTCCGGGTCCTTGCGGTTCAGGTGGAAGTACGAGTACGCGATGAAGAGCACGGGGATGAAGCTGATCCAGATGACCGCGGGACCGGCGTACCCAACGCCGACGATGGCCCACAGCAGGACCATGGTCGTCGCCAGTGAGTAGGCGGGCGCGACCGAGGAGACGGCGACAGCGGTCGAGTCGAAGAGGTTGAGCTCGCCGGCCTTGAGGGTCGCGGCCTCCTCCTTCTTAGGGACCGGTACCCCGAACGGCCCCTCGACGTCGTGGATCGTCATCCTCTTCTCCCCCCTATGAGCCCCGCGATTGCGCGGCCGACGGTTATGCCTCGATGCTGCTCATGACGTGCTTGATCCTCGTGTAGTCCTCGAAACCGTACATCGAGAGGTCCTTGCCGTAGCCGGACTGCTTGAATCCTCCGTGAGGCATCTCTGCGACGAGCGGGATATGGGCGTTGATCCACACGCAGCCGAAGTCGAGATCGCGCGACAGACGCATCGCGCGGCCGTGGTCCTTGGTCCAGACCGACGAGGCGAGCCCGTAGTCGACGCCGTTCGCCCACTCGATCGCCTCGGCCTCGTCACTGAACTTCTGGACGGTGATCACCGGCCCGAAGACCTCCTGCTGGATCATCTCATCGTCCTGGCGGAGGCCTGCAACCACGGTCGGTGCGATGAAGTAGCCCCTGTCCCCCACCTGGCCTCCCCCGGCCGCGAGGACCGAGTGCGAAGGTCGGCGGTCGAGGAAACCGGACACCCTGGCGAACTGCCCCGCGTTGTTGACTGGGCCGAAGAACGCATCCTCGACGTCAGGCCCGCCCACGAGCGTGCCCCTCGCCTGCTCGGACAGCGCGTCGACGAAGTCGTCATAGACCCTCGGTCCGGCGAGGACGCGGGTCGCCGCCGTGCAGTCCTGCCCGGCATTGAAGTAGCCGCCGATCGCGATGCCCTCGGCGGCGACGGCGAGGTCGGCGTCGTCGAAGACGATGACGGGCGCCTTGCCGCCGAGCTCGAGGTGGACGCGCTTCAGGGTCTGAGACGCGGTCGCCGCGACCTCCTTTCCAGCCCGCACGGACCCGGTGATCGAGATCATCTGGGGCACCGGGTGCTCGACGAGCGCCTGGCCGGTCGCGCGGTCCCCGCAGACGACGTTGAGCACCCCGGGACCGACGACCTCCGCGATGACCTCAGCCATGAACAGGGTCGTGACCGGCGTCGTGTCGGACGGCTTGAGGACCATCGTGTTGCCCGCAGCGAGCGCAGGTGCCCACTTCCACACCGCCATCATCATCGGGTAGTTCCACGGCGTGACTGCGGCGCAGACCCCGATGGGCTCGCGGCGGACGTACGAGGTGAAGCCGGCCATGTACTCGGCGGCACCACGTCCCTCGAGCATGCGGGCGGCTCCCGCGAAGAAGCGGATCTGGTCGATCATCGGCGGAATCTCTTCGCTGATCGTGAGGGCGATCGGCTTGCCCGTGTTCTCGCTCTCGAGGGCCACGATCTCGTCGGCGCGAGCCTCGAGGGCGTCGGCGATGAGGAGCAGGGCGCGGGAGCGCTGCGACGGCGTGGTGCGCCGCCAGGCTGCGAACGCCCCGAGCGCGTTGCGGCACGCATCATCGACATCCTCGAGTCCCGAGACGGGTGCTTCGGCGAACGCCTCGCCCGTGCTCGGATTGATGAGCTCCGCGTAGCGACCTGACCGGGGCGCGACGCTGACCCCTCCGATGAAGTTCTCGAGGCGGCTCATTTCCCCTCCCCTCGCGCGGGGTCGTCCCCGCAGCCTGCTCACCATTCCAGATCTGCCACAGAAAGGCAAGAAACCTCGAAAACATTCATCAGCAGGAAACATCGGGGCTGGATTCGCAAGCAAAGTACGCTAGAGTGCAGATATCCGTCATGGGGTGCTTCGTGCAGCCTTGGCGGGTCAACCAAAATGACTGAACGAGTCAAACCGAAGCGGGGCACGACGGACCCGCGCGCCAAGCAGCCCGAAGGCGCCTTCGGCGCACCGGGGTCGCTGGACGACGCCGACCGGAGGATCATCTCGGTCCTCCAGAACGACGGCAGGTGCCCGTACGGGACCATCGCCGACCAGGTCGGCCTGTCCGAGGCAGCGGTGCGCCGCAGGGTGCAGCGGATGCGCGAGACCGGCGTCATGGAGATTGTCGCGATCACCGATCCGCGCGAGCTCGGCTTCGGCCGTGAGGCGCTCGTCGGGATCCGGGTCCAGGGGGACGTCCGGATCGTCGCCGACAAGATCGCCTCGATCGACGAGACCAGCTACGTCGTGCTGGTGGCGGGCAGCTACGACATCATCGCCGAGATCGTGACGGAGGATGACGAGAGCCTGGTGCACCTGCTCAACGACTCCATCCGGAGCATCCCCGGCGTCACGGATTGCGAGACCTTCATCTACCTGAAACTGGCCAAGCAGACCTTCAACTGGGGGACCAAATGACCACGACCGAAGACGTATACACCGACGGGATCGCCGGGCTGATGCTCGACGACGAGACCCACTCGATGTCCGAGCGTGCGCGCCGGCACCTGTGGATGCACTTCTCGAGGATGGGCTCGTACTCGACGGACGCCGAGATCCCGATCATGGTGCGCGGCGAGGGTGCCTACGTCTACGACTCGCGCGGCAACCGCTACCTCGACGGCATCTCGAGCCTGTTCACGACGCAACTCGGCCACGGTCGCCGCGACCTCGCAGAGGCGGGGCGCCTGCAGGCCGAGAAGCTCGCGTACTACCCCGTGTGGACCTACGCGCACCCGATGGCCATCGACCTCGCCGAGCGGCTGGCCGGGCTCGCACCCGGGGACCTCAACCGGGTCTTCTTCACGACCGGCGGGTCCGAGGCGGTCGAGAGCGCATGGAAGCTCGCCCGCCAGTACCACCGCCTGCGCGGCGACCACGACCGTTACAAGGTCATCAGTCGCGACATCGCCTACCACGGGACGACCATGGGCGCGCTCACGATCACGAGCGTGATCCCCTACCGCACCCCGTTCGAGCCGCTCGTGCCCGGGGCGGTCAAGGTTCCGAACACGAACCTGTACCGTGCCGACGCGCAGCACCGCGACGACGCCGAGGCGTTCGGCCTGTGGTCTGCGGACCAGATCGAGGCGGCCCTGCTCCGCGAGGGTCCCGAGACGGTCGCGGCGGTCTTCGTCGAGCCGGTCCAGAACGCCGGCGGCTGCTTCACGCCACCCCCCGGGTACTTCAAGCGACTTCGCGAGATCTGCGACACGTACGGCGTGCTCCTCGTGTCCGACGAGGTGATCTGCGCCTTCGGCCGTCTGGGCACCTGGTTCGGCGGCCAGAAGTACGACTACGTCCCCGACATCATCACGTGCGCCAAGGGCATCACCTCGGGCTATGCGCCGCTCGGAGCCATGATCGTCAGCGACCGGATCGCGGAGCCGTTCCTCGAGGCGGACAACACGTTCCTCCACGGCATCACCTTCGCGGGCCACCCGGTGAGCTGCGCCATCGCGCTCAAGAACATCGAGATCATCGAGGACGAGAAGATCCTCGAGCACGTGCTCGCGACCCAGGATTACTTCTTCGAGCAGCTCTCCGCGCTGCGGTCGCTGCCGATCGTCGGGGACATCCGCGGGACGGGCTTCTTCTGGGGCATCGAGCTCGTCCGCGACCAGGAGACAAGGGAGACCTTCACCCATGATGAGGCCGAGCGCCTGCTTCGGGGCTTCGTGTCCCCCGAGATGTTCCGCCGGGGGCTCATCTGCCGTTCAGACGACCGCGGGGACCCCGTCGTCCAGCTCGCCCCGCCGCTCATCTGCGGGACCGAGGAGATCAACTTCATGGTCGGGACGATCCAAGAGGTGCTCACCGAAGCGATCAATCTGCACTAGCTGATGCCAGCCCCGCACGCGTCGCTCTGGTGGGCGACGCTCCCGCGAGAGCCAGCCGCTCGTGCCGCCCTCGCGGGCGATCTCGACGTGGACGTCGCGATCGTCGGAGCGGGCTACACCGGCCTGTGGACGGCGCTCGCCCTCAAGCGCGCGGACATGTCGCTGCGCGTCGCGGTGCTCGAGGCCGACGTCGCCGGTGCGGGCGCGTCCGGTCGCAACGGCGGATGGGCCTCAGCGCTCTATCCGATCTCCTGGGCTCGCGTGCGAGAGCAACA
>Ga0181519_10000583_pt1 | contig 33359 bp, 18 predicted proteins | sample PEATcosm2014_Bin_26_FD_121102 | JGI IMG/M metagenome (GOLD analysis project Ga0181519, IMG submission 121102) | Peatland microbial communities from MTU Mesocosm Facility, Houghton, MI, USA - PEATcosm2014_Bin02_10_metaG | ecosystem: Environmental > Terrestrial > Soil > Wetlands > Peat | place...
CATCAGGTCGTCGATGACCTCGTTGGCCGGGTCGCGAGCCGCGCGCGCGGCGATGCGCTGAATGAAATCGCAGAAGGCGCGCAGCGGGTCGAGCTGACGCGGTGGCAGCCGCGCCTCCACGGCGCCCATGTAGACGGCCTCGAACAGTGACACCTTCGCCTGTCCCGCGAAGCCGCCAAGCACTTCGAGCGTGGTGCTGCCCACGCCACGGCGCGGCGTGGTCACGGCGCGAATGAAGGCGGGATCGTCGTCGGGGTTGGCCAGCAACCGCAGATACGCGCACAGGTCCTTGATTTCCGCCTTGTCGAAGAACGACTGGCCGCCGGAGAGCACGTAGGGAATGCGCTCGCGTCGCAGCACTTGTTCGAAAATGCGCGCCTGATGGTTGCCGCGATAGAGGATGGCGTAGTCGCGAAATTCCGCACGGCGCTCGAACTTGTGCGCCGAGAGACGAAACACCACCGACTCGGCCTCGTGCTCTTCGTCGTTCATCGCCGTGACGGTGATCGGATCGCCCAGGCCGTGCTCACTCCACAGCTTCTTCTCGAAGATTTTCGGATTCTTCGCGATGACGTTGTTCGCCGCCGTCAGAATGCGTGACGTCGAACGGTAGTTCTGCTCCAGCTTGATGACCTTGAGCGTGGGGAAGTCGACCTGCAACTGCTTGAGGTTTTCCAGCGTGGCGCCGCGCCAGCCGTAGATGGCCTGATCGTCGTCGCCCACTGCGGTGAACGCCGCGCGCGGGCCCGCGAGCAGCTTGAGCAGCAGGTACTGGCAGGTGTTGGTGTCCTGATACTCGTCGATGAGCAGGTAGCGCAGCTTGTTCTGCCAGCGATCGCGCACTTCCTCGTCGCGTGCGAAGAGTTCGGCGGGCAGGCGGATGAGGTCGTCGAAATCGACCGCCTGATAGGCTTGCAACGTCGCCATGTAATTGCGATAGACGAGCGCGGCCTGATGCTCGTCGGCGGTCTCGGCGGCGGCCAGCGCCGTCTCGGGCGTGACCAGTCCGTTTTTCCAGAGCGAGATGGCCGTCTGCACGCCGCGAATCATCGCCTTGTCGGTCGTGCCGAGTTGCTCCTGAATGAGCCCGAAGCAGTCGTCCGAATCGAGGATCGAGAACTGGGGCTTGAGGCCGACGTTCTGCGCCTCGCGCCGCAGAATCTGCACGCCCAGCGAGTGGAACGTACAGATCGTGAGCTGATTGACGGGCACCTTGCGGCCTTGCTTGCCGGGCGTGCTGAGTGTCTTGCCTTCGAGCTGCTTGGCCACGCGCTCGCGCATTTCGGCGGCGGCCTTGTTCGTGAAGGTCACGGCGGCGATGTGCTTCGGCTCGAACCCCTTCGTCTCGATCAGCCATGCGATCTTTTGCGTGATGACGCGCGTCTTGCCACTCCCCGCGCCGGCCAGCACGAGGCATGGGCCATCAAAATAGTGCGTGGCTTCGTTCTGGGCAGGATTGAGCGGAAAAGACGACATGGTGTGACGCGATGGGATGAAGGCAATGGCGGGGGCAGACGCGCGAGCCGCAACGGGCGCGCGCCCGGTACGGGCATCGGGGTCGGGATGCGCCAAGGGGTGGGCAAGTCTATCACGCGCGATGTGTGCGGCTGTGACACGGTGGCCGGCCTCGCGCGCACCGACTGTGGGTCCGGCGCGACGCATGGCGGCAGGGTTCGCGCCGCAGGCTGGCGTCGACGCAGAGCGGGTGCCTATAATGAAAAACGTTGCCATCGTGGTGAGGTCGCCGTGCAATGTCCAACCTGTGGGACGAACCATGCGCCGCGTGCGCCGTACTGTGAGAAGTGCGGTGCGAGACTCGCGGATGCCGAACCCGGTTTTCGGGATGACCGTCTGGTGGCCGAGGCCGCCGGGGTAGGGACCGTTGCGGCGCTCGACAGCGCGAGGGGGGCTGTGTCCGATGCGCGGCACGACGCGACGCAAGCGGTGCCCGACCCAAGTGCTGTCCCGAAGCGCCATGCCAAACGTGAGCGTGGCGAGTCGCCCGGCTGGATCAATGGCGCGCTGGTCGCTGGCACGGCGATTTTTGCCGCCGTCGCCTTGCTCGGCATCTGGTGGAATCTGCGTGCCCCGTATGTCGACCCCGTGCCCAAACCGCCCGGCGGGTTGGCCGTCACCCCTTTCGGCGCCATCAACGATGCGATCAACGACGCCACGCCTGCCGCTGCTTCGGGCGTCACGGCGGCCGCCGGCAATGCCGAGAGCGAGGCGTCTGCCGCCCTGGCGCGGGCGCAGGCGCTCGCGGCGGTCGATGCTGCGGCCTCCGGCGCGGCCGCCGACGTGGCTTCCGCCAATCAGCCCGCGCCGCTCACGGCGTCGGCTGCCACTGCCGCACTGACCGCCGCCGCCACCGCGTTGCCATCGGTGCCACCGTCGCCACCGGTTCAGGCTGGCAGCAATTCGTCAGACGACATGATGCTGCTGCTCAGCCGTCGCGACACTGGGGGCGCCGGTAACACGCCGCGTCCTGCGGCCAACGCCGATCTCCCCGCGCATTACGACAACAACGACATCGGCCCGATCGCCACCGAAACTCAGCGTCAGGCGCCCCCCGCCAACGTGGCATCGGCGCCGCGGGCCACTACCACCGTTGCGGCGGCGCTCGCGCAATGCGACCGTTATCGCTGGTACGAGGTGATACCGAAGCAGCGCTGCATCTGGGCTGTCTGTAAGGGACGTTGGGGGAAGGACGGGTGTCCCGCGGGCGCGAATCCGGGCAATCCGGGCGATTCGCATTGAGGTACTGAGGCACTGCGCCGCAAAGGCAATCCGTACGCTCAAAAAAGCGCACTTCTCAGAGACTTGCCGAGCGGCGGGAAATGCCCGTGCGGCGCGGCGCAGCGGCGGTTCACGCTCAAGCTGCGCTCAGGCAGCCTGCGTCAAATTGACAGCCCCCGGCTTTCCCCGTAAAGTGCGCGAGCGTGGTCGGGAGAGCGCACCGGGAAGCACATGCCGGCGCCGCCGAAGGGGTAATACCCATAAACTCTCAGGCATCAGGGACCGTCCGCGCCGAAGGCTTTGCCTTCGATCTCTGGAGAGCGGTTGCGGCGTGCGAGGCATGCGAACAACCCACCGAAGGGGCCGGCAAGAGCGGCATGGCGCGCAGCGCGCCGCACGCACCGGGCAATCTCTCAGGTACCAAGGACAGAGGGGTCATCTCGCCAACTGGCATTGCGCCGGGCACGTGCACAAGCACGCGCCGGACGCGGAAAGTGCCGGTCGTCGAGATGACCCCTTTTTGCGTTTTCGGACGACGTTTTCCGAAATCCCCGAACCTTGAAGCCTGACGCCCCGATGACCGAACTCAAACGTACTCCGCTCAACGATACGCACCGCGCCGCCGGCGCCCGCATGGTCGATTTCGGCGGCTGGGACATGCCCGTGAACTACGGCTCCCAGATCGAAGAGCACAACGCCGTGCGCACCGATGCCGGCATGTTTGACGTCTCGCACATGTGCGTGGTCGATCTGCATGGCCCGAGCTGCCGCGAATTCCTGCGTTTCGCCGTCGCCAACAACGTCGACAAGCTCCAGACCCCGGGCAAGGCGCTCTACACCTGCATGCTCAACCCGAGCGGCGGCGTGATCGACGACCTCATCATCTACTTCATCGCCGAAGACTGGTTCCGTATCGTGGTGAATGCCGCAACGGCCGACAAGGATCTCGCGTGGATCGGCCAGCTCAACGCCCACGGCGACTACAGCCTGACGATCACCCCGCGCCGCGACCTGTCGATCGTTGCCGTGCAGGGCCCGAACGCACGCGCCAAGGTGTGGCAGGCCGTGCCGGGCAGTCAGGCGGCGAGCGAAGCGCTCAAGCCGTTCAACGCCGCGTTCGCCCGCGACACCGCATTCGGCGAATTGATGATCGCGCGCACCGGCTACACGGGGGAAGACGGCTTCGAAATCATCGTGAACGCCGACCACGTGGTCGCGCTGTGGAACGCGCTGGTCGCGGCGGGCGTGCGTCCGGCCGGGCTTGGCGCGCGCGACACGCTGCGTCTGGAAGCGGGCATGAACCTGTACGGTCAGGACATGGACGACGACGTGTCGCCGCTCGACGCCGGCCTGGCCTGGACGGTCGAGAAGGACAGCGAGCGTACGTTCGTCGGCAAGGATTCGCTGCTCACGCGCGGCCAGACGTGGCGCTTTGCGGGCCTCGTGCTCGACGGCAAGGGTGGCGTGCTGCGCGCGCACCAGGTCGTTGTGACCGACGCGGGCGACGGCGAAATCACCAGCGGCACGTTCAGCCCGAGCTTGCAGCAATCGATCGCGTTTGCCCGCCTGCCCAAGGGCGTGCCGGACGGTGCCATCGTCCATGTACAAATTCGTGACAAGCAATTGCCCGCACGTGTGGTCAAATTACCCTTCGTGCGTCACGGCAAGGCCGTGGTGGCCTGAGCAGGATCGGCGCCACGGTACGGCGACACGAAATACCGATAACCGAATACCCCAAACACTGAATCCCGGAGCGTCAACATGGCGAATATCCCCGATAACCTGAAGTACACCGAGTCCGACGAATGGGCCCGCCTCGAAGCCGACGGCACCGTGACCGTGGGCATTACCGATTTTGCGCAGGAATCTCTGGGCGACATCGTGTTCGTCGAGCTGCCGGATACCGGCCGCACGGTGGCTGCCGACGAGGCGTCGACCGTGATCGAGTCGGTCAAGGCCGCCGCCGACGTCCACTCGCCGGTCAGCGGCGAGATCATCGAGACCAACACGGAAGTGTCCGGTTCGCCCGATCTGGTCAATGCCGACGCTTACGGCAACTGGCTGTTCCGCGTGAAGCCGTCGAACGCAGCCGAGCTGGACAAGCTGCTCAACGCCGAGCAGTACGCCAAGAAAATCGGCGGCTGATGCCGATAGACGGCACCGGGAGAACGCGGGTTCTGCCGGTGCCGTCTGCATTTGCGACACCCCGCCGTCACTTGCCGTGATCGAACGAGAGATTTGACCCATGAATGCTTTGACTGACCTGCAAGCACCGCGCCGCTCGCTCGCCGAGCTTGAGCAGCGCGACAATTTTTCCGCGCGCCACATCGGCCCGGACACCCCCGAACAACAAGCGATGCTCACTGAGCTGGGCTATGCGTCGCGTGCTGCACTGATCGATGCCGTGGTTCCCGCCTCGATCCGCCGCGACAGTGGCGAATTTGCCAAGTCGCTCGGTGAGTTCGCCGCACCGAAAACCGAGGCGCAGGCGCTCGCGCAACTGCGTGCGCTCGCGAACCAGAATCAGGTCTTCAAGTCGTTCATCGGTCAGGGCTACTTCAACACGTTCACGCCGGGCGTGATTCTGCGCAACGTGCTCGAAAATCCCGCCTGGTACACGGCCTACACGCCGTATCAGCCGGAAATCTCGCAAGGCCGTCTCGAGGCGCTGCTCAACTACCAGCAGATGATCATCGACATGACGGGGCTGGCGATCGCCAACGCGTCGATGCTCGACGAAGCGACCGCCGCCGCCGAGGCGATGACGCTGGTCAAGCGCACGGGCAAGTCGAAGTCGAACACGTTCTTCGTGGCCGACGACTTGCTGCCGCAGACCATCGAAGTGGTGCAAACGCGTGCCAAGCCGCTGGGCATCGAAGTGCAGGTCGGCCCGGTGGCTGCCGCGACCGAAATCGATGCGTTCGGCGTGCTGGTGCAATACCCGGGCGTGGGCGGCGACGTGCGCGATTACCGTGCGCTGGCCGACGCGATCCACGCCAAGGGCGGCATGCTGATTGCGGCTGCCGATCTGCTCTCGCTCACGCTGCTCACGCCGCCGGGCGAGTGGGGCGCGGACGTGGCCGTGGGTAACAGTCAGCGCTTCGGCGTGCCGATGGGCTTTGGCGGTCCGCACGCGGCTTATCTGGCTACGCGCGACGAACTCAAGCGCTCGATGCCGGGCCGTCTGGTCGGCGTGTCGGTCGACTCGCAGGGCAAGCCCGCACTGCGTCTGGCGCTGCAAACGCGCGAGCAACACATTCGTCGCGAGAAGGCGACGTCGAACATTTGTACCGCGCAGGCGCTGCTCGCCATCATGGCCAGCATGTACGCCGCGTATCACGGCCCGCAGGGGCTGCGTGTCATCGCCGAGCGCGTGCATCGTCTGACGGCCGTGCTGGCCGCCGGCCTCACCACGCTTGGCGCCGCCCCGCGCAATGCCACGTTCTTCGACACGCTGACCGTGCCGGTGGCCGGTCGTGCCGACACGGTCCACACGGTGGCCGCTGCACGCCGCTTCAACCTGCGTCGCGAAGATGCCGACACCGTGGGCATCTCGCTCGACGAGACGAGCACGCGCGAAGACGTCATCGCCCTGTGGGAAGTCGTGGCCGAGGGCCTCGGCAAGAGCGCTGTCTCGCTGGACTTCGACGCCATCGAGGCCACGGTCTCGAACGGGTATCCGGTGGCACTCACGCGTCAAAGCCAGTACCTGACGCACCCGGTGTTCAACCGCTATCACTCCGAACACGAAATGCTGCGCTATCTGCGTAGCCTGTCGGACAAGGATCTGGCGCTCGATCGCACGATGATCCCGCTCGGCTCGTGCACGATGAAGCTCAACGCCACCTCGGAGATGCTGCCGGTGACGTGGCCGGAATTCGGTCAGATTCACCCGTTCGCACCGGCGGAACAAACGGTCGGCTACCGCGCGATGATCGACCAGCTCGAGCAGATGCTGGTGGGCGCGACCGGTTACGCCGCCGTCTCCCTCCAGCCGAACGCCGGCTCGCAGGGCGAGTACGCCGGTCTGCTCATCATCCAGGCGTATCACGCGTCGCGCGGTGAAGCGCATCGCGACATCTGCCTGATTCCCGCCTCGGCGCACGGCACGAACCCGGCGTCGGCCCAGATGGCCGGCATGCAGGTCGTGGTGGTCGCATGCGATGCCAACGGCAACGTCGATCTGGCCGACTTGCAGGCGAAGGCAGAGCAGCATCGCGATCGTCTGGCCGCCATCATGATGACGTACCCCTCCACGCACGGCGTGTTCGAAGCGGGCGCGCGTCAGATCTGCGAGATCGTGCATGCGAACGGCGGTCAGGTGTACGTCGACGGCGCGAACATGAACGCGATGGTCGGTCTGTGCGCACCGGGCGAATTCGGCGGCGACGTCTCGCACCTGAACCTGCACAAGACGTTCTGCATTCCGCACGGCGGCGGCGGTCCCGGCGTGGGTCCGGTGGCCGTGGGTGCGCATCTGGCGCAGTTCCTGCCGAATCAGCACTCGACGGGTTATTCGCGCGACGCCAATGGCATCGGCGCGGTGTCGGCCGCCCCTTACGGTTCGGCGTCGATTCTGCCGATCTCGTGGATGTACGTTGCCATGATGGGCGCGCAAGGTCTGACGGCCGCCACCGAGACGGCCATCCTCAACGCGAACTACCTCGCGAAGAAGCTCGCCCCGCACTATCCGGTGCTGTACTCGGGCCCGGGCGGGCTGGTCGCGCATGAATGCATTCTGGATCTGCGTCCGCTCAAGGACACCAGCGGCATCACCGTGGACGACGTAGCGAAGCGCCTGATGGACTTCGGCTTCCACGCCCCGACGATGAGCTTCCCGGTGCCGGGCACGCTGATGGTCGAGCCGACGGAGTCGGAGTCGAAGCACGAACTCGATCGATTCATCGAGGCGATGGTGGCGATCCGCGAGGAAATCCGTGCCGTGGAAGAGGGCCGTGCCGATCGCGAGGACAACCCGCTCAAGCACGCCCCGCACACGGCCGATGTCGTGACGGCGGACGAATGGCCGCACGCCTACGCCCGCAGTCAGGCGGCGTACCCGGTGAAGGCGCTGCGCGAGCGCAAATACTGGCCGCCGGTGGGACGTGCCGATAACGTCTACGGCGACCGGAACCTGTTCTGCGCCTGTGTGCCGATGAGCGACTACGAGTAACACGTCGCAAAATCTCGACAAACGGGGGCTGGCAGCAACATTGCCGGCCCCTTTTTGTCTCTATGGATGTCACGCGAGTGCGTCAGCACGACGGCATTCGTTACGTCACAAATACGTTTCAGACCTTCAGGAAAGCCCCATGGCCGTTTCAGTTTTCGATTTGTTCAAGATCGGTATCGGACCGTCGAGTTCGCATACCGTGGGGCCAATGCGCGCGGCGCTGATGTTTGTGCAGGGGTTGGAGCGCGACGGGTTGCTGCCGCAGGTGGCGTCGTTGCGTGCCGAGCTGTACGGCTCGCTCGGCGCCACGGGCAAGGGCCACGGCACCGACAAGGGCGTGCTGCTCGGTTTCATGGGCGAAGCGCCGGATACGGTCGATCCGTCGACGATCGCACAGCGGCTGGCGACGCTGCGCCGTGCGAAGGTGCTGTCGATTCTCGGCAAGCACGACGTGCCGTTCATCGAGAAGGAGCACATGGTGTTCTACCGCCGCGAGGCGATGGCGGAGCATCCGAACGGCATGAAATTCCACGCGTTCGACGCGCAGGGCAACAAGCTGCGCGAAGGGCGATACCTGTCGGTCGGCGGTGGATTCGTGGTGACGGCCGGGGCGTCGAACACGCAGGTGCTCGCGGCGCACAACCAACTGCCGTATCCGTTCCGCACGGGCAAGGAACTGCTGGAGATGTGCCGCGAGAGTGGCAAGAGCATTGCCCAGTTGATGTGGGAGAACGAGAAGGTCTGGCATCACGGGGAAACGGCAGAGGAGGATATTCGCCGCGGCTTGCTCAACATCTGGAGCGTGATGCAGTCGTGTGTGGCACGCGGCTGCGGCATCGGCAATGACGAAGCCGACGGCGAACTGCCGGGGCCGTTGCATGTGCGCCGTCGCGCGCCGGAGCTGTACCGTCAGCTCACGCAACGTGCCGAGCGTACGTTGTCCGATCCGCTGTCGGTGATGGACTGGGTGAACCTCTACGCGATTGCCGTCAACGAAGAGAACGCAGCAGGCGGACGCGTGGTGACGGCGCCGACCAACGGTGCGGCCGGCATCATCCCGTCGGTGATGCATTACTACGACCGTTTCGTGCACGGCGCGAACGAGCAGGGCGTGATCGACTTCCTGCTGACCGCTGGCGCGATCGGCATTCTGTATAAGCTCAATGCGTCGATTTCCGGCGCGGAAGTGGGTTGCCAGGGCGAAGTCGGTGTGGCGTGTTCGATGGCAGCCGGGGCGCTGGCTGCGGTGTTGGGCGGCACGGTTGCGCAAGTCGAGAACGCAGCCGAGATCGGCATGGAGCACAACCTTGGGCTGACGTGCGATCCGGTGGGCGGGCTGGTGCAGATTCCGTGCATCGAGCGCAATGCGATGGCGTCGGTGAAGGCGGTGAACGCCGCGCGCATGGCGCTGCGCGGTGACGGCGCACACTACGTGTCGCTCGACTCCGTCATCAAGACGATGCGCGAGACCGGTGCCGACATGAAGACGAAATACAAGGAAACGGCGCGAGGCGGCTTGGCGGTAAATATCGTGGAGTGCTGATTTTCGGAAAGCCGAATGGAAACGCCGCGTAGCGAGAGCTGCGCGGCTTTTTTATTTTGTGACACCCCTTCTGTATTTGATTTCGCTGCTCGGGCATATCGGACTTCGCCCATGCGCAGGAACGTTGCCGTCACACAGAATGTGACTCTCATCGCCACTGCCGCTGTTAGCGCGTTACGTGAAGCGATGGCGGGCAAGTCGTTCAAAGAGGGCAAGATCATGAGAAGAAGACAGTCGGGCATTTTTCTGGTGTCCGCCGCGGTTGCGGTGGGGGTCGTGGGCGTGCTGGTCACGTTCTGGGGTGTTCAGCAAAGTCGTCAAATGCGCATCGAGCGTGCGGAGCGAATCGGCGAATCGCTCAAGGCCATGGGTAACGCGGTGGAGACATTTACCGTGAAACATCATTCGGACATCGACAAGCTGCTGGCCGGCACGACAGACGAGTTCACGGTGAACGGTCAACGATTCACCAGAATCGGTACGCCGGGCGCGGGTGCGACCACAGAGATGGCAGGTTTGACTGCGCAGACCCTGATAAGGGCGCTGGCGCTCCCTGGTATCGGGCCGACGCCGCCGCGCGGCGTCGGCGAGTACGCGATCTCGGTGAAACGTATTTGCGACGCCGGCGCCTCGTCCTCATGCCGAATCGACACGCTGACCTACCTGACGGAACCGCTGAAAAAAACGTATTCGTCTGAGCCGGATTTCAATATGGCTGCTGTCGCAGCCCGGAAGATCGGCGTCTATGGCGGGATGTCGCGGGTCGAAGACGCTGGCAGGTTCCGATTTATCGATCAGGCCGAAGGTGCGTTGCCGGTGATGAATCCTCTAGGGATTCCGGGGTTGCTCGCCATGCGCGGCGGGTCGCAGACAAAGGATCTCAACAACACCGTTTCTCGCGATGGTTCACGTGGGATGACGCACGATCTGCCGTTCAACAGCACTGATGCTTCGGGCAAGGAAGTCAATCACAGCATTTTGGGTGTGGGCGATATCAAAGGGGCGGGAACGCTCCACATGAGCGGTCTGGACGTGGGCGCTGCGTCTATCAGGGGCACGCTGAATCTGGGGTCGAAAATCGACGACAAGCCCGTGCATAACAACATCGTCAACGCGGGCGATATCGAAGGCACGGGGCGATTGACAATGGCTGGCCTCGAGGTGAGAAGCGCGACGGTCGGCGCCTTGACTGCCACGGAGGGAGCGACGATCAACGGCAAATTGGATCTGAAGAACAACGACATTGACGGTGCGAAGCATGTCAAAGCCGAAAATGTGGAGTCGAGATCGCTGAAATCGACGTCTGGCGTTGTTGAACTCGGCAAATCGGTTGTCGAAGGGACCCGGTGTGAGGTTTGGGGAATTGGTCGAGATGACGCCGGAAGAATCCTGTCCTGCCAGGAAGACGGCCTCAATAATTGGCAATGGAAGCTTGCGATGAAAACCGTTCCTGTGACCAAGGACAAAGTGCCTCAGCCCGTGGTTGAACAGATCCTCAACGAAAATCGCAGCAACGACTTGTACATCTCAACGTTCACCATCCCGGCTCCTAAGGCTGGCAAGGCAGCGGTTGGATTTCCGCTGTTTCTTGGCTCCAAAGGTGGGGTGTGCAAGGCTGAGGGCGGCCATTTTGTCATGCTCTACGATTACTTCGAGACGGGGCGCCGCAATAGCTGGGGCTACGAGCAGGTTGGATATCAGCTTGAGAGCGGTGTAGGCACGGGGCGGATGAGGTGCCTGACAAAAGGGCCTATTGCGTACCAACAACTCGGTGGCTATCAGATTGCGAAGAACAGTACCAAGAGGGACCGCATCGGCGGCCAATTCTTCATCGGCAAGCGGGCGGACAGAGGAGATAACTCCAGTGGCTATTCCGGTGAATTGGGCTCTTATCTTTACTTACGCCAGGGACATGCGGACTTCGATCAAGAACTGCGGAAATTCCTTGTGATGCCTTCCGGGGTACTGCGGGGAGTGTATGCGGGGAGTACGGACATGGTGCAATCCGACAATGGCTATTGGTGGTCCCTATATTGATACCGCTCACGATGCATCTTCGTATGGCATCTTCATATCGCTCCATGACCGTAACGTGATTGACGCAGTTGACGGCTAATTCAGATCCCAATATCTCCTTGCATTGTCTTTGAACCGAGCAGCGATGGCTGCTCGGCTTATTGCATATCTTGAAGACGCTAATGCGTCCGCGCTCTTGTGAGGAGTTTAACGGGCAAATACCAAGCCTGACGGCGAAGTTCTCCAACAAGATATTGGCTTTCAATATCGCTGTGATCGCTAACGCTCAAGAGAAGCTAACCGCCAGCGGGCCGTGTGAAGGGGGGAGGGTAATGCGCAAAAAACAGTCAGGCATATTTCTGATCTCTGCTGCGCTGGCGGTGAGCGTCGTTGGTGTATTAGTCACTCTCTGGGGCGTTCAGCAGAGTCGTCAAATGCGTGTCGAGCGCGCAGAGCGTATCGGAGAATCGCTCAAAGTCATGGGCAACGCGTTGGAAACGTTCACCGTGAAACATCATGGAGATATCGACAAGTTGCTCTCCGGCAAGACAGATGAGTTCAGTGTGAATGGACAACGCTTTACCAGAGCGTCTGGCCCGGGCGGAGGGCTTCGCACGGAGATCGCGGGCTTGAATGCACACACGCTGATAAAGGCATTGGACCTGCATGGTGTAGCAACGAAGCCGCCTCGGGGCGTTGGGGAGTATGCGATGGAGGTAGCGCTCGTTTGCGACGCTGACAACGCGAACGCATGCAGAATCGACACGTTGACGTATCTGACGGAGCCCTTGAAGAAGACTTACTCGTCTGAACCCGATTTCAATCTGGTAGCCGTTGCGGCTCGCAAAATCGGTGTTTATGGTGGGCTGTCGACTGCCGACAAGGCTGGCGAGTTCAGATTCGTCGATCAGGCCGAAGGGGCGATTCCCGTGTTGAATCCGGCGGGAGCGCGCCCCGGATTGCTTGCCATGCGCGGCGGTTCGCAGACAAAGGACCTCAACAATATGGCGCCTCGCGATGGCTCGCGCCCATTTACGGGAGACGTGAGCTTTAACGATCCGATCACTTCGCAAAAGTACAGCATCACGGGTGTTCGCGACATCAAGGCGGAAGGCGAAATCGAAGTCGGCGAGATCAAGATCGCCAACAAGGCTGTCGCCAGCGAGATGAATGCCACCCGCCTGAGAACCCAATCCCTGACGACCAGCGGACCCACAACGTTTGGCGGAGCGCTGAATATGGGGGAGAAAGACGTCAGGAATGCGAAGACGATCGAGGCACAGGAAGTCAAGTCGATGCGACTCCGATCGACCTCCGGCATCGTGGAACTCAACGACGTGCAGTCGGAGAACGCGGCGTGCAGCGGCGCGGGCATTGCCGTGGATGGCGCGGGCAAAGTCCTGTCGTGCCAGCCGGATGCCGAGAGTCCGACCGGGAGACTGTGGAAGCTCTCGGGCACACCCAAAACCAAGGCCGATGTGCCTCAGACATTGATTGGGGAGATCGCAAAGGACACCCTGACCGACATGGTGCTCGTCGGTGTCAATCGTGGAGAGGAATGGACGATATGGAAGCTTTCGGTCAACGGTACGGCTTCGTTGGGCGGTGCGCACTATCGGCCGGTACAGAAGGGATACACCGCTTCAAACGCGATGGTTTGCGGGCTTTCGTCCCGACTTGACGACTGGCTCCCGGGCGGGCGGAACAGCAGAAGACAGGGAACACTTGAGCGGGACAGATCAGGGGATTACACGCTTAAGGGATCGAGCAATTACCCGCTGCTCTGTTTGACGCGAGCCGGGCAAACCCCGACGTTCGAAATCGACAAAACCTTCAAGCTCAACGCGACCCGATATTCCAGCAAAGACGTCAAATTTGACGGATTGCTCGCGGATCTGATGGCAGGGCTGGGGGGGTACGGCACCAATCAAATCGAGGAACATGCCATTGGAACACTGATGTGGTTCGTCCCAGACTGGGAGCGCTTGTTTCAAGAGGGTGCCGGATACGTTGTCAAGGGCGCGCGGAGTTGCAATGCGGAGAACTTCTTCAGAACCATGGACAACAGAACCACCGAGTACGGGAAGCGGAGTGTCAAGACAGAGGTTCGGAGCGACGGTGTGTACATTCAACATTACAAGCTGCTCTATAACATCGTACGGGCGACGTGCAGATTCGGTTCCGTACAGGACGTATATGACGCCGGCTTCGAGGAAGTGACATAGCCGCGGACACGACTCCCCCCGCAAGTCGACATCGTGGGCGTCTCGACGCCTTTGAGCCGCGCGGCGATCGCTGTGCGGCTTTTTCATTTCTTGCCTGCACTTCTGCATTCGTACCCGCGCGCGACGTTTAACGGGCAAATCCCAAGCCTGAAGTTGACTCACTCGCAGAGAATATGGACTTCCAACGCCGCGGTGATGGCTCATGTTTGCGTCATGTTTGAGATGAGGCAACCGTCGGCGGGTTGTTCAGAGGGAGCAGGGTGATGCGAAGAGAGCAGTCAGGGATATTCCTGGTTTCCGCCGCGCTCGCGGTGGGCGTGGTCGGCATACTGGTGACGTTCTGGGGCGTTGAGCAAGGCCGTCAAATGCGCATCGAGCGCGCGGAGCGAATCGGTGAATCGCTCAAGATGGTTGGCAACGCCGTCGAGACATTTACGGTGAAGCACCACGGGGAAATCGAGAAGCTGCTCAGTGGCGCAAGCGCGGATTTTCGCGCGAATAACGTCACTTTCAGCAGATCGGATAAGACGGGTCCGGGGGGCACGCCGGAGCTTGCGAACTTGACGGCGGAGTCCGTGATCAAGGCGCTGGAACTCTCCGGTGTCGCGACTGTGCCGCCGCGGGGCATGGGCGAATACCAGGTGCGGGTGTACCGGGTGTGTGACGCAGGCAGCACGACGTCGTGCCGGATCGATACGCTGACGTATCTGACGGAGCCGATCAAGAAGACGTACTCATCCGAGCCGGATTTCAATCTGGCGGCGGTCGCGGCGAAGAAGATGGGGGCGTATGGCGGGGTGTCGACGGCTGAGAACGCGAGCGAGTTCAAATTCACCGGTCAGTCCGAAGGCGCGCTGCCGGTGGGCAATCCGTTGGATCGGCCGGGGTTGATTGCGATGCGAGGCGGTTCGCAGACAAAGGATCTGAACATCGCGATGGTGCGAGACGGCTCGCGAGGCGCGACGGGGCCCCTCCGGATGTACGTTGACGATACGAACGGCGGGAAGATTCGCCAGAACATCGAGGGCGTGGCGGACATTGAAAGTGGGGGCACGATCAGCGCGCCGAAAGTGGTGATGGGCGTCGCGTCAGTGACAGGTCGGCTAGATCTCAAGTCGGGCACTGACGCAAAGCCGGTGTTTAACAACATCGTGGGTGCCGGCAACATCGAAGGCGCGGGCGAGCTGAAGATGGCGAGCGCGAGTGTCGGGGCGCTGACGGCGACCACGGACGGTGCAACGCTCAGCGGCAAATTGGACCTGCAAAACAACGACATCGAATCTGCAAAGTCAGTGTCGGCGGACAAGGTCTCGGCCGAGAAGGTGGAGTCGAGAGACCTGAAGTCGAAGTCGGGCGTTGTTGAATTGGGCGATGCAGTGACCGCGGGCGAGGTGTGTGACGTTTGGGGACTGGGTCGAGACACCGCCGGAAGAATCTTGTCGTGTCAGCAGGACGATGGCAAGGCGTGGCGGTGGACGCTTGCCATGAGATCTCCAACCGTTTCCCCGGCCACTGTCAAAGACAAGGAACCTCCCATTCAGCCCGTGGTTGACAGCCGGTATCGTGACGACGGCCGTCGCATCACGAAATTCTTACTCGCCACGTCCACGGATCCCAACAGGGAGCGCGCTTTTGCGGGTTTCAAGCTTGGTAAAGATCCGCGAGGTTCCACGGTGTGCAAGCTGGGCTCCGCACCTGTCATTATGGGCGTTGCGATTGAAGGATTTTTCAAGAATGCCGAACGTATGACGTTGGGTGATACCGTCGCTCCCTCGGAGAATCTCTACATCGCAATGGGGCTAGTGGAGAAGGATAGTGCACCCGGAGAGATGATATGTCTCTCTCAGGGCGCTGACATCCCTAGCTTGCAGCGAGTCGATCTGTTGCTCGGGCCTCGGGGGCAGGGGCGTCACGTGACTACCTACGGTGCCGGCCCGCGTTTCTCCGGCTGGGTCGACGGCACTCGCCCGGTGGTTGGCGAGGCGCTGCAAACGCTCACCTATACCGAGACCAGTTACGAGGGCGTGGGATCGAAGACCCTGTTCAATCGCAGACTAAGAGAATTCAACCAGATGCCGGGCCGCTCGATGATTTATGAGCAGGGCAGAGGCGGCGGCTGGAAAACGGTCAATTGAGGCAAGGTGCCCTGGCCTCGTGCGCCTCGCGTTGTCATCGTCACATCGACGACACATTGCACGCGTAATCTGCTCGCGATGTCTCCTTGCCTTGTTTTTGAGCCGCCCGGCGTTTGCCGAGCGGCTTTTTTATTTCCGCACAGTTGCGTATAGGCATTGGCGCAAAGTTAGCTGGCTTCCTGTCGCGACGGATCAAAACTTGCGATTCTCCGTCTCTTACCCAGTTGTCATTGGGCCGATAAGCGATAGCGATAGGAGACACGATATATGGAGCACTGGCTCAAACCGATGGTGGATGTCGTTGGCGGGGTGCTATCAGGGTACCCCCTGGTGATTGCCTTGCTGGGTGCGGGCCTCTACTTCACGGTGCGTTTCGGCGGCATTCAGATTCGGGCGCTCTGGCATAGCATCTGCTTGTTGCGCTCGTCAGGGGGGACCTCCGGCATTTCGCCGTTTCAGGCATTTGCCACGGGATTGGCGAGTCGTGTCGGCACGGGCAATATCGCGGGCGTGGCCGTGGCGCTGACCATCGGCGGTCCAGGGGCCATCTTCTGGATGTGGATGACCGCGCTGCTCGGCATGGCGTCTGCGTTTGTCGAATCGACGCTGGCGCAGATCTTCAAAGTGCCACGTCATGACAACACCTTTCGTGGCGGGCCTGCGTACTACATCGAGATCGGCCTCGGCTCACGCAAATTCGGCATCCTCTTTGCGCTGGCGTTGCTCTTCACCTTCGGCTTCGCACTCAACTCCGTGCAGTCGCACTCGATTGCCGAGGCGCTGGAGGCGTCGTTCGGCTGGGATCGCACGTGGATCGGTATCGCGCTGGTGTTGATGACCGCACCGATCATCTATGGCGGCGTGCGACGTGTCGCACGCTTTGCGCAGTGGATCGTGCCGGTGATGGCGGTGGCCTATCTCGGGCTCGCCACCTACATCTGCATCGTCAACATCGATCAGATCCCCGGCATGATCGCGATGATCCTGCGCCACGCCTTCGGACTTGAGCCGGCTGCGGGCGGCATCGCTGGCTATGCCGTGAGTCAGGCGGTGCTGATGGGGGTGAAGCGCGGTCTTTTCTCCAACGAAGCGGGGATGGGCAGCGCACCCAACGCGGCCGCAGTGGCGACCACCCGGCACCCGGTGCAGCAAGGGCTGATGCAGATGCTCGGTGTGTTCTTCGACACCATCGTGGTGTGTTCGGCCACGGCATTCATGATTCTGCTCTCCGGCCAGTTCATACCGGGTGCCGCGCCGGAAGGGGCGGTGCTTACGCAACGCGCATTAGCGGCGCACGTCGGCAATTGGGCGATTATCTTTACCGGCATCACCGTGTTCTTCCTCGCGTACTCGAGCGTGCTCGGCAACTATGCGTATGCCGAGGTGAACATGGACTACCTGACGCAGCGTCCGTGGCTTCTCAATATCTTCCGCGCGCTGGTGCTGCTGGCCGTGATGCTCGGCGCTGTCGCCAGCCTGCCGTTGGTGTGGAGCTTTGCGGATGTCGGCACAGCGCTGATGGCGTTCATCAATCTGATCGCGATCGGCATGTTGATGAAGTATGCGTTGATTGCATGGCGTGACTATCAGGCACAACGCAAAGCCGGCATTACGGAACCTGTCTTTACCCGCGACGCACTGCCGCCGGAGATGCGCGAGCGCTTGTCAAAGGACGTCTGGCACGCAGAACGGGGCGGCGGACGTTAACAACGTTCCGGTACGCAACGCAGATAGGGGTTGTCGAAGTGCTGCGGATGGTCAAAATATGAAAAAGCCGTGCGACGAACGTTCCGCGGCTTTTTATTTCGCACTCCGGTTTTGGTATTTGCCGTCACCGATAAAGCGTTAACGGCTATTTCCCAAGCCTCTAACGAGTGACCTCACTGACAATGCCACATTTCAACGATCTCGCAATCGCGCGCATGGGTCGCAGCGTGCTTGCCGGACGATTCAAATGAGGACGCGTCAATGCGAAGCAACCAATCCGGCATTCTTCTTGTCTCGGTCGCCATTGCGATTGCGGTCGCCGGTCTGCTGACGACGTTCTGGGGCGTGAACCAGATGCGTCAGCTGCGTGTCGAGCGGGCCGAACGTGTTGGCCATAGTCTCAACATGATCGGCAATGCAACGGATACGTTCATCGCGAGATACCACAAAGACATCAACGAGATGCTATTGAGGCCCGGTAGCACCTTTACCCTCAACGGCCATACGTTTACCTACACGCCCGCCTCCTCGTCGTTCGACTATGCCTACGTGGGGAATCTGGACGCTACCTCACTCACGACCGCGCTCGATATGTCAGGCGTGGCCACCAAGCCGCCGCATGGCTTGGGCAGTTATGAGATTCGTGTGTATCGGGAATGCGATCGGACGAATCCGCCGAATTGCCGGATCAACTCGGTGACCTATCTCACAGAGCCTGCGAAGCTCGCCTATTCGTCATCGCCCGACCACGACTTCGCGATCATTGTTGCGAAGACGATCGGGGTGCGTGGCGGAAGGTCAACCATCGATCGGCCGGAGAAATTCCGATTCGTCGACGAATACCAGCGGCCGACACCGGACACCATCCCGAATCCATTGAGAAAGCCCGGATTGGTCGCCATGCGCGGTAGCTTCCCGACGGACAGCCGGGACACCGACGTTGCGCGTGACGGATCGCGCAACACCGCTGCCGATCTTGATATGCAACGCGACGATACGAATCGGAGCATCAAGGGTGTCGAGATCATCAAAGGCATCGTCGGCGTGGGGAAGCCTGAAATGAGCGAGCCGGAGATCAGGCGCAAGGCGCCCCCACAGGCGACGCTTCAACCGAGCGCCGAGGCGGATTGGCACCATCAGGGCATTACGGGGAAAGGCGAGCGATGGCAAGCTGACGAGGAACGGCCTTGAGATCCATGGCGTGGCGGCATCCGGCAACGCAACGGGGGTAATCGATTCGGCAGTTGCGAGGGACGTCGGAGGTGTGCGTGTCGAGTCATTGGCAGGCGCGCCAAACACAAGGGCCGGTGAGTCATCCTCACCGGCCCTTGTCGATGGTGCAGCTATCGAAGCGTCGTCAGCTTATTTGCCGCCAACGGTCTCCAGCACGGTCCACTTGCCGTCAACCACCTTGTAGACGGTGATCGAACCGTACTTCAGATCGCCCACGCTGTCGTAAGCCAGCTCACGCGTGGTCACGCCGGGCATGCTCGTCTTGGCCAGCATCGGCAGGTACTTCGCCGGATCGGTCGAGTTGGCCTTCTTCATGGCGGACATCATCGCCATGGCGCCGTCATAGGCGTACGGCGAATACGTTTCCGGGCCGTTGCCGAACTTGGCTTTGTAACGGGCTTCGTACGCGGGGCCGCCAGGCATCCGGTCGAGCGGCAGGCCGGCGAGCGAGACGACCGAACCGTTGGCGGCGTCGCCGGCGATCTTCAGGAACGCGTCCGACTTGACCATTTCACCGGCCATCAACGTGCTCTTCATGCCCAGTTCGCGCATTTGCTTGGCGAGCGGGCCGGCTTGCGCGTCGGCGCCGCCGTAGAAGATCACGTCCGGGTTGGCGCGCTTCAGGTTGGTCAGAATGGCGCGGAAGTCCACGGCCTTGTCGTTGGCGAACTCGCGGCGCACGATCTTGCCGCCAGCGGCCTTGGCCGCCTTCTCGAACTCGTCGGCCAGACCCTGACCGTAAGCGGTGCGGTCGTCGACGATGGCGATGTTCTTGAAGCCCAGCTTCTTGACGGCAAAGTTACCGACGACCGATCCCTGCTGGATGTCCGAGGTCATCATGCGGAACGTCGTCTTGAAACCCTGCTTGGTGTATTCCGGTGCCGTCGCCATGGCGATTTCGGGAATGCCGGCCTGCGCGTAAATGCTCGACGCCGGAATCGTGGTGCCGGAGTTGAAGTGGCCGAGCATGCCCTTGACGCCGCTGTCGACCAGCTTCTGTGCGACCAGCGAACCCTGACGCGGGTCGGCCTGATCGTCTTCGGCCTGCAACACGAACTTCACCGGCTTGCCGCCGATGGTCGGCTTCGTGGCGTTGTATTCGTCGACGGCGAGCTGGATACCGTTCTGCATGTCCTTGCCGTAGTGCGCCTGGGCGCCCGTGAGCGGTGCGGCAAAGCCCAGCTTCACTTCCTGCGCCTGTTGCGCACCGGCGGTGCCGAACGCGAGCAGGCCCGCGACGGCGACTGCGCTGAGCGTAAGCTTCGATTGCATCAACCCTCTCCTTGCATGTGTATGTCGTTGAGCGGCGCGTCTGCGGGATCGCCGCAGTGCGCCTTTCTTGGAACGCCGTCGCGACAGGGCTGGTTGACCCCGGGACGGCGTGAATCGCAATCAAACGCATAATGCGTCCGACGCGGCAGTATTGGATGGCTGCGCGCGCCGGTCAAGAGGGACATATTCCGATAGATGGTGCTACCGGCTTATGGCGATGGTTGCGCCGTCGGGGCGTTAGTGCCACCCGTACCGTTCGAGCCACCTGCCACGCCTTGCCGGCTCTCGCGCAGGGCGGCTTCAGCGGCCGCGTAGCGGGCGAGCACGTCGGCGCCTGGGGCCCGGTCGAGGCGGCTCACGACGACGAGCGCCAGCCCGCCCAGCACGAACCCCGGCAGGATTTCGTACAGGTCCCACCAGCCGAACTGCTTCCAGATCAGTACGGTGGCTGCGCCGACGACAATGCCCGCCAGCGCCCCGTTACGGGTGACACGCGGCCACAGCAGCGTGGCCAGCACCAGCGGACCGAAAGCCGCGCCAAAACCGGCCCACGCGTAGCTCACCATGCCGAGCACACGGCTTTCCGGATCGAGCGCGAGCAGCACGGCGACCACCGCCACGCTCAATACCATCGCCCGGCCGATCCACACGAGACGGCGCTGGCTGACCGGCCCGCGCGCGAAGGTCTTGTACAGGTCTTCCGTCAACGCGCTGGCGCACACCAGCAATTGGCACGACAGCGTACTCATGACGGCCGCCAGAATCGCCGCCAGCAGCACGCCCGCGAGCCACGGCGTGAAGAGTTGCGTGGTGAGCGCCATGAAGATCGTTTCCGGGTTCGCCGCCACGCCTGCACCGAGATCCGGTCGCGCGCTGTAGAACGCCAGCCCGAAGAAGCCCACGGCCACCGCGCCGGTCAGGCACAGCACCATCCACGTCATGCAGATGCGGCGCGCCTGCGGAATCGCGGCGGCTGAGCGCGCGGCCATGAAGCGCACCAGGATGTGCGGCTGCCCGAAGTAGCCAAGGCCCCAGGCGAGCATCGAGATCACGCCGATGGGCCCAAGATCGCCGAACCAGTCGGTGTGCGCCGGGTGCACGGCCGTCACCGCATCGACTGCTGCCGCCGGACTGCCGTCGAGCGCAATCACGGCAATCGGGGTGACGACCAGTGCGGCGAACATCAGCGAGGCCTGTACCGTGTCCGTCCAGCTCACCGCGAGAAAGCCGCCGATGAACACATAGGCGATGGTCGCCACCGCGCCGATCCAAAGCGCCGTGCGGTATTCGAGGCCGAACATCGTCTCGAACAGACGGGCGCCGGCCACTACCCCCGACGCGCAATAGATCGTGAAGAAGATCAGAATCACCAGCGCCGTGACGATGCGCAGCACGTGGCTGCGGTCGCCGAAGCGCTGCGTCAGGTATTCGGGCAGCGTCAACGCGTTGCCGCAGACCTCCGTGTGCACGCGCAGGCGCGCGGCCACCAGACGCCAGTTCGCCCACGCACCGAGCGCGAGGCCGATGGCGATCCAGACGCCGGACAGGCCGCCCACGTAAATGGCGCCCGGCAGCCCGAGCAACAGCCAGCCGCTCATGTCGGACGCCCCGGCGGAGAGCGCGGTGACGAAGCTGCCGAGGCGGCGTCCGCCCAGGATGTAGTCGGACAGATTGTTGGTCGATCGATAGCCGAGCCATCCGATCACCAGCATCAGCAACAGATAGACGGTAAACGACACCGCAGTGGGATTCCAAAGGGACATGCAGCCTCCTTGAGCGTCGGTGTCTCGCGCGTCGGGCGCATCTCCCGGCATGACGAAAGAGGCTTCAACGTGAGACGACGACCGCAGCGGCCGACGATACGTGTCGCCGGCACAGGTTAACGGCACTCATCGCGCGGCGGCGGCGAGATGCGTGAGATGTCGGGGGCGGGCGCGAAAGATACCGCGAATGCGCTTGCTGCGCGTAACTACGGGAGATGCGGCGGGGCGTGGAAGGCGGGGGGTAAAACGGGGGAGGCGCTGCGTTTTTAACGAAGCGCGGCCGCCAGCGTCCTGAAGCACAGGACATTGGCGGCCGCGAGAGACGGCGCGACGCGGGTGACGGTGAATCCATGCATCGAAGCACGCCGTCAGATTTCGGACGAATCCGATGGAATTCGTCGCAAGACCTGACGGTTTGCCTCGATCAACCGCTCATGAAACCGGCCAACAATCAGCCGATGGTCATAAGGTTGGCGTTACCGCCTGCGGCAGCCGTGTTGACGGACACCGAGCGTTCGCACAGCAGACGCTCCAGCGCGTAGTCGTCTCCGGCAGCCAGCGCCTCGGGGGCGAGACCTTGCATCGACAGGATGGGACCGTTGCGGGTGGCGATGCGACGGTTCAGGGCGCGCAGTTCGTCGCTGTCGCCTTCAAACAGCACGGCGGCGAGCAACGGCTCGGCGGCAGCGTCTGCCCCGGCAGCCAGCACCGAGGCACGGCCGGCCAGCGGGGCCGGCAGGGCGCTGACGAGTTCACGGGCGGCGGCGCTGTCGGTGAAGACGGCATGGTTGCCCGTTGCCAGCACGGCGGCCAGTTGCGTGCGCGCCCCGAGCGGCGTGGTGGCCACACACAGCACCGGGCCGCGCGGTTCCAGACCGTAGGTGTTGCGCTCGCCGGTCGGTCCCGGGAGGACGGCGGTGGCGTCGAGCGCCGAAGTCGCCAGATAACGGTCGACGCGCTCGATCGCGGCGGCGTTCTCCGGCGTGTTGCCCTTCGCGTGCAGCCAGTCGCGATAGCTCACCAGCGGCGAGAGCGCGGCTTCGTTGCGATTGAGTTCCGGGGGCAATGCGGCCGGACGCGTCGCGAGCAGGCGCGGCAGGTACATCGGACCGCCGGCTTTCGGACCCGTCCCAGACAAACCTTCTCCGCCGAACGGTTGCACGCCGACCACTGCGCCGATCACGTTCCGGTTCACGTAGATGTTGCCGACATGCGCGCGCTCGGTCACGTAGGCGATGGTCTCGTCGATACGCGTGTGCACGCCGAACGTCAGGCCGTAGCCGGTGTCATTGATCTGTTCGAGCAGCTTGTCGAGATGCGCGCGTTTGAAGCGGATCACGTGCAGCACCGGGCCGAAGACTTCGCGTTGCAGCGCCTTCAGGTCGGTCAGCTCGATGAGCGTCGGCGGCACGAAGGTGCCGTGGCGGGTGGCCTCCGGCAGCGGGAGTTGTTCGACCGGGAAGCCCTTGCTGCGCATCTGTTCGATGTAGCGGTTGATGCCGCTCTGCGCTTCGGCGTCGATCACCGGGCCGACATCGATGGCCAGACGATCCGGGTTGCCGATGGCCAGTTCCTGCATCGCGCCCTTGAGCATGTGCAGCGTCTTGTCGGCGATGTCGTCCTGCAAACACAGCACACGCAGTGCCGAGCAGCGTTGACCGGCCGAATCGAAGGCCGACGCGAGCACGTCGTACACGACCTGTTCGGGCAGCGCGGACGAGTCGACGATCATCGCGTTCTGACCGCCGGTCTCGGCGATGAGCGGAATCGGACGGCCGTTGGCGTCGAGGCGTTCGGCCAGCGTGCGCGCAATGATGCGGGCCACTTCGGTCGAGCCGGTGAACATGACGGCCTTGGTGCGGGCATCGGCCACCAGCGCGGCGCCCACCGTCTCGCCCGTGCCCGGCAGCAGTTGCAGGGCACCGGTCGGCACGCCGGCCGCTTGCATGAGGCGCACGGCTTCGGCGGCGATGAGCGGCGTTTGCTCGGCCGGTTTGGCGATGACCGGGTTCCCGGCGGCGAGCGCAGCGGCGACCTGCCCCACGAAGATCGCGAGCGGGAAGTTCCACGGGCTGATGCACAGCACCGGGCCCAGCGGGCGGTGCGTGTCGTTGGAGAATCCCTGACGGATCTGCGCGGCGTAGTAGCGCAGGAAGTCGACGGCTTCGCGCACTTCGGCCACGGCGTTGGGCAGCGACTTGCCTGCCTCACGCACACACAGGCCCATGAGCGTGGGCATGTGGGCTTCGAGCAGATCGGCCGAGCGCATCAGGCAGTCGGCGCGCTCTTCGACCGGCGTGGCTTGCCAGATCGGGGCAGCGGCCACGGCGTGCGCGAGTGCGGCTTCCACGTCTGCCGAGGTCGCTTCGATGACCTGACCCACGACGTCGCGCAGATCGGCCGGGTTGCGCACGGCACGCGGCGAGCCCGTGGTGCGTTCGCCATCGGCGAGCAACGGGGCGGCGCGCCACTGCGTGCCGGCGCTGGCGAGCAGGGCCGACGACAGCGAAGCGAGACGGTGTTCGTTCGACAGATCGAAGCCCGACGAATTGGCCCGCGACGGGCCGTACAGATCGCGCGGCAGCGGAATCTCGGCGTGCGGCGCGCCGAGCGGTTGCACCTTCTCGGCCTCTGAAATCGGATCGGCGATCAGTTCGTCGACGCTGATGGTTTCATCCGCAATGCGGTTCACGAACGAGGTGTTCGCGCCGTTCTCGAGCAGACGGCGCACGAGGTAGGCGAGCAGGGTTTCGTGCGTGCCGACCGGGGCGTAGACGCGGCACGGTCGCGCGAGCTTGCCCGCGGCGATGGGGCCGACGACCTCTTCGTAGAGCGGCTCGCCCATGCCGTGCAGGCACTGGAATTCGTACTGGCCCGGGTAGTAGTTGTTGCCCGCGAGGTGATAGATCGCCGAGAGCGTGTAGGCGTTGTGCGTGGCGAACTGCGGGTAGATCGCGTCCGGCACGGCGAGCAGCTTCTTCGCGCAGGCGAGGTACGACACGTCGGTGTAGATCTTGCGCGTATAGACCGGGTAGCCTTCGAGGCCGTCGACCTGCGCACGCTTGATTTCCGTATCCCAGTAAGCGCCCTTGACCAGACGCACCATGATGCGGTGACGGCTGCGGCGCGCCAGATCGATGATGAAGTCGATCACGAACGGGCAGCGTTTCTGATACGCCTGCACCACGAACCCGATGCCGTTCCAGCCGGCCAGTTCCGGGTCGAAGCACAGCGCTTCGAGCAGATCGAGCGAGATTTCGAGGCGATCGGCCTCTTCGGCGTCGATATTCAGGCCGATGTCATACGAGCGGGCCAGCTTGGCGAGCGCTTGCACGCGCGGCAGCAGTTCCGTGATCGTGCGCTCGTGTTGACTGCGCGAGTAACGCGGGTGCAGGGCCGAGAGCTTGATCGAGATGCCCGGGCCTTCGTAGATGCCGCGCCCGGCCGACGCCTTGCCGATGGCGTGGATGGCTTGCTCGTAGCTCGCGTAGTAGCGCTGCGCGTCTTCTTCGGTCGTCGCGGCTTCGCCGAGCATGTCGTACGAGTAGCGGAAGCCCTGGGCTTCGTACTTGCGGCTGTTGGCGAGGGCTTCGGAGATGGTCTCGCCCGTCACGAACTGCTCACCCATCAGGCGCATGGCCATGTCGACACCCTTGCGGATGAGCGGCTCGCCGCCACGCCCGATCAGGCGCGTGAGGGCCTTGGTGAGGCCGGCCTCGCTGGTGGTGGTGACGAGCTTGCCGGTAATCATCAGGCCCCACGTGGCGGCGTTGACGAACATCGACGGCGAGTTGCCCATGTGGGCGTGCCAGTCACCTTTGCTGATCTTGTCGCGGATCAGGGCGTCGCGCGTGGCCTTGTCGGGAATGCGCAGCAGGGCTTCGGCCAGGCACATGAGCGCCACGCCTTCCTGGCTGGACAGCGAGAATTCGTGAATCAGCCCTTCCACACCGCCGCCTGTGCTCTTGCCGCGCAGGGCGACGACGAGCTTGCGGGCGAGGTCCGACGCCGACGTGGCGGTCGCGGGGGGCAGCTTGGCCTGACCGATCAGTACGGGCACACACTCCGGCTCGGGACGGCGGTAAGCCGCCGTGATCGCCGCGCGCAGCACCGACTGCGGTTGCACGTTCTGCGCAAACTCGAGGAACGGGTGCGGGACGGTGTCGTCACCCGCATGGCCGTCGATCACCTCGGTGCCGGAATGGGTAGCGCCGTTCAGCTCGGGCGGCAGCGTGCCGCTCTCGATGCGCTCCAGGTAGGCGAAGATGGCCTGTTTGATGAGCCAGTGCGGGGTGCGCTCGATTTGCTGGGCGGCCGTCTTCAGCCGGGTGCGCAGGACGTCGTCGACCTTGACGCCAAGAGTGGTGTTAGCCATGGAAGGGTTACCTGATGACGCGAAAACGTGACACCCATAGCGGGTGAATTGCGGCATCGTAACTGGGTTTCAAAAGAGGTGCAACCAGAGTCAATATTCGGGTTGCACCTGATGCGCCGGCGGCCACGCCCGGCGGGTGTCACTTCGGATCGTTGCCGTACGCAGCGCCCAGATACTCGGAGATCAGCCTGATCTGATCTTCCGGAATCGGCGCGCCGTACACCTTCACCATCTTCGTGACCTCCGCACTCCAGAAGGCGGCGGGCATCGGCGGCTGACTGTTGATGTAGTCGACCGAGTGGCACATCACGCACCATGCGCTGGCCGATTGATGGCCGGCGAGCGTCGACGCCTTCAGTTGCGAGGTCTCCTGCGGCAGCTTGATGTCGAGCGCGTGTGCGGGGGCTGCGGCGGTGGCGAGTGTGCAGGCCAGACCGAGCAGTGCGGCTGTACGCGTCATGCGGTTGGCGAACTTCGAAACGTTCATGATCGTCCCCCGTCTCATGCCGCGATCACGCGCACGGTTTCCACCCCGTTGCGCAGATAGCCGGCCGGATTCCACAGCGATTGCAGCGGTTGCGTGACCCCTGCGCGATTCGTCGCCCTTACTTTCAATGCGTACTCACCGGGTTGCGGCGGCGTGAAAGTCGCCGTCCACTCGCGAAACGAATACTTCGACAGCTCGTCGCCCAGTCGGGCGGCCTGCCACGTCTGGCCGCCGTCGGCGGAGAACTGCACGTCGCGAATGCCTTCGCCGCCGTCGAACGCGATGCCGCGTACGCGCTGCGCGTTGCCGGCGGCGACACGCTGACCGTCGGTATGGCTCGTGACGAACGAGCGCACGGTGAAGCGTCCGATCGGCTTCGTTTTCTCGGGCGCCTTGCCCGGCGCGACGCAATTGCAGTCGTTGTCGGGAATGCGGTACGCCGAGGCCATCCAGAAGCCGTCGAACACCTTGTCGACGACGTTGATGTCTGCCAGATGCTTCACCCAGTACGTGCCGTAGTAGCCCGGCACGACCAGACGCACGGGAAAGCCGTTGAGCATCGGCAGATCCTGGCCGTTCATGGCGAATGCGATCATCACCTCGCCGTCCATCGCGTGATCGAGGTCGAGCGCTTTCACGAACTCGGGGGTCGCCGGGATGATCGGCCGGTCGAGGCCCTCGAACGTCACTTGCTTCGCGCCTGCCGACACCCCGGCACGCTCGAGAATCCGCTTGAGCGGAATGCCGCGCCAGCGCGCGTTGCCCATCGCGCCGTTGGCGATCTGCCCGCCACCGACGCGCGGCTCGAAGAAGCCCCGGCTGTTGCCCGAGCATTGATGCACCGCCACGATTTCCACCGGCGCGCCATAGTCCTTCCTGAGCGACGCGAGCGAGATGTCGAGCGGTCTGGCAACGCTGCCGCCCACGCGAATCCGGTGTTTCGCCGGATCGATGTCGGTCGGAATGCCTGCGAGGTGGTAGCGCACGAAGAACGCATCGTTCGGCGTGATGAGCCCGTCGTTGAAGACTTCGAACGGCGTTTCCAGTTGCGGCGGACGCGCCGTGAGCCGGATCAGCGCACGCTTCTGCGGATACGCAACGAGTTCGCGCTCGCCATTTGCAAACGGCAGCGTGACCGTCTGCGGTGCTGTCGTCGCAGCGAGTACGTCGAGCGCGCGCCCGGCGAGACTGGCCCCCACGCCCAGTGCCCCGGCACGTCGCAAGAAGCGGCGGCGCGAGGCTTCGGCCATCGGGGATAGCGGGCTTAGCGAGGCTTCGGAAGGGATGAGGGACGGCGTAGCGATGTGCGGCGCCGTGGGGGCGGCGCTCCGGTCGTGCGACTTCATCGGATGTCTCCTAAAGGACTTCTTCACTTCTTATGGTGCGGATGACGTGAACCGTGCGACGTGCGGCGATCGACTGATGCCCGCATCGTCGGAGATTCTGACGATGTTGTCAAATTTCCGGAACGCTATATACCGTTTTATATTTCGAGGGGATCGACTTCGAGATGCCAGCGCACGGGGGCCTTGAGCGCACGCAGTTCACCCATCCAGTGCGTGAGGAAGCGTTGAAGGGCGCCGCGATGCGCACTCTCGACCACGAGCTGGGCGCGCTCGGTACCTGCGATGCGGACCATGCTCATCGGCACCGGGTCCCACAGCGAGATGCGCGGGTCGTGCAACGCCGGGGTGGCGGCGATTTCGCGGGCCTGTTTGAGGAACGTCATGGCGTCGTCCAGACGCCGGGCTTCGGCGCGCAGCAGCGCCTGATGCGTGTACGGCGGCAACAGGGCGACGCGGCGTTCCTCCAACTGCTGGGCCGCGAAGCCCGCGTAGTCATGACGCATGAGCGACCCGAACAGCGGGTGCGATGCGTAGCGTGTCTGGATCAGAACGTCGCCCGGGCCATCGGCGCGGGCGGCACGTCCGGCGCGTCCGGCGACTTGCATCAACTGCGCGAAGAGACGCTCGGCCGCACGGAAGTCGTGCGAGAAGAGGGCGCTGTCGGCGTTGACCACACCCACAAGCGTCACGTTACGGAAGTCGTGCCCCTTGGCGACCATCTGCGTGCCGATCAGGATGTCGACCTCGCCGGCGTGCACCTGAGCGAACAGCGCCTGTGCGCTGCCTTTGCGGCGTGTGCTGTCAGCGTCGATGCGGGCGAGACGCGCGTCGGGGAAGTGTTCCGCCAGCGCTTCTTCGATACGTTGCGTGCCGCGTCCCAGCGGCGCGAGATCGAGGTTGCCGCAGTCGGGACACGCATGCGGAATGCGCGACTCGGCACCGCAGTGATGGCAGCGCAGCCGCCGCTCGGGCTTGTGCAGCACCATGTGCGCGCTGCATCGGCGGCAGTCGCTGATCCAGCCGCACGCGTCGCAGTTGAGCACCGGGGCGTAGCCGCGACGATTCAGGAACAGCAGGCTTTGCTCGCCTGCTTCGAGCCGAGCGCGAATGGCTGCGAGCAACGGTTGCGACAACCCCTCGTGCACCGCCCGCTGACGCTTGCGCTCGATCTCCATGTCGATGAGCGAGACGCGCGGCAGCACGGCGTCGGGCGTGGCGCGCTCGGGCATCGCGAGACGCACGTAGCGGCCCTGCTCGGCGCGTCGCCAGCTATCGAGCGACGGCGTGGCCGAGCCGAGCACGACGGGGATGCGCAGCCGGTTCGCCCGCCAGATGGCGAGGTCGCGTGCGGAGTAACGCAGGCCCTCCTGCTGCTTATAGGACGGGTCATGTTCTTCGTCGACGACGATCAGGCGCAGATGCGGCAGCGACGCCATCACCGCGAGCCGCGTGCCGAGCACGATGCGCGCTTCGCCGCGATGCGCCGCGAGCCAGTGCCGGGCGCGTTCGCCTTCGGCCAGTGCGCTGTGCAGCGTGACGAGGGTCTCGGCGGGGAAGCGCTTGCGGAAGACGCCTTCGAGCTGTGGCGTCAGATTGATTTCCGGCACGAGCACGAGCACCTGCGCGTCGGGTTGGCGAAGGGCTTCGGCGACCGCGCGCAAATAGACTTCGGTCTTGCCGCTGCCGGTCACGCCATAGAGCAGGAACGGTGCACAGGCGGGGGCGTCGGCCGACTCACCTTCGCCACCCGCGCCATCCGCACCACCCGCGCCGGTGGACGGCGCGCAGCCGGGGCGCCGGGCACCCGCCGCGTCGAGCGCATCGTGGATGGCCGCGACGGCATCGGCCTGTCCGGCAGTGAGCGTTTTGGTCGCGCCCGGGGTGTCTTCGGTGACGGGATAGACGTCGGTGCCTGCGTTGGTCAGGCGGGCGTCGTCTTCCTCGCTCACAACGGAGGTATCGGTGGCATCGGCAGCATCGGGGGTATCGCGCATCGCTTCATGGAACGGCACGGTGTCGACGACGACCCATCCGGCGGCGGCCCACTGTTTGAGCACGTCGGCGGCCTTTGAGCAAAGTGCCTTTGCCTCGTCGGCGTCGAGCGTGCCCGCTTGCGCAAGACCCTCGGCCAGCCGGCGTTGCGCGCGCAACCGGGCGGGCACGTTGTCCATGAGCGCGGTGAGCGCGCCGTCGGCGATCCGGTAACGTTGCACGCCACGCTGGGCGAGGAGTCGCGGCCAGCGCATGGGGGTGCGCAGATGGCCCGGCACGGCGGGCAGCGCCACCTCGCCGACGCCGCGCTGGTAGTACCGCGCCGCGAATTGCATCAGGTCGCGCCAGTCGTCGCCGAGCGGTGGCAATTCGTGCCAGACGGAAGTCACATCACGCAGCTTGGCCGGGTCGACTTCGCTGCGCTGCGTCAATTCCCAGACAACGCCTACGACCTGTCGCCGTCCGAACGGCACTTGCACCAGCTGACCGAGGCTCGCGGCCTGATCGAGCCGGTAGTCGAACAGCGTGAGCAGCGGGGTGTCGAGCGCCACGCGGGCGATAGTGGGCGTGCCGGTGCGCGCAATGGCAACCAGAGACAGCGCATCGTCGGTCGATGCAGGAGACGGTTCGGACAGGTCGTCGGCGCGGGTCAAACTTAAAGTGAATCCTGAGAAGTCTCGGTAAACCCCGGATTTGAGTCGGCTTTCCGGTTCGCTTGAAACGCTTGTGGATAACTATGTTGAGAACTGTGGGGATTATCGCTCGCCAGCCACGCTGCACGGCCCTCACGTCGCGCAGAGGCTCGACTTCGCCAGAATCAAAAATGCTTTTCGATCAATAGCTTATGAATAACGTCGATGGGGCATCCCCGTCGACTCTCACTTGCGGCGGCGCAGCGAGAATTTGTGCATAAGTCTTCGGGACAACTTCGCAGATTGGAGGGCTTATTCCACTGCGTTTCCCTTGACATTCCCCGCTTGAAACGGCGGTTGGGTTTGCCGGGCGCAATGCCTCGCGAACCCGCACCACCGCTTGCAGGCGTAGCTGATTACGCCGATTGACGCAGCTTTCGGCTGTAGCTATGCACTTCGTCGACGAGCGCCGCGACGTGTTCAGGCGGGGTGAACTGCGAAATGCCGTGGCCCAGATTGAAGACGTGGCCGGGCGCATTGCCGTACGCATCGAGCAGGCGGCGCACTTCCGTGCGAATGGCCTCGGGCGACGCGAAGAGCGCGGTCGGATCGAAATTGCCTTGCAGTGCACAACGCTCGCCCACACGGCGGCGCGCGGCGGCAAGATCGACCGTCCAGTCCAGGCCGATGGCGTCGGGGCCGGTATCGGCAATGGCTTCGAGCCACTGGCCGCCGCCCTTGGTGAAGACGATGTGCGGAATGCGCGCGCCGTTCCACTCGCGATGCACGCTGGCCAGCGCCTTTTGCATGTACGCGAGCGAGAACCGTTGGTAGAGACCGTCGGCCAGCGCACCGCCCCAGGTGTCGAACACCATGATGGCTTGCGCGCCTGCTTCGATCTGCGCGTTGAGGTAGGCGGCGACGGCGCGGGCGTTCGTCTCGAGGATGTGCGTCATCAGATCGGGACGCTCGTACATCATCGTCTTGACGGTACGGTAGTCGGCCGAGCCTGAGCCTTCGACCATGTAGCACGCGAGCGTCCACGGGCTGCCGGAGAAGCCGATCAGCGGCACGCGTCCGTTCAGGGCACGGCGGATTTCGGTCACGGCGTCGAAGACGTAACGCAGGCTGTCGAGGTCCGGCGCTTGCAGGCGGCGCACGTCGTCCTCGGTGCGCAGCGGGCGCGCAAAGCGCGGTCCTTCGCCGGCTTCGAACGACAGGCCGAGGCCCATGGCGTCGGGAATGGTGAGGATGTCCGAGAACAGGATGGCGGCATCGAGCGGGAAGCGCTCGAGCGGTTGCAGCGTGACCTCGGTGGCGTAGGCGGGGTTCTTGGCGAGCGCCAGGAAGCTACCGGCCTTGGCGCGCGTGGCGTTGTATTCGGGCAGGTACCGGCCCGCCTGGCGCATTAGCCAGATCGGCGTGTACTCGGTCGGCTGGCGCAGCAGGGCGCGCAGGAAAGTATCGTTTTGCAGAGCTTGGGACACGTCGCGGCGGTGGGTTGGATGATTTGGGCAAGCGGCCATTTTACTCGGGTATCCCGGGGCCGGTCGCTTGGCGGGCTGTTATGCCGCACATAAGGCGTTGGCGGCGGGCGTTGGCGGCGGGCGTTGGCGGCGTGATGGGCTGCGTCGTCGGCATAGGTGCCGTGCGGGTTGGCGTCGGGCAAGCGAGTCATTAGTATGGAGCCCCACGAGCTGCGTCAGACAGTTCGCTGACATCGTGCGTCACAACGCCAATCTTCAGGAGACAAGCATGAAAGTCATGATGACGGCCGCCCGCGCGGCGTTCATCGCGGGGGCGGCGCTTGCCACTTCCACCGCTATCACCGCTATCACCCCCTCCAGCGCCTACGCGCAATCGGCGGCCACGCCCGCCATGCATTCCCGGCTCGACGACATCGTGAAGTCGGGCACGTTGCGCGCCTGCGCGACCGGCGACTACAAACCCTACTCGTATCGGCGTGCGGACGGTCAGTTCGAGGGGATCGACGTCGATCTGGTCGCCTCGCTCGCGAAATCGCTCGGCGTGAAGCCCGAGATCGTGCCCACGACGTGGAAGGGGCTGATGGATGACTTCACCGCCGGCAAGTGCGATATCGCAGTCGGTGGCATCTCCGTCACACTCGATCGTGCAGCGCGCGCCTACTACAGCAGCGTCGTGATGGTCGACGGCAAATCGCCCATCGTGCGCTGCGCCGACGTGGCGAAGTATCAGACGCTCGCCGACCTGAACCAGCCCAGCACGCGCGCCATCGCCAATCCGGGCGGCACGAACGAGCGCTTCGCGCGTCAGTACCTGCCCAAGGCCACGCTCACCATCTATCCCGACAACGTCACCATCTTCCAACAGATCGCCGATGGCCGTGCCGATGTGATGGTCACGGATTCGTCCGAAACCCTGTTGCAGCACAAACTCATTCCGTCACTGTGCCCGGTCAACCCCGACAAGCCGCTTCAGTTCGGCGAAAAGGCCTATCTGATTCCGCGTGGCGACGACATCTTCAAGCAGTACGTCGACCAGTGGCTCAATCTGGCGCAGAAGACCGGGGAGTACCAGGCCGTTGTGGACAAATGGCTCAAGTAACGGCGCAGGTGTCAGCCCAGCCAGTCGCGCAGACGCTGCGCGGCGTCGTGCATGACGAGTCTCGCCTGCGGCACGAACGGCTGTAACCTCGCGAAGCTGTGCGTCAGGCCGGGCGCTTCGATGATTTCCGCCCGGCCG
>Ga0181519_10000584_pt1 | contig 33357 bp, 27 predicted proteins | sample PEATcosm2014_Bin_26_FD_121102 | JGI IMG/M metagenome (GOLD analysis project Ga0181519, IMG submission 121102) | Peatland microbial communities from MTU Mesocosm Facility, Houghton, MI, USA - PEATcosm2014_Bin02_10_metaG | ecosystem: Environmental > Terrestrial > Soil > Wetlands > Peat | place...
ATGACGCCGAGGATGACCACGCGCAGGGCGGAGGGACGGGAGGGCGCGCCGGAAGCGCGCGGGGGACGCTGTGCGTCCCCCGAGTCATGAAGTCGATTGCTGCTCAAGGGAATGCCATTCAAGGAAGGTTCTTCATATCCTGCATCATACCCGGCATCATGTTCTGGTTCAGGTGATACATCACCCAGAGTGAGCCCGAGAGCGTGATCACGACCAGTACGATCGTAAACATCAGCGACAACAGGTTCCAGCCGCCTTCGGACTTCCCGTTCATATGCAGGAAGTAGATCATGTGCACGACGATCTGAATCGCGCCCAGAAACAGAATCAGGATCGCGGTGGTGCTCGATTTCTCGAACACGCCGCCCATCACGAACCAGAACGGAATGGCGGTGAGCACGACCGACAGGATGAAGCCGGTCGCATAGCCGCGCAGGGTGCTGTGCGGTCCTTCCTCGCCATGAGCGTGGTCGTGATCGTGCCCGTCGGCATTGTGAGAGGTCGGGTCGTGGGTGCTCACGGCAGCACTCCCATCAGGTAGACGAAGGTGAAGACGCCGATCCACACGACGTCCAGAAAGTGCCAGAACATCGACAGGCACATCAGACGGCGGCGGTTGGGCGCGGTGAGGCCATGCTTGCCGACCTGCACCATCAGGGTGATGAGCCAGACGATGCCGAACGTGACGTGCAGCCCGTGCGTGCTCACCAGCGCGAAGAACGAGGACAGGAACGCGCTGCGCCACGGTCCGGCGCCCTCGTGAATGAGGGTCGCGAACTCATACAGTTCGAGCGAGATGAACGCGGCACCCAGCACGCCGGTCACGGCAAGCCAGCCAATCACGGCACTCTGGCGGCGCTTCTGCACCTCGAGCATCGCAAAGCCGTAAGTGATCGACGAGAGCAGCAGGAAGGTCGTGTTCAGCGCCACGAGCGGCAGTTCGAACAGCTCTGCGCCGGTCGGCCCACCCGCGTAGTTGCGCCCAAGCACGCCATACGCCGCAAACAGACAGGCGAAGACGAGGCAGTCGCTCATCAGGTAGACCCAGAAGCCGAGCAGCGTCCCGTTGGGCGGGTGGTAGTCGCTCGTCATCACGAACTTCAGCTCGCCATCGCGCGGCGGGCTCGGGGTGTGAGTCCCCAGCGGGGCGCCACCTCCCGTGAACGTTGCGGTCGTGTCAGCCATTCTGGGCGAGCAGTCGCGCGCGCGCTGCCTCCGTGTGTGCGACCTGATCGGCCGGGATGTAGTACTCGCGGTGATAGTTGAAGGTGTGCCCGATCGCGACCGCCAGCAAGGCGACGAACGCGATGATCACCACCAGCCACATATGCCAGATGAGGCCAAAGCCGCACACGGTCGCAAGCCCCGCGAGGATGATGCCCGCGCCCGTATTCTTCGGCATGTGGATCGGGATGAACCCTTCTTCCGGACGCCTGAACCCGTGCTGCTTCATCTGCCACCAGGCGTCGTTGTCATGAACGACCGGCGTGAAGGCGAAGTTATAGACCGGCGGCGGGGAAGAGGTCGACCATTCCAGCGTGCGGCCATTCCACGGGTCGCCCGTGTCGTCGCGCAACTGCTCGCGTCGCATGAAGCTCACCACGAGCTGGATGAGGAAGCACCCGATGCCGATGGCGATGAGCAGGGCACCTACCGCAGCCACCTGGAACCATATTTGCAGCGACATATCGTCGAAATGGCTCACACGGCGCGTCACGCCCATCAGGCCGAGCAGATACAGCGGCATGAAGGCGACGTAGAAGCCGACAAGCCAGAACCAGAACGAGCACTTGCCCCAGAACGCATCGAGCCGATAACCGAAGGCCTTCGGGAACCAGTAGTTGATCGCCGCCATGATCCCGAAGATCACGCCGCCGATGATCACGTTGTGAAAGTGAGCGATCAGGAACAGGCCGTTGTGCAACGAGAAGTCCGCGGGTGGCACGGCGAGCAGCACGCCGGTCATGCCGCCGATGACGAACGTCACCATGAAGCCGACCGTCCACAGCATCGGCACTTCGAAGTGGATTCGCCCGCGATACATGGTGAACAGCCAGTTGAACAGCTTCGCCCCGGTCGGTATCGAGATGATCATGGTGGTGATACCGAAGAACGAATTCACACTCGCGCCGGAGCCCATCGTGAAGAAGTGATGCAGCCACACGAGGTAGGACAGCACGGTAATCACGACCGTGGCGTAGACCATCGACGCGTAACCGAACAGCCGCTTGCCGGAGAACGTGGCGACGACTTCGGAGAACACGCCGAACACCGGCAGCACGAGAATGTAGACCTCGGGGTGGCCCCAGATCCAGATCAGATTCACGTACATCATGGGATTGCCGCCCAGATCGTTCGTGAAGAAGTTGGTGCCCACGTAGCGATCCAGCGCCAGCAGGGCGAGCACGGCGGTCAGCACCGGGAAAGCCGCCACGATCAGCACGTTGGTGCACAGCGAGGTCCAGGTGAAGACCGGCATGCGCATCATCGTCATGCCCGGCGCGCGCATTTTCACAATGGTCACGAGCAGGTTGACGCCCGAGAGCAGTGTGCCCACCCCGGCCACCTGGAGTGCCCATATGTAGTAATCGACCCCGACGTCCGGACTTTGCAGCACGCCCGATAACGGCGGATAAGCCAGCCAGCCGGTTTGCGCGAATTCGCCAACGAACAGCGACATCATGACGAGCACCGCGCCGCCCGTTGTCATCCAGAAGCTGAAGTTGTTGAGAAACGGGAAGGCCACGTCGCGCGCACCGATTTGCAGGGGCACCACGAAGTTCATGAGCCCGGTCACGAGCGGCATCGCCACGAAGAAGATCATGATGACGCCGTGCGCGGTGAAGATCTGGTCGTAGTGATGCGGCGGCAGATACCCCAGATTGTCGCCGAACGAGATCGCCTGTTGCAGGCGCATCATCATGGCGTCGGCGAAGCCGCGCAGCAGCATGATGACGCCAAGGATCACGTACATGATGCCGATCTTCTTGTGATCGATGCTCGTGAACCACTCGCGCCACAAGTAGCCCCACAACTTGAAGTAGGTGATGGCGCCCAGAACGACCAGGCCGCCAAACGCCACACCCGCAAACGTCGCAAGGAGGATCGGTTCGTGGTACGGAATCGCCTCGATGGTGAGACGTCCGAAGATCAGCTTGACGAGGTCCATAAGCCAGTGCCTGGGATCATTGGCGCACGAGGCGCATCATTGTCGGGGGCGCGGTGGGCGTCACTGCGTAAGCCCTCCACCGGGGGGGCTTCGCATGCCTGACGCGAACTGCACGGTGTTCTGTGCGGTGCACATCGAATCGGCGAGCAGCGCGTCTGTCTTGCCTGCGCGCGCTCTGGCGGCATGCGGGTGATTGGGCTGATCCATCATGTCTTTCAGACAGGGCTGCCCGGGCTGCACGCAGCGGTTAAGAATCGCGTCGTAGAGATTGGGCGCCACGTCGGCGTAGTACTGCACGGGCACCCGTTCGCTCGGCTGCGCGAGCGCCTCGTATTTCTCGCGCGTGAGGTTCTCGCCCTTCGCCTTGACCTGCTTGACCCACGCTTCGAAATCGTCTTCCGAGAGGCCGTGGAACTTGAAGCGCATGCCAGAGAAGCCCGCGCCGCTGTAGTTCGCGGAGAAGCCACTATAGACGCCGGGCTTGTTGATGACCGCGTGCAGCTTCGTCTCCATGCCCGGCATTGCGTAAATCTGACCGGCCAGTGCGGGAACGAAGAACGAATTCATCATCGTGGTCGATGTGATTTCGAAGCGGATCGGCCGGTCGACGGGCGCGGCCAGTTCGTTGACGGTCGCAATACCCTGATCGGGATAGAAAAACAGCCACTTCCAGTCCATCGCGACCACTTGCACCGTCAACGGGCGCGTGTCGGGAGGCACTTCGCGCCTGGCGTCGATGCGCTCGAGCGGCCGGTACGGGTCGAGCTTATGCGTACTGACCCAGGTGAGCGCCCCGAGCGCGATGATAATCAGCAGCGGCGCAGCCCAGATGAGCAGTTCGAGCAGTGTCGAGTGATCCCATTCGGGGGTGTAGACGGCGTCTTTGTTCGAGGCGCGATATCGCCACGCGAAGAGCAATGTCAGCACGATCACCGGCACGATGATCAGCAGCATCAGAACCGTGGAAACGATGATGACGTCGCGCTGGCGCATCGCGAGATCACCCGATGGCGACATCAATACGGTATTGCAGCCGGACAGCAACACGGCGGCGGGGAGTAAAACTACCCCGCGAAGGCATTTGGCGGAAGTCATGCTGCGATTTATGGAACCGTAGCCCTACACCGGATCCATCATGGACTCGCCTTCCTTATGCATCAATTTAGGGTAAACCCTATAGCGTCGATTCGAGATACCTGCGATGCTTTTCTGGCACGAGTGTCATCGTCATGCCGATCCGCAAGGGGGTCAGATAATGCCAAGCAGTGCTAATAAATCGCCGACGCCTCCCGGCGTAGCCGTCCCTTCGACGGAGCATGATCACGGCAGCCGGTCTCGCATCGCGCCGGAGGAAATTGCCGTGGGCGTGGTGGTTGGCCGCGCTTCCGAGTACTTCGACTTCTTCGTGTTCGGGATCGCCGCCGTTCTCGTGTTCCCTCACGTTTTCTTCCCATTCGCGGACAGTCTGCACGGCCTGTTGTACGCGTTCACCATCTTCTCCTTCGCGTTTATCTCGCGCCCATTCGGTACGGCCCTGTTCATGAACGTGCAGCGCCGCTGGGGACGCAGCGTGAAGCTCACGGGCGCGCTGTTCGTGCTGGGTACGGCCACGGCCGGTATGGCCTTCCTGCCGGGCTATTCGGTGTTGGGCGATCGCGCCATCTGGCTGCTTGCCTTCTTCCGTCTGGTGCAGGGCATCGGCTTTGGCGGCTCGTGGGATGGTTTGCCGTCGTTGCTCGCGATGAACGCGCCGCCGCAGCGGCGCGGCTGGTATTCGATGATGGGGCAGTTGGGGGCGCCGATCGGTTTCAGCATCGCGGCAGGGTTGTTTCTGTTTCTGCACTGGAGCCTCGAGTCTGACGATTTTCTCTCGTGGGGCTGGCGTTATCCGTTCTACGTGGCTTTCGCCGTGAACGTGGTGGCGCTGTTCGCGCGGCTGCGTCTGGTGGTGACGAACGAATACACGGAGATGCTCGAAGAGGGCCAACTGGAGCCGATCAGCACGCGCGAGATGGTTCGCTCGCAGGGGTACAACATCTTCCTCGGCGCCTTCGCTGCGTTGGCCAGCTATGCGCTGTTCCACCTGGTGACGGTGTTCCCGTTGTCGTGGATTTCCCTGCAAAACACGCAGGATCTGGACAATGTATTGATCGTGCAGTTGTGCGGGGCGGGGATTGCCATCGTGTTCACGGTCATTTCCGGGCGCATTGCCGACCGAATCGGGCGGCGCACCACGCTGGGCCTGTTCGCCATCTTCATCGGGATATTCGCGCTCTTTGCCCCGTTCCTGATGGGCGGCGGTTCGACACGTCAGGACATTTTCATTCTGGTGGGCTTCGCGCTGCTCGGTTTGTCTTACGGACAGGCGGCCGGGACGGTAACGTCGAACTTCGAGCAACGCTTCCGTTACACGGGGGCGGCGCTCACGACCGACTTCGCGTGGCTGTTCGGTGCGGCGTTCGCACCGCTCGTGGCGCTGGGGTTGTCGGCCGAGTTCGGGCTGATCGCCGTGAGTGGCTATCTGCTCTCGGGCACGGTCTGCACGCTGCTGGCCTTGCGCATCAACAAGGCCCTCGAGACACGCGACTGACGCCGCCTATGCCCCTCTTTCCTGCCAACGGCGCGACTGGGTTCGCGCCGTTTTTACGTCCCGGGCGCCAACTCACACATCCTGCAACATGGCGGCAATGGCAGCCGTAATGTTATGCGTACGCGAATCGTGCTCGCGATGAATCATGCCGACCGTGCGCAGCAAAGCCGGCTGGGCAATCGGGACGATGCGCAGCAGCGGGTCGGATTGCCAGTCGCCACGATGCAGCAGCGGCAGCACGGACACCCCGACGTTCTTGCGGACGAGCGCGACGATCGTCTCGATGGAGTTCAACTCGAGATATTCGGTCACGCTGAGCTTGGCCGCGCGCAGCGCCTGCTCGACCACCATGCCGGTACGAACGCGCCGGTCGAATCGCAGAAACGCGTGTTCGTCGAGAATGCGTTGCGGCTCCGGCTCGGTGACGTCGCGATTCACGACCATGACCATCGGCTCGGTGTAGAGGGGTGTCCACACCAGTCCGTCGGCACGGGCATCGTCGGCGCGCGCGACCACGGCGGCGATATCGACTTCGCCCTGTTCGACGAGATCGGTGAGTTCGTCCGAACGTGCCGACGTGAGCCGCACGTCGAGCCGGGGGTGTGCGGTCTTCAGTTCTGCGACCACGAGTGAGAGGGCGCCGATGACCGACACGACCGCGCCGATGGTGACGGGCCCCTGCATGGCATCGATGGGCGTGGCGGTCAGCTCGGCCGTGAGCGCCAGAATCTGTTCCACGCGAGGAAACAGGTCGCGCCCCTGACGCGTGAGCGTGATCTGCCGCCCGCGCCGGTCGAACAGCCGCTGTCCGACAGCGTCTTCAAGCCCGCGCATCTGGAGGCTGACGGCCGCCTGAGTGAGCGCCGCACGCTCGGCCGCGGCCGCAAAAGAGCCGGTTTGCGCCACCAGCCGGAACGTCTTCAACATGCGTAACGTGAGCATCTGGCAGTTAAGAATAATTTACGGATGAAAAAGAAATATTAATATTTCCTTTGATGGCGTGGGGGACATAATCGTGTCATGCACATCCCTCATGACCGGCCTGGCCGGGACGGAGGGCGAGAAGACCGACCCACATAACGCGCCCATGACCATGCCCGCAGACGCTGGGCCGGTGCTCGATGTCACCGGACTATCGTTGAAATTCTCCAAGGCGCCCGATGCGCCCAACCTGATCGACGGCGTGTCGTTTGCCGTGCATCCCGGCAAGACACTGTGCATCGTCGGCGAGTCGGGCTGCGGCAAGAGCGTGACGTCGCTCGCGCTCATGGGGTTGTTGCCGACGCCGCCGGCCAACGTGGTGGCGGGCCAGGCGATGTTCGAAGGCCGGGATCTGCTGGCGCTGGGCGAGCGCGAATTCGCCGACCTGCGCGGCAATCGGCTCGCGATGATCTTTCAGGAGCCGATGACCTCGCTCAATCCGGCGTTCACCATCGGGCATCAGATCGAGGAAGGCATTCGCCGTCATCGGGGGCTGGACCGGCGCGCCGCACGCGCCGAGGCGCTCGACATGCTCAGGCGGGTGCGCATTCCCGCGCCCGAGACGCGGCTGGACAACTATCCGCACGAACTCTCCGGCGGCATGCGACAGCGCGTGATGATCGCGATGGCGCTCGCCAACCGGCCCGCGCTGCTCATCGCCGACGAACCGACCACGGCCCTCGACGTGACGATTCAGGCGCAGGTGCTCACCCTCATTCAGACCTTGCAGCGCGAGACGGGCACCGCCGTCGTGCTCATCACGCACGATCTGGGTGTGGTGGCAGAAGTCGCTGACGACGTCGCCGTAATGTACGCGGGGCGCATCGTCGAATACGGCACGGTCGACGAAATCTTCGACGATCCACAGCATCCTTACACCATTGGTCTGATGGGGGCGATCCCTTCGATCGGCAAACGTGAAGGCACGCTCGCCACCATTCGCGGCTCGGTGCCGTCGCCGGAACGCATGCCTGCCGGTTGCCGCTTTGCGCCGCGCTGTCCGTTTGCCGAAGCCCGTTGCACCCGCGAGGTGCCGATCGAGCGCACGTTGTCCGGCGCGCATCGCGTCGCCTGCTGGCTGGCGCCGGTCGACGCCCTGACACCGCCTGCCGCGCCGTTGGAAGAGGTCGCCGTATGAATGCCCCATCCCCATTGCTCGAAGCCCGCGATCTGACCAAGCACTTCGGCGGACACCGCGTCGGCTTTTCCCGGGCGCCCACGGTGTATGCCGTGAATGGCGTGTCGTTTGCCGTGCAGGCGGGCGAGACGTTCGCCATCGTGGGCGAATCCGGCTGCGGCAAATCCACCCTGGGACGGCTGTTGCTGCGCCTGCTCGACGCGACGCGCGGCGAAGTCCGCTATCAGGGCGAAGACATCATGACGCTGGGCGCCGGCGCGATGCGGCGTCTGCGGCGCGAACTGCAAATCATCTTTCAGGACCCGTTCGCCTCGCTCAACCCGAGCATGACCGTGGGCGGACTGATCGGTGAACCCATCGCCCTGCATGGCCTCGCCCGGGGACGCGAGCGTGACGAACGCGTGGCCGAGCTGCTGCGCACCGTTGGCCTGCAACCCGACTATGCTCAGCGCTTCCCGCACGAATTCTCCGGCGGCCAGCGCCAGCGCATCGGCATCGCACGGGCGTTGGCCGGAGAGCCGCGCGTGATCATTGGGGATGAGCCGGTCTCGGCGCTCGACGTCTCGGTGCAGGCACAGGTCATCAATCTGCTCGAACGACTCAAGCACGACTTCGGCCTCACGCTCATCATGGTCGCTCACGATCTGGCGGTGATCCGTCACATGAGCGATCGCGTGGCGGTGATGTATCTCGGCGAGATCGTCGAACTGGCGAGCGCCGACGCGCTCTTCGACAACCCGCTGCACCCCTACACGCAGGCGCTCTTGCAGGCGATTCCCGCGAGTCGTCCGCATCTGCGACGCGAGCGGGCGCCGCTGGGCGGTGAGTTGCCGAGTCCGACGGCGCCGCCGCCGGGGTGCCGCTTTCATCCGCGGTGTCCGCATGCCAAGGCCGTGTGCCGAGACCAGCGGCCGATCGACGAAGTGCTGCCCGACGGGCGGCAGGTCGCCTGCCATTTCTGGCGCGAGATTCAGAACGCCGGTGCCAGCCCTGCGCGCGCAGCGCCACCGAGCGAGAAGCTGGAGGCGCGACTCGCGTTGTATCGCGCCCGACAGGCGCAGGCCGACGCGGCAATCGCCGGATGACAACACTTTCACTACACCATCACACACAAGGGATCTCACGCATGCGCAACGTTTTGCTCGATCTTGTTCTGGCGGCGTCTTTGACGACCGGTGCGGCCTCTGCGATGGCGCAGTCGACCCTTCGCATCGGCTTGCAGGAGGACATCGGTTCGCTCGATCCTGCCCGCAGTTCGCAGGTCGTCGATCGCATGGTGCTGCGTTCGCTGTGCAGCTCGCTGGTCGATATCAGCCCCGATCTGAAGTTCGTGCCGATGCTCGCCACCTCGTGGAGCGTGAGTGCCGACGGCAAGACATGGACGTTCAAGCTGCGCCAGGGAGTGAAGTTCCACGACGACGAGCCTTTCAACGCCCGCGCCGTCAAGGCCAATCTCGACCGTGCGCGCAGCCTGCCTGCGAGCAATCGCAAGAGCGAGCTGTCGTCCATCGATCATGTCGACGCGGTCGACGACAATACGGTCAACATCGTGCTCAAGGCGCCGGATTCCGCGCTGCTGGCTACACTGTCCGACCGCGCCGGCATGATGCTCGCGCCCAAGACGCTGACCGATGACGCCGCCGTGCAGGCCCGCCCGGTGTGTTCGGGGCCGTACAAGTTCGTGCAACGCGTGCAGAACGATCGCGTGGTGCTGGAGAAATTCGCGGGCTTCTGGGACGCCGACAAGTATCCGACACAGAAGGTCATCTTCCTGCCGATTCCCGACACGACCGTGCGACTGGCCAATGTGCGCTCCGGCTCGCTCGACATGCTCGAGCGCCTCTCGCCGTCCGACGTGAAGTCGGTCAAGCGCGATGCGAATCTGAACTTCGTCTCGATCGACGGCCTCGGCTATTACGGCCTCACGTTCAACGTGGCGGCGAATGCGCCCAAGGCGTTGCGTGACAAGCGCGTGCGTCAGGCGTTCGACCTGGCGATCGATCGCGACGCCATCAATCAGGTGATCGGCGGCGGCATCTTCACCCCGGCCAATCAGGCGTTGCCGCACTCGGGCCAGTATTACGACGCGTCGATCAAGACGACCAAGCGCGACGTGGCCAAAGCGAAGGCGCTGCTGAAATCGGCGGGCTTCGAGAAGATCGATGTGACGCTGAGCTTCGGCAACAACACGGTATCCAATCAGATGGCGCAGATGTTGCAGGCGATGCTTGCCGAGGCGGGCATCACGCTGAAGCTGCGTCCGATGGACTATGCGGCGGCGCTCGACGCCGCCCATCGCGGCGACTTCGACGTGCTCTACAACGGCTGGTCGGGACGCGTGGACCCGGACGGCAATCTGCATCAGTTTGTCACGTGCAAGGGCAACCTGAACTACGGCCAGTATTGCAACGCCGATGTCGACAAGCTGCTCAACGAGGCGCGCGTGAAGTCGAGCGTGGCCGAGCGCAAGCCGCTCTACGACGCGGCCAACAAGATACTGGCGGACGACGATCCGATCCTCTATCTGTACGTGCAACCGTGGCCTTACGTGCTGAGCAAGAAGGTGCAAGGGTTCGTTGCGTATCCCGATGGGCTGATTCGCCTGCGCGGCGTGAGCCTCAAGGGATAACGGGATAACGGAAAAAGGAGAAGGAGCCGCCATGCTGCGCCTCGTCGTTCATCGTGCACTGGTTGCGATCCCCACGCTCATCATCGTGTCGATGATGATCTTCGGGCTTCAGAAGATGTTGCCCGGCGATCCCGTGCTCGCGATGGCCGGCGAGGACCAGAACCCGCAGGTCATCGCCGCGCTGCGCGAGAAATATCACCTCGACAAACCGCTGCCCACGCAGTACGCGCTCTGGATCGGCGACGTGCTGCATGGCAACCTCGGTACCTCGCTGCGCACGGGCGAGCCGGTGACGACACTCATCGCGCAGAAGCTGCCCGTCACGCTGCAACTGGCGATGTTCGGCCTGGTGATCGCCATCGGGATCGGCATTCCGCTGGGCATTCTGTCGGCGGCGAATCGCGGCAAGGCCATCGATTACGGCGCGAACGTGCTGGCGTTGTCGGGCATGTCGATCCCCAACTTCTGGCTCGGCATTCTGCTGATCTTCCTTGTCTCGGTGCGCTGGCAGTTGCTGCCGTCGTCGGGCTATGTGCCGCCGGGCGAGGACCTGTGGATGAGCTTCAAGACGATGGTCATGCCCGCGTTCGTGCTCGGGGCGGCGCTCGGGGCGCAATTGATGCGCCACACGCGTAGCGCCATGCTGGGGGTGCTGCGCACCGACTACATTCGCACGGCGCGCGCCAAGGGGTTGTTGCGCGGCACCGTCGTGCTCAAGCATGCGCTGCGCAATGCGTTGATTCCGATCGTGACGGTGCTGGCGTTGCTCTTCGGCGAGTTGCTCGCCGGGGCGGTGCTGACCGAACAAGTCTTTACGATTCCGGGCTTCGGCAAGTTGATCGTCGACGCCGTGTTCAACCGCGACTACGCCGTGGTACAGGGCGTGGTGCTGGTGACGGCGGCCGGCTTCATTGTGCTGAACCTGCTGGCCGACGTGCTTTACGTCTTGCTCAACCCGCGCCTGCGTCGCGCCTGAGACCTCTTCGAACATGGCCGCATTGCCAACGACTTCTACCGCATCGCCGACGCCCGAAGGGGGCAGTCCCGTCACGACTGTGGCCGGCGCCGAACGTTTGCCGCGGCGCCGCCATCGCGGGTTGCGCAAGTTCGCGCGCAACCGGGCGGCGGTCGCGGGTGCCGTCATCGTGGCGTTCGCGGTGATCGTCGCGATCTTCGCGCCGTGGCTCTCGCCTTACGATCCGATTGCCACGAGCTTCATGACCGTGCGTCAGGCGCCGAGTGCGCTGCACTGGTTCGGCACGGACGAGTTGGGCCGCGACGTGCTCGCGCGCATGATCTTCGGCGCCCGGGCGTCGCTCGCGGCGGGCGTGGTGTCGGTGGGCATTGCCGTGATCGTCGGTGTGCCGCTGGGGCTGCTCGCGGGGTACTTCGGCCGTTGGGTCGACGCGATCATCTCGCGTCTGGCCGACGCGCTGCTGTCCATCCCGTTCCTGATCCTCGCCATTGCGATGGCGGCGTTCCTCGGCGCAAGCCTCACGAACGCGATGATCGCCATCGGCGTATCGGCGATGCCGCGTTTCGTGCGCCTTGCCCGCGCACAGGCGCTGACCGTCAAGGCCGAAGAGTACGTGGAGGGCGCGCGTGCGATCGGGCTGACCGATACGCGCATCATCGTGCGCTACATCCTGCCGAACGTGCTGCCGCCGATCATCGTGCAGGCGAGCCTGACGGTGGCGACGGCCATCATCGCCGAGGCGAGCCTGTCGTTTCTGGGACTGGGGCAATTGCCGCCATTGCCGTCGTGGGGCTCGATGCTCAACACGGCCAAGGACTTTGTGGAGCAAGCGCCCTGGATGTCGATTTTCCCCGGTATCGCCATTTTTCTGACGGTACTCGGCTTCAACCTGCTGGGCGACGGCTTGCGCGACGCGCTCGATCCGCGCGAGCAATCGTGAGGCGAGCGACGCCATCATCGTCGGCATCGCCATCCGGCAGGCACATTCCAACCATTCGAGACAAAGGTCAAACGTTAGTCCCATGACGCAATTCAATTGGCAGAATCCGTACCCGACGCCGCGCCTGCCGGTGTTCGCCCGCAATATCGTGTCGACGTCGCATCCGCTCGCTGCGCAAGCCGGTCTGCGCATTCTGTGGCAGGGCGGCAATGCGGTGGACGCCGCGATCGCCGCCGCCGCGTGCATGACGGTCGTCGAGCCGGTGTCGAACGGCCTTGGCGGCGACTGCTTCGCGCTGATCTGGGACGGCAAGGAACTGCACGGCCTGAACGCCTCGGGCGTCGCACCGGCCGCGTGGAACGTCGACTATTTCCGCAAGAAGTACGGCGAGCAGCATGGCATCGCCAAGCAGCCGACGCGCGGCGTCGACACCACGACCGTGCCCGGCGTGATCGCCGGCTGGGAAGCGTTGCACGCGAAGTTCGGCAAGCTGCCGTTCGCGGATCTCATGGCGCCGGCCATCGAGATCGCCGAGCGCGGCCATGCCGTCGCGCATATCGTCGCGCGCAAATGGGCGGCGGCGGTGCCGGAGTTGAAGGACCTTCCGGGCTACGCCCAGACGTTCATGCCGAACGGCCGCGCACCGACGACGAGCGAGATGATCCGCATGCCGGGCCACGCGCGCACGCTGCGCATGCTTGCGAAGGAAGGGCCGCGTGCCTATTACGAAGGTGAGATTGCGCAGCGCATCGCCGCATGGTCGGCACAGCATGGCGGCGCGCTGACGACCGACGATCTGCGCAACTACCGCGCGGACTGGGTCAAGCCCATCGAGAAGGACTATCGCGGCTACACCGTGCACGAGATTCCGCCGAACGGGCAGGGCATCGCGGCACTCATGGCGCTGGGCATTCTCGAGAAGTTCGACGTGTCGCGTCTTGCCGTCGACCGGGTGCATTCCCAGCACTTGCAGATCGAGGCGATGAAGCTCGCCTTTGCCGATCTCTACAAATACGTTGCCGACCCGCGTTCGATGGAAGTCACGCCCGAGCAGATGCTCGACGATGCCTACCTCACTGCGCGCGCGAAGCTCATCAACCCTGATCGCGCAACGCAGTTCGATTTCGGCATGCCGAAGTCCGGCGGCACGATCTATCTGACGTCGGCCGACGAGCAAGGCATGATGGTCAGCTTCATCCAGTCGAACTACATGGGCTTCGGTTCCGGCGTGGTGGTGCCCGATCTGGGCATCGCGCTGCAAAACCGTGGCTGCGGTTTCTCGATGGATCCGAAGTCGGCCAACGTGGTCGAGGGCGGCAAGCGCCCGTTCCACACGATCATTCCGGCGTTCCTCACGCAGAAGGTCGACGGCCGCCACGAGGCGGTGATGAGCTTCGGCGTGATGGGCGGGGACATGCAGCCGCAAGGCCATCTGCAATCGATCGTGCGGATGATCGACTACGGCCAGCAGCCGCAGGCGGCATGCGACGCGCCGCGCTGGAAGGTCAATCGTGACTTCACCGTCGACATCGAATCGACGCTCGACCGCGAGACCGTCGCCGGGCTGGTGGCGATGGGCCATCAGTTGAAGTCCATCGACGATCCGTACATGGACTTCGGCTCCGGCCAGTACATCTGGCGTCTGGATCGCAACGATCCGGAGCGCGGGTACGTTGCCGCAAGCGACAGTCGTCGCGACGGTCTCGCCGCAGGTTACTGATCAGGCCGCCTTGCCTGTCGTGCGGGCTGCGCGGTGCGATTCGTACCGCGCGCCCACGCTGATCGTGAACGCCGCCACGCTGGCGATGAGCACCGGCACGGCGGCGATCATGAACAGATGCTGCGGGTTCCAACGCAGCGCCAGCAGTATGCCCCCGACGATCGGCCCGACGATGGAGCCGATGCGGCCAATCCCGAGCGCCCACCCGACGCCGGTGCCGCGAATCGCCGTCGGGTAGGTTCGCGCGGCCAACGCGTTCGCGCCGATCTGGCCGCCCACCACGCAGAATCCCGCACCGAAGATCGTTGCGCTCAGCACGCTCACCGACGTTCCTGCCAGACCGACCAGCACGATACACGCCGCTGCGCACAGATAGACGGCGCCGAGCGCCTTGAACGGCGGCACGCGGTCGAACACGCGCCCCAGCGTGAGGGTGCCGAGCGTGCCGCCGATCTGGAGCATCGATGTAATGAGAGCCGCCGTGTCCAGCGCGATGCCTGCATCGTGAATCACTGTCGGCAGCCAGCTCGACAGGAAGTACAGATCCATCAGGCTCATGAAGAAGATCACCCAGAGCAACAGGGTAATGCGTGCGCGTTTGTCCGCGAAGAGCGCGCCTACACCTGCGCGGGCGGTGGCGTGCAGATCGGTGCCGCCATCGATCTGTGCATTGGCAGGAAGGTCGGGGGCGAGCCTGCGCAGCACCGCATGCAGGCGCGCCGGATCTTTCGCGCGAACGATCAGAAAACGTGGAGACTCCGGCAGGCTGCGCCACGCGATGAGCGCGGCAATGAGGGGGAGCACGCCACCCACAATGAAAACGGATTGCCAGCCGAAATCGCGAATCAGCCCGGCAGCAGCGAGGCCGCCGAGTGCGGCACCCAGCGAGAAGCCGCAGAACATCACCATGATGGCCGTCGAGCGAACGCGCTCGGGGGCGAATTCCCCGGTGAGTGCGATGGCGTTGGGCATGACGCAGCCCAGGCCAATGCCCGTGGCGAGGCGCAGCACGAGCAGCGACGTGACCGACTGGGCGAGTGCGGTGGCAAGCGACATCACGCCGAAGATCAGCATGCCGGCGATGAGTACCGGACGACGTCCCACGCGGTCTGACGCCGGGCCGCCGATGAGGGCGCCGAGCGTGAGGCCGACGAGGCTTGCCGAGAACACCGGGCTGAGTGCCGAGCGTTCGATGCCGAGCGCATGGATGATGGCCGGCGCGACATAGCCGATAGCTTGCGTGTCGAATCCATCGAGAAAGACGATCAGCGCGCACAGCGCCGTGACGAATATCTGATAGCGGCCAAAAGGCCGATCCTCGATGAGCGCGCGCAGATCGATGCGGGCGATAGGCATGGCACTGTCTCCGTGAACGGCCCCGTTGGCGGGGCTCTTTCGAGAAGGAAAAGCGTTTGCACGCGAGGGCTGCACAGGCGTGCGTTGGCGGTGAGTCTCGGTGAGGTTAGCTGTGCGTGCTCGCGGTGCCAGACGTGCTGGCCGCGTTCAACGTCTCGCGATTTAGTCCCGCAACGTTTTTATAGCGATTCGAGATTTCCGCGAGATCGGCGGCGCTGATGACATCGTCGATATGGGAGAACGGCTTGTCGCCGCTCAGTTCGTGCACCGTCTGCAAGATCGCGTCGGGAGGGGCCTTGCGGTTCATCAAGACGACATCGGCCGTGGCCTTGCCGCGAATTCGCTCGTAGGCTTCGAGCGCAGCCGGTGTGAGGCCATTCTCACGCAACTGTGCGGCCAGACAAGGGGCATCGAGAATTGCCTGACCGGCGCCGTTCGAGCCGCGCGGCACCATCGGATGCGCGGCGTCGCCGAGCAGCGTCGCGCGTCCGAAGCTCCAACGCGGCAGCGGGTCTTGATCGACCATGGGATATTCGAGAATGGTCTCGGTCGACTCGATCATGCCGGCGACGTCGAGCCAGTCGAAGTGCCAGTCGGCGAACGCCGGGAAAAAGTCCTCGAGACGTCCGACCCCATTCCAGTCACGCCGTGCAGGCCGGGGGGCCTCGATCTCGGCGACCCAGTTCACCAGTTGATTGCCACGGCCGTCGACATTGTTGCGAATCGGGTAGATCACCATCTTGCCGACGGACAGCCATCCCGCACGGACCATCGACGCGCCGGTGAGGAAGGGAGGCAGTACCACGCTGCCGCGCCACATGTTCACGCCCGAATAACGCGGTGCGCCTTCGGCCGGATAAAACTGCTTTCGCACGATGGAGTGAATGCCGTCGGCCGCCACGAGCAGGCGTGCCGTGACCGGCGCCAGCATATCGCCTTCGGGCGACTCGAACGCTATCGTGACCTCGTCGTCGTCTTGCAGGAAGCCGGTGCAGCGATGCCCCTCGACAACCGCGTCCTGACCGAGGCGCTCACGTACGGCGCTCAGCAATATCCCTTGCAGGTCGCCTCGATGAACAGAGAACTGCGGCCACGCATAGCCGGCATGTTCGCCTGCCGGTTCGCGGTACACGAATTGACCGAAACGATTGTAGAACACCGATTCGCGGGTCGTGACAGCGACCTCGCGCAGGGCGGCCGTCAGGCCCAGCCCGTCGAGCGCGCGCGAGGCGTGCGGCAGGATGTTTACGCCCACGCCGAGCGGACGAATCTCCGGTACGGCTTCGTACACGCGGCAGGCGATGCCGGCGTCGTGCAGGCTGAGGGCGAGGGTCAGACCGCCGATACCGGCGCCGACGATGGCCACATCGATCGATGAGGACATGGTGCGTGTCTCCTGAGCGGCAATGCGCTAGTGGTTCTGGAATGGCCACCATTAGAACGCGTCGCCAGTCATTGGGGAATTTTGACTATCATATGAATTCATATCGAATCGTTATGAGTATCTCGTGAACATCTCGCTACGACAGTTGAAGGCATTTGTGCTCGTGGCCACGCTCGGCAACTTCACGCGGGCGGCGGAGCGGCTGCACATCACACAAGCCGGGTTGTCGGTCATGATGCGGGAGATCGAGACGCAACTCGGCAGCCGGTTGTTCGACCGCACCACGCGCAGTGTGACGCTCACCGAAGCGGGGCATGCGCTGCTGCCCGTGGCCAGCGCGGCTGTCGGCCAACTCGATGCCGTGGCCGGTCAGATTGCGGCGTTCGGGCAGGCGGAGCGCAAGACGCTGCGCATCGCGGCCACGCCGCTCGTGTCGTCGCACCTGATTCCTGAGTGGTTCGGGGCGTTCCGGGCGATGCATCCCGATGTGGATCTGCGCTTGCACGAAGCGGAACTCGCGCAGGTGCAGGGGCTCGTCGAGCAAGGCGAAGCCGACCTCGGCTTTGGCTTCTTCACAAAGGCGTCGCACGGCATCGAGCGAACCCTGTTGCAGTCGTTCCGCTTGATGAAGGTGACGGCGGCGGCAAAGCGTCTGCCGCGCAAAGCGGCCCGAAGCGATGAGGCCGCTGGTGATGGCCACGCGACATGGGAGGCACTTCGCGACGAGGTGCTTATCGGACTGCCGCCGGATAGTCCGATTCAGCAGTTAGTGGAGACTCACCTCGCGCGCATTGACCGGGCCGACGAGCCACGTCCCATGTTTCGCCGCTTTGAAACGCTCATCGGCATGGCCGAAGCGGGCCTCGGTACGGCCATCATGCCGACGTTTGCGTTTCCCGCCTGCCGTCATCGTGCAGTTCGCTGCGAAGTGCTCGCTCACCCTGAGGTCACGCTGGGCTTCCATCGTATCGTCAAGCGCGGGCGGAGGAAGCCCGAGCTCTGGCGGCAATTCACCGAGCTGGCGGTCGCGTCGATGCAGCGCATCGATGCCATGGCGGACGCCCGGCGCAGCGCGTGATCGCTCGCCGCTACCGGTGGGTGGCGCGACAGACGATGCGCGTCACCAGTGCAATGTTGGTGCGCACTCACTCATCTCGGATTCCTACAAGGCGCTGACGCATCTGGCATGCGTGAAGCTTCCATGGATTCATCGAATCGTCACAGTTCGCCCGCAATAATCTCGTCGCACGAGGAATCTACATAACTAATTCGGCGGCCGATCTACTGCGTCAACTCACGCGTGGCACCGGGCGCCGGTGCGACCGGGGAAATGACGCAATGACGATCCGTCATCGAATAACGCTCTTGGTGATCCTGACGTTTGTCGCGCTCTCGATCATTGGCGGCTACGCGGTTTATCAGACCCGCGCCAGCGCTCAGAAGGTGCGGCAAGTGACAGAAGGCGTAGTGCCGAGCGCGCTCGCTTCCGCCGACCTCGTCTCGCAGGTCAAGGCGGTGCAGATCGCCACCATGACGCTGGTCTACGCGCCGGACGACACCGTCGTCGAACAGGCGCTCGACAATCTCAAGAAGCTGCGCGGCGACATCGATCAGTCGCTCGCCCGTCAGGCCGAGGGCGCCGCGAGCGACGCGCAAAAGGGGCTGGTCACGCAGGCCCGCGAGAGCGTCGAGAATTACTTCAACGCCATCAACGACACCGCCAAGCTCAAGCAGGCGGGCAAGACCGAGATGGCGCAGGCATTCCTCTTCGCGATGGTCGCGCAATATCGCGACGAACTCGAAGGCGTGGTCAACACGCTGCGCGTTGAGAAGAATCGCCAGAAAGACCAGGCCATCGCCACGCTCAACGACACGCTCTCGACCACCACGACCGCCATCGCCCTCGTGACCGGCCTGGCGATCGTGCTGCTCACGGCCATCGGCGCGCTGCTGTACCGTCAGATCACGCGTCCGCTCTCGCGCATGCAGGCCATGATGAGCGAGATCGCGAACAGCCAGGACTTCACCCGTCGTGTGCCGGTTGGCCGCATGGATGAAATCGGGCGCTCGATCGTGGCGTTCAACGGCATGATCGAAAAAATTCAGGAGCGCTCGGCGCAGCTCAAGCAGAAGACGGCCGACATTCAGGCAATGTTGCAGAACATGCAGCAGGGCATTCTGACGGTCGTCGACGGCTCGAAGGTGCACGGCGAATACTCGGCTTACCTCGAAGCGATCTTCGAGACGCAGGACATCGCCGGGCGTCCCGTCATGGAACTGGTCTTCGCCGACAGCGATCTCGGTTCGGATGCGCTCTCGCAGGTCGAAGCCGCCATCGACGCCTGCATCGGGCAAGACGCCATCAACTTCGCCTTCAACGAACACCTGTTGGTGGGCGAGCTCGGCAAGCGCATGCCGGACGGGCGTGTGAAGCAACTGGATCTGACGTGGTCGGCGATCACCGACGAGAGCGACACGATCCTGCGTCTGATGCTGTGCGTGCGCGACGTGACCGAACTGCGCGAACTCGCGGCCGAGGCCAGCGAGCAGAAGCAGCGTCTGGAGATGATCGGCGAGATTCTGGCGGTGAGTCAGGAGAAGTTCCACCACTTCATCGAAAGCTCGACCGGCTTCATCCGCGAGAACGAACGCATCATCCGCAAGCACTCGCAAGCCGACAGCGCGGCCATTGCCGAATTGTTCCGCAACATGCACACCATCAAGGGCAATGCGCGCACGTACAACCTGCAATACCTGACGAGCGTTGTGCACGAGACCGAGCAGCGCTATCACGAACTGCGTCAGCCGGACGTTGCCCGTCTGTGGGATCAGGATGGCCTGATGCGCGAACTCGAACGCGTGCGTGAAGCCGTCGATACCTACGCGCAAATCAATGAAATGAGCCTCGGCCGCAAGGGGCCGGGCCGTACCGCCGACGAACAGTCGATGGTGGTCGACCGCGCGCACATCCGCGCCAGCCTGCGCATGCTCGAAGCGGCCGATCCGAACGATCCGCGGCAACTCGTTGCCATGCGCGACGCCGTTCACCAGACGCTGCGTCTGCTGGGCACCGAAGGCGTGGGCGAGGCGCTGGGGGGCGTGCTCGATTCGCTGCCGTCGCTCGCGGCTGAACTCGGCAAGCCGGCCCCGATCGTGCGTATCGACGACAACGGCTATCGCCTGCGCTCGCCCGCCGTGCGAATTCTGCGCGACGTGTTCATGCACCTGCTGCGCAACTCGATGGATCACGGGCTGGAGAGCGTGGACGAGCGTCGCGCGAAAGGCAAGCCGGACGCCGGCACCATCGACATCGAAGTCGGACTCGATCACAACATGCTGCAAGTCACGCTCACCGACGATGGTCGCGGACTGGCGCTGCATCGCATCCGCAGCATCGCCGTACAGCGTGGCTGGATTACGGCCGAGACGTATGTGACGGACGAGCAGATCGCGCAGTTCATCTTCCGTCCGGGCTTTTCGACGGCAGCGCAAGTCACCGAAGTCTCGGGGCGCGGCGTGGGCATGGATGCCGTGCAGGACTTCGTGCGCCGCGAACACGGCCGCATCGAACTGCGTTTCACCGACGAGCACAAGGGCGCCGAGTTCCGTCAGTTCCAGACGGTGGTGTGCCTGCCCGATAACCTCGTGGTCGATGGCTTCGACCTGAACAGTGTCGCGGCCGATGCCGTCGACCTGCCGGCACTCGACGCCGACGAGCGCGCCGACTTGCGGGGCGATCTGTCGAAAGCCGACAAGGTCTGAGGCACGCCCCACGGTTGGCAAAGTCAGCACGGTGGTCAAGGCGGCGCAGACCTGAGGGGCTGCGGCCGCCGCGCCGCTTTCGGAGACGAATGAAGTATGGAAGCAGTGGAATGGCTGTTGGCCGGTGCCGTAGCCGGCGTGATCGGCGCAGGTGCGGCAGCGTTTGTGGCGCACCGCTGGCGCATGGCGCAGGCCACCGCGCACTGGCGCGCACTGACCAAGACGCACGATGAAGCGCTGGAGCAGGCGCTCGAGCGTGAGCGTCTGGCCGTCGCCAGCAAGGAAGAGGGCGGTGAGTCGAACGACGAGGCGCTTGCTGAGTTGACGGCGCGTCTGACGCAGGCAGAGCAGGACTTGGAGGTGGCGCGCAAGTCGGAAGCGGCCGTGCTCGAGGCGAAGGGCCTCTGGCAGGGCGAGGCGGAGCGCATTGCCGCAGAGGCGGCGCGGCTGCGCGGACTGGCGGCGACGTTCGAGCGCTGGCACGAGCAGATGACCTCGCTCATGACGCAGAACCAGGACATGCACGCGAAGAATCACGAACTGTCGTCGATTGTCCGGCACGTGTTGATCGTGTCGCTCAACGCGTCCATCGAGGCGGCGCGTGCGGGCACGGCAGGGCGCGGTTTCGGCATTGTCGCCAGCGAAGTGCGCGCGCTCGCTACCCGTTCCGAGGAGCTCTCGAAAAGCTACCGCGACAGCCTGCATCGCAACGACGTGACGACGACGGCGACGTTTCAGGATATTCAGGCGGGCGGCAAGATGATTGCGGCATCGCTCTCGAGCGTCGAGTCGTTGGCGCAGCAGTTGCATTCCCGTCTTCACTAAGCAGGCAGGTTTTGTTGTGATCAGCGCACACGCACGCGACAGTTTCGAACGCATTCTGACCAAGGCGGCACGCACACGACTGCCCCGCACGCCCGACGCCTCGTGCGACATCGTGCGGCTCAACGTCCGTCAGCCGGGCTCGGCCGCCATGGATACCGACGTCGATCTCGTGGCGCGGCACGCCAACGTGGTGGTGCTCACGATCTCGTCCATCGACTTTCGCATGCTGCTGGTGCTGCATTTCGACGAGGACGACGTCACCACGCGGTACTTCGTGGGCGACGATCAGGACAAGCCGTTTCGCGAAGTCTTCCTCGAAATCAGCAATCTGTGCTGCGGGGCGATCAATCAGGAACTGCTCGGCCACTTCCCCGATCTGGGGATGTCGACCCCCTACGTGCTGAGCGCGCACTGCGTGCCGCACCTCATGCAGCTCAAACCGAACCATCTCGCGTCGTGGGACATCACGCTCGACGGCTCGGTGCGTCTGGCTGCCACGCTGTGTGTTTGCGCGCATGCTCCGCTCGACTTCAACGCCGAACTCAGCGAAACGCAGGACAGCAGCGGCGAACTGGAATTGTTTTGAATCGGCGTACGCCATAGGAAATTACGACAATGAACCGAAGCACCCCCCGCGAGTCGGTCAGCCAGTTTTTGATCCTCGAAGATAGCGTCGAGCATGAGTACCCCGAGGCGCTTGTGCGCGGCATGATCGATATCACCGATGGCGTGTTTCGCAGCCTGTTCGGTGATATCGCCATAAGCTGCGAGTCGCCCAGCGTGGTGCGCGATCGCATCATCTTTGGCGAAGTCTTCAGTCTGATTCCACTCGAGAGCGCCTGGTGCCGCGGTTACATGATGATGCAGGCCGAACAGGTCCCCTTCATGCAGCTGCTCGAACACACTGGCCGTTGCGAGGGGCAGGCGGGCTTTCGTGAGCTCAACGGCATGCTCGGCGAACTGACGAACCTGATCTGGGGCGCGTTCAAGAACCGCTACATGGGCGATCCGTCTACGGTCGACCGCGCGCAGGTGCAGGTGCCGCTGCTCATCAATCACAAACAGAAGTACATCTCCTTCGGCACCGACAACCCGCAGTTGTGCTTCGTCTATCGACTCACCGATCCGGTCAACGCACAGATCGTGACGTTGCATCAGCATTTCGTTTTCAGTCTCAACTGGTCGCCGGAAGCGTTTCGCGAAGCCGCACAGGCGACGACGCAGCCCGTCGAGACCGGGGCGCTGGAACTGTTCTGAGATCCCGGCTCGCACATCCACTTACCCATTACACACAAGGACAACATCATGTCGAAGATTCTCGTGGTCGATGACTCGAGCACCGTGCGCGACGAAGTCGCGGGCTTCCTGCGCAAGAACGGCCTGGACGTGGACACGGCCGTCGACGGCAAGGACGGCCTGGCCAAGATCAAGGCCAGCCCGGGCGTGAAGCTGATCATCAGCGACGTGAACATGCCGAACATGGACGGTCTGACGATGGTCGAGAAGATTCGCGGCGAACTCGCGAACAAGACCGTCAACGTGGTGATGCTGACTACGGAAAGCAGCCCGGCGATGAAGGAGCGCGGCAAGGCCGCCGGCGTGAAGGGCTGGATCGTCAAGCCGTTCAAGGGCGACGCCGTGCTCGAGACGTTCCGCAAGCTCGCGAGCTGACGTCGTTTGCCCGGCCGGAGCGCATCCGATCTGCGCAGATCGGGGCGGTCCGGCAGCCGCGCTCATCGTAAGGGGGAATTGCAGACGCACGGTCGCCACCACCCGGCGGCAGCGTTACACTGCTCACTTTCCTGCACTACGCGAAAATCTGCGCACACCGGTTGCGCATCATCGCCTTCTCATCATGAGCGTTGCACCCCAGAAAAAGAAGTCTGCCCTGAGGGCAGCGTCCCTCGACACCGTTACGCTTGCCTCCGAGCAGACCGAGCACGAGACGCCGGGCGAGGCGTCAGGCTCGGCCGATGCGCGCCCGCGCCGCTCCAAACTGCGACTGACGTACGTCATCGCCAGCCTTGACCGTTTGCTGCGCCGCCACATGTCGGAAGCGCTGGCACCGCTCGGGCTCACGCTGGCCCAGTTCACCGCGCTCTCGGTGCTCGACGCGCGCGGCAAGCTCTCCAACGCCCAACTCGCCCAGCGCTCTTTCATCACACCCCAGTCGGCCAACGAAGTCGTGAGCATCATGGCCTCGCGCCAATGGATCACGCGTGAGCCCGATCCCAATCACGGCCGCATCGTGCTGCTGCAACTGACCGATGAGGGGCGCCGCATCCTCGCGCAATGCGAGGCCGTCGCCAAGGAAATCGACATGCGCATGCGTGCCGATGTGAGCCGCGAAGACGCCGCGGCCGTGCAACGCCATCTCGAAATGTTCGTGCGCAATCTGCGCGACTGACTCCGGGTTTGTCCCGACCTGCCGATTGCTTGTATTGTCAGGTAGCTTGATATTAAATGGAGTCCGTCGCCGGAGCGAAACGCGCGACCGAATCCCAGTGACACGGTAAGACGACAGTGATGAGCCGCTCACGCGGCATCGTCACGCCCGCTGTGCTCACGTCCTTAATATCAGGCATCCTGATTATATGGCGTGAGTCGCAGTGCTTCGTTGCCGGTGTCGACTGACGGCGCATCAGGCGCTACCCGTGCCGGGTGGCGACCGAAGTCCATCAAGAAGATCACAGGAGACACCATGAAATCGAATCAGGAGGGCAGCGCGCAGGCGTTGCCATTGGGGCCGGACGGGGCGGCGAGCGCGGCCAATCCGGTCGCGCTGACGCTGGCATTGTGCTTCGCCGTGGCGTTGCTCGAAGGTCTGGATCTGCAATCGGTCGGGGTGGCCGCACGCGGCATGGCCAAGGAGTTCGGTCTGAGCGTTGCGCAAATGGGGATCGCATTTTCGGCCGGAACGTTCGGCCTGTTGCCCGGTGCGATGGTCGGGGGGCGTCTGGCGGACAGCATCGGTCGTAAGCGCGTGTTGATGCTCTCGGCGGCGCTCTTCGGTGTGCTATCGATTGCGACCGCGTTCGTGTCTGACTTCTGGATGCTGGTGATCGTGCGCGTGCTCACCGGGGTGGGGTTGGGCGGGGCGATGCCGAACCTGATCGCCTTGTCGTCGGAGGCCGTGGCGCCCCGTCTGCGCGGTACCGCCGTGAGCATCATGTATTGCGGCATTCCGCTGGGCGGCGGCATTGCCGCCACCATCGGCATGCTCGCGGTCAGCGATGCCGACTGGCGCCATATTTTCTATGTCGGCGGCGTGGGCCCGCTGCTGCTGTTGCCGCTGCTCGCGTGGTGCCTGCCGGAGTCGCGGGCATTCGCGGCTGCCACCTCGCAGGGCCAGCGTGCCACGCCTGCGCCGATGGCGACGGTGCTGTTCTCCGAGGGGCGCGGCGTCTCGACTGTCCAGCTCTGGCTGTCCTACTTCTGCACGCTCATCGTGCTGTACTTCCTGCTCAACTGGCTGCCTTCGCTCATGGGCTCGCGGGGTCTGGCTCGTGGTGAGATCGGCTGGGTGCAGATTCTCTTCAACGTGGGCAGTGCCGTCGGCGTACTCGCGCTCGGCTATCTGATGGATCGTGCGCGCATGTCGCTGGTGATCGGTGGCATGTATCTGGGCATGATCGCCTCGCTCGTCGGACTCGCCGCCGCGCAAGGCTTCGGCGTGCTGGCCACCGCGGCGTTCTTCGCCGGCATGTTCATCATCGGCGGCCAGTCGGTGCTCTACGCACTCGCGGCGGCCTACTACCCGACCGCCATGCGCGGCACGGGGGTGGGCGCAGCCGTGGCCATTGGGCGCATCGGCTCGGTGGTCGGGCCGCTCGCGGCCGGCATGCTGCTCGCCGTGGGCAGCAGCGCGGCCGTGGTGATCGGCGCGAGCATTCCCGTGACGATCGTGGCCGCGCTGGCCGCACTCACGCTCATCCGTCGTCCCCGCGCGGCTGACTGACCAGCATCAACCGGTTGGCCCCGCTTGCACGCGACGGACGGCGCTCGGCTGCCCCGTCGCGTTTTTTCTTGCGCGCGCCCAGCGGATTTGGCGCTTGTCGCGCGTACTCGCCGAAGCAAGCTTGCACACATAACGACACTAATATTTTGGAGACTCGCATGGCATTTCCCTCTCGCACTCGTGCGCTCGCAATCCTTGGCGCAGCCGCTGCACTGGCTGTCCCCGGCATTGCCGGCGCGCAATCGAATATCACGTTGTACGGCATCGTCGATACCGGTATCGAGTACGTCTCGCACGCGAGTGTGAACGGTGCGGTGTGGCGCATGCCGGGAGTGACGGGCGAGCTGCCGTCGCGCTGGGGCCTGCGCGGCACGGAAGATCTGGGTGGCGGTCTGGCGGCGATCTTCCAGTTGGAGAGCGGTTTCAACATTCGTGGCGGTGATCTCGGTCAGGGCGGACGCCTGTTCGGCCGGCAAGCCTTCGTGGGCGTAAAGGGACCGTACGGCACGCTGGCGCTTGGCCGCCAGTACACCATGACGTACTACGCGCTGCTGGGCTCCGACGTGCTTGGCCCGGACATCTACGGCATGGGCTCGTTCGATGCCTACATCCCCAACGCGCGCGCCGACAACTCGATCACGTATCAGGTCGGCTGGCAGGGACTGAGCTTCGGCGCAGGCTATTCGTTCGGCCGCGATTCGGGCGGCACGGGCAACTCGCCGGGGCAGGGCACTTGCGCGGGTCAGGTGCCGGGGCAGGCGGTCCAGTGCCGCGACTGGTCGGTGATGCTCAAGTACGACGCGAGCAACTTCGGCGTGGCGGCATCGTATGAAGAGCAGCGCGGCGGCACCAATGCGGCGGCCAATTTCTTCGACGGGCAACCCACGTCGCTCTTCACCAGCAGCGGCGACAAAGACACCCGCTCGACCCTCGGCGCGTACTACAAGTACGGTGCATTCAAGGTCGGTGGCGGATGGCTCGGCCGTCGTGTCTCGACGTCTGCCGTGAACACGCACTCGAATCTGTTCTATCTCGGCGCGGCGTACAACATCACGCCCGCGTGGCTGGTGGATGGTGAGGTCTATCGCATCATCAACAGCGATCACGACACGCGCGGCACCATGACCACGCTGCGCGCGACGTACTCGCTCTCGGTGCGCACCGCCGTCTACGCGCAAGCGGCCTATCTCTTCAACAGCGCGCGTGCTGCGTACTCGGTCAGTGGCGGCGGCGGCGGCACCACGCCGCCCGCAGGCGAGGGACAGACCGGCGTGATGCTCGGCATGCGTCATACGTTCTGACACTTCAGGGTAAGGGTTTTCACCGAAAACGCAGCGCTTGCAATGTAAGGTTGCCTGATATTAAATGTGTGTGTCGGCAACGCCGCGCGCCACTCCCGGCGCGCGGTGCAAGTTGCCCCGCACACTTGGGAATTACGCAAATGAATGCATACGAAGGACGCTGGAAAACGGTCGACGTGAAGGTCGAGGGCGGCATTGGCTGGGTGATCTTCAATCGTCCGGAGAAGCGCAATGCAATGAGCCCGACGCTCAACATCGAGATGAATCAGGTGCTCGACGCTGTCGAACTCGACGCTGACATCAAAGTGGTTGTGCTCACGGGCGCAGGCTCGGCATGGACCGCCGGCATGGATCTGAAGGAGTACTTCCGCGAGATCGACGGTGGCCCGGAGATCGTGCAGGAGCGCGTGCGCCGCGACGCGTCCGACTGGCAATGGCGCCGTCTGCGCATGTACGCCAAGCCGACGATTGCCATGGTCAACGGCTGGTGCTTCGGCGGCGGTTTCTCTCCGCTGGTGGCGTGCGATCTGGCGATTGCCGCCGACGAGGCTGTCTTCGGGCTGTCGGAAATCAACTGGGGCATTCCGCCGGGCAATCTGGTGAGCAAGGCGATGGCTGACACGGTCGGTCATCGTCGTGCATTGCACTACATCATGACCGGTGACACGTTCACGGGCGTGGAAGCGGCCGAGATGGGGCTGGTCAATCAGAGCGTGCCGCTCGCCCAACTGCGCGACGCCACGCTGGCGCTGGCCGCCAAGCTGCTCGAGAAGAACCCGGTGGTGCTGCGTGCGGCGAAGCACGGCTTCAAGCGCGCGCGCGAACTCACGTGGGAGCAGAGCGAAGACTATCTGTACGCCAAGCTCGATCAGGCGCAACTGCGCGACCCGGAGCACGGCCGTGAGCAGGGCCTGAAGCAGTTCCTCGACGACAAGTCGATCAAGCCCGGCCTGCAAGCTTACAAGCGCTGAAGTGACGCGATCATCAGTGAGCAGCAGTGACCATCAGTGACCGATAGGACGAAAGAGGAATCGCGCAATGCATGAAGTGCAGATGCTGATCGGCGGCCAGTGGCGCGGCGCACAGGGCGGGGCGACGTTCGAGCGAATCGACCCGGTGACGGGCGAGGTCGCCACGCGAGCACCGGCCGCCACGCTGGCCGATGCCGACGCGGCCGTCGACGCCGCGCAGGCGGCATTCCCCGCCTGGGCGGCGCTGTCTCCCACCGCGCGCCGGCAGCGTTTGCTCGCGGCCGCTGAGCGGATGGACAGCCGCGCGGCCGAGTTCATCGCCATTGGCGCGGCCGAGACCGGCGCCATGGCCAATTGGTATGGCTTCAACGTCATGCTCGCGGCCAACATGTTGCGCGAAGCGGCGGCCATGACCACGCAGATCGACGGCAGCGTCATTCCGAGCGATGTGCCCGGCAGCCTGGCGATGGCCGTGCGCTCACCGGTCGGTGTGGTGCTGGGCATCGCGCCGTGGAATGCGCCGGTGATTCTGGCCACGCGTGCGCTGGCCATGCCGCTTGCGTGCGGCAACACGGTCGTGCTCAAGGCGTCGGAGCAATGTCCGGGGGTGCATGCGCTGATCGGCGCCTGTCTGCACGAGGCCGGGCTTGGCGATGGCGTGGTCAACGTCGTGACCCATGCGCCGCAGGACGCCGGCGAGATCGTGGCGCATCTGATTGCACATCCGGGCGTCAGGCGCGTGAACTTCACCGGCTCGACGCATGTCGGCCGCATCATCGCGCGCCTTGCGGCGGAGCAGCTCAAGCCTGCGCTGCTGGAGCTCGGCGGCAAGGCGCCGGTGCTGGTGCTCGACGACGCAGACCTGGATGCCGCCGTCGACGGTATCGCCTTCGGCGCGTTCTTCAACCAGGGGCAGATCTGCATGTCGACGGAGCGCGTGATCGTCGATGCGCGCATCGCCGATGCCTTTGTCGAGAAGCTCACGGCGAAGGCGGCGAAGCTGCATGCGGGTGCGCCGACGTCGCCTGACAGCGTGCTCGGGGCGATGGTCAGTGCGCAGGCGGCCTCTCGCGTGGCGTCGCTCGTCGAGGATGCCCGCGCGCATGGCGCACGGCTGCCGCTGGGGTGCCGTGTCGACGGCGCGATCATGCAGGCGACGATTGTCGACGGCGTAACGCCGGCGATGCGTCTGTACCGCGAGGAGTCGTTCGGCCCGGTGGTCACGGTGCAGCGCGTGAATGGCGACGACGAAGCGGTGCGGGTCGCCAACGATAGCGAGTTCGGTTTGTCGGCGGCGATCTTCAGTCGCGACGTGTCGCGAGCGCTGCAACTGGCAAAGCGTATCGAATCGGGCATTTGCCACATCAATGGTCCGACCGTGCACGATGAAGCGCAGATGCCGTTCGGTGGGGTGAAGGCCAGCGGTTACGGACGTTTCGGCAGCAAGGCGTCGATCGGCGAATTTACCGAACTGCGTTGGATTACCGTGCAGACCACACCGCGCCACTATCCGATCTGATCGTCCGAAGGACGAGGGAGTACCCGCGCCGCGAACGCTACCGAGAGAGCGGCGCGGCCGGTTAAAAGCAGGAGACAGCGTTTTGAATCAAGGTAACAACACGGCCGCGACGCAGGACATCGCCGCGCATCGCTATCGCCGGGTCAGCATCGGCAACCCGGGCGCCGAAGTGCGCCGCGAGGGGGCGTTCTGGTACCTGCGCTCACGCGAGGCGCTCGGTGACTTCCCCGAGCGATTGACCGACCGGCTCGTCTCGGGCGCGGCCCGGCATCCGGAGCGGCTGCTGGTCGCGCGGCGCGGTCCCGACGGCGCATGGATCGGCATTACCTATGCACAGATGCTGCTGCGTGCGCGAGCCATCGGTCAGGCGTTGCGTGATCGCGGGCTGTCGGCAGATCGCCCGATTGCCATTCTGTCCGGCAACGATCTGGAGCACTTCCAACTGGCGCTGGGGGCGATGTATGCCGGCGTGCCGTTCGCGCCGATCTCGCCCGCCTATTCCATCGTGTCGACAGACTTCGGCAAGCTGCGTCACACGCTTGGCGTGCTGCGTCCGGGCCTCGTCTATGCGTCCGACGTCAATGCCTACGGACGCGCCATGAATGCCGTGCTGGGCGACGACGTGATTCGCGTGAGCGCCCTCGGCGAGGGCGGCACGCTGGCTTTCGACGCGTTGCTCGACACCCTGCCGCGCGATATCGATGCTACGCATGCGCAAGTCACTGGCGACACCATCGCCAAGATCCTGTTCACGTCCGGCTCCACGCGCCAGCCGAAAGCCGTGCCGACCACGCAGCGCATGCTGTGCAGCAATCAGCAGATGCTGCTGCAAACGTTCCCGACCTTCGGCGAGGTGCCGCCGGTGTTGGTGGACTGGTTGCCGTGGAATCACACCTACGGCGGCAGCCACAATGTGGGCATCGCCTTGTACAACGGCGGCACGCTCTATATCGACGACGGCAAGCCGGTCGCCGGAAAGTTCGAGGAGACGCTGCGCAATCTGCGCGAGATCTCTCCAACGGTGTACTTCAACGTGCCGAAGGGATGGGAAGATCTCGCCATCGCGCTCGAGAGCGATGCCGCGTTGCGCGAGCGCTTCTTCGCGCGTGTGAATCTCTATTTCTTCGGCGGTGCGGGGTTGTCGCAGGCGGCCTGGAACCGGCTCGAGCGTGTGACCGAAGCGCACTGCGGCGAGCGCATCCGGATCATGTCCGGACTCGGTATGACCGAGACGTCGCCGAGTTGCATGTTCACGACCGGGCCCATCATGCGCGCGGGCTACATCGGCCTGCCCGCGCCGGGCTGCGAGGTAAAACTGGCCCCCGTGGGCGACAAGCTCGAAGTCCGGTTTCGCGGCCCGAACGTCATGGCGGGATATTGGCGTCACGAGTCCGGCGATCCGGTGTTCGACGAAGAGGGTTACTACTGCACGGGCGACGCCGCGACGTTCGTCGACGCGCAACACCCGGAGGTCGGCCTGCAATTCGACGGTCGCCTCACCGAGGATTTCAAGCTCAGTTCCGGCACGTTTGTGAGCGTAGGGCCACTGCGTGCCCGTGTCATCTCGGAAGGGGCGCCCTATGTGCAGGACGCGGTCGTCACCGGCATCAATCGCGATGACATCGGGTTGATGATCTTCCCTCGCGTGGAAGATTGCCGGCGTTTGAGCGGCCTGCCGGGCGACGCCGCCCTGGCCGACGTGCTGGCGTCGGCACCTGTGCGCGAGGTGTTCTCGGCGCTGCTGGTCCGACTGAACCAGAACGCAGGTGGCAGCGCGACTTATGTGGCACGCCTCATCCTGCTCGATACGCCGCCGTCGCTCGACCGGGGCGAAGTCACCGACAAGGGATCGATCAACCAGCGCGCGGTGCAGGATCATCGCGCGGCAACGGTGGACGCGCTGCATGCCGCTCAGCCGGGCGATGCGCGCGTCATTCTGGCTGCGGCAAGGCGTTGACATGACCTATGCGGAGGTGCGCGGCGCGGCGCAAGACATCGCGTTCGTGCTGGATACGCTCGGCGTGGGCGAAGCGTTGATGCAACTCGCCCCGTATCGAGAGCTCGACACCGCGACGCTCTTGCAGGTCGTCGATGAAGCCGCGCGCTTTTCGCGCGAAGTGCTCGCGCCGCTCAATGCCGCCGGCGATCGGGAGGGCTGCACATGGCGCGATGGCGAGGTGCGCACGCCCACCGGTTTTGCCGAGGCGTACCGTCAGTATCGTGAGGCCGGGTGGCCATCGCTGCCCTGCGATCCGTCACTGGGCGGGCAGGGGTTGCCGGTCGTCGCGCAGGTCGCGGTGCAGGAACTGACGGCGGGCGCGAATCTCGCGTGGACGATGTACCCCGGCATTCTGCATGGGGCGTATGAGTGCGTGCATCGGTTCGGTAGCGACGCTTTGCGCGATGCCTGGCTCGGTCCGCTCGTGAGTGGCGAATGGCTCGCCACGATGGCGCTGACGGAACCGGGCGCCGGTAGCGATCTGGGGCAGATTCGCACGCGCGCCGCGTGGGTTGATGCGCGCAATGGCATCGCCAGCGTGACCGGCGAGAAGATTTTCATCTCCGGCGGCGAGCAGGACCTGACGCCGAACATCGTCCATCTCGTGCTTGCGCGCACGCCGGATGCCCCTGCCGGGAGCGGCGGCCTGTCGCTGTTTCTCGTGCCCAAGCGACTGGCGAATGGCGAGCGCAACGCGGTGCACTGCACCGGCATCGAACACAAGATGGGCATTCGCGGCAGCGCCACGTGTTCCATGGCGTTCGAGGGGGCGACGGGATACCTCATCGGTCGGCCGCATCGCGGACTCGAAGCCATGTTCGCGATGATGAACTCGGCGCGTCTGCACGTCGGGGCGTCGGGGGTCGGACTGGCGCAGAACGCCTATGAGATGGCCGCAAGACATGCCCGGGAGCGGGTTCAGTCGCGCGTGCCGGGCGCCGCTGAGGGTGCGCCGATTGCGCAGCACCCGGCGGTGTGGCGTTTGCTCGAAGGGCAACGGGTTGCCGTCGAAGGGGCGCGGCTGCTGCTGTATCGCGCCGCGCTCGCCATCGACGAGGCGCATCACGCAGACACGCCCGAAGCGCGCACGAAGGCCGACGCGCTGGCCGCGCTGCTCACGCCGGTCGTCAAGGCCATGCTCACCGAGCAGGCGTTTGACGGCGCGAGCGCCGCGTTGCAGGTCTTCGGCGGCTATGGCTATGTCGAAGAGACCGGCATCTCCCAGTATCTGCGTGACGCCCGAATCCCCATGATTTACGAAGGGACCAACGAGATTCAGGCCATCGACCTCATGTTGCGCAAGGTTGTCCGGGACGATGGCGCCACGCTGCTGCAATGGCTCGCATGGGTACGCATGCAATTGAATGACGCGCGAGCCGTCGATGCACTGAAGGGATTCGACACCGCGCTGACGACGCTCGACGCGTGGGTTTCGCTGCTGCCGTCGGTCATTGCCTTGGCGCAATCGTCGCCGCGTGCGGCGTTGTGTGTGGCAGGGGAGGTGATGCGTGTCGTGCATGGCCTCTCGATGGCTGGACTGTGGGCGCAGGCGGCGCTGGCCGAACATCGCGCCGGGCAGCGTGCACAGACGGCGACCGGCGCGGTGCAAGATCACAAGCGACGTGCAGCCCGCTACTGGCTGAAGTTCGAACTGCCGCAGACGCATCGCGCGATGGCGATCGTTGCGGCGCAAATTCAAGATCCGGAGATGGGCGGATGAACCTCGACAACCTTGTCGCCATCGATACCCATGTGCACGCGGAAGTCTCGTGCTGTCAGCCGCCGGATCTGTTCGGCAAGGCATTCGACGACGCAGCCGACAAGTACTTCGGCACGGTCCTCAAACAGAATCGCCGGCCAACGATCCCGGAGACCATCGAACACTACCGGGAGCGCAACATCGGCTTCGTCATGTTCACGGTCGATTGCGAGGCGAACATCGGCCGTCGCCGTATTCCGAACGAGGAGATCGCGGGCTTCGCACAGGAGAACGCGGACATCATGATCGCATTCGCGAGCATCGATCCGCACAAAGGGCAGATGGGGGTGCGCGAGGCGCGGCGGCTCGTCGAGGAGTTCGGCGTGCGCGGCTTCAAGTTCCATCCCACCATGCAGGGGTTCTTCGCCAATGACCGCATG
>Ga0181519_10000586_pt1 | contig 33309 bp, 28 predicted proteins | sample PEATcosm2014_Bin_26_FD_121102 | JGI IMG/M metagenome (GOLD analysis project Ga0181519, IMG submission 121102) | Peatland microbial communities from MTU Mesocosm Facility, Houghton, MI, USA - PEATcosm2014_Bin02_10_metaG | ecosystem: Environmental > Terrestrial > Soil > Wetlands > Peat | place...
ACCTGCTGCGGATGGCCTACCTGAAACCCTATGCCGACCTGGGCGGGTTGCAGGTTGCGGCGCAGTGGGGCGTCATCGTGCTGTTCGTGGTGCTATTTGTGGGCGGCCTGGGGACGGTGGCGTACATGATCTGGCTGGTGCTGAAGGCATCGAAGAGAGCGGCAGTGGCGAAGTAACGCGACGGAAGTTGGAGATCGAAGGGGCGGCCTGCGGGCCGCCTCTTTTCTTGCGTTTGCGGAGTTCCGCGTGGGGGCCGGGGGTGGGTGTGCGGGGCAAATGAATGAACATGCGCGGCGCGGATGGATTATGCACTCCGGGATTTGCCGGAAATTCGGCCTTCAATTGTGAGCGAAATCACAATGAATAGCGCGGGGAAGGCTGTGGAAAATGGGGTTGACGTTCTGGATTCCAAAGATGCATACTTATACGGTTGTGTGAATAATAATATACAGCGTGAGCGGCATGTCCAAGGTATCAAGACAAAACGTCATTCTGGAGCTGGTGCAGCAGGAGAGCATCGCCAACCAGGAGCAGTTGCGCAAGCTGCTGTTGCGGCAGGGCTTTGATGTGACGCAGGCGACTTTGTCGCGCGACATCAACGAGCTGGCGCTGGTGAAGACCGGCGACGGTTACACGCTGCCGCGGGGCGAGCAGTCGGCCGAGCCTGGACATCACAGCACGGGGCGGCTGGTGCGCGAGTTCGTGCTGGAAGTTCGCGAGGCGCAGAACCTGCTGGTGGTCAAGACGGCGACCGGTTCGGCGCAACCGGTGGCGGCGGCCATGGATGGCGAAGGCTGGCCCGAGGTGGTGGGCACGGTCGGCGGCGACGACACGATCCTGGTGATTTCGCAGAGCCGGAAGAACGCGCACCGGGTGGCGTTGCGGATCAAAGGAATGATGCAGTGAGCGCCGCGAATGCAGAGGCGGCCAAGTTGCAGACGGCGCTGCTGGGCGCGACGGGCTACGCGGGCTTCGAACTGGCGCGGCTGCTGCTGAAGCATCCACGGGTTGCGACGCCGTTGTTTTTGGCGCGCGCGGGTGAGGCGGCGGGAAAACAGTTGCAGGAGTTTTATCCCGAGCTGGGGCCGCAGGCGCATTATCCGCTGGAGCCTTTCGATTGGGAGCTGCTGAAGCGGCGCGGCGTGAAGGTTCTGTTTCTGGCGACTCCGCATGAGCTGAGCCGCGAACTGGTGCCGCAGGCTTTGGCCGAGGGCATCCGCGTGGTGGATTTGAGCGGGGCGTGGCGGCTGAAGGCCGAGGCGAATCGCGCGGTGTATGGATTCACCGATGCCGACGCCGCTGTGGCCGCGAAGTTGGACGCCGAGGCCGTGTACGGATTGCCGGAACTCCATCGCGAAGAGATCGCCGAGGCGCAGCTGGTGGCCAACCCGGGGTGCTATGCGACGAGCGTGATTGTGCCGCTGGCTCCGCTGGTGAAGGCCGGGCTGGTGGACCGCAAGCGCGGCGTGATTTGCGACGCGAAGAGCGGAGTGAGCGGCGCGGGAAAGAAGCCGACACAGAAGACTCACTTTGTGGAAGTGGCCGACAACTTTTCGGCCTACTCGGTATTTGGACATCGCCACACGGGCGAAATTTTGGAGCAGGCGGGACTCGACGATGACGAACTTACTTTTACGCCGCACCTGCTGCCGGTTCCTCGCGGCATCCTTTCGACGATCTATGTGAGCCTGGCGCGTCCAGCGGCGGCCGCGGAGATAGAACGGGTGCTGCGCGGGGCGTATCCGGATGGCGGCTTTGTGCGGGTATATGCACATAAGCATTTGCCGCAGGTGAGTTATTCGCTGCATACGAATTTTTGCGATGTGGGTTTTGAACTGGCGCGCGACGGGCGGCGGCTGACGATTGTGAGCTGCCTGGACAACCTGATGAAGGGCGCGGCGGGCCAGGCGCTCCAGAACATGAACGTGATGCTGGGCTGGAGCGAGAAGGAGGGATTGGCGTGATGAAACTAGTAGTCAAAATTGGTGGAGCGGCACTGGAAGACAAGAAGCTGCTGAAGAAGTGCGCGCAGGCCGTGAGCGACCTGGCGGCCGAAGGCCACAAGGTGGCCGTGGTGCATGGCGGCGGCAAGGCGTTGACGGAGACGCTGGCGCTGATGGGGAAGGAATCCACGTTTGTGAACGGGCTGCGGGTGACCGACCGCGAGACTCGCGACGTGGCGCTGATGGTGCTGGCCGGGCGGGTGAACAAGCAACTGGTGGCGGCCATTACGGCCACCGGGCAGGCGGCTGTGGGATTGTGCGGCGGCGATGGCGCTGCGTTTTTGGCGCGCAAGAAGAAGACCAAGGGCGGCGACCTGGGATTTGTGGGCGAGATCAGCTCGGTGGACCCGCGCTGGATTGAGGCGATCTGGGCGAACGACGGCGTGCCGGTGATCAGCAGTCTTGCGCTGGGCAGCGACGGCGAATACTACAACGTGAACGCCGACCAGATGGCATCGGCCTGCGCCACCGGATGCGGCGCCAATGCCTTGATCTTTTTGACCGACGTGGCTGGAGTGAAGGGCGCGGATGGAACGGTGATTCGTTGGCTGGCCGCAAGCGACATTCCGCAACTGGTGCAGTCGGCGGTGATACAGGGCGGAATGCTGCCGAAGTTGCAGGCCTGCCAGGATGCGTTGAAGAGCGGCGTGCACCGGGTTCGGATCCTTCCGGCGCTGGAGGCTGAGGTGCTGCCGACCTTCTACCAGACAAAGATCGAGTGCGGCACGGAGGTCATGGCGTCGTGAGCTTGAAGAGCGTACAGAAGGCGGAAGAGAAGTACATCCTGCATACCTACGACCGGCATCCCGTACTGCTGACGCACGGCAAGGGCGCGTACCTGTACGACGAGGACGGCGGCCAGTACCTGGACTTCTTGAGCGGCATCGGCGTGATGGCCCTGGGGTATTCGCATCCGGCAATCACGAAGGTGATTCGCGAGCAGGCCGGAAAGCTGGTGCACGTCAGCAACCTGTTTTATACCGAGTTTCCTTCGGCGCTGGCGGCGCGGCTGGTAAAGCTGAGCGGGCTGAAGAAGGTGTTCTTCAGCAACAGCGGCACAGAGGCCTGGGAGGGCGCGCTGAAGATTGCTCGCGCGGTGGCCAGCGGCAAGGGGTTGACCCAGCGCACGAAGTTCTTGGCCATGGAGAACAGCTTCCACGGACGCACGATGGGCTCGGTTGCGACGACTTACACGGAGAAGTATCGCAAGCCCTTCGCTCCGGTGATGCCGGGAGTGGAGTTTGTGAAGTTCAACGACGTGGAGGACTTGAAGTCCAAGTTCACCGACGACGTTTGTGCCATTTGCATTGAGACCGTGCAGGGCGAGGGCGGCATTCAACCGGTGAGCCGCGAGTTTTTGAAGGTCGCGCGCGCGTTGACCGCGAAGAGCGGCGCGCTGCTGCTGCTGGATGAGATTCAGTGCGGGCTGGGACGCACAGGCAAGATGTTTGCCTATCAGCACTACGGGGTGAAGCCCGACGTGTTGACGCTGGCGAAGCCTCTGGCCGCGGGGCTGCCCTTGGGCGCGATTTTGGTGAGCGAGGAGGTGGCCGGAGCGATTCATCCCGGAATGCATGGCACCACGTTTGGCGGCGGTCCGCTGGCCTGCGCCGTGGCCCTGGAAGTGTTGAACGTGCTGGAGAAGGAAGAGTTGCTGGCGCACGTGAAGGAAGTTGGAGATTACTTCCTGGATTTGCTGCGCGATTTGGATGCGCTGCACGGCGCGGTGGTGGATGTGCGCGGCGTGGGGCTGATGGTGGGCTTGGAGTTGGATTCCGCCGAACTGGCCAAGACTGTGCAGAAGGCCATGCTGGAAAAGAGAATTATCATCAACCGGACGCATGAGACGGTGTTGCGTTTCCTGCCTCCGTATGTGGTGACGAAGAAGCAAGTGGAAGTTGTAGTGAAGGCGCTCGACGAAATCCTGTCCTCCTGCGCGTCATCTGGCGACGCCCCGGCCCCTGCGGCCAGTGGCCATCGCGAGAGGCTCCCCAAGGCAAAAAAGAGCGGAGCGAGATGAAGCACCCGGAGAAGTTTCCGGAGACGCATGCAGAGGAGGACACGCCGATGGCGACACATCCGGTGGAAAAAGAAAAGTTGGATAACCTGGTTCCGATGCCGGGACTGAGCGACCTGACGGCGATGAGCGACCTGACGCCGGAGATGGCCGAGGGCTTGCTGGAATTGGCGGCGAAGGTGAAGGCGCGGCCGGCGGATTTCCGCACGGCGCTGGCGGGACGGCAGATTGTGCTGTTCTTTGAGAAGCCTTCGTTCCGCACGCGGCTGACCTTCGAGAGCGGCATCTATTCGCTGGGCGGACACGCGATGTTTGTGGACCAGTTGACGAGCCGCATTGGCGAGCGGGAACCGGTCAGCGATATGGCTCACAATTTGGAGCGCTGGGTGGACGCGTTGGTACTGCGCACCTTCGCCCACTCGACGGTGACGGAACTGGCGAAGTTCGCCTCGATTCCGGTGATCAACGCGCTGAGCGACCATGAGCATCCCTGCCAGGCGCTGGCGGATTTCCTTACGCTGCGCGAGAAGTTCGGCGACCTGAAGAAGGTTCACCTGGCGTATGTGGGCGACGGCAACAACGTGGCGCACTCGCTGATGCTGGGCGCGGCGTTGTTCGGCAGCAAGATCACGGTGGGCACTCCGAAGGGCTACGAGCCGAAGGACGAGGTGCTGGCGCTGGCGTTGGAGATTGCGAAGCAGACCGGCGCGGTGATCGAAGTGACGAACGATCCGGTTGCGGCCGTGAAAGGGGCCGATGCGGTCTACACCGATGTGTGGGCGAGCATGGGCCAGGAAGCGGAGATCGCGGAGCGGGCGCGCATATTTAACGATTTCCGGGTGACCCCGGAGTTGATGGCGCACGCGGGCGCGGAGGCTGTGTTCATGCACTGTCTGCCGGCGCATCGCGGCGAGGAAGTGGAGGCTGCGGTGATTGACGCCGAGACCTCTGTGGTATTTGACCAGGCGGAGAACCGTCTGCATATTCAGAAGGCAATCCTTCTCGAGCTTTTGGGCGGCGCCGCGCGGCGGCTGCCGGTAAGGAGTTTTCATGTCTAAGAAGAAAGTTGTTCTGGCGTACTCGGGCGGACTCGACACCTCGATCATCATCCCGTGGTTGAAAGAAAACTATGACTGCGAGGTAATCGCGTTTGTGGCCGACGTGGGCCAGGGCGAGGACATGGAGGAGGTCGCCGTGAAGGCGATCAAGACCGGCGCCAGCAAGGTTGTGGTGAAAGACCTGCGCGAGGAGTTCCTGACGGAATACGTCTGGAAGTGTTTGCAGGCCGGTGCGGTGTACGAACACAAGTATCTGCTGGGCACCTCGATGGCGCGGCCGATTATCGCCAAGTACCAGGTGGAAGTGGCGCTGGCCGAAGGCGCGGACGCGGTGGCGCACGGCTGCACGGGCAAGGGCAACGACCAGGTGAGGTTTGAGCATGCGTTTCTGGCACTGGCTCCGGAGCTGCAGATTATCGCTCCGTGGCGTGAGTGGACGCTGAAGAGCCGCGAAGACTGCATTGACTACGCCGAGGCGCACCAGATTCCGATTGTGGCCAGCAAGACGAAGATTCACTCGCGCGATCGCAACATCTGGCACATCTCGCATGAAGGCGGTGAGCTGGAAGATCCGGCGCAGGCTCCGCTGGATTCGACGTGGCAGATCTCGAACTCTCCCAAGGCCGCTCCCGACCATGAAGAGGAAGTGGAGATTGGCTTTGCGAAGGGCGTGCCGGTGAGCGTGAACGGACAGGCACTGCCCGCCGTGCAACTGCTCGACCTGCTGAACGAGATTGGCGCGCGCAACGCCATTGGCCGCATTGATCTGGTAGAGAACCGCTTTGTGGGCATGAAGTCGCGTGGAGCCTATGAGACTCCGGGTGGGACGCTGCTGCTGCTGGCGCATCGCGAGCTGGAGGCCCTGTGCCTGGATCGCGACTTGGAGCACTTCAAGGAGCACGTCGGGCTGAAGTATGCCGAGATCGTTTACAACGGACTGTGGTTCACTCCGCTGCGCTCGAGCCTGGACGCCTTTGTGGCCAGCACGCAGGAGGAAGTGACGGGCACGGTGAAGCTGGCGCTCTATAAGGGCAACGTCAGCGTGAGCAGCCGAAAGAGCGAGTTCTCGCTGTTCAACGCCGACATTGCCTCGTTCACCATGAGCGAGAGCTACGACCAGAAGGACGCCGCCGGGTTCATTAAGATTCTGGCGTTGCCGGCGCGCGCGCGTGTGCTGAACCAGAAGAAGAAAGCCGCCGAGGTGACGAAGTGAAGATGTGGTCAGGGCGGTTCCGGCAACCGCTCGATCCCGGCTTTGAGCGCTGGCAAAGGAGTTTTCCCTTTGACCAGCGCTTGCTGCTGGAGGAGATTGCAGCAAGCCAGGCACACGCCGGAGCATTGAAGGCGGCGGGCATCCTGAGCGAGGACGAGCACGCGGAAATCATGCGCGGTCTAATCGCGATTTCCAATATCACAAAGTCCAACCTCTATACCGTAGGGTGCAACAAGGCAAAGCCAGATACGTTTTTTGGCATGGCACAAGCTGCATGTGCTAACAGTCCGAAAACTCTGGACCAGATAATTGCACACCTGTGCGAGTTGCAGAGAATCACGAAAGAAGGCGGGGGGCAACCTGTGCCACTCGCTGACAAGCTTGGTCGTAAACATGAAGGTGACCCTGATACGGTCATTCGCATTCGTACACACTTCGCGGCAAGGCACGGATTCTTGGAACCGGTGGAAGTTCGGATTAACAACGATGAAGCGGAAGATGTTCACCACTTCGTCGAAATGATGTTGCAGCAGGAGATCGGCGAGGTGGCGTTGAAGCTGCACGCCGGGCGCAGCCGCAATGAGCAGATTGCCACGGACCTGCGCTTGTTTGTACGCGCGGGGTGCGACGAGTTGCGCGCGAAGCTGCTGGAGCTGGCGAAGGTTCTGAGCACGCGCGCAAGGCAGGCGGGTGGGGCGGCCATGCCGAGCTACACGCATTTGCAGCGCGCGGAGCCGGTACTGGTGGCTCACTGGCTGCTGGCATACGCCGAGATGTTTTTGCGCGACGCCGACAGGTTGCAGGATTGCCGGCGGCGGCTGAATTATTGTCCGCTGGGCAGCGGCGCGATTGCCGGAGCGACGTTGAAGCTGGACCGCGAGCCGGTAGCGAAGGCGTTGGGATTTGCGGTCCGACGGCGAACAGCATGGATGCCACGAGCGACCGTGACTTTGCCGTGGAGTTCGCGCAAGTCCTGTCAATTTTGGCCGTGCACCTAAGCCGCTGGGCAGAGGAGTTCATTCTGTTCTCGACCCTGGAGTATGGCTTTGTGCGGCTGCCGGAGAGCTACTCAACGGGCTCGAGCGCGATGCCGCAGAAGCAGAATCCCGATGCGCTGGAGTTGATTCGCGGCAAGGCCGGACGGGTGATCGGCGCGGCCACGCAGTTGCTCATCACGCTGAAGGGGCTGCCGCTGGCCTACAACAAGGACATGCAGGAGACGCAGGAGCCGGTGTTCACGGTGGCCGATACGGCCGGGCGGATGCTGGAAGTGGCAACGGGCTTCATGAAGGCCGTGGAGTTTAACCTGCCGCGCATGGAGCAGGCGGCGACGTCGGGCTATATGAACGCCATGGCCGCGGCGACGTATTTGGCGAACAAGGGCGTGCCCTTCCGCCGGGCTCACGAGTTTGTGGGGCGCGCCGTCAGGCTGGGAATCGAAAAGGGCTGCGAGCTGGAGGCGATTCCGCTCGGTAAGCTGAGGGAGATTAGCGAGGAATTCGGCGCGGACTTTGCATCGTCGGTCACTCTGGAGAAGACGCTGGATTGCCACGATGTTGTGGGCGGAACGGCGCGGGCCCAGGTAGCTGCGGCCTTGGATGCGATGGACGCGCGGCTGAAAGCGCTTGAGGCGGAAGATGGAAACGCGTAAGGCCATCCTGCCGGACGCCGAGCAGTTGCGCGACCTGATTGCCGACTACAGCGGAGACGGCACGCTGCTGCCGCGCTCGCTGGCAGAGATCTGCGAAAACATACGGGACTTTACGGTGGCCGTGGAGGGCGACGAACTGCTGGGCTGCGGAGCGTTGCATCTTTATGGCACGCATTTGGCGGAGGTGCGCTCGATTGCCGTGCGCACGCCACACAAGGGGCGCGGCGCGGGGCGCGTGCTGGTGGATGCGCTGCTGGAAGAGGCGGAGTCGCACCATGTGCAGTGCGTGTGTCTGTTCACGCGCATCCCGGAGTTTTTTGCGCACATGGGTTTTGCCGAAGCCAAACGCGAAGAGCTGCCGGACAAAATTTACAAGGATTGCGCGAATTGTCCCAAGCTGCATGAGTGCGACGAGGTGGCGATGTATCGCGGGGAGTTGCCGCACTTTGCCATTTTGCCGCGCCCGGCCAAGCTGCAGTTGCGTTTGCGCCAGCCGCTGGTAAAGTTGGAGCCATGACATTGAAATTGCACGGGCCGGACGAGCCGGTATTTCTTCCCCTGGGGTTTGTGTGGTCGGCCGTGAAGGCCGGAATCAAGGCGAGCGGGCGCACGGACGCCGCGCTGGCAGAGGCCCCTTTGGGCGCGAGCGCGGCAGCGGTGTTTACGCGCAATCGCGTGGCGGCCGCGCCGGTTGTGGTGGGGCGTGAGCACCTTGCGAAGAGCAATGGCCGCGTGCGGGCCGTGCTGGTGAATGCCGGCAATGCCAACTGCGCCACCGGCAAGCCGGGTGAAAAGGTTGCAAGCGAAAGCTGCAAGGCCGTGGGCAGGGCACTGACCGCTGCGGCGGAATTTGTGGTGCCGTCTTCGACGGGAATCATCGGCGTGCCACTGCCGCTGGAAAAACTGGTGGCGGCCGTTCCGGAACTAGTGAAGCAGAGGGCTGCGACCCCTGAGGCGCTGGAAGAGTTTTCGAAGGCCATCATGACCACCGACACGCGGCGCAAGGCGGCCTCGGTAGAGATCAAGCTGGGTGCGAAGACCATTCGCGTGGCCGGCGTGGCGAAGGGCAGCGGGATGATTCATCCCGACATGGCGACCATGCTGGTGTACATCTTCACCGACGTGGAAGCCGCGCCGAAAACGTTGCAGGCGGCGTTGAAGCGGGCGGTGGCGACCACGTTCAACGCCATCAGCGTGGACGGCGACACGAGCACAAACGACACGGTGCTGCTGCTGGCCAGCGGCGCGAGCGGCGTGAAGCTGACGGCCACCGGCGTGAGCAAGAAGTTTGAGGCCGCTCTGCACGCGGTGTGTGCGAGCCTGGCCGAGCAGGTCATCCGCGATGGCGAGGGCGCAGAGCACCTGGTGCGATTGAAGATTGAGCAGGCGAAGACAGTGGACGAGGCGCGGGTGGTCGCGCGCTCGATCGCCAACTCGCCGCTGGTGAAGACCGCATGGGCGGGCTGCGATCCGAACTGGGGACGGATTTTGAGTTCGGTGGGCAAGAGCGGCGTGGATGTGGATCCGCGCAAGGTTCACATTTTTATTGGTCCGCAGAGGGTGTGCTGCATGGGCATGGCGCATGAGTTCGACGCCGTGGCGGCGCATGAGTATTTGAAGCAGCCGGAGTATGAGATTCGCGTACAGTTGGGTCGAGGAAAAGCCAAGCTGGAGTTTTTGACCTGCGACCTGACGGTGGAGTACGTGCACATTAATGCGGACTACTCGACGTAAGTGGGAAGGTTTCGGATGTTGCGGATGTTTCGGAGGTTTCTGAGGTAAGAGCAAGGGCAACTACCCCACCCTCCGCCAACAGCGGGCGGAAGGATGGGGCACCCGGAGAATCAACTACCCCACACAAGCCAACGGAAGGCTTGTATGGGGCACCCGAGCAAAAGAAATTCCGATAAGCAACTGGGTTCCAAGGGCTCGCCTGTGGCGGGCCCTTTGTGCGATAAAGGCGTGAGATAAAAAGGCTCGGATGACACACGGCAAGTTGGTGGAGATGGCCGAGGGGTGGTTGCGGCGGCAGCGCTGCGGCGTGGTGTTGAGCGAGCAGGGCTGCGCGAGCGGCGAGATGCCGGACGCCATCGGATGGAAGGGCAAGAACCATTCCATTGTGGTGGAGTGCAAGATGAGCCGCGCCGACTTTTTGGCCGACCGCGAAAAGCCCTGGCGGAAGAACGGTGAGATCGCGTTGGGATGCGAGCGGTATTATGCTGCGCCGAAGGGGATGCTGAAGGTGGCGGAGTTGCCCGAGGGGTGGGGGTTGCTGGAGGCCTCGGGGCGAACGCTGGTGGTGGTGAAGAAGGGCAGCAAGAAGCTGCGTCGCGCCGAGGGTTTGATGAACGAGATGAATCTGCTGCTGGCGAGCCTGGTGCGGGTGGAGGTCAGGATTGAGCCGCAGCGGATTGGCGACTTTTTGAAGTGGAAGAACCGGCTGGCCACCTACAACGGCGGACGGCTGCCGGAGGGGCTGGTGGCGGAGGAAGACGAGCGGAATCCGCACCGGGTGTGAGGCGCTGATCGAAATTCGGCTGGAATCCAAGATCGGCCGAGGTGGGCGGAAAATCTGCTCCGGATGTGATCCACAGGCCGGGTGCCGTACAATTATTTAAGTATGTTTGCCAAAGTACAACGCATTCATTTTGTCGGAATCGGCGGCATCGGCATGAGCGGTATTGCCGAGGTCTTGCTGACCCTGGGCTATGGCGTCAGTGGCAGCGACATGAAGCCTTCGGCGGTGACCGAGCGGCTGGAGAAGCTGGGCGCGAAGATTTTCATCGGCCACGCCGCCACCAACATTTACGGCGCTGAGGTGGTGGTGACCAGCTCGGCCATTGCCAAGGACAATCCCGAGGTCAGCGAGGCGCGGCTGCTGCATCTGCCGGTGATTCAGCGGGCGGAGATGCTGAGCGAGTTGATGCGGTTGAAGTACGGCATCGCCATTGCCGGCATGCACGGCAAGACGACGACGACCAGCCTGGTGGCGAGCGTACTGGCCGCGGGAGAGCTGGACCCGACGGTGGTGGTGGGCGGGCGCGTGGACTCATTGGGTTCGAACGCTCGGCTGGGCACGAGCCAGTACCTGGTGGCGGAGGCCGATGAGAGCGATCGCTCATTCCTGAAGCTGTCGCCCATCCTGAGCGTGGTGACCAACATTGACCGCGAACACATGGACTGCTATCGCGACATGCAGGACGTGGAGAACACGTTCGTCGAGTTCATGGACAAGGTGCCGTTTTACGGCGCGGTGATTGCCTGCACGGATAACGAGGCGCTGCGCAATCTGCTGCCGCGTGTGGAGCGCCGCGTGGTGACTTACGGCACGGGCAAGGACGCCGACTTCTGCGCCCACAACCTGCGCACGGAGCGCGAGGGCGACGAGCTGCGCAACAGCTTTGCCATCCGCTACCAGGGCAAAGAGCTAGGGCGCTTTGAGCTTTACGTGCCGGGCGCGCACAACGTGCTGAATGCAACGGCGGCGATTGCCGTCGGCATGGGTTTGGAGATTCCGGTGGAACTGGTGCGCAAGGGAATTGCGCAGTTCCGCGGAGTGGATCGCCGCTTCCAGTTGAAGGGCGCGGTGAACGGCATCCGCGTGGTGGACGACTACGGCCACCATCCCACGGAGATTCGTGCCACGTTGCAGGCGGCGCGACAGTGGTTGGGCACGGAGGGAAAGATTCACGTCATCTTCCAGCCGCACCGCTACACGCGCACCTACCTGCTGATGAACGAATTTGCCGGGGCCTTCCCGGAGGCCGACCGGCTGCTGGTGCTGGATATTTACGCGGCCAGCGAGCAGCCGATTGCCGGCGTGAGCGGATTGGCGCTGGCGGGGAAGATTCGGTGCCGCAACGAGCGTCCGGCGGAGTTTGCCAGCGGCTTTGATGCCGCCGTGGAGGCCGTTGCCGCGGAGGCTCGCCCCGGCGACATGGTGCTGACGCTGGGCGCGGGCTCGGTGTCGCAATTGGGAGCGAAGATCCTGGAGCGGCTGCGCGCAGCCGAACCGGGGGAGCCGAAGTAATCACTGGGTGAGGAGGCGGGGAAAGCAGGTATAGTGAGCCCAAGGCGCTCTCAGCCCGCTTGGAATTCATGGCACCGAATCAGCCACCCATCGACGATCCCTTTTACCGCCGTGGCGGTCGTGGTGGCGCTGGTCGCCGCGATGGCGGTGAGCGCGATCCCTTTGCGCGTGGCTTCTCCCGCGATGCGTTTTCCCGCGACTCCCTGAATGATGATGCCCTGCTGCTGGATGCCGGGCTGACGGAAGACGACGGCGAGGAGCCGGAGCAGCAGTTTCGCAGGGTAAGCCGCAGGGTTCCAGTGCGCCGCGGCCCGCTGGGCGCAAAGAACGCCGGACGAGTGAAGGTCGCGCTGGTGGTGCTGTTGGTGCTGACGGCCGTTGGCGCGGCTGGCTACGAATGCTACCGCTATGCCGTGGAGTCGCCGCGCTTCCGGGTGAGCAGCGAGCGCGACATCGAGTTTCTGGGCGAGGCTCCGAACTCAAAGGCGCAGGTGATGAACTCGATGAAGGGGACGGTGGGGCACAGTATTTTCTCCCTTAGCCTGGACGGCAAGCGCAAGGAACTGGAGCGGCTGCCCTGGGTGGAGAGCGCGACGCTCGTGCGCATTTGGCCGCACGGGCTGAAGGTGCAGGTGAAGGAGCGGGTTCCGGTGGCGTTTATGGCCCTGAGCGACCGCGTGGTGCTGAGCGATGCCGAAGGCGTGCTGATGGAGCTGCCGCCGAACCAGAACTATTCGTTTCCGGTGATTGTGGGGCAGAGCGAGAACGAGCCGGCCTCGACCCGGGCGGCGCGGATGAAACAGTACACGCGGCTGATTGCTGAGCTGGATGGCGACGGAGTGGCGGCCAAGGCGCATTACTCGCGCGACCTGGAAGAGGTTGACCTGAGCGATCCCGAGGATGTGAAGGTGCTGGCCAAGGGCGGCATGGAGCCGATCCTGCTGCACCTGGGCAACGAGCAATTTCTCCAGCGCTTTCTGGTGTTTTTGAGCAACGTGCAGAAGTGGGAGCAGGAGCAGGGAAGGTTGAAGTCGGTGGACCTGCGCTTTGGGCGCGGCGCGGTGGTGACGCCGATGCTGGCGGGCGGCGGCGCGGCGGCGGCAAAGCCGGCGGAAGCTGCGTCCGCATCAACGGGCGATAAGCCTGCGGGAAGTTCCGGGGCAAGTAAGCCGGAGATCAAGAAGCCAGACGTTAAGAAGTTAGACGCCAAGAAGCCAGACGGTAAGAAGACACACAAGAAGAGTAAGTAAATGGGCACACGAAACGAAAACATCATCACGGTGATTGACCTGGGCAGCGCCAAGACCGTGGCCCTGGTGGTGGAGACGACAGAGACGGGCTTGCGCTATCGCGGCCACGGAGTGGCGCCTTCGGGCGGCACTCGGCGCGGCGTGATTGTGGACCTGGAGCAGGCCAGGCGCAGCGTGCACGAGGCCGTGCGCCGGGCGGAAGAAACGAGCGGGCTGACCTTGGAGTCGGCAGTGGTGGGCATCAGCGGGCCGCACATCAAGAGCGTGAACAGCCAGGGCGCGATTGCGCTGGGAGAGAAGGCTCGCGAGATAACGGCCGAGGACATGCAGGCCGCCGGCGACCGCGCGCGGGAAATTGCCATGCCGGAGGATCGCGCCATCCTGCACCTGCTGACACAGGAGTTCGTGGTGGACGAGCAGGACGGCGTGCGGCAGCCATTGGGCATCCTGGCCCGGCAGCTGGAAGTGCGGGTGCATGTGATCACCTCCGCGGAGAGCGCGGCGCAGAACGTGGTGACGGCCCTGAACCGCGCCGGCATGACCGTGGACGACCGGGTGTTTGAGGGGCTGGCGTGCAGCGACGCGGTGCTGCGGCGCGACGAGCGCGAACTGGGCGCAGCGGTGATTGACGTGGGCGCCGGGACGACTGAGATTCTGGTGGTGCGCGACGACGTGGTGATCCACTCCGGAGTGGTGCCGCTGGGCGGCATCAACTTTACGCGCGACGTGGCCTACGGGTTGGAGACTCCGCTGGTTGAGGCCGAGAAGCTGAAGCGCGAGTTCGGCTGCGCGTTGCTCTCCCTGGTGAACGAGCAGAACGAGATCGAAGTGCCAAGCGTGGGGGAACGTCCGCCGCGGATGATGCGGCAGCGCGACCTGGGCGGGATATTGGAGCCGAGGGCGCGCGAGCTGATGGAATTGGTACGCGACCATTTGCAGCGTGGCGGCGTGCTGGAGGCTCTGGGCGGCGGCGTCATCCTGACCGGCGGCGGGGCATTGCTGAACGGGCTGGCCGAGGTCTGCGAGGAGGTTCTGCGGCGGCCGACGCGGCTGGGCGTGCCTTTGGGGATGTCTCAACTGCCGGGCGAACTGCAGGCTCCTGAGTTTTCGACGGCGATTGGCATGGTGTTTTACACGCAACGGGCACGGGTTCTTAAGCACCGCGAGAGCGGTGGGCTGGGCGCAAGACTGCGGGCCATTTTCGCCCGCGAAGCAACGGAGTAGGCAGCGCCCGAGGGCGTCTGCGGCGAGGAAGCGACAATGGGTGAACAGGATTTTCGCATCCAGTTTCAGGAAGAAGCGCGCAACAACGCCAGGATCAAGGTAATTGGCGTGGGTGGCGGCGGCAACAACGCGGTGAACCGCATGATCGAGGCCGGCGTGGAGGGCGTGGAGTTCATCGCAGCCAACACCGACCTGCAGGCCTTGCAGATGAGCCGCGCGCCGAAGAAGCTGCAACTGGGCGTCAAGCTGACGAACGGGTTGGGCGCGGGCGCAAATCCCGAGGTGGGCCGCCAGGCGGCGCTGGAAGACACGGACCGCATTATTGCCGCGCTGGAAGGCGCGGACATGGTGTTTGTCACCACCGGTCTGGGCGGAGGCACGGGCACCGGCGCGGCGCCGATCATCGCCAGTTTGGCCAGTGAGATGGGCGCCCTGACCGTGGCGGTGGTGACCAAGCCCTTCGCCTTTGAGGGCAAGCGCCGCATGAACCAGGCCGAGCGCGGGTTGAGCGAACTAATGGAATCGGTGGACACGGTCATCGTGATCCCCAACGAGAAGCTACTGGCGGTGGCGCAGGACGCCGGGTTCTTTGAGAGTTTTCGCGTGGCCGACGACATTCTGCGCCAGGGCGTGCAGGGCATCTCGGACATCATCACCATTCCGGGCATCATCAACCGCGACTTTGCCGATGTGAAGGCCATCATGGCCGGCATGGGCTACGCCGTCATGGGCACCTCAACGGGCCGTGGCGAGCGCAGGACCTTGGAGGCGGCGCAGAGGGCGATTGCCAGTCCGCTGCTGGAGGCCGGTGCGATTGACGGCGCGCGCGGCATCCTGATCAACATCACGGGATCAAGCTCGCTGAAGCTGGCCGAGGTCTACGAGGCTTCGACGATCATCCAGAGCGCGGCGCACGAGGACGCCAACATTATTTTCGGCGCCGTGATGGACGAGAAGATGAAGGACGAGGTGAAGATCACGGTCATCGCCACGGGATTCCGCAGTGAGCCGCGCGCACAGCGCGCCCGCAGCGAGCACACCGCGCCGGAGGTGTCCAGTGCACGCGGCACGGCCGGAGTGGAGCCGAAGATCAATCACCGTGCCGACGCCGAATATCCGGGCGCGCGGCAGGAGCCGAAGGCGGAGGGCGAAGCCAGTCCGCGTCGTGCTGCGGCGCCCGCCGATGCACGCCGCGAAGAGCACGCGCCCCGCGAGGCAGCACCGGCCACGCAACAGACGCGCGTATGGGAGGCGGTGCAGCCGACCCGTCCCATGCCATCGCTGGAGCCTTTGAGCGCCGACGAAGAGCAGGATGAGCTGGACGTGCCGGCCTTCCTGAGGAAAAAGATTCCAGAGAACAGCTAGCGAAATCTTCAGTGCAATTCTGGGCGGGGGACTCAAATCGGTTAGCCCCCGCCCGGTTTCTTTTGTGTTAACAATCAAGTCAGAGCATGTGTTTGCCGATGGTCGTCGGCAGGGAAAGTTGCGTCTGCGCGGTTGTGCGGGCGGGCTCCATGGACTTTCGTAACGGGTGTGTACTTCGGTACCCCGCGTTAGCGGGTTGAGTGAGTTTCTGGCTTGAATGCAGAGGTTGAGGTCGCCTAGGCTTCAAGTCACCAACCGAATTACACACACGTTGCAGCCCCGCCACAAGCGGGGAGAGGGGTTAACAGGCAGAGAATGATGGTTACCTGGAAAGAGCTCGGGATGGGCAAGGTTGCAGTGGCTTCCATGCTCTGCTTGTTGTTGCCGGCCGCACTGCTTGCGGCCACGATCACCAACGGACATGAGGCGCGGCGGAGCGGCAAGGTGCACGAGAACGCCAGCACCGAGCGGCACATGGCAGCCCAGCGGCATAGCCGCCCTACGACCCATGCAGGCGCAGCGCACGCTACCGGAAGGCACGCGACGGCTGGCGCGAAAGCGGCGGGGAATGCAAAGGCCCCGGCAGTCCGCGGCGTGGGACCCAACACGGTTCACAGCACGGCGCGCGGTGAGAGACGCAACGAGATTCGCAACGAAGCCCGCAACGAGGCCCGCAAGACGGCGGCACAGCGCGCGAAGGGTGCAGTGACCCCGGTCAGCCTGACGACGCGTGGCGGGCGGCGCAGAGTGGTGGGCGAGAGGTTTACGGCCAGCTCGTTTAACAGCGATCCGACGGTGGGCGACCAGAGCGCGGGCGAAGACCCGCTGGTGCGCGCCGCGGCCATGGATGCCCTGGGAAGTTTGAACGGCACGGTGGTGGCCATCGATCCCAGCAACGGACGCATTCTGGCCATGGTGAATCAGAAGCTGGCGCTTTCGGCCGGTGCGCAGCCCTGTTCGACGATCAAGGTGCCGGTGGCACTCGCGGCGTTGAGCGAAGGCCTGGTGACCAGTGAGACTCCGGTGGACCTGGGCGGATGGCGGATGACCCTGAGCCAGGCGCTGGCACACAGCAATAATCAATATTTTGAGCATCTGGGCCGCCAGCTTGGTTTTGCCAAGGTGAAGCATTATGCACATCAGTTTGGGCTGGGCGAGTATGCCGGCTGGGAGATTGAGGGCGAACACCTCGGCACGTATCCCGACCAGGAGATTCCGGCCAGCGCAGGCGGAGTGGGCAAGATGTGCAGCTTTGGCGAGGGCGTGCGCGTGACGCCTCTGCAACTGGGAGCCCTGATGGCCTCGATTGCCAACGGCGGCACGCTGTTCTACCTCCAGCATCCGCTGTCGCAGGCCGATGTGCGCGGCTTCCGTCCGGTGGTGAAGCGCTATTTGAACATTGGAAACCTGGTTCCGGAGCTGCACGACGGGATGCAGGGCGCGACCGAATATGGTACGGCTCGAAGCCTGCGCTTGAGCTTTACGGGCGAGCCGGTGCTGGGCAAGACCGGCACATGCAGCAGCAACGGCACGCGCTACGGATGGTTTGCCAGCTACGCGAACTCCGAGTACGGGCGGATTGTGACCGTGATCTTCCTGCAGGGCGACCGGGCGGTATTCGGTCCCAGGGCGGCGCAACTGGCCGGCCGCTTCTACCAGAACCTGGAGCAGCACAACTATTTTGCCGGGCGTTCTTATCCGGCGAGCAGTGCGGCTTTGCGCTAACCGGCGCAAGAGTTTGCCTGGGCCCTCCCTTCGCGGGGAGGGCTTTTTGCTGCTTCCGGGTGGGGGCAAGGCAGGAAAGCCGCGAACGTATTATCCTGAATAGAGCAAATTCCGTTCCATGGCCGGGAGACGAAGTCTCCGGAAGGCCCGGCGGAAGCTGCCATGATAGTTTGGGAGCAGACGAGCCGCTCGGGCTGAAAGCCCGGTGCCTGAATCAAGGGCCGGGCGGGCCGCTCCCGGAGGATGAATTTTGATGCGCAAGTTTGCCGTTTTAGCCGCCGCCCTGCTGATGCTGGGCGCCGTGGGCCTGGCCCAGATGGAACCGAAGCCGCTGGCCGCGCCGAATACCGAGTTTTTCATCGGCTACGCCTACCAGTACACCAACCCGGACGAACCCGAAGTTGGCAATACTCACCTGAACGGCGTTGCCTTTGAGACCAGCCATTATTTCAAGAAGTGGGATCTGGGCGTGACCGTGGACCTGGCACACCAGGCGAATTCGCATGTGGACCAGACTGGCATCAAGTACAGCCGCACGTCCTTCATGATCGGACCGACCTACCGCATCCACCGGATTGGCTTCTGGACGGCGAACGTGCACGCGCTGGTGGGCGCCGACAACAGCACCTTCACCCTGCCGGAGACCTCTACCACCTACACCTTCAAGGATTCGGCGCTGGCCGTGATGGCCGGCGCGACCGTGGACGGCAACCTGTCACGGCACCTGGGAATCCGGCTGGCGCAGGTGGATTACGTCATTACGGACCACTACAGTTCCATCCAGAGCGGCCTTCGCTACACGGGCGGCATCGTCATTCGCTTCTAGGCGATACGTATTTCTCAGAAGGGCCGGGAGACCGGCCCTTTTGTCGTTGGCCGCCAAGCCATCTATAATAAAAATGATGGCAAGAGGCTGGGAGAGCAAAAGCGTGGAAGAGCAGCAAAATACCCCGAACGATTCATACCCGACGGCTGACGTTACTGAGGAAAAAGAGCGGCTGGAGCGCGTGCGTTGCGAAACCGCCCGCAAAGTTCAGGCGCTGAAGTTGAACCTGGCGCGCATCCGTGAGCAAATGGAGCGCTCCAGCAACCCGCGCTACACGGAGCTGCTGAGCGCCGAGGCGAAGGCCATGGAGAGCGAACTGGCCAAGCTGGGATAACATGGCCGGGCTGGTTCAACTGGCACCCCGGAGGGTGACGAACGTCACCGCCGCGGTGTCGGGGTGGGCGCAGAATGACGCCGAGGTGAATGATGCCGGTTCTGGTCGTCGCAGTTGTGATGTTTGCGATCTTCCTGGTGATGGGCGTGCTGGCCACGGTGGCCGTGCTGAATGAGACGCGCGGAATGCCGGGCAGCGTGCTGAAGGTGAAACGGCAGCCCCAGCCACCGGAAGTGCAGAAGTAGCTCCGCCGCAGTTTGCCGCGCCGCCCGGCGTTGGCCACTCGCGAGGCAACCACCATACGTGCGCGATGATGATCTTCGCGCTCTCCCCAATGTCTATCTCACAATTTTCTATCTGAACTGAAACTTCTCTGCGAGCAGCCTTCTCCTGCCGCATGCTTTGCGGGCTACGTTTGGCGGGATTTGTGCGCAGGCGGCAGTGCGGTAGAGAATAGAATCCATCTGTTGCAACTTCCCTAATGAGGGCTGCCTCAATGAGGACCGCGCCTGCGCGCAAGGAGAAGGCATGACTCCGCTGCTGCTGAGCCTGAAGCTGGCGCTGGTGACGAGTCTTGTGCTGCTGGCCATGGGGCTGCCGCTCGCCTGGTGGCTGGCCTTCACGCGCTTCCGCCTGCGCTTTTTGGCCGAAGCCCTGGTGGCCTTGCCGATTGTGCTGCCTCCAACGGTGCTGGGCTTTTACCTGCTGGTGGTGCTGGGCAGCCAGGGGTGGCTGGGCCAGGCTTGGCAACGCATCACTGGGCACACACTTGCCTTCAGCTTTGAGGGGCTGGTGGTGGGCAGCGTGATTTACAGTCTACCCTTTGCGGTGCAGCCCTTTACGGCGGCGCTGACTGGGGTAGACCGGCGTTTGCTGGAGGCTTCGGCCAGCCTGGGCGCCGGTGCCTGGCGGACCTTTCTACAAGTGACCCTGCCGTTGGCGATGCCGGGCATCCTGACCGGCGTGGCGTTGAGCTTTGCCCACACCCTGGGCGAGTTCGGCGTCGTGCTGATGCTGGGCGGCAACATCCCGGGCAAAACCCAGACGGCTTCCATCGCCATCTTCGACAACGTGCAGATGCTGGACTACGCCACGGCCGCAAGGCAGTCGCTGACGCTGATGGCGATCTCGTTTGCCTTGCTGGTCTTGATCTACGGGCTGGACCGCGGCCGTAGCTGGAGGCTGCGATGAGCGCGCCGGGGGTTCTGAAGCTCAACGTGGAGGCTCCCCTCGACCAGTTCGAGCTGCGCTGCGCCTTCCAGGTGGAGCGCGAGGTGGTAGTGCTGTTCGGCGCAAGCGGCGCCGGCAAGACGAGCATCCTGGAGTGCATTGCAGGTTTCCGGCGGCCCGCCAGCGGCAGGATCGAGATTGGCGGGCGCGTGCTGTTCGATGACGCCAGCGGCGTATGCGTGCCGGTGCATCTGCGGCGCGTGGGATATCTCTCGCAGCAGCCGGCGCTGTTTCCTCACATGACGGTGGGCGAAAACATTGCCTACGGGTTGCATGGCCTGGCGGCCACGGAGCGCGAGAGCCGGGTGCGTTCCATCATGGAGCGTTTCCAGATTGCAGCGCTCAGCGGACGGCGGCCGGGGAAGATCTCCGGCGGAGAACAGCAGCGCGCGGCCCTGGCGCGTGCCTTGGTGTGCGATCCCGAAGTGCTGCTGCTGGACGAGCCGCTTTCGGCTCTGGATGGACGGCTGAAGTCGGTGTTACTTGAGTTGTTATTCGACTGGCAGAGAGAGCGCGGGGTGCCGATGCTATACGTGACGCACGATCCGCAGGAGGCGTACTCGCTGGCGCGGCGGCTGCTGGTGGTGGAGCGTGGACGGGTCACGGCCGATGGCGATCCGCGGAACGTGCTGGAGGCTCCCGTGAGCCGCGAACAGGCATCGCGCGCGGGCTATGAGAATCTGCTGGAGGCCGTGATTGAAGAGCGCCATTTGGAGTTGGGCACCATGACCTGCCGCATTGCACGCGACCTGCAACTGGAGACTCCGTTGGCGGATGCGGAGGCGGGCGGCGCGGTTACACTGGCGCTGCGCGCGGGAGACATCCTGGTGGCCACCGAAAGTCCTCTCGGGCTGAGCGCACGCAACCTTGTGCCGGGCGTGGTGGAAGTGGTGGAAGATCGCGGCGGCATGGTGGAGCTTTCGGTGCGCTGCGGTGCAACGCTTCTGCGCGTGCATGTGACGCGCGGCGCGCGGCAGAGCCTGGCGCTGGAGGCCGGGCGCGCCGTGTGGCTGGTCATCAAGACGCAATCCATCCGCTACCTGCGCGGGTAGGCCGCGAGCGAAATCGCGGACGCAGGACTTTTCGCAAAATCCAACTCAAATTAGAAGCCGAGCAGCACGGGCTCCGGCTCAAGCTCGACCGAAAAACGATCACGGACGCGGCGCTGGATGTGGTCGCGGAGGTGGAGCATGTCGGCCGCCGTGGCGTGGCCGCGGTTGACCAGCGCCAGGGTGTGCTTGCCGCTGATGGCCGCCTCGCCGATGGCGAAGCCGCGGTGTAGGCCAGAGTGCTCAATGAGCCAGGCGGCGGGCAGCTTGAGTTCGCCATGCGGGGCGGCGAAGTGCGGCACGGGCTCCGGACAGGCCGCGGCGATGCGTTGGTAATGCGCGACGCTGACGACGGGGTTGCGGAAGAAGCTTCCCGCGCTGCGCGAGTCGGGATCGTTCTCGTCAATCACCATCCCTTTGCGGCCACGGATGGTCAACACGGCCTGACGAACTTCGGCGAGCGATGGTTGCCCGCCGCTGGCGAGCAGGTCGGCGAAGTGGCGCTGCAGGTCGGCGTAGTCCAGGCGCGGGGCAGCGCCCGGGGTAAGCACGAACTCGACGCGAGTGATGAGGTAGCGGCCGGCATCGGCGGAGTTAAAGCGGCTGTGGCGATAGTGGAAGCCGCAGGCATCGTGCGGGAAGATGACAGGTTCCAATGTATCGAGGGCGATGGCGTCGACGTGCTGAATGCTATCGGAGACCTCCTGTCCGTAGGCTCCAACGTTTTGCACCGGCGTGGCGCCGACGCTGCCGGGGATTCCGCTGAGACATTCGACGCCGCCGCAGTTTTCGTCCACCACGCGGGAGACGAACGCGTCCCACTCAACGCCCGCGCCGACGGAGTAAACGCGCCGTCCGGCGTCATCGCGCACCGTGAGGCCGTCGATAGCGACGTGCAGCACGAGCCCCGCAAAGCCGGCGTCGCTGACGACGAGGTTGCTGCCACCGCCGAGGATGAAGACCGGCAACTGGCGTTCGCGGGCCCAGACGAGGGCTTCGGTGGCATCCGCGACCGTGTGCGCGGCGGCAAAGTAGCGCGCCGCACCGCCCACTCCAAGGGTGGTTAGCGGGGCGAGCGCGATGTTCTCCTGAATGGCGACCATACGGGCTTCATCATAAACGCTTGGCGGAAACCCTGTGCGGAAAACGCAAAGGCCTCAGCGCGCGGGCGCCGTCGTGGGCGCCGCGGAAGCTGTGCGCCCGGCCATGGCGAGCCAGCGTGTCACGTCGGCGTCAGAGGGATGAAGATCGTGCGCCTTTTGCAGGTAGGGCATGGCCTTGGCCGGCTGGTGGGCGGTGATGAGCAGCAGGCCAGCTTGCAGGTTCTCGTCAAAGCCATTGGGGGCCAACTGGGCGGCGTGTTGCATGGCCTCGATGGCGCCGGGCAGGTCATCCTGATCGTAGCGGATGCGGCTGAGGTTGAACCAGGATTCGGGGTCGGCCGGTGAGAGGCGCGCGCCCTGGGTGCAGCTCTCGAGCGCGGCGGGCAACTGCTTCAGCTCGCGCTGCGCCACGCAGAGGTTGACCCAGCCGGGACCCCAGTTGGGGCTCAGGCGCGTGGTGGAGATCAACGGCACAAGGGAGTCCTGGTACTGGTGCGCGTCCAGCAGCGCGGTGCCCAGCAGAAACTGCCACTGCACCAGCTCCGGGTGCAGGGCGACGGCCTTGCGGGCGTGGGCGATGGCCGAGGTGAGGTCGCCCCGATCGCGGGCATTCTCGGCGCGATCCATCTCCACCCAGGCCAGGTTGCGCTCCACGGCATAGCGGGCGGCAAAGCCAAACAGCACGCAGAGCGCGATGCAGGCCACGATGACCCGGCGGCGTCCGAGACGCTCCACCTGCGGCATGCCGCTGGGGAAGCAGGCGCCGAGGAAAATTCCCGTGCAGAGGCCTCCGATGTGCGCGGCGTTATCAATGCCGGGAATGGCCGCTCCGAAGGCCAGGTTAAAGACGACAAAGAGCGCGATGCTGGCGAGTTGCGGGCGCAGGGCACGGCGCAATCTCGAATTGGATTTGTGCGAAAAAGCGAGTGATGGCAAAAGGGCTCCGGCGATGCCGAAGATGGCGCCGCTGGCACCGACGCTGAGCGCGCCCTCGCGCCAAGCAATGCTGGCCAGACTGCCGCCGAGTCCGCAGAGCAGATAAAGCAACGTGAAGCGCCAGCGTCCGAAGAGAAGCTCCGCCAGCCAGCCCAGGTTGAAGAGGCACCACATGTTGGCCGCGATATGAAGGATGCCGGCGTGGACAAAGGTGGATGCCAGAAGGCGCCACCATTGGCCTCCGCAGGTGAGCGCGCCACTGTTGGCGCCCCATTGTTCGACGAGCGCGGCGTCAAAGTTGACGATGTGGTGGCCTTCGATGGCCATGGCCAGGAATATGAGGACGTTGATGGCGATGATGATGACCGAGGGCGAGCGCAGCAGCCGTTGCACCAGGCTGAGCTGCGGCGGCGCGGGCGCAGGGCCGGGCGGAAGAATCGTCGCCGGCGCGGTGGAGAATGATGAAGTCGAAGTGTGAATAGTGGGTGACAAAAGCTGCGCGGCGCATTGCGGGCAGAGTGCGGGACTCTGCCCGGCGTCATCAACCTCGCGGCCGCAGCGGGCGCATTGGCTCATGCTAGCTGGCTTTCGATGCGGCCTTGACGGCGATCTGCGAGGGACGCTCGCCGGTGGGTAGCATCAGGAACAGGCGCGGCAAAGGAGCCAGTACCTTTTTGTCGCGGCGCTTGTCCAGGCGCAGGATGCTGACGTCTCCGCTGCCGGAGTTGGCCACCAGCAGCATGGTCTCCGATGGGCTGAGGGCGAGCGCGTCTGGCCGGGTGCCGACCGTGACGGTGGTGACGAGCTTGCGCGTTGAAGCGTCAAAGACGGCGACGTTGTTGGAGTTGATGTTGCTCACATACAGTGTGCCGTTGTCACTGCTGACGAGGCCGCGCACGGGATGATCGCCGGCGAGAAAGCTCTCACTGACTTCGCCCGTGTAGGGACCTACGGCGGAGATGGTCTGCGCCTCGTAGTTTGAGACGAAGATCTCGCCGCCATCGGGCTTCATGGCCAAATCCACCGGCGTGCCGCCCACCTGCAACAGCGATTCCACCTGCGCGGTCTTGAGGTTGACCACTGCGACCTGGTGCGAGCCGGAGCAGCCGGCGACGGCCTTCGTGCCATCGGGAATCACAACCAGCGAGTCCGGCGACTGGCAGACGGCAACAGTGGCGAGCACCTTGAGCGCAGTGCCGTCGAGGATGGTCAGCGTGTTGTCCGCGTGATTGACGACGGCGACGAAGTGGCCATCGGGCGAGACGCGGGCGACGCCGGGCTGGCGGCCCACGCCGATGGTGGCCAGCGCGCGGTGCGATTCCAGATCGAGGGCGGTGACCGTATTGCTGCCGGAATTGGCCACCCAGCCGCGCTTGCCGTCCCCGGTTACGGAGATGTAGTAGGGCTGGCGGCCCACGGGAATGGTGGCGGCGATGCGATTGGTTGTGGCGTCAATCACCGTGATGGTGGAGGAGTCGGTGTTGACGACATAGACCTCGTCGCGCGCGGGGCTGGCGGTGACGCCCGTGGGATTGTTGCCCGTGGCCAGCGAGGCCGCGATCTTCAATGTGCCCAGGTCAATGACCGTGACGCGGTTGCTGCCTGAGTTGGTGACGTAGGCAAAGCTGTGCGGCGGCTCGGCGCTGCGCGGCGTGCATCCGGCCAGCAGCAGGAGCGCGGCCAGCGCCGCGCACACAAGCGCCACCGCGAAGCCCTGTGCGGGCCGCGGCGCCACTGGCATCAGTTTCACGGCTGAACCACCGGGGCGGCAGCGTGCGCCTTGGGCGAAGGCTCCGCAAGGGAGCGGTGCACCACCGGCAGAATGCCCTTGAGCTGCGACATCATCACTGCGAACTGATCGGGGAACATGGACTGCGGTCCGTCGCTGAGCGCGTGGTCGGGGTCGTGATGCACCTCGACGATGATTCCGTTGGCGCCGACGGCGGCCGAGGCCAGGGCCAGCGGCGTAACGCGGTCGCGCTTGCCGGTGCCATGGCTGGGATCGGCGAGGATGGGCAGATGGCTGAGCTTCTGCGCCGCCGGGATGACGCTGAGGTCGAGCGTGTTGCGCGAGTGGTCCACGTAGGCGCGGATGCCGCGCTCGCACAGGACGACGTTGCGGTTGCCCTCGCTCATGATGTATTCGGCGCTCATCAAAAGCTCTTCCAAGGTGGCGCTGAGTCCGCGCTTGAGCAGCACGGGCAGCGGCGAGCGGCCGGCGCGCTTGAGCAGCGAAAAGTTCTGCATGTTGCGCGCGCCAATCTGAATCATGTCGGCGTAGTCTTCGATGGCCTCCAATGCCTCGGTGTCCACCGCTTCGGTGACGATGAGCATTCCGAAGCGCTCGCGCACTTCAGCCAGAATCTTCAGGCCATCCACGCCCATGCCCTGAAATGCGTAGGGCGAGGTGCGCGGCTTGTAGGCGCCGCCGCGGAACATGCGGGCTCCGGCCTGCGCAACCTTTTCGGCAATGGTCATCGTCTGCTCGCGGCTCTCCACCGAGCAGGGCCCGGCGATGACCGTGAACTCCGAGCCGCCGATGGCGACATCGGAGTTGGGGAAGCGCACGATGGTGTCGTCGGGTTTACTCTCCCGGCTGACCAGCTTGAAGGGCTTGCTGATGCGGATGATCTGCTGCACGCCCGGCATGTCTTCCAGGCCGCAGCTCTCCACATCGTGCAAATCGCCGGTCACGGCGATGGCGTAGCGCTCGGTGCCCTCCACGGAGTGAGAGCGGAAGCCGAGGGATTCGATCCGTTCGCAGATCTTCTGAATCTGCTCCCGGGTTGCTTGCGACTGCATGACAACCAGCATGGTGACCTCGTAAAGCCTTAGTGTAGCGGGGCGGCCAGCGCTCGGGCTAGGCCTGCTCCAACTCGATCTTCTTGGCCGCCGCGTCGAGCTTGGTGATGCGGTAGCTGCGAATCTGTCCGGCGCGCGCGGGCTCATTCTTGCTGCTCGCGGCGGCGCTCGGGCCTTCCTTCCAGTGCGACTTCAGCATTGCGCTCAACGAGCCGAGATCGGCCTTGGCCGGTGCGGCTGCATCTGCAACGGGTTCCACTGGCTTGGCCGTGGCGGGCGGAATGCGGCAGGTGGCCACGATGCCTTCACCCAACTCAACGCGAGCCGTCTCGCCCTTCTCATCAATCGTGCGGCCGGTGACGATGTCTCCCACCTTGTGCTCGGCGATGTACTCGTCCAAACCGGTGGGGACCAACTGCTTCATGCTCAGCTTGATCTGGCGTTTCTCCAGGTCAAGTGCGAGCACCTGAGCCTCCACGATCTGGCCGGTCTTCAGCACGTCCTGGGGATGCTCGATGCGCTTTTCCGCCGAAATCTCGCTGACGTGGACCATGCCCTCGATGCCTTCGGCAATCTGCACGAATGCCCCGAACTTCATGATGTTGGTGATCGGCCCCTTGACGATCGTTCCCACGGGGAACTGGTTCGCGGCCGCGGTCCAAGGATCGCCCAGTGCCTGCTTGAGGCCGAGCGAGATGCGGCGCTCGCCGGGGCTGATGCCGAGGATGATGGCCTCAACCGTCTCGCCGGGCTTGAGCAGGTCGGCGGCTTTCTTGACCTTCTTGCTCCAGCTCATTTCGCTGACGTGGATTAGGCCTTCGATGCCGGGCTCCAGCTCGACGAAGGCGCCGAACTCGGCCAGCCGAGTGACCGTTCCGGTGACGCGCGAGCCGACGGTGAACTTCTCCGGCACGGCATCCCAGGGATGCGCCTGCAACTGCTTCAGTCCCACCGAGATGCGCTTCTTGTCGGCTTCAATCTTCAGAACCTTGACCTCGACCTGCTGGCCCACGGTGAGTGCGTCGGAGGGCTTGCTGACCCTGCCCCAACTGATGTCGCTGACGTGCAGCAGGGCGTCCACGCCGCCCAGGTCCACAAAGGCGCCGTAATCGGTCAGCGTGCGGATGGTGCCGCTCAGGGTCGCGCCCTCTTCCAACTGGCCGTAGCGCTGCTCGCGCGTGGCGCGCTCTTCGTCTTCCAGAACGCCGCGGCGGTCCACCACCACGTCTTCTTCGGCCGTATCCAGCTTGATAATGCGGCAGCGAATCTGCTGGCCGACGAGACCTTCCAAACGCTTGCTGTCGCGCTCGCCGCTGCGGGAGCTGGGCATAAAAGCCCGCACGCCGACGTCCACACTGAGGCCACCCTTGACCACAGCCGTGACGGTGCCAAGGATCGGAGTTTTCTCGGCGAAGGCCGCTTCCAGGGCCGACCAGTCGGTGGGCAGCGTCACCTTCAGGCGGCTGAGCTCGTAGTAGCCATCCTCGTTGCGGCCCTTGCTGCTGACCTTCAGCTTCTGGCCCACCTCGGGCGTCTCGCCCTGGTTGGTGAAGGCCGTGAGCGGCAGAATGCCTTCCGTCTTGTAGCCAATGTCCACCAGGACGTTTTCGGCGGTGATGGAGACGATGGTGCCTTCGAGCTGGCGCGTGCCATCGTTGGTCTTGTGAACGTGCTCCTGCTCGAACTGGGCAAGGATGTTCTCGAAAGACTCGTTGGCGTCAGGAGTGGGCTGGTCGGGCTGCTTCGGTTCGGACATGAAAAAGGGGGCCTCAAGCTGGCAATGTGAATCCTTAGGATAACACCCCTGCCCGGGCTGCGGCGTCCCGGGGTGGCCCCGCCGGGCTCCCGGCGGCGGGGTTGGCCGCACCGGCTCATCCGGCTTACAATCTGCCCATGCCAAGAGCCGTGAGCAAGAGCGCCACCACGCCGGAAAAAGACATCCTCAAGCTGATCCTCGCCGACGAGCACCGTCCGCAGCCAAAAGGGCGGCGCATCGGCATCCACACCTCCACCAGCGGCGGCCCGCAGACGGCGGCCGAGCGCGCCTGGCGGCTGGGCTGCAACACCCTGCAAATCTTCAGCAGCAGCCCGCGCATGTGGCGGCCATTTGACATCAGTCCGGAGCAGGCCGCCGAGATGGCTAAGCTGCGCGCCCTCTACGACCTGAAGCCTCTGGTCATCCACGCCAACTACCTGATTAACGTGGCCGGCACGAACGAGGAGATTACGGCAAAGTCCGTCGGAGCCCTCAAGGCGGAGATGGAGCGGGCCATCACCATCCAGGCCGAATACGTCGTACTGCACCCGGGCAGCTTCCGCGGCATTTCTCGTGAGGAGGGCCTGGCCAACGCCTGCCGCAACATCGGAGAGGCCTCCAAGGGTTTGCAGATGGAGAAAAACGGGCTGACCCTGCTGATTGAAAACACCGCCGGAGCGGAATTCAGTCTGGGATCGAGCTTTGAGAGCGCGGGCGAGCTGATTACCGAACTGCGAAAAGACATCCCCGTGGCCGCCTGCATTGACACCTGCCACACCCACGTCAAGGGCTATGACATTGTGACCGAGGCGGGCTACCAGGAGACGATGCGGCTGCTCGACGCGACCATCGGGCTGGCCAACGTGCGCGTTTGGCACTGCAATGACGCCAAGGCCGAGTGCGGCAGCCATCTGGACCGCCACGCCAACATCGGGCAGGGAACCATTGGCCTGGAGCCCTTCCGCCGACTGCTGAACGACCCGCGCCACCAGCACGCAGCCTTCATCCTGGAGACACCGATCGAGGAGCCGCTCGACGACCTGCACAACATTGAGGCGCTGAAGGCGCTGATTAAAGAGGGCTAAGCTGGTGGAAACGAAAATTGGCAGTGATGGTGATAGAGAGCACTACACTGCAGCGTGGAAAGATTACATTCAGCGTCGACGTTTCTTCCTTTGGGTTTGGCTGGGATATGTACCTGGCTCTAGTCTCATCTGCGCGCCGATGTTGTTCTGGTTAGGTCCGCGCCCGGCTGTTATCTCAACGATCTTTGTGCTCTTCTGGTGTTGGGCCGCTATCCTCATTTTGGCGGAAACAAGGTTATACCTTTGGCGATGCCCAAAGTGTGGCCTGCGCTTTGCCAAATGGTATTGGTTATTTGTTTCTTGTTGTTCTCATTGCGGCATAGCGAAATCCGAACTGAAGGCCCCGTCGCGTTAAGAGTATTGTTGTAAATCTCTTCTTACAGCACGAACGGCACCAGGGCCGCCGTGTGCCTGGAGTACTCCGCGTAGGCCTCGCCGAAGTGCTGCCGCATCCACTGTTCTTCCATGCGCAGCTTGGCCCACAGGGTCACGCCGATGACGAGGACGGCTAGGTATCCGCGCACCTGGGCCACCGCCAGCGCTGAACCCAGCAGTCCCAGCAGGATTCCCGTGTAGATGGGATGGCGCACCAGCCGGTAAGGGCCAGTGGTGATAAGTTCGTGGTCTTTCTTCACCGTGACGGCCCGGCTCCAGTTGCTGCCCAAATAACGTCGAGCCCAGATGGCGTATCCGATGCCGGCGGCGGTGACCGCCGCTCCCATCCAGAAACTCCACTCGCCCTGCGGGTACAGGCGCAGGCGTAGCAGCGGCACCGGGATGCCCGGCCAGCAGAGCAGCACCGTGCCGAGGGTCATCATCAGCAGGCGCAGCTTGCGGCTGGCGTTGGACTCCTGCCGCTCGGCCGGCTTGACCTTAAGGCCCACCGCCCACCAGTAAACGCAGAAGCCTCCCCACAGGGCGAAGAACAGGTAGTCGTAGATGTAGTTCAATGCGTTCTCCTGGACACAGGTTTGGGCTCGGCTTCCATAGGCCAGCTTACACAGGAATGTACGGTGAGCGGGGCCGGGCGGTTCCGTGGAGCGGTGGGCTTCGGGCGGGCGCCAGCAAGGTTGTACAATCAATCTTTACGCGATAAGCCTTGGTGGCAGCCTTGCCAGTGGAGCTTATGTGCGTGATTTTCGCGCATCCAGCGCCATCTTCTTAAGGGCAAATCACCGTTATGGCAGATCCAACAAACGCAGTTCCGGCCAACGCACTTCCCAATAACGCACTTCCGACTAACGAAGCGCCGCAGCGCGCCGCACGGGCCGAAGACGACACCCGTTACGACCCTTCTCCGGTAGAGCAGAAGTGGGCCGCCCTGTGGGAGACCGACCCGGCGCGCTACGCTCCCGAGCCGATCAATTGCGGCAAGCCGAAGTACTACGTGGTGGAGATGCTGCCTTACCCTTCGGGCGCGCTGCACATGGGACACGTGCGCAACTACGCCATCGGTGACGCCCTGGCCCGCTACATGTGGATGAGCGGCCACAACGTGTTGCACCCCATGGGATGGGACAGCTTTGGCCTTCCGGCGGAGAACGCCGCCATCAAGAACAAGCGCCAGCCGAAAGAATGGACGCTGAACAACATTGCGGCCATGAAGGCGCAGATGAAGCGCCTGGGCTTCAGCTACGACTGGTCGCGCGAGGTGACCACCTGCCTGCCGGAGTACTACCGCTGGAACCAGTGGTTCTTCCTGAAGCTGTATGAGAAGGGCCTGGCCTACCGTAAAAAGAGCAAGGTCAACTGGTGTCCCGAGTGCGCCACCGTGCTGGCCAACGAGCAGGTAGTGGATGGCTGTTGCTGGCGCCACGAAAATGTCCAGGTCGAGCAGCGCGAGTTGGAGCAGTGGTCGCTGCGCATTACCGACTACAGCGACGAGCTGCTGCAGGGCCTGGACAGCATGGAAGGCTGGCCGGAGAAGGTCCGCACCATGCAGCGCAACTGGATTGGCCGCAGCGAAGGCACCAACGTGGACTTCACGCTGGCCGATGGCACGAAGGCGAAGATTACGGTCTTCACCACCCGCGTGGACACCATCTACGGAGCCACCAGCGTGCAGCTTGCGCCGCAGCATCCGCTGGTCAAGGAATTGATCGGCAGCGATGCGGCACGGCAGGCAAGCCTCGACGAGATGCTGGCCGACCAGAAACGCGCGCGAGAGAATGGCGAAATCGGCAGCATGGAGAAGAAGGGATTCTTCACCGGCCACTACGCGGTGAACCCCTACAACGGCGAGCAGGTTCCAATCTGGGTGGGCAATTACATCCTGATGGACTACGGCACGGGCGCCATTATGTCGGTCCCTGCGCACGACGAGCGCGACTTCGAGTTCGCACAGAAATATGGCATTGCCATCCGAGGGGTCATCAAGCCGGATGGTGCGGCCGAGATGCCAGAGCTGCCCTTCTGCGCCGATGAAGGCGCTTCGGTTTCCGATGGCGGCCCGTTCACTGGCCTCAGCTGCACGGAGGCGCAGAAACAGATGTCCGCCTTCGCCGAGAAGAACGGCTTCGGCAAGGCTACCGTCACCTTCCGCCTCAAGGATTGGGGCATCAGCCGCCAGCGTTACTGGGGCACGCCGATTCCGTTCATTTACTGCGACGGCTGCGGAATGCTGCCGGTGCCCGAGGATCAGCTCCCGGTGCTGCTGCCGGAAAACGTGGAGATCACGCTGGCCGGTGGCTCGCCGCTGACGCGCGTCAAGGAGTTCTACGAGGTTGCCTGCCCCAAGTGCGGCAAAACCGCCCGGCGCGAGAGCGACACCATGGACACCTTCGTGGATTCGAGCTGGTACTTCTATCGCTACACCAGCCCCATCAACACCGCTCCTTTTGACAGCCAGGTGGCCAATTACTGGTTCCCCATGGATCAGTACATTGGCGGCGTCGAGCACGCCATCCTGCACCTGATGTACTCGCGCTTCTGGACGAAGTTCATGCGTGACCTGGGACTGGTGAAGAACGACGAACCGGCCGAGCGCCTCTTCACGCAGGGCATGGTCATCAAGAACGGCGCCAAGATGAGCAAGTCCTTGGGCAACGTGGTTTCTCCCGATGACATGGTGGCCCGCTACGGAGCCGACGCCACACGCCTGTACACACTGTTTGCCGCGCCGCCGGACCGCGACCTCGACTGGCAGGATCAGGGTGTCGAGGGCGTGTACCGCTTCCTCTCGCGCTTGTATCGCTTCATCACCGAGAACCCGGTAAAGCTGGCGGCGGGCGAGGCGACCGCCTACGATGTGGCCGCGTTGTCACCCGCGGCGCGCAACGTGCTCCGCAAACTGCATCAGACGATTCAGCGCATCACCGGAGACTTCCAGGGACGCTGGCACTTCAACACCAGTGTGGCGGCCATGATGGAGTTGCTGAACGCCTGCATGGCCTCTCCCGAACTGTGGACTCCGGACAGCGCGGCGCCCAAGGCTTCCGCGCCCAAAGCTTTCCGGGCTGACGTGCAGCGCAAGATGGTGCTGCTGCTCAGTCCCTTTGCTCCGTACCTGGCGGCCGAGCTTTGGACCGTGCTGGGCGAGGATGCCAACACTCTGCTGCGTCATCCCTGGCCTGTGGCCGATGCCGCCCTGGCCAAGGAAGATGAGGTCGAAATCGTTGTGCAGTTCAACGGAAAGCTGCGCCAGCGCCTCACCGTGCCGCACGACGCCGACGACGAGACGGTAAAGCAGACGGCACTGGCCGACGAGAAGATTAAAGAAGGTCTCACCGGCAAGCAGATCGTCAAGGTCATCGTGGTCAAGAACAAGCTGGTGAACATCGTCATCAAGGGCTGAAGGTTAGTAATGGCGATGGCGTCCCATGTCCGCCGCAGTATTTGGCGATTGTGGGACGCCATGTCCCCATCTATGGGGAGAATGACTTGCGGTACCGACCGCTTACGTCAGTGACATGACTTCTTTCGAGACGCCACATTTTTCACAGTACGGAAGTAGAGAATGTCTTATTCCATCGCATTGCGTACATTTCTCGTACAGCATGGCGCCGCATGCGGGACATGCGTATGACTCGTCGCTCACCTGTGCGGCAGATTCATGGATAGCCAATTTTCGAATGCTTTGTTTTGTCCAGAAAGCGTAGCGCAAGGGTCCTCGGCGAATGGGATATTCGCAAACTGGACAGACAAATCTCTCGTACGCTTCCCGGTATTGCTTTAGCAGGAAGTCTTTTTTGGGCGACGCGATCATTCGAAGCAGGTAGACCAGCACTTGCACTACGAGCGCGATGGCAATCGCCATCAAAATGTATTTGAAGTGTTTGGAAGGGAAATATTCATGCAGAACTTCAAAGAACTTCGCAAGCACGGCGGAGCTGGCCGCATAGATGATCGGTGACAGTATTGATGAGCGCCTGGTTCGGAAGAAGTAGTAGGCAAGAAAGAGTAGCGGTATCAGAATCAGGAGCTTGATTGCGGCCTTTTTCCACTCGTGCCGGCGCTGTAACTCCTCGTATTGCCTGGTTGCCTCTTTTCTCTGACCATTGAGTTGAGAGGATATGTCTTCATTCTTAGCCTGAACGGCAAGTGCATGTCGCCTAAGCTCATCCAACTGACCGTTTAATTGCTGGTACCGTACCTGGTTGGCAAGGAACAGACTCTTGCTTTCGGCGAGGGCCTTGGCATCACCTTCACTGAGG
>Ga0181519_10000588_pt1 | contig 33253 bp, 33 predicted proteins | sample PEATcosm2014_Bin_26_FD_121102 | JGI IMG/M metagenome (GOLD analysis project Ga0181519, IMG submission 121102) | Peatland microbial communities from MTU Mesocosm Facility, Houghton, MI, USA - PEATcosm2014_Bin02_10_metaG | ecosystem: Environmental > Terrestrial > Soil > Wetlands > Peat | place...
GCGAGCAGAAGGAAAATGACGAGTACGCCGCGCGCAGCCTGCGCCGTCGTGCCGAATCCCCGATTTGAAGGAAAAGGAAACCGACATGTCGATCCTCAGCTTCCTGACCGATTCCGCCACGGCTGCCCAGCAAGCCGTGAACGCCAACCGTGCCGGTTCGTCGAGCACCGCCGACAGCAGCGCGCTGCCCTTCTCCACCGTGCTCTCGCAGCAGACAAGCCAGACGGCTCAGAGCGCGAGCAACGTGAACAACAACGCCCCGCAGGCGAGCCAGAGCAATGCGTCCGGCAACGCCTCGGGCAGCAACAGCACGAAGTCGGGCGACAACGCCGCGAACGGCAGCGCATCGGCCACTCAGGCCGGTCAAACCGCTCAGGCGGGACAGACAGGGCAGACCGGTCAAACAAACGCTTCGAAAGGCACCTCGAAAACGACGACCGCCGATAACAGCAAGGACGACGACGACGAATCGCAAACGCAAGCCACGGCTGCGCCCGGCGATCCGGCGACCGCCCTTGCCGTGGCGCTCGCCGCCATGAACAACGCGCCACTGCCACCGCAAACGCCGCCCGCGGCCGCTGCCTCCGACGCCAGCGCAACCAGCGGCAAGCCCGCCACGGGCGCGGCCATCGCGGCCGCCGTCAACGGCGCATTGCAAGCGACCGGTGCCGCCCAGTTGACCGGCCAGCCGCCGGCCGGCGTTGCCGGCGCCAAGACGGCGCCCGCGACCGCCAACGCCGGCGCACCGGCCAATGGCACGCCCGTCGCATCGAACGCCGGCAAGACCGGTGGCATCTCGCTCGACGCACTCGCCAAGAACGCCACGACCCCGCCGGCGGCAACCACCGCACCACCGGCAGCCACCGATGCCAAGTCGGCTACGCCGCCGACCGGCACCGACGCGCAGGCGGCACAACGCATGGCCGACGCGGTGGCGCAGGCCCAAGGCAATCGCGACGCCGCCGCCCAGGCCACCACCGCCGCCACTCAGGCGGCAGCACAGGTAGCGCAAGCCGCCACGCCTGCGGTCGACGCGCAACCGCAATTGCAGGCGCAGGCCAATCTGCCGGCCGCGCTCGCACTCAATGCCCGTGTCGGCACGCAAGACTGGAACAACCAGCTCTCGCAGCAGGTGGTGTGGCTGTCGTCCGCGCATGCCCAGACCGCCCAACTGAGCCTGAACCCGCCCGATCTCGGTCCGCTGCACGTGGTGCTGAACGTGACAAACGACTCCGCACAGGCGATGTTCGTCTCTCAGCACGCGGCGGTTCGCGACGCGGTGCAGGCCGCACTGCCGCAATTGCGCGAAAGCCTTGCCAACAATGGCATCGCGCTGGGTAACGCCACCGTGAGCAGCGACAACGCGCAGCAACAAGCCTTCGCGCAACAAGGGGCGAACGGCAATGGCGGCGGCAATGGCAATGGGAACGGCAACGCACGCGGCACACCGGGTTTCGATCAGGGTGATGACGCAACGCTCGCCACGACGATGAGCGTGCCGGTGCGCGTGAGCAACGGTCTCGTCGACACGTTCGCCTGATCTCTCCCGGCGCGCAGCGCCGTCAATCGATGACGATGCAATAAGGCGCAACCGGTACAGCCCCGCGCACACGATCGCAAGCGGGAGCCCACCGGCGCCGCGCTGCGCCGCACCACCCTAAAGCAAGCGGGTTTTTCTGCCGTTAAGACAAAGACGCGAGTTAGACGCGATTGTCCCTTCTTTTCGGCCGATCACCCCTTGGCGGGTTAGCCGACAATCATTACCCAATAGCAGGCGAATACATGGCAAATCCCGCACCGACGCAAGCCGCGGCTCCCTCCGGAGGGGGCATGCGCAAATGGATTCTGTTGATCGTTGCGGTAGCGCTCATGGCGGCTGCCGGTGCGGCAACGGCCGTATATTTGCTGACCGGACGTGGCGAAACGGTCAAGGCACCGCCGCCCCCGCCGCCGCCGGTATTTGTCGGCATGGACCCGTTCACGGTGAACCTGTCGGGCGAAGACGGCGAGCGATACCTGCACATCGGCCTCTCGCTCAAGGTAGCGGACGCCGAGACGCAGGCCCGCATCACGCAGCACATGCCCGAAGTGCGCAGCCGCGTGTTGTTGCTGCTGTCGTCCAAGCAGCCGCAGGATCTGGCCACGATCGACGGCAAGCGCCGTCTGGCGAGCGAAATCCGCACGCTGGTCGCGCAACCGTTCGCGGCCAACATGCCGCAGCAGGCCGTGGGCGAAGTGCTGTTCACCGCGTTTGTAATTCAGTGAGTGATTCATGGCGCATGAGGAGTTCCTGTCGCAGGAAGAAGTCGATGCCCTTCTGAAGGGTGTCACCGGCGAGCAGGATGACCGGTCAGAGTCGGAAGATCATTCCGGCATCAGGCCATACAACATCGCGACGCAAGAGCGCATCGTGCGCGGGCGCATGCCCACGCTCGAGATCATCAACGACCGCTTCTCGCGACTGTTCCGCATTGCGCTGTTCAACTTCATGCGCCGCAGCGCCGAAATTTCGGTGAGCCCGGTGCGTGTCCAGAAGTACAGCGAGTTCATCCGTAACCTGCCGGTCCCGACCAACCTCAACCTGGTCCACATCAAGCCGCTGCGCGGCACCGCGTTGTTCGTGTTCGATCCGAACCTCGTGTTTCTGGTGGTGGACAACCTGTTCGGCGGCGACGGCCGGTTCCATACCCGCGTCGAAGGGCGCGATTTCACGCAGACCGAGCAACGCATCATCGGGCGCCTGCTCGATCTGGTGTTCGAGAACTACGGCGCGTCGTGGAAGCCGGTGTACCCGGTCGAGTTCGAGTACGTGCGCGCCGAAATGCATACGCAGTTCGCCAACGTCGCCACGCCCAACGAAGTGGTCGTCACGACCACGTTCGACATCGAGTTCGGGTCGGTGGGCGGCGAGTTCCACATCTGCATGCCGTACTCGATGATCGAGCCGATGCGCGACCAGCTCTCGAGCCCGCTGCAAGGCGAGACACTTGAAGTCGACAAGCGCTGGGTGCGTCTGCTCTCGCAGCAGGTGCAGGCGGCCGACGTGGAAATCGTGACCAACCTCGCGCAGATCGACATGACGCTCTCGCAACTGCTCAACATGCGCGTGGGCGACGTGATTCCACTCGACGTGCCCGAGGTGCTTGAGGCCAAGGTCGACGGCGTGCCCGTGATGGAATGCAATTACGGTGTCTTCAATGGTCAATACGCGCTGCGCGTGAACCAGATGATCAACCATTCGAACAGCGATTACACGAAGGACAACGAGTGATGAGCGATACCCCTCAAACGCCCGGTGACGACGCCCAGGCCATGGCGGACGAGTGGGCCAGTGCCATGGCGGAGCAAACGGCCAGCGAGCCGGCACCCGCCAGCGCGCCGCAACCGGCCGCCGCCCCGGTGTTTCAGCCGCTGGCCGCCGCCGGAAATCCCGCGCCGGCCACGCACAACGACATCGATCTGATTCTCGACATCCCGGTGCAGATGACCGTGGAGCTCGGCCGCACCAAGATCGCCATCAAGAACCTGCTGCAACTGGCGCAAGGCTCCGTGGTGGAACTCGACGGCATGGCCGGCGAGCCGATGGACGTGCTGGTCAACGGTTGCCTCATCGCTCAGGGCGAAGTGGTGGTCGTGAACGACAAGTTCGGCATCCGCCTGACTGATATCATCACGCCATCCGAACGCATCCGAAAGCTCAACCGATGATGGCAACGAAAGTCCGCGGCAAGCCCGTGCGGCGTGCCGTGGCAGCCGCCGCGACCTCTCTCGCCTTGCTGGCGATCTCTTCCGCCCACGCTCAGGGCACCGCCTCGCAGGCGGCGGCCGTGCCAAGCCTTGGTGGCGCGGGTATCGTGCAGGCCGGGTTCGGCCTCGTGCTCGTGCTGGCCCTGCTGTTCGGGCTGGCGTGGCTCGCGAAGCGTTTCGGGCTGCAACGCCCGATGGGCGGCGGCAACGTGCGCATCATCGGCAGCGCCTCCGTCGGCCAGCGCGAACGCGTGGTTGTCGTGGAAGTGGCGGGCGACTGGATCGTGCTGGGTGTCGCTCCCGGTCAGGTCCGCAGTCTGCACGTGATCGACGGGGACCGTGTGGCCGACCTGCCCGCGCCCACCGTCGCCCAGCCGGGCGCGCAAGCCAACCGCGCCGCGCAAGCTTTTGCGCAAAAGTTGCGCGAATCGATGAAAAAGGATTCCTGATGTTGCGTGGCTTGCTGTGCGCCGGAAAGCCTCGGGGTCCGGCGGGTCTGACGCTGCGTCCGGCGCATCGGCTGATGCTGGCATCGATGCTGGGTTTGGCGCTTGCCTGCCTCGCATTGCCGGGCACTGCACTCGCACAGGCCACGCTGCCCGCGCTCACCACCACGCCGGCCCCCGGCGGCGGACAGACCTACTCGCTGTCCGTGCAGACGATGCTGCTGCTCACATCGCTGGGCTTTTTGCCCGCGATGCTGCTGATGATGACCGCCTTCACGCGCATCATCATCGTGCTCTCGCTGCTGCGCCATGCCATCGGCGTGACGACCTCGCCGCCGAACCAGATTCTGATCGGGCTGGCCCTGTTCCTGACGTTCTTCGTCATGTCGCCGGTCTTCGACCAGGCGTACACCAACGCCTATCAACCGTTCGCCGCCAACAAGATCAGCTTCGAGCAGGCGATCGACACCGGGGCCAAGCCGTTCCACGCGTTCATGCTCAAGCAGACACGCGAAGCCGATCTCGCGCTGTTCGCCAAACTGGCCAAGACACCGCCGATGAACGGCCCCGAAGACGTGCCGATGCGCATTCTCGTGCCCGCCTTCGCCACGAGCGAACTGAAAACGGCTTTCCAGATCGGCTTCACGATCTTCATTCCGTTCCTGATCATCGATCTGGTGGTCGCGAGCGTGCTGATGTCGATGGGGATGATGATGGTCTCGCCCTCGACGGTGTCGCTGCCGTTCAAGCTGATGCTGTTCGTGGTGGTCGACGGCTGGCAACTGCTGCTGGGCTCGCTCGCCCAGAGCTTCACCATGTAGCGACGAGGAACGCAAAATGACTCCGGAAACCGTCATGGCGCTGGCCCATCAGGCCATGCAGGTCACGCTGTTGCTTGCCGCGCCGCTGCTGCTCGTCGCGCTCGTCTCGGGTCTGCTCGTGAGCCTGTTTCAGGCCGCCACGCAGATCAACGAAATGACGCTGTCGTTCATCCCCAAGCTGATCGCCGTGTTCATCACGCTGGTGATCGCAGGGCCGTGGATGCTCAATCTGATGGTCGACTACATGCGTCAGTTGCTCACAGGCATTCCCGGCCTCGTCGGGTAAGCCGCACCGGCCTTGATCAGCTTCACTTACGAACAACTCTCGGGCGTCATCGCGGCGTTCCTGTTTCCGTTCGTGCGCCTGCTTGCGCTGTCCATGAGCGCGCCGCTGTTCGGCGACGCCTCTGTGCCCGGCACGGTCAAGATCGGCCTCGCGGGCATTGTCGCGCTGGCGCTCGCCCCGGTGCTCGGCCCCATGCCGGCCGTCTCGCCGTTCTCGTGGGAAGGTCTCTGGATTCTCGTGCAACAGATCATGATCGGCGCGGCGCTCGGCTGGTGCATGCAGATCGTGTTCTCGGCGATCAGCATGGCGGGCGACTTCGTCGGGTTGCAGATGGGTCTGTCCTTCGCCACGCTGCTCACCCCGAACAGCGACGGCAGCACGGCCGTGCTCGGCATGCTGCTCAACGTGGTGGCCATGCTCGTGTTCCTTGCCACCAACGGCCATCTGGTGATGTTCGCCACGCTGGTGCAGAGCTTCACGGTGCTGCCGGTCTCCGGCGCCCCGCTGGCGGTGACCGGCTGGCATTACCTGGCGATGCTGGGCGGTCAGCTCTTCACGCTCGCGCTCATGCTCTCGCTGCCGCTCGTGGCCGCGCTGCTCATCTGTAATCTCGCGCTGGGCATCCTGAACCGCGCCGCCCCGCAGCTCAACATCTTTGCCGTGGGCTTTCCGCTCACGCTGGGCGTCGGCCTCGTGGTGCTCGAACTGATGATGCCGCGCATCGCGCCGGTCATGGATCAATTCATCGCCATCGGCATCGATATGATGATCCGCACCACCGCCGCCTTCGTGCCGAAGGCGTGAGTCCTGCGCCGACCGAACGCCAAAGCGCGTCTCCCAAACGACTGCGGGCCACCCGGCGTCATGCCGCGTGGCCCGCATGTCTTCTTCTCGTCGTCTCTTCCTGCCTTGCGGGCGTGCCCGCGTGTCACCCTTAGAGCAGTGAGAACAGCGAGAGCTTCTGCGTCTGGAGGAAGCTCTGTTGCGATGCCTGCAACGCGGCCTGCAACTGGGCAAACTTGCTCACGGCCGAGTTCATGTCCACATCCAGCAAATCGCTGAGTTGCGACGTGTAGGCCAGCGAGTTGCTGTCGCCGATGTCGTTGAGCGAATTGATTTCGTTCATGCGCGAGCCGGTGGTCGTGCGAATCGTCGTCACGTTGTCGTAGGTGTTGCTGAACATCTGGCTGAACGTCGTCAGCGCGTTGTTCAGGTTGGCCTGCCCCGTGCCGTTCGTGCTGGTGATCGGCGTCTTGAGCGTGCTGATCAGCGCTTGCAGGTTATCGAACATGTTCGTGCCGCCCTTGCTGGCCGGCTGCACGGTGTAGTTGTCGCCGGCGGCCGGTGCGCCCGAGAAAGTCACCGACTTGCCGCCGAACTTGATCGGCTGGCCGGCGGTGTACGTGCCCGTCACGTCGGCTGCGGTCGTGTCCGTCTGATCCTTGACCGTGTAGGTGGTCGTGGGCGGCGTGGTGGTGCTGTCGACCGCGAAGGTGATCTGGTACTGGTGGTTCGCGCCCGGGTCGGTGACGTCGGTCGTCGAGACGGTCGAATACGTGGCGGTGCCCTGATTGGCGGAATTACCGCTGATCAGCGTGCCGGCCGTACCGGCCTGAACGCCTTCGAAGATGTTCGAGCCGATATCGTTGATCGCGATCTGACGGTTCGGGCCGACCTGCACGTAGCGCAGGCCCGAGTCGCCCGCGTAAGACGCGCCCGTCGACGACGCCACATAGGCCGCCGAGTTGCCCATGTACCCCGAGAACAGGTACTGGCCGTTGGCATCGGTCGTGTTGGCGAGCGAGAGCAATTGCTGGAAGCTCGATTGCAGATCGGTCGCAATCGTCGAGCGATCGTTGTCGTTGAGCGTGGCATTGCCGGCCGACACGATCTGCGACATGACGTGCTGCAACGAATTGATGATGCTGCCGAACGTCGAGTCTTCGAGCTGAAGCTGCGTGGTCGCCGCTGTGCGGTTCGTGCCGTACTGCGTGTTCATGTCCTTGTCCTGCGACACGGCCACTGCCTGCGCGGACGCGATCGGATCGTCGCTCGGCGTAGTCACGCGCTGGCCCGACGAGAGCTGCGCCTGCGTGTTGAGCAGATCGGAGGTGTTCTGGCTCATGGAGCGCAGCCCCTGATCGAAAATCATGTTGGTGCTGATACGCATAATCTTGCCCCTGCGCTTAGTTGACCATCTGGAGGATGGTGTCGAACAGGCTCGACGCGGTCTGAATCACCTTCGAATTGGCCTGATAGAGCTGCTGATACTTGATCAGGTTGGCCGCCTCTTCGTCGAGGTTCACGCCGGAATTGGACTGCTGTGACGTCTGCGCCTGTTGCAGCAGGGTTTGCTGCGCGGCGCTGGTGGACTTGTAGGTATTCGTGGTCGAGCCGACATACGAGACCAGATTGGCGTAGGCCGACGCGTAGCTCTGCGAGCCGCCCACCTTGGTCTTGTCGTTCTGCAAGGCCGAGAGTGCCAGACCGTTGCGGTTGTCGGTCACGGCGCCCGACGTGTTCGGCGCGATGGAGAACGTGTCGCCATTGTTCGGGGTGCCGGTCAGATTGACCGTCATGCCGTTCGTGGTGATCTTGGCCCCGTTGGCGGCGTCGTACGGAACGGTGTCGCCTGCCGCATAGGAGGTCGTCACCCCATTGACCGTGACGGTCATCGGCGACGGCGCCACCAGCGTGAGCGCCCCGGTCGTGGGGTCTTTGCTGAACGTGAAGTTCACCGGGGCGGTCAGCACGTTCGACAGATAGCTCGCGTCCACGGTGCCCTGATCGACCTTGAGCGAGCCGCCATTGGCGCTGCCGGTCGAGGCGAGAATCGGTGCCGCCAGTGCGATCTTGCCCGGATCGGTGATGGATACCCCGATGTTCTGTGCCGCGTTGCGCGTGGGCTGGATCGTGAAGCTGTCGCCCGCCACCATGCCGCCCGTCGTGACCGAGAAGCCATCGGCAAACGCGGCGCCGCTGCTGTCCTGGAAGTTCAGTGCCGCGCCCGGCGTGGCCGGCGCGCCGGCCGTCCACGTCGCGCCGTCCGTCTGGCGCGTGAGCGTGTAGTTCGTGCCGTCGAAGCTCACGGTGTAGTCGCTTGCCGTCACCTTCGAGGCGTCGGTGATGGCCGCGTTGAGCGTGGCGGCGTTCGAGTTCGTCGTGCTGGCGATGATCGTCGGGCTCGGCACCGAGAAGAAGTTGCCGCCCAGTTGGCCGTAGAGATCCAGACCGAGTTGATTCTGCGCGTTGAACGTGCCCGCCATCGACAGGGCGATCTGACCGAGCGAGTTCTGCGCCTGCGTGAGCGCACCGCTGCGAAACGACAGCAACCCCGCCAGTGAACCGCCCGTAATCGACGACTCCGGAATCGCCACCTTCGCCCCGCTCGGGGTGACGTACGCGATGGTCATTTGCGACGGATCGCTCGTCGAGGGCACCGTCGTGAGCTGGTACGACGAGTTGCCGGTCACGAGCGACTGGCCGTTGCCGATGAAGACGTTGTAAGCGCCGTTGCTGTCCTTGACGACATTCGTCTGCACGATCGCGTTCAGATTCGCCACGGCCTGATCGCGCTGGTCGAGCAGGTCGTTCGGCGTCGCGTTGATGCCGTTGGCCTGCGCCTGCTGAATCGCGTCGTTGAGCGAGGCAATCTGCTTGGCGTACGTGTTGATCTGGTCGGTCGACTGCGAGAGCGTGCCGTTGATGCTCGAGCGCAGCGAAGACAGCGTGCCCGAGAGCGACTGGAACATGCCCGTGAGCGTCTGCGCCGACGAGATCACCGTCGAGCGCGTGGCCGAGTTGTTCGGCGCGGTCACGATCGTCTGGAGGTTCGTGAAGAACGTGGACATCGACGCAGAGAGGCCGGTCGTCGAGCTACCCAGCGCGTTGTTGATCTGCGAGATCTGCTGGTAGTAGGTGTTGAGCTGGCTGTACTGGGTCTGCGCCTGATTGACCTGATTCGACAGGAACTGGTCGTACACGCGCGACACATCGGTCACGAGCACGCCCTGCCCGAGGTAGCCCATGCCGGTGAACTGGCTGTTCTGCTGCGCGTAGTTGACGATCTGGCGGTTGTAACCGGCCGTCCCCGAATTGGAGATGTTGTTGCCAGTGGTATTCAGGGCGAACTGGGCGGCGTTCAGCCCGCTCATGCCAATATTGATTAGGCTCATGATCTCGCGGCTTGAGTTGGAGGCGCGTCCTGCGGCCCAAGGCCCGCTCGCGCACCGTTACCGATGTGTTTACGGCAGCCCGGCGGCAATATTGAGGCCGCCGCGCCGGATGATTTCGTCCCGCTTTCCGTACTCCCCCCTCCCGTACCCCCGGCCGTGCCTGCGCCCGGGGCGCTCAGGCTCAGGCGAAGTGCTTCATGATCTTCATGAGCTTGCTGGCGTACTGCGGATCGGTCGCGTAGCCCGCGCGCTGGAGATTGGTCGCGAAGCTCGCCGCGTCGTTGGCGCTTGCCACGACCGACGCATAACGCGGGTTGTTCGAGATCAGGTTCGCGTAGTCGTTGAACGCCTCGTCGTACGAGCCATAAGCGCGGAACTTGGCCATCACCTTGCGCGGCTGACCGTTCACGTATTCGGTCGTGGCGACCTCGACGGTCGGGCCGGTCCAGTTCTTGCCCGCCTTGATGCCGAACACGTTGAAGCTCGTGCTGCCGTCCGCGCGACGGATTTCGCGCTTGCCCCAGCCGGACTCCAGCGCCGCCTGGCTCAGCATGAAGCGCGCCGGGATACCGCTCTGCGCGCTGGCGTTCTGCGCGGCCGTGGCCATGCGGTCGACGAATTCGCCGGCGGCGGCCGGTGCGCCGTCGGCCACACCGATGGCATCGGCCGAGTTGTACGCGCGGCCCTGGAGCGACTGCTGACGGCCCATCGCGGCCGGCGGCAGTGTCGTGCCGGTGTTGGCGAGTTGCTTGAGCATCAGGTCGGCCAGACCGATGCCCTTGTGCGACGCGAGTTGCTGAGCAAGCTGGTCGTCGAGCATGCCGTTGAACATCTTTTCCTGATCGCTGCCGAGCAGGCCGCCGGACATGGTGGCGTCGCGCATGCTCTTCATCATCATCTGCGTGAAGACGGCCTCGAACTGCTTGGCGGCCTGTTGCGTGGCCTGCGGCGTTTGCTGGTGCGCGGCGGCGCGCAAGGCCGAGAGGCCCTGCATGTCGTACGTGGCGCGCTGCGTCAGGTCGGGCAGGTTCTTGCCTGCCGCGCCGGTGAGTCGGTTGCCGTCGGCCATATCAGATGATCTCCAGATCGGCGCGCAGGGCGCCCGAGGCCTTCATGGCCTGCAGAATCGACATCAGGTCCGCCGGGCTCGCGCCAAGCGAGTTCAGCGCCTTGACCACGTCGGCGAGGTTGGCGCCCGCCTTGACCATCTTGAGCGCGTTGTTCTCCTGTTGAACGGAGATCTGAGAATTCGGGGCCACCACCGTCTGTCCGCCCGAGAACGGCGCCGGCTGGCTCACGTTGTTCTGCGTGTCGATGACGACGGACAGGTTGCCGTGGGCCACCGCGCACTGCTGAATCGTCACGTTCTGGTTCATCACCACCGAGCCGGTACGGGCATTGATGATGACGCGCGCGGCCGTATTGTCGGGGCGTACTTCCAGGCTTTCGAGTTGCGCGAGGAACTGCACGCGCGACGACGGATCGGTCGGCGTGCGCAGCAGGATCACGCGGCCGTCCAGCGCCTGCGCGGTGCCGAAGCCGAAGCGGCGGTTCACGGCGTCGACCACGCGCTGCGCGGTCGAGAAGTCGGTGGCGTTGAGCTCCATCTGCACGGTACCCGGCTGGCCGCCCATGGCGGTCGGCACGGCGCGCTCGACGATGGCGCCGCTCGGGATACGGCCCGAAGCCAACTGGTTGATGGTCACGCTCGACCCGTTGGCCGACGCCCCCGCGCCGCCAATCAACAGGTTGCCCTGTGCGAGCGCATAGACCTGCCCGTCCGGCCCCTTGAGCGGGGTCATGAGCAGCGTGCCGCCACGCAGGCTCTTGGCGTTACCCATCGACGAGACCACCACGTCGATGGCCTGACCGGGGCGCGTGAATGCGGGCAGCGTGGCCGTCACCATCACGGCGGCCACGTTCTTCAACTGCATGTTGGTACCGGGCGCGACGGTAATGCCCAACTGCGAGAGCATGTTGGTCATGCTCTGCACGGTAAACGGCGTCTGCGTGGTCTGGTCGCCCGAGTTATCGAGACCGGCCACGAGACCGTAGCCGATCAACTGGTTGTCGCGCACGCCCTGAATCGACGCCAGCTCCTTGAGCCGCTCGGCGTGCGCGGCGCCCGGCGTCAGCAACGCTGCACCGGCCGCGCCCGCCACGGCGAGCGTGGCAACGAAGCGGCGAACCGCCCGGCGAAGGTGACGGTGAGCAAGCGTGGGGCGCGACAGGAACGGCATGATCGACATCAGAAGGGCGAAACGTTGAGGAAGAAGCGTTGCAGCCAGCCCATGGTTTCGGCTTCATTGATGTAGCCCTTGCCACGGTATTCGATGCGCGCATCGGCCACCTGCGTCGAAGGCACGGTATTCGCGCCCGAAATGGTCTGCGGGGCGACGATCCCCGAAAACTTGATGTACTCCGTGCCCTGGTTGATGGCGATCTGCTTCTCGCCGGCCACCGCGAGGTTGCCGTTGGAGAGCACGTCCATCACGGTCACGGTGATCTGCCCCGAGAACACGTTGTTGGCATTGGCCGCGCCCTTGGCGTCGAACTTGTTCGCGCCGCTCGCGTCCAGCCCCTGATTGTTGAGCACACCGCCGATCACGCCCGGCGTCTGGTTCAGCGTGAGCGTGCCGCTGCCCGCGCGGGTCGTGTTGGCCGCCGAGTTCTTGCTCGCCGCCGTGTTTTCGTTGATGACGATCGTGAGAATGTCGCCAACGTTGCGCGGACGGCGATCTTCGAACAGCGGACGGTTCGAATACAACGGACGGTAGATCGACCCCTCCGGATCGGCCGCCACCGGCGGGGGCGGCGGACGCGTGGTCGTCGGGCCGGTCACCACCGGCTCTTGCGGGACGTATGCGCAGCCCGCGAGGCCACTCAGCGCGGCGGCAGCCACGAGCGCCAGGTACCGCGCCGGGCCGGCGCGACCTGGGCGACCTGAGCGACGTTGGGTGACGATCGTTGGAGCGGACATATCGACGTTCATTTCCAAGTGCTTTGCGCAGACGAAGCGCGGCTTACATCTGCGTCAGACGTTGCAGCATCTGGTCGGATGCCGTGACCGCCTTCGAGTTGATTTCATAGGCACGCTGCGCGGAAATCATGTTCACCAGTTCTTCGACCACGTTCACGTTCGACGTCTCGACGTAGTTCTGGTTGAGCACACCCGCCCCGTTGGTCCCCGGCTGCGCAACGTTCGGCGCACCGGAGGCGGCCGTCTCGGCGTACAGGTTCTCGCCCATGCTTTGCAGGCCAGCGTTGTTGATGAACGTGGCGAGCTGGAACGTACCGATCTGCACGTTGGCCGTGTTACCCGGCTGCGTGACCGAGACCGTACCGTCGCGGGCGATGGTCAGCGACAGCGCGTTGGCCGGAATCGTGATGGCCGGCTGGATCGGGAAGCCCGACGCGGTCACGAGCTGGCCGTTGTTATCGACCTGGAACGAGCCGTCGCGCGTGTAGGCGGTCGTGCCGTCCGGCATGAGCACCTGGAAGAAGCCGTCGCCGTTGATGGCCACGTCCTTGGCGTTGCTCGTCGAGGTCAGGTTGCCCTGCGTGAAGATGCGCTCGGTCGCGGCCGGGCGCACACCGGTGCCCAGTTGCAGGCCCGAAGGCAGCAGCGTCTGCTGCGACGACTGGGCGCCAGGCTGGCGAATCGTCTGATACAGCAGGTCCTCGAACACCGCACGGCCTTTCTTGAAGCCGTTCGTGCTGGTGTTGGCGAGGTTATTGGAAATCACGTCCATGTTCGTCTGCTGGGCATTCATGCCCGTAGCAGCGATGTAGAGCGAACGGATCATTGGGTCATTCTCCCCGTGTGCGGCGGCGGTGCGGGGTCACGGCGGACCCTGGCGCACTCCGCGCGCGTTAGCTGAAGTTCAGCAACTGGTTGGCGGTTTGTTCGTTGGTATCGGCGCTCGAGAGCATCTTCATCTGCATCTCGAAAGCCCGTGACTGCGAAATCATGTTCACCAGACCACTGACCGGATTGACGTTGCTCGTCTCGATCGAGCCGGAGACCACCACAACGTTCGGGTCGACCTGCACCGGGGCGTTGTTGGCCGTGCGGAACAGTCCGTCGTCGCCGCGCACCAGATTGCGCTCAGGCGGATTTACCAGCTTCAACTGGCCCATCACGGCGATGGAGTTGGGCGGATCGCCCTGCCCCAGCGCCGAGAGGGTGCCGTCGGTACCGATGGTCACGGCCGCACCCGGCGGCACGGCGGCCGGCCCGGCGTCGGTCATCACCGGCAGGCCGTGCAACGTGAGCTGGCCGTCGGCCGTCATCTCGAGGTTGCCGCCTCGGGTGTAGGCTTCGCGGCCCTGCGCGTCGCGCACGGCGAGCCAGCCCTGCCCCTGAATGGCAACGTCGAGCGCGCGCCCGGTCTGCTGCATCGCGCCGGGCGTGAAGTCGGTGCCCGGCGTAGACGACGTCACGAACGTGCGTGTGCCCGTCGCGCCGTCGGCATCGCGCACCGGCGTCTGACGGAACGCCGCGAGCTGGGCGCGAAAGCCCGGCGTCGAGACGTTCGCCAGATTGTTGGCGGTGGTCGATTGCTGCTCCATCGCCTGCTTCGCGCCGGTCATGGCGATATAGATCAGACGATCCATCGGCGGCCTCCGTGCAAGTTACGCATACGCGCGGTCCGCCTTACAGGTTCACCATCGTCTGCATCAACTGGTCTTCCGTCTTGATCGTCTGCGCGTTCGCCTGATAGTTGCGTTGCGCGGTAATCATGTGGACCAGTTCAGCCGTCAGGTCGACGTTCGACGCTTCCACGGCGCCGGCTTGCAGCTTGCCGAGGTTCGTGCCGCCCGGCACGCCAACGATCGGAATGCCCGAATCGGCCGACTCCGACCACAGGTTGTTGCCCAGCGGAATCAGGCCCTGCACGTTGTTGAAGTTGGCGAGCGCGACCTGTCCGAGCGTGATCGACTTCGTGTTCGAGTACGTGCCGACGATCGTGCCGTCTGCGTTGAACGTGAAGCCCGTCAGGCGGCCCGACGTGTAACCGTCCTGCGTGAGCGTGTTCGGCGTGTAGGTGTTGCCGTACTGCGTGGTGCCCGACAGATCGAGCGTCATGTTCGCGCTCGACGCGCCGTTGCCGTAGGTGATCGTCGGCAGCGCCATCGGGCCGGTGACGGCCGCGCCGGTCGAGTCCGTCTGCGCGACCAGGCTGCCGGCCGAGTTGAACGTCATCGTGCCGATCGGGCCGGTGCCGACCTGCGTCGTGCCGTCGACCGAGGCGTACACCGTCCAGGTGGCGTTGTTGGTCGTCGCGTCGACGCTGCTCTTCACGAAGTACAGGTTCACGTCGTGCGAATTGCCCAGCGAGTCGTAGACCTTCAGCGACGTGGCGTTGGTGTACGAGTTCGGATCGCTGATCGAGAACGTCTTGGTGTTGACGGCGTTGCGCGAGTCGAGGTTGAACTGACCGGTGATCTTCGAGGTGGCGATCGGCGCCAGATCGCCCGTCGGGATCTGCAAATCGACCGGCGAGACGCTGTTGATGATGCCGTTCGGGCCGGCGAGGTAGCCGGTCAGGTGGTCACCATTGGCGTCGACGATGTAGCCGTTCTTGTCGAGCGAGAACTGGCCGTTACGCGTGTAGGCGATGGTGCCGTTGTTCGACACGCGGAAGAAGCCGTTGCCCGAAATCGCGAGGTCGAGCTGACGGTTCGTGACCGTGATGTCGCCCTGCGTGAACTGCTGAGCGACCGTCGACACACGCGTACCGATACCGACCGTGTTGTTGCCCGCGCCGAACAGCGAGTTGGCGTAGATGTCGGCGAACTGGGCCTGACCCTGCTTGAAACCGACGGTGGCCGCGTTGGCAACGTTGTTGCCGATGACGTCCAGGTCTTTGGAGGCGGCGTTCAGGCCGCTCAATCCGGTCGAAAATGCCATGGTGATACTCCTGAAATTCGGTTGTCGACGATGTCTGTCGCGATGAAAACGGTTGAGGGCTTACGTCGTATCGGGTCGAGCGGTCTCGATCAGAGGATTTCGCGAACGTCGGAGAGCTTGATGTTCGAGCCCGTGCCGACGTTGAGCAGCGGCGAGCCGGTCGTGCTCGCCACCACGCTCTGCACCTGCGCGTAGGAGAGCAGCGTCGGCGTCATGGCCTGGCCGTTGGCCGAGGCCGTCACCGACAGCGTGTAATTGCCGTCGGCCACCGCCGCGCCGGAGTCGTCCTTCGCGTCCCAGGTGAGGGCCTGCACACCCGCGTCGAGCGCCCCTGCGTTGACCGTACGCACCACCTTGCCGGTGCTGTCCTTGATCTGGATCGTGACGGTGTCCGCGTCGCTCGGCAGCTCGAAGCCGAACGGGGTCGCCGTCTTCGTGACCGTGCCGTCCGTGGCCGTGGTGCTGCCCACGCCAACGTTGTTGCCAGGGACCAGCACGCCCTTGCCGACGAGCGCCGCGGCTTGCAGGCTCTGCGTCGAGTTGAGCTGCGAAGTCACCGACGACAGCGTGGTGTTCAACTGGGTGATGCCCGAGACCGTGCTGATCTGCGCGAGCTGGGACGTCACTTGCGAGTTGTCCATCGGATTGAGCGGGTCCTGGTTGTTCATCTGTGCGACGAGCAACTTCAGAAAGCTGTTCTGCAGATCGTCTGCGCTCCCGGCCGAGGAACTCGAGCTGGAGCTGTTCGCCGTGCCGTTGATCGAGTCAAGGAACGACTGCGAGAAATTGGCAGCGTTCGAGGTGTTGATACTTGCCATTGTTCTGGTCTCCGCGCGGCCCCTTATTGGCCGACCGTGAGGGTTTTGAGCATCAGCGTCTTGGCGGTATTGAGCGCCTCGACGTTGGCCTGATAAGAGCGGGAAGCGGAGATCATGTTGACCATCTCCTCCACCGGATTCACGTTGGGCATGGTCACGTAGCCCTGGGCATTGGCTGCCGGATTCTTCGGGTCGTACACGGTCTTGAGCGGCGACGGGTCGTCGACCACGCCCGCCACCTTCACGCCGCCCACGTCGGACCCGGTCACCGGGTTGACCTGAAACACGACCTGCTTGGCGCGGTACGGCTGACCGTCCGGGCCGGTCACCGACTCGGCGTTGGCCAGATTGCTGGCGGTGACGTTCATGCGCTGCGACTGGGCCGTCATGGCCGAGCCGGCGACATCGAAGATGCTCATGAGTGGCATGGCGCTTACCCTTGACTCGTGATGGCCGCCAGCATCGTCTTGATCTGGCTGGACAGGACCGTGAGGCCCGTTTGGTAATGCACGGCGTTATCGGCGAAGTTCACGCGCTCGGCATCGAGCTCGACGGTGTTGCCGTCGACACTCTGCTGATACGGCACGCGATAGAGCAGTTCGGGGCCGCCCAGCGGCGGGGCCGTGCTCACGCCGCGTCCGGCAATGTGGCGCGACGAGGTGCGCGAGAGCGACACGCTCGACTCGGTGGCGAGTTGTTGCTGCGCGCCACGCTCGACAGCCTGGCTCAATGCGTTGTTGAAATCGACGTCGCGCGCCTTGTATCCCGGCGTATCCGCGTTGGCGATGTTCGACGAGATCACCTCCTGACGGTAGGCGCGCATGGCCAGCGCCTGCTGGGAAAATCGCAATGCCGCGTCCAGTTTGTCCATGATCTCGTCTCGCCCGATGCTTGCCCTGATGCTGCGTGCTGCACAAGAAATGCCCGTGGTGCGCTGTGGCACCGGGTCCGCTCAGCGTTGTCTGGCGGGCGCCGCGCGGTGCGCAGACGGGATGTCCTGCCGGGTCCGGGAAAAGTACGGACCTTTTGGCATGCTTCGCATCGTATGCGTACCCCCCGGGATTCAATCGGAGGAATAGGAAGGAGATTGACCGCCATTTCGAGCCATGCCCGGCCACGGGACATCTCTAGAATGGCTTCCTGACGGCATCGGGCGGGGTTCGCCCCCCAGGCACAGGAACACTGCCTGGTGCCGTCGGCTTCATGGCTTGATGGCCTCACGACTTAACGTGGGCTGAGGTGGCTGAGGTAGGTTGAGCGTCGGGCACCCGTGGCAACATCGGGTGACGGCTGCAAGGAGAGTGAGCATGGCAGGCAAATTCGGCAGCGGTCTTGCCAGTGCCCCCCGCGCGCGTCATGCGCAGCGGCAGGGCCAGCGCGCGTCCGTACGCGCCGGCCTGCTGGCAGTCGCACTGAGCGTGGCGAGTCTGACAGGTCTGGCAATGCCGGGCTTCGCACAGGCTGCCTCCCCTGCGTCAGGCATCGCCACCGACCCCGCCGCGCAGAACCTCGGCAACACCCTCGGCCCTGGCGCCATCGTCATCCCCGGCAACAATGCCGCAGCGGGCGGCGTCGCGTCGAACGTGCCGAACACGGTTCGCCCGGTCACGACCGCGAATGCCAATCCGTATGTGGCGAATGTCGCGAACCCCGGCATTGCCACCGCGAACTCGCAGGCGCCTCAGGCCGCGGTCCCCCAGAATTCCCCATTCCAGAACACCGAAGTCATTCGTCAGACGGCCGAACGTTTCCTGCGCGAGCAGACAACGGGATTGCCGGGGCGCGTGGGCATTACGGTCGGCGACGCGGTCTCGGATCGCATGCCTGCGTGCGCGGTGCTCGAACCGTTCCTGCCGCCCGGCGCTCGCCTGTGGGGCTCGACGACGGTCGGCGTGCGTTGCGCGGGCGAGCGTCCGTGGACGCTGTATCTGCAAGCCCGCGTGAGCATCAACGCGACGTACTTCGTTGCAGCGCGCCAGATCAACCCGGGCGAGACCATCGGGCCGAACGATCTGTCGCCGCGTCAGGGCGATCTCACGCTGCTGCCGCGCACGGTGGCAACGGATGCCGGCCAGATAGTCGGCACCGTGGCGGTGAACCGCATTACGTCGGGCCTGCCGATCCGTGCGGATCTGCTGCGCAGCGCGATTGCCGTCCAGCAAGGACAAACGGTGCGCGTAGTCTCGCGCGGCTCGGGATTCGAGGTCAGCACCGAAGGTCAGGTGCTCTCGCGCGCCAGTGCGGGCGACCCCGTTCAGGTGCGCACGCGCGCCGGTCAGGTCGTCAGCGGCACGGTCAAATCAGGCAAAAGCGGCAACGTAGAAGTCGAAGTTGCACTTTGAGTAAGCACTTACTACCATTAAGTATTCGCTGAATTCACCCGGGCACTTGAACTGGTAATGGGCTGTTACTTGCCTAAAGTTATGGCGGATAATGCCGTTACACAGGCAGGTTTCTGGGGAAAGCACATGAAAATCGAACCACCCGCCAATCCGTTGACTGGCGTCGGCGCGAGCAAGGCGCCGACCGATCGGACGACCGGCACTGTGAATGCCGATGGCTCGGCTGCGTCTGTGGTCAATACGGCCAGCGACGCGAGCGTGAGCACGAGCCCGCTGTCGTCGGAGATGCGCGCCTTGCAGGCTGCGCTCGCTCAGACGGGTTCGGCTGACATTGACGTTGCCAAGGTTGCCGCGATCAAGGACGCGATTGCCAACGGCCAGCTCTCGATCGACACCTCCAAGATTGCGGACGGTCTTATTGCGACCGCGCGCGATCTGCTTTCTACGCAATCGAATTCATGACGACCGATGCCCTGCTGAACGCCCTGTCTGCCGAGACGACCGCCATTGGCGGGTTTTTGGCATTGCTTGGCGAGGAACAGCAGGCATTGGTCAGCGGCACGCTCGACGCGCTGCCGGAGTTGACCGAGCGCAAGACACGCGCAGTGGCAGAACTCGCGGCACTCGGTCGCGAGCGCGACGCGCAACTGCAAGCGTTGGGCTATTCGCCGGATGAGGCGGGCGCATCGGCCGCCGCGGCCGCCGACGCCCGTATCGACACCGCCTGGAAGGCACTGCTCGCCGCCGCACTGGACGCCAAGCGCGCCAACGACACGAACGGCCTGCTCATCAACACCCGCCTGACTTACACCCAGCAAGCGCTGAACGTGCTGTACGGCCCGGAGCAGAACGCTCCGCTGTACGGCCCGGACGGCCGCACCGCACCGCGATCGAGCGGCGGCAGCATTACGGCCTGACCGGGCTTAGTTTGTCGCGAGCTTAAGGCGTGCGAGCCGATTCAGGCTAACACCTAATTCCGCAGCTTCGATTGCCAGCGCACGGTGCAGCGTTCGCGGCATACCCCATGCCAGAATGGTGCCGCTAAGCGCACCATCCCTTCAAGCTGCCATTGTCCGAAAATTTTGAGGAAGCGTTGCGCCTAGACGCATAAGCTTTCGCGCGATTCAGTTCGCCGACGTCCACGCCTTCTCACGCAGCGTCGCGCGCAAGCGCGAAATCGCCTGGCTGTGCAACTGGCAGACGCGAGACTCGCTCACTTCGAGCACCGCGCCGATCTCGCGCAGATTCAGCCCCTGCTCGTAGTAGAGACTCATCAGCAACTTCTCGCGCTCGGGCAAGCGGTCGATGGCGTCGATCACCCCGCCGCGCAAGCCCTCGTCGAGCAGCATCGTCAGCGGATCGGCCCTCGGATCCGAACAGATCCGGTCGATGAACGGCTCTTCGTCCGCCGCTTCGAAATCTTCGTAATAGATCAGCTGGCAGCCATGAACGTCCTGAAGCATCTGCTGATACTCGGACAACCCGATGGACATCTCGCCCGCAATTTCGCTCTCCGACGGGCCTCGTCCGAGCCGTTGCTCGAGCCGCTGCACCGCCTGCTCGATCTGACGCGCCGTCTTGCGAATACCGCGTGACGCCCAATCCAGCTCGCGCAACTCGTCGAGCATCGCCCCGCGAATGCGCTGGCTCGCATACGTTTCGAACTGCGCGCCCTGCGTCTCCTGATACCGGTTCGACGCATCGAGCAACCCGAGCATGCCGGCCTGAATCAGGTCTTCCAATTCCACGCTCGCCGGCAGCTTCGCCATCAATTGCAGTGCCAGACGGCGCACCAATGGCGCGTATTGGGTCAGCGTGTCGTTCGTGTCGACCTTCCCGCGCGCGGTATACATGTTTCCCTCCGCTTCCTCTCGACGCGTGCCGTAACGCTCAGACCGTATGGGCGCTGAGCGCACCCATACCATGCGTCAGCTCGCCGTCACGATCGGCGCCGAGCGCCGCCGGACCCGTCTCGCGCATGGCCAACGGCCAATGCATCACCTGTGCCGCCAACTGCCGATACGCCACCGCCGCCGGTGCCATCGGGAACGCATCGACCACGGTGCGCGTCAGTTGCCGCGCACGCATGACCTGTCGATCCGTCGGCACGTGGCCAGCCAGTTCGAGCGACACCGCCAGGTAGCGGCTCGCCGTCGTCGCCAGATTGCGGCACACCACGCGTGCCTCCACATCTTCTGCCCGGTTCACCAGCACCCGGAATTGCGCCAGCGCATAGTCGAAATGCGCTTGCTTGATCCACGAATACGCCCCCGTGATCGACGTCGGCTCACACCCGAGCACCACCAACACGTCATGCGCGTGGGCCGCGAGCGGGCTGAGCACCGCCCCGGCATGCGTGCAGTCGATGACCACGATGTCGGGCTCGCCCGTCGTGAGCAGCGGCATCGCGCGCGACGCATCGATACGTTCGGGATGACGGTGCGCCACCGGCACCAGGACCACGTTATCTCGCGTGTGAACGCGAATCGCCTCGGGCGACACGCGCCCCGCGAGCACGTCATGGATGTCGCCGCGCAGCGGCAAGCCGAGCGCCGGCGCCGCATGGCCGCTCTCGTCGGCCAGCACGACATCCTGACCGTGATGGGCCAGCGCACTGGCCAGATTCAGGGCAACACTCGTCTGACCTGCTTCAGGTGCACTCCCCACCACCGCAACGATACGCGTGGTGTGGCGCGCCACCAGACGGCGCAGTCCTTCAGCCTGATCGACTACGAGTTTAACCAAAGCAGGCCTCGCCTGAAGGTTGAGCAGGCGCGAACAGCCCGCTGTAGTTGGGATCGACCCCGCGCACCACCGCCGGCAAATCTTCCTCGGCCGGCACGAACGGCGAACCCGTCACCGGCGCGCTGAGCGCCGTGTCGATCAGGAACTCCCGATCCGCAACGTGCAGGTTCTCCGGCACGCGCTGCCCCGTGGAAACGTAGTGCACCGGCAAACGGTGGCGAATCACCGTATCGAGCACCGAGCCGAGATTGGTCGTCTCGTCGAGCTTCGTCAGGATACACCCGGCGAGATCGCCGCCGCCCTGCGCACTGGCGCTGCGATAGGCATGCACCACTTCGTTGAGCGTGTCGCCGTGACTCGTGGCGTTGAGCAACAAAAGACGCTGCACCGGCGTCTCCGCCCCGCACAGCATCGCCACCTGTTCGGGCACCGTGCGATCGCGCTGGCTCATGCCCACCGTGTCGATCAGCACCATATGCTTGTTGCGCAACTCGGTCAGCGCAAGACGCAGATCCGTGGCGTCTTTCACCGCATGCACCGTCACGCCGAGAATCTTGCCGTAGATGCGCAACTGCTCGTGCCCGCCGATACGATAGCTGTCGGTCGTGAGCAACGCGAGCTTCTCTGCGCCATGACGCATCACACAACGCGCCGCGAGCTTGGCCGTCGTCGTGGTCTTGCCCACGCCGGTCGGGCCCATGAGCGCATACACGCCGCCGCGGTCCATCAGTTCGTCTTCATTCGGCATGATGGGCAGGTTGCGCTTGAGCGCACTCCTGACCCAATCCAGCCCGCTCTCGCGATCGCTTCCTTCCGGCAGATGCTCGAGCAGCGCGCGCCCCAGTTGCGCCGAGAACCCCGCCGCAAGCAGCGTGCGCAGAATCTCGCCCTGCGCCGGGGAACGACGCTGCTTGTCGTTCCACACCAGCCCGGCGACCTGCTCTTCGAGCAAGCCGCGCATGCTCTGGAGCTCGCCCATCATGGTCTGGGCGAATGCGCTCGCCGCGGCAGCGTCCCGCGCACTCGTGGCGGACACCGCAGCACCCGGCGCTGCTGCCGCCGGGCGCGGGCGCGGCCGGTGCGTCGGCATCTCGCCGCCCGCCAGTGCGTCGAGATCCTCTTCCGCCAGCGCCACGATTTCCACGCCGTTGGCCACCGAGCGGTTGGACAACACGACCGCATCGGGTCCGATTTCCTCGCGAATCTGGCGCAGTGCGTCGCGGCACGTGCCCGCAAAGAATTTCCGAATCTTCACGCTTGACCTCCGATGAGTGCCGTCATTTTCACGTTCCGTGTGTCAGGCACTTCCGCATACGACAAAACCTTGAGCTGCGGCAGGCTGCGGCGCAGGAAGCGCGAGAGCAGCGAGCGCAGCGGATGTTGAACCAGCAATACCGGCGGCAAACCCTGACGCTCCTGACGCGTCACGGCTGCCTGCGTTTCACGCAGCAACGTATCCGCGAGGCCCGGCTCGAGACCGGTGCCTCCGCCTGCGGACAACGCCTGCGTGAGAATTCGTTCGAGATTCGCGTCGAGACCCACCACCTCGAGATCGCCGCTGCCCGGGAACACGCTTTGCGTGATCGCGCGGCCGAGCGCCAGGCGCACCAGCGCCGTGAGATCGTGCGGGTCCTGCACGCGCGCGCCGTGCTCGGCAATGGTGTCGATGATGGTGCGCATGTCGCGAATCGGCACCCGCTCTTCGAGCAGGTTCTGCAAGACCTTCTGCAACGTGGTGAGCGCGATGGTCTTCGGCACCAGATCTTCGATGAGCTTGGGCGCGTCCTTGCCGATGCGCTCGATGAGCTGCTGCACTTCCTGACGTCCGAGCAACTCGTGCGCGTGCGCGTTGATCAGGTGATTCAGGTGCGTGGCGACCACCGTACCGGCGTCGACCACCGTATAGCCGTACGCCTGCGCCTGATCGCGCTGACCGACGTCGATCCACGTGGCCGGCAGGCCGAAGGCCGGATCGCGCGTGGGCGTGCCTTGCAGCGGCGCGCTGACCTGTCCCGGATCGATGGCAAGCAGTTGCCCCGGATACGCTTCGCCCTCGCCGATGATCACGCCCTTGAGCGTGATGCGGTACTGGTTCGGACGCAGTTCCAGATTGTCGCGAATGTGCACCACCGGCGCGAGGAAGCCGATTTCCTGTGCGAACTTCTTGCGAATGCCCTTGATGCGCTTGAGCAGTTCGCCGTCCTGATTGCGGTCGACGAGCGGAATGAGGCGATAGCCGACTTCCAGTCCCAGCGGGTCGACGAGGGCCACGTCGTCCCACGACGCTTCGGCCACTTCGGGCTGCGCGGTGGCCGCCACCGGGGTCGGACGCGTGGCCTGTTGCTTGGCCGCTTCCGCCTTGCGGAACTGCCAGCGGGCCAGTGCGCCAAGGCCGACCGCGAGCAGCAGGAAGGCGAAGTGCGGCATGCCCGGAATCAGGCCCATCAGGCCGAGAATCGCCGCCGTGATACCGAGCACACGCGGATTGCTGAACAGTTGCGAGACGACCTGCTGGCCGACGTCTTCATCGGTCGCCACGCGCGAGACGACCACACCGGCGGCCGTCGAGATCACCAGCGCGGGGATCTGCGCGACGAGACCGTCACCGATCGTCAGCAGCGTGTAGTTCTTGGCGGCCAGGCCGATGTCCAGCCCGTGCTGCACCACGCCGACGATCAGGCCGCCGACGATGTTGATGACCATGATGAGCAGACCGGCGACGGCGTCGCCGCGCACGAACTTCGACGCACCGTCCATCGAGCCGTAGAAGTCGGCTTCCTGCGAGATCACCGAGCGGCGCTTGCGCGCTTCCTCTTCGCCGATCAGGCCGGCGTTCAGGTCGGCGTCGATGGCCATCTGCTTGCCGGGCATGGCGTCGAGGGTGAAGCGCGCACCCACTTCGGCGATACGCCCCGCGCCCTTCGTAATCACCATGAAGTTGATGACCACGAGGATGATGAACACCACGATACCGACCGCGTAGTTGCCCCCCACCAGGAAGTGGCCGAACGCCTCGATCACCTTGCCGGCGGCGTCCGGGCCGGTGTGGCCTTCGAGCAGCACCACGCGGGTGGACGCCACGTTCAGCGACAGTCGCAGCAACGTGGAGAACAGCAGCACGCTCGGGAACGCCGCGAAGTCGAGCGGCTTTTGCGTGTACATGCTCACGAGCAGCACCATCACCGCCAGTGCGATGTTGAAGGTAAACAGCAGATCCAGGATGAACGGCGGCAACGGGAGGATCATCATGCCCAGAATCATGATGATCAGCACCGGCGCGGCGAGCGACTTCAGACTGCCGCCGAGCAGCAGTTGCGAAGAGCGCAGCAGTTGGTTCGCGCGAGGGTTGAGGTTCATTCGTTACACTCGTTTCGACCCGGCACGCCGCGGCGCGTCGAGTTCGGCCGGCACCGGCAGGTCCGACGGGACATTCGGCTCGATGCCCCCTTCGGCACGCCAGCGGCGAAGCTGGAAGACCCACGCCAGCACCTCGGCCACCGCCGTGTACAGCGTGGCCGGGATTTCGTGACCGATCTCCACGTGCGCGTGCAGCGCCCGCGCGAGCGGCGGGGCTTCGAGAATCGGGATGTTGTGCTCGGCGCCCATCTCGCGGATGCGTTGCGCCACCAGATCGGTTCCCTTGGCCAGCACGCGCGGCGCGCGCATGTTTTCCTTGTATTCGAGGGCGACGGCAAAGTGCGTCGGGTTGGTCACGATCACGTCGGCCTTGGGCACGTCCTGCATCATGCGGCGGCGCGCAGTCTGACGCTGCAACTGGCGGATGTGCGCCTTGAGGTGCGGATCGCCTTCCGATTCCTTATTTTCCTGACGCACTTCCTCTTTGGTCATGCGCAGCTTCTTGTAGTGCTGCCAAAGCTGGAACGGAATGTCGATGGCCGCCACCAGCAGCAGCGACGACACGATGAACGCGCAGCACACCACGATCATCTCGCCCACATGGGGCAGCGCAACGCGCGGTGACTGCGTCATCAGCCCCATCACGGCGTCTTTGTCGCGTGCGATCGCCCAGTAGGCCACCGCGCCGACGAGCACCGTCTTCGCCACCGCCTTGATGAGTTCGATCAGCCCTTGCGTGGAGAACATGCGACCGAAACCCTTGAGCGGGTTGAGGCGGCCGAAGTTGGGTGCCAGCGACTTGGTCGTGAAGAGCCAGCCGCCCAGCGCCATCGGGGCGGCGAGCGCGGCGACCACCAGCAAGCCGAGCAGCGGGGCAATCGTGATGAGGGCGTCGGCGCCCGAGTGAGCGGCGTATGACAGCATGCGATGCGTGTCGAGGGCTGTGCCCGGCTCGAACTGCATGCCGTGGCGCATGAGTTGCGCGAAGCCCTGCGAAATGCGGTCGGCCGTCATCCACATGCCGGCCACGCCGGCCGCGAGCAAGGCGAACGTGGATAGCTCGCGCGAACGCGCAACCTGTCCCTCCTCGCGCGCCTTTTCAAGACGCCGGGGGGACGCGGGTTCCGACTTTTCGAGATCGCTATCCTCTGCCATGCCCTATCCACAAAGGGCGGACGAACCCACCCTATCGAGACGGATTATGGCCGTAACCGTCAAGTCACAAAGGGGGGAATAGAGGCGGGATTGGGCGGTATTTCGTGACAGCGGGCAAACGGGGCCGGCACCGCCCCGAAAACCCGCGCCCCGCAAGCCGTTCGGCCGGCTGGCGAGGCGTACGGCTCAGAAGCCCAGACTGGAGAGCAGGTCGTCGACCTGGCTCTGGTCGGCCACAATATCCGTGCGGCCTTCCTTCTTGATCTGCGGCCCGTTGAGCAGCGAGTCTTCGGCCTCCCGGCGTTTCTCGGGCGGCATGTTCTCGAGCAGCGTCTGTACCAGATGCTTCTCGATTTCCTGCACGACATCCATGACCTTCTTGATGACCTGACCGGTCAGATCCTGGAAGTCCTGCGCCATCATGATTTCCATCAGATGGTTGTTGGTCGTGCGGGTGTCTTCGGGCACGCGACGCAAATAGGTGCGCGTCTCGAGCACAAGCTGACGGGCGTCGTCGAGCTCGAGCGGCTGGTCGAACCACTTGGCCCAGCGCTCGTCTAGCGCGTTGGCATCGGCTTCGAGGCGCTCCTGAATCGGCTTGGCCAGTTCAATGGCCGTGAGCGCCCGGACGGCCGCCTGCTCAGTCAGGGTGGCGACGTAGTTCAGACGGTCGCGCGCGTCGGGAATCGCCTCGGCAGCCTGTTCGAGTTGCTTGTCCAGACCGAGCTCACGCAGGTTGTCGCGCAGCATGCGCGTCAACTGCCCGATGCGCATGAGCATGCGCTCAGCCGGGTCCGCCTCACCGGTCACGTAAGCGCCATTGGGCTCACCCGGCCATTCTGTGCTCGCCTCGTGGGTCACGCTCAGGCCCCCGTTTTTTCCATTTTCTCGAAGATCTTGCCGAGCTTTTCATCCAGGGTCGCGGCCGTGAACGGCTTGACCACATACCCGCTCGCACCGGCCTGGGCGGCGGCGATGATGTTTTCCTTCTTCGCTTCGGCCGTCACCATGAGCACCGGCAGCTTCGAGAGGTTCGGATCGGCACGGATCTGCTGGAGCATCGTCAGGCCGTCCATGTTAGGCATGTTCCAGTCCGAGACCACGAATTCGAAGCTACCGCCGCGCAGCTTGGCCAGCGCCGCCGCACCGTCTTCCGCCTCGTCGACATTGGAGAAACCCAGCTCCTTGAGCAGGTTTCGCACAATCCGGCGCATCGTCGGAAAATCGTCGACGACCAGAAATTTCATGTTCTTGTCTACCATCATTACTCCAATTCGGCCGGCGCCCCCTTGGGGGCCGGCGATATTCACGGGCAAATTCCGCCATCACTCAGTGCCCTGAGTGTGTTCGCAAATCGTGACGAACCATACGGCGAAAAAACGCCAAAAAGCGCACTACTATACCCGTTGAGTGCGTTCGCCAAATTTCGCGACCTGATGCAGCACTTTGCGGGCCATCTCGTGCAACGGCACCACCTCTTCCGCGCCGCCCATGGCAATGGCCTCGCGCGGCATGCCGAACACGATGCAGCTCGCCTCGTCCTGCGCGAACGTGTAGGCGCCGGCCCGGCGCATTTCCACGAGACCGGCCGCACCGTCGCGGCCCATGCCCGTGAGAATCACCCCGATCGCGTTGCGCCCGGCATGCACCGCCGCGGAGCGAAACAATACATCGACCGACGGCCGATGTCGATTCACCGGCGGCGCCGGGTCGAGCAAGGCCACATAGTTCGCGCCGCTGCGCGAGAGCTGCAAGTGCGTGTCGCCACCCGGCGCGATATACGCGTGACCCGGCAACACCCGCTCGCCATGCTCGGCTTCCTTCACCGTGATGCGGCACAGACCGTTCAGGCGCTGTGCAAACGACTTGGTGAAGCCCGCCGGCATGTGCTGCGTGATCAGAATCGCGGGCGCATCGGGTGGCATCGGCACCAGCACCTCGCGAATCGCTTCGGTGCCGCCCGTCGATGCGCCGATGATAATCAGCTTCTCCGTCGACACCAGCGGGTTGCGCAGCATCGGCGCCGCCTCGATCTGCACGGGCGCCGCGCTCTTGGGCGGGGCGCTGCGCACACGGGCGCGGGCGGCGGCACGAATCTTGTCGGCGATCATCTCGCCGTATTCGAGCATGCCGTCGCGAATGCCCAGACGCGGCTTGGTCACGAAGTCCACCGCGCCGAGTTCGAGCGCACGCATCGTCACCTCCGAGCCGCGCTCGGTCAGCGACGACACCATGAGCACCGGCATCGGACGCAAGCGCATGAGCTTCTCGAGGAAGTCCAGGCCGTCCATGCGCGGCATTTCGACGTCGAGCGTGAGCACGTCCGGGTTGTGCTGCTTGATCAGATCACGCGCCACGAGCGGATCGGGTGCGGTCGCCACAACGGTCATGTCCGGTTGCGCATTGATGATCTCCGTCATCAGGCTGCGCACGAGTGCGGAATCGTCCACGCACAGGACTTTGATTGAATCGCTCAAGCCTCCTCCATTTGTCGGTTGTCAGGCCCCGGCCGAGGCTTGGCATTTCTGGCCGGTGGCGCAAAGAGTTCTACGGAGCCCCGTACTTCGCGTGCGCGCAGACGCTGCGCGTACGCCTGTTCCCGCTGCGCGATGGCCGGATCGCCCCGGTCGCCCAGCTTCTTGACCATCACCCGCCCGGTGCGCGGCAAAAAGCACACCTTGCGCGGATGCGGTCCGAGCAGATCCTGCGCCGTGACGCGAATCTGCTCCGTCTCGAGATAGCGCAACACGAAGTTCGCGTTGCGATCGCCGATGTTCAGGGTGGTCATGCCCGCGAGCACCGCGCCACCGCCGAAGACTTTCGCTTCGAGCCGATCGCGCTTCGCACCGAGCTTGATCAACTCGTTGATGAGCATTTCCATGGCATATGCGCCGTAGCGCATGGACGCCGAGAGTATACGGTCGCGCTCGCTCTCGCCATCGTCAGGCAGCATGAAATGATTCATGCCGCCGATGCCGGTGACGCTGTCGCGCACACACGCGGCCACGCACGAGCCGAGCACCGTCACCAGCATGATGTCTTCGGTCGTGACGAAATACTCCGACGGCAGCAGCTTCACCGCCTGCGTGTTGAACGCACTGTCGAAGTAGTGGTTGGTTGCGAGGGCTTCCGCCAAGGGCTGGGGCATGTCAGGCTCCCCGGGCACTCGGGCCGGCCAGTTCGTAGACCGTCTGCCCACGCAGTCGGAACGCCCGGCTCACATAAGTGAAATTCTCGGAGTGCCCCGCAAAGAGCAGACCGTCCGGTTTGAGCAAGGGCACGAAGCGCTCGAGAATGCGCGCCTGCGTGGCCTTGTCGAAATAGATCATCACGTTGCGGCAGAAGATGACGTCGAACGGCCCGCCGATCTGCCACGACGGCGCCAGCAGGTTCAGCGGCTCGAACGTCACCAGTTGTTGCAGCTCCGGGCGCACCTTGATCTTGCCCGCGTTCGCCCCGGTGCCGCGCAGGAAGTGGCGGCGCATTTGCTCTTGCGTGAGCTTGCCGGTCTGCTCGCCGCTGTAGACGCCGCTCGATGCTCTGGCGAGCACCTGCGTATCCACGTCGGTCGCCAGCACGGTGGCATTGGGACGCGCGCCGAGTGTGTCGACGAGCGTCATCGCAATCGAATACGGCTCTTCGCCGGTCGACGCCGCGCAGCACCAGACCGAAATCGGCTTGGCGCGCTGACGCACGAAGTCGGCCAGCAACGGGAAGTGATGCGATTCGCGGAAGAACGACGTGAGGTTGGTCGTCAGCGCGTTGGTGAACGCTTCCCACTCGCTGTCGCCGGTGTCGGCCTCGAGCATGTCGAGGTATTCGGTGAAGCTCGTCATGCCGAGCGCACGCAAACGCCGCGCGATGCGGCTGTACACCATCTCGCGCTTGTGTTCGGCCAGTGCGATCCCGGCGCACTGATAGATCAGGTTGCGGATGCGGCCGAAGTCGGCCAGCGAGAAGGCGAAGTCGCGCTCGCCCGAGAGGGCAGCACCGCTCGCGCGCGCGAAGTCCGCGCTGCGCGAGCTGCCGCCGTCCGTGCCGGTACTGCCGGTGGCACCGCGGCGCGACAACTGCGAGGTATTGCGCGAATCAGTCATGGTTGCTCACTTTTGCTACGTCGTCAGTCACGTGCCGTCTTGCTAGTCGCTGTGCTCGCGGTTGTGCTCGCTCTTGCTCGCGCTCATGCCGCTCATGCCGCGCGGGCCAGCGGCTGCGGTGCCGGTGCCCGGCGCGTGGCGCTCATCGCATGCACGCTCGCGGCACCTGCCCCGCCCGTCTGAAACACCGATACCGCTTCGCGCAGGTCGTGCGCCTGCGACTCCAGCGCACCGGCGGCGGCGGCCGCCTCTTCCACGAGCGCCGCGTTCTGCTGCGTCACCTCGTCCATCTGCGCCACAGCGCGATTGACCTGTTCGATGCCGCTCGACTGTTCCGCCGACGCGGCGGAGATCTCACCCATGATGTCGGTCACGCGTTTGACCGCCTGCACGATCTCGCCCATGGTCTGGCGCTGCTGCGTCACCAGTGCGGTGCCGTCCTGCACGCGACGCGCCGAGTCTTCGATCAGCGCCTTGATTTCCTTGGCTGCCGCCGCGCTGCGCTGCGCCAGCGTGCGCACTTCGCCCGCCACCACGGCGAAGCCGCGCCCTTGCTCACCCGCACGGGCGGCTTCGACTGCCGCGTTCAGGGCAAGGATGTTTGTCTGGAAGGCAATGCCGTCGATCACGCCGATGATGTCGACGATCTTGGTCGAGCTGGCCGAAATGCCGTCCATCGTCTCGCCGACCTGACCCGAGACTTCACCGCCGCGCATGGCGATTTCCGACGCGTTCACGGCAAGCTGGCTGGCCTGACGCGCGTTATCGGCGTTCTGCTTGACCGTGGCCGTGAGCTGCTCCATCGACGAGGCCGTTTCTTCCAGCGAGGCCGCCTGCTGTTCGGTGCGTGCCGACAGATCGGTGTTGCCCGCCGCGATTTCGTGCGCGGCCGTCGTGATCGACTCGGTACCCTGGCGAATCTGCGCGATGGTCTCGGCGAGCCGATGCTGCATGTCCTGCATGACGTAGACCAGACTGGTGGTATCGCCCGGCGCCACGTTGACGTGGCCGAGCAGATCGCCGCTCGCGATGCGTCGGGCGATTTCGGCCGCGTATTCGGGTTCGCCGCCAAGACTGCGTTGTACGTTGCGAATGATGGCGATCATCGCGACGGTCACGATGGCGCCGATGACGAGCAATGCCGCGCCGAGACGGGCCAGCGTGGTGTAGAAGGCATCGTCGACGTCCTGCACGTACACGCCGCTCATCATGCCCCAGCCCCAGGGCGCGAAGTACTTCACGAACGAGACCTTTGCGAGACGTTGGTCGCTGCCGGCCACGCGGCCGTAATAGTCGACGAAGCCCGCGCCCTTGTCCTTGGCCACCCGGGCCATTTCGACATAGAGCAGCTTGCCGTTCGAATCCTTGTAGTTGGAGACGTCCTTGTTCACCAGATCGGCGAGCGTCGGATGCATGAGCACGGTCGGCTTCGTGTCGAAGATGACCACATAGCCGCTGTCGCCATAACGCATGGCCTTCAGGCGGGCCATGGCCTGTTGCTTCGCCTCGTCGACGCTGATCTTGCCGGCCGAGGCTTGCGCGGCATAGTCGCGTACGATGCCGTCGGCGGCTGAGACGACGTTCTGCACCGCCGTGCGCCGCTCCGACATCATCGTGTTGCGTTCATGCCAGGCAGCCCAGCCGCCGAGAATCAAAAGCCCCAGCCACATTAGCGCGAGCGCGGACCAGAGTTTTGCCTTGAGACTCAACTGCTTCATGATGTGACCCTCCACCTGCTGCACGTCGCGGCGTGATGCGCGCGACGGCGTTTCGTCTTGCCAATTGTTGCCACTTGCCGACACGCGTCTCGTCAATTCCGGCTCATCCCGCTCCGGGAGAGACGCGTGCACCGTTCCAATAGGGTGTTGCCGTGTTGCGCGAACGTGAGTCCGTGCCCTGTGAGCGCCAGACGCTCAGAAGGTCTCCCAGTCGCCGCTCGCATCGTCCGTGCCGGTGCGGGCGCTCGCAGCCGGTGCCGGCCGGCGCAGCGGTGCGGGCGCAGCCTTCGCTGCCGGTGCTGCGGCCGACGTGGTCGACGCGGTCGACATGGCCGACGTTAATGAGGCCGACGACGCCGCCGCCGGTGCTGCCTTTGCCGCCACCTTCTTCACCGCGGGACGTGCTGCCGGCGAGAGCGCCGCCAGCGTCGGCGCCGCATGATTCGCCACCGCCTGGCTGGCATCCAGACGGAACACCGAGACGACCGACTTCAGGCGATGCGCCTGCTCTTCCAGCGAGCCGGCGGCGGCCGCCGCCTCTTCCACGAGCGCCGCGTTCTGCTGCGTCACCTCGTCCATCTGCGTGATCGCGCGATTGACCTGCTCGATGCCGCCCGACTGCTCGCTCGATGCCGCCGAGATCTCACCCATGATGTCGGTCACGCGTTTGACCGCCTGCACGATTTCGTCCATCGTCTGGCGCTGCTGCGTCACGAGCGCCGTGCCGTCATGCACGCGACGCGCCGAGTCTTCGATCAGCGCCTTGATTTCCTTGGCTGCCGCCGCGCTGCGCTGCGCCAGCGTGCGCACTTCGCCCGCCACCACGGCGAAGCCGCGACCTTGCTCACCCGCGCGAGCGGCTTCCACCGCGGCGTTCAACGCAAGGATGTTGGTCTGGAAGGCAATGCCGTCGATCACGCTGATGATGTCGACGATCTTGCTCGAGCTGGCCGAAATGCCGTCCATCGTCTCGCCGACCTGACCCGAGACCTGCCCGCCGCGCGTGGCAATTTCCGAAGCGCTCACGGCGAGCTGGCTCGCCTGACGCGCGTTATCGGCGTTCTGCTTGACCGTGGCCGTGAGCTGCTCCATCGACGAGGCCGTTTCTTCCAGCGAAGCGGCCTGCTGTTCGGTGCGTGCCGACAGATCGGTGTTGCCTGCGGCGATCTGCTGCGCCGCCGAGGTGATCGACTCGGTGCCCGAGCGCACTTCCGCCACGGTGCGCACGAGGCTTTCCTGCATGTGCTTCACACCCTTGAACAGGCGGCCGGTCTCGGTGTCGTTCCACACGTCGATGCGCTGCGTGAGGTCGCCGCCGGCAATCTTCTCGAAGTGCTTGATGGCGTCGTCGATGGGGCCGACGATGGCGCGCGTGAGCGTGACCTGCGTGACCACGCCGACGAGCAAGCCAACGACCAGACCGATGCCCACCATCCACATCACCAGCGTGTAGCGGCTCTGGGCAGCGACGTAACGGTCTTCGGCGTTCTTGACTTGCAGGTCGGCCAGCGCCGTCATCGCCTTCGTGTAGTCGGCGAACAGACGCGGCACATCCATCACGGTCTTGGCGTGGAAGTCGGGAATGTCGCCCGATTCGATGGCTTTGAGCGCGGGCACGATGCCGTCGTTGAC
>Ga0181519_10000590_pt1 | contig 33223 bp, 27 predicted proteins | sample PEATcosm2014_Bin_26_FD_121102 | JGI IMG/M metagenome (GOLD analysis project Ga0181519, IMG submission 121102) | Peatland microbial communities from MTU Mesocosm Facility, Houghton, MI, USA - PEATcosm2014_Bin02_10_metaG | ecosystem: Environmental > Terrestrial > Soil > Wetlands > Peat | place...
AGGTCTTCCGCCGCCGTGTGTCTTGCGCTTTGCGGCCATGGCGCGGTAATGCTCGGGTCCATGCCTACGGGCGGTAGCGGAACCACCCTTGCGGCCTAGAAGCGCGGCTGACGTGGTGGGGCTGGCCTGTTTGAGCAGATCGTCCGTGAGGGCTAGCGCCGCGCCCAAAACCTCCCGGCAAGCTGCTGTGCGGTTCTCAGGCAGCTCGGGGGCGGTGGCCAAAATCCTGTCGGCCTGGGAGATTAGATTCTTGAGCGTTGCGAGTTCCGTTCTGTTCGATGGCATAGCTTGACGATAGGAGCCTCAGGAATGAAAAGCAACCGCTAGTTGTTTTCCACCAACGCACATTTAAGACACCACCCGGCTTGTGCCCCGCGGTGGCGGGTCAGCAGGAAGTAAACCAGCGGCGTGACGACCAGGCTGAGCACCATGGAGATGGTGAGGCCGCCAATGACGGCGATCGCAAGCGGCTGCAGCATCTGCGAGCCTGCGCCGAGCGCAAAGGCCAACGGCAACATGCCGCAAACGGCGGCGACTGCTGTCATGACGATGGGGCGCAGGCGGCGCTGGGCCGCCTGAAGCATGGCATCGTGCGGGGATGCGCCCTGGGCGCGGAACTTCTCATCGGCGTCAAGCAGCAGAATGCCGTTCTTGGCTACGATGCCGATGACCATGATGAGCCCCATGAATGAAGCGACATTGAAGGTTGTCCTGGTGACGAGCAGCGCCAGGATGACGCCGGAGATGGAGAGCACCGACGAAGTGAGGATGGCGATGGGCGCGGGGAAGTTGCGGAACTCCGTGAGCAGCACGCCGAAGACCAGCGCCAGCGCCAGCAGCAACACGCGCAGCAGATCGCGAAAGGATTTCTGCTGCTCCTCGTACGTGCCTCCGTACGTGACGCGCACCTTGGCGGGCAAATGAAGGCCGGCGACCGTTTGCTGAACCTTTGCCATCGCGCTGCCAAGGTCGGAGCCTTCCAGGTCGCCTGTTACCACCACGAGCCGTTGCAGGTTTTCGCGGCGGATTTCGTTTTGCGGCGGCAACTGCTGCACCTCGGCCAGCGAGCCGAGAGACGCAGTGTGGCCAGATGCGCTTAAGAACACCGTGTTCTTGATTGCGTCCAGCGAGTTACGGGTTTCGTCGCCGAGGCGCACGCGGATGGTATAGGGGCGGTCGTTCGCGATGAGCGGATCGGCGGTGGCAATGCCGTCGAGTATGGAGGTCGCGTCCTCGGAGATCTCCGCCGGGGTAAAGCCGAGACGAGCCGCGACAACGGGGTCGACCTGAAAGTTGGTGGCCGGGCCGCTGATGGTATTGTCGATGCCGTTTTCGACATCGACTACGCCGGGAATCTTCGCGATGGCGTCGCCTACCCTGGGACCGAGTTGCGCCAGCAACTCCGGATCGTCGGCGAAAAGCTTGATCTGGATTGGCTCCGGCGCATTGGACAGGTCGTTGATGTTGTCCTGCAAGACCTGGGTCAGCTCGACGTCCAGTTCCGGTTCGGTCGTTTTCACCTGCTGGCGCACATCCTCCATCACATCCCAGACCGAGCGTCTGCGCTTCGCCTTCAGCTTCACCGTGAAGTCGCCGGTGTTGGCCTCGGTCACCGCGGCCAGGCCCATTTGCAGGCCGGTCCGGCGAGATGTGATTTCGACTTCGGGTGTCGCGCGCAAAATGCGTTCGACGTGATCGAGAACCCGGTTGGTCTCGCTGAGGGAGCTGCCGGCGGGCATGATGTAGTCGAGGATGAAGCCACCCTCGTCCATCTGCGGCAACAGGTCTGAGCCGAGTGCCTGGTAGCCGGCCCAGGTGGCGACAACCAGCAGCAAACAAGCCGCGCTAACCCACAGCGGTTTGGCTAACGCCCAATCGAGTGCCCGTTTGTGAAATTGCAGCACTTGGGTCAGCACATTCCTTGGCTGGTGCTCCTCCCGCTCCACTTCGGTCTCCCGATTCTTCAGCAGCATGATGCTCAGGCTAGGAGTCCAGGTCAGGGCGAGCATGAGTGAGGTGAGCAGCGCCGCGGTCATGGTGATGGCGAGCGCCCGAAAAAAGCTGCCGGTGACACCACTGACTGAAACCAGGGGCAGGAAAACGACCACCGGCGTAATCGTTGAACCGATCAGCGGAGTGGTGATTTCTTTGAGCGCCTTGCGCACGGCTTCGCCGCGGGGTTCGCCTGCGTCGCGATGCATCACGATGTTTTCGACTACCACAATGGCGTCGTCGATGACCAGACCGATGGCCGCGGCCAAGCCGCCCAGTGTCATCAGGTTGAAGCTCTGCCCGATAGCCCAAAGCACCAGCACCGTAACTGCGAGGGTGACCGGAATGACCAGCCCGGCAATCAGCGAGGAGGTCCAGTCGCGCAGGAAGAGGAAGAGGATGATGCATGCGAGGATGAGGCCAATGAAGATTGCATCGCGCACGCTGGAAATGGAGTCGCGCACCAGTTGCGACTGGTCGTAGAAAAGCTCGAGTTTAACGCCCGCCGGCAGCTTGCCGCGCAGTTCAGCCACCTGCGCGGCAACTGCATCGGCTACGGCGACCGTGTTGCTAGAGGGCTGTCGGGCGATATTGAGCAGCACCGCATCTTTGCCGTTGGCGGTGACCGTGGTGTAGACAGGCATGATCCCCGGCTCGACCGTAGCCACATCGGCAATGCGCACCGGAGCGCCGGCGGCCGTGGTCTTCACCACCAGTTGGCGCAGTTCGGTGGCGTTGTGCACCTGCGCGCCTACCAGGCTCAGAATCAACTGGTGGTTGGCTTCGTACAAGCCGGGTGAGTCCACAATATTCGAAGCCTGGATCGCATTCACCAGGTCTGGAATGGTGACGCCTGAATTTTCGAGCAGGGCAAGATTCGGAATCACATGAAACTCAGGCACCTGGCTGCCCTGGACGGTCACGGTGCTGACGCCTGCCACGCGATTCAACGGCGGCTTCAGGTCGTAGGTGGCAATCTCCCAAAGCTGCGTCAGCGGAACGGTGTCCGAGGTAAGGCTGTAGCCGAGAATCGGAAACGTCGCAAACGTAAGCCGATGGGTGGTGATTTTGGCCGTAGGCGGCAGAGTCTGCTCAACCTTGCTCAGCGCCGCATCCACCAACTGGAGCGACTGATACATGTCCACGTTCCAGTCGAAGAACAGGCTCACTTCCGCCTGACCGCGGCTGGTCGTCGAGCGCACGGTGGCCAGGCCCGGCACCGCGTTCACGGCGTCTTCAATGGGCTTGGTGATGGTCACCTGCATTTGCTCCACGGGCATCACGCCGTTGTCGACGCCGACGACCACGCGCGGAAAGTTTGTCTCAGGAAAAACCGAGATGGGCACCTGCAATGCAAAGTAAATGCCAGCCACGGTAAGCACTGCGGCAAAGAAGAAGATGGTGTGCGTGAAACGGGCCAGCCAGAAGGGCTTTTGGCCGTCGTCCGTCTTTGCAGAAGCGCCGGGCTCTTCGTTCGGCATCACTCCGCCCTTCCGCCCTTGTCGTCAGCCGGACCCACTTTTACTTTTGTGCCTTCATCCAGGCCGTAGGCTCCGCTGGTGATGACGAGGTCGGTCGCCGCAAGGCCGCATGCCACTTGCACATCGTCGCCGTCTTCGATGCCGAGGGTCACGGGCTTCCGGTGCGCAGTGCCGTCGTCGCCCACCACCATCACGGATTTGCTACCGTCCTGCGCCGTAAGGATAGCGGCGGCGGGAATCTTCCATGCCCTGGAAACGGTCCTGCCCGTGATCGAGACCTTGACCGGCGTGCCCACCTTGAGCCTGGCCGCCTTGTTGTCGATCTTGAGCCAGACTTCGACGGTGGTGCTGCCGGGGTCAAGCGCGGGACTGATGAGCGAAACCTTGGCGGCAACGGGATCGGCGGCTCCGGGTACACTCATTTGCGCATCGTCGCCCACCTTCATCTGCTGGGCAAGGCTTTGCGCCACGTGCGTCTTGGCCAGCAGCGTGGAGGTATCCATCACCGTAATCAACGGAGCTCCGGCCGCCGCGGTTTCGCCGGCGAAGAGCGGCCTATCGGTCACCACGCCGTCGATGGGACTGCGAATCTCCGAGTAATTTACTGCCGCCTCGGCGCCCTTGTACTTTCCTTCGGCCGAGGTCAACTGCCCCTGCGCGGCTTTGAGCGCAGCTTCGCGGCTCACGCTGTGCACCGATTCCAGATGCTTCGCTGCCGCGTCATAGGCCGCCTGCGCCTGCACCAGCGCGGCGTTGGCGGTGTCCAGATCGCGGCCGGGAATCGCGCCCTCGGCGAGCAGTTGCTTGCGGCTTTTCACGATGCTCAGGTTCAAATCGAGATTCGCCTTGGCCTGCGCCAGATCCGACTCCGCCTTGAGCGTGTCTTCCGGCACCTGCGCCTTGGTCGCCGTATCGTAGGCTGCCTGCGCTGCCATGTACGTGCCTTTGTTGTCCATTGCCGCCGCGGCCAGATCGTTGTTCTCCAGAGTGGCCAGCAACTCGCCGGCCTTCACACGCGATCCCCGTTGCACATAGAACTTGCGCACCGGCGCGCCGATCTTGGGCTCGATAGCTGCCTGGGCCAGCGGCGTCAACACCGCGTCGGCCGTAATGTGCTCGGTAATCGGCCCCTGCTTCGGATGCTCGGCTTGTACGGTCACCTGCGTCTCCGGCGCGGTTTCTTTCTTGCAGCCTGGCACGAGCGCCAGCGAAAGCGCCGCGGCGCCAAGCAGAATCCAGCGCGGCAGGATGGAAACCCCTTGAGAGGTTCGACCCCGTCTCGGCAATCGTGCAAATCCACTCATCGCTCTTCTCATCTTCCCGCTCGGGTCCGCATTACAGGGTTCCGGTCAGTGTTTGCAGATTGGCCCGCGCGGCCTCATAGCGCACTCTTCCATCCTCGCGCGCGTTCTCGGCCAGCACATAGGCATTTTGCGCATCCACCACTTCCAGCACCGTTGCCTCGCCGCCGCTGTAGCGCAGTTTGGTCAGTTTCAAACTCTCAGCGGCAGTGGCTGCGCTCAAATCCAACGAGGCGAGTTGGTCCCGCGCCGCTTCGGCCTCGGAATACGCCTCATCCAATCGTGCAATCAACTGTCGCTGCGTGGCGCTCAGCACCACCTTCGCGGCGTCACGGCGAATCTCGCTTTGCTTGATCTTGTGCTGCGTCGAAAGCCAGTCCCACACCGGAATGTCGAGCGTAATGGCAGCCGAGTAACCCAGATTGTGCACGCCGTCGGGACCGTTGACGGCCACCTGCGGAGCGTCGATGCCGTAGGTTACGTTCAACCCCAGGTCCGGCAGGTAGGCAGCCCGCGCCGCCAGCACATCGGCGTTGCTCACTTCCAGCGCGGCCAGCGCGCTCTTCAACTCGGGTTTGTTCTTGGCCGCGGCCTGCTCGACATCGTCGCGGGAGGCGAGTGGCGGCGTGTCGGCAGACGCCTGCAGCGTGTATGCAGTGCGCGGGTCGGGAAACAGCAGCACGCCCAGTTCCAGCCTCGCCTTTTCGGCAGACACCTTCGCGTCTTCCATGTCGCGCTGGCGCTGCTGCTCTGCCAGTTGCGCCTTCACCACGTCGGCATGCGCCGCCTCGCGCGCCTGTTCGCGCTCACCCGTCAATTTCGTAAAATCCGCTGCTTCCTGGTCTGCCCGTTCGGCGACAGCCAGTTTATGATCCGCCGCCAGCGAGCCGTAGAAAAGCCCGGTGACCGCCGCGACGAGGCCGCGCCGCGAGACCTCAAGTTCGGCTCCAGCCATCGCCGACGCCGCATCGGCCCGGCGTACACCGGCCCATCCTGCCAGCCCGAGCGTCTCGTTGATTGAGCCCTGGCTGGCATACTCGCGCACAGCATTGTTGGCGATGAACTTGGGCGCAGGCTGGGCCGAGGCCCCTTGCCCGGCTTGGTTCCGCAATCCATTGGGCTGCGTGTAGAGAGCCTGGTTGTGATACGCCACGCTGGGCAACAGGCCGCCGCGCGCAATCGAGAGGTCAAGGGCCGAGGCCTTGCTCTGGGCCACAGCGGCGGCGTAGGTAGGCTCGTTCGCCTCGGCGCGCCGGATCGCCTCCTCAAGGGTGATGACTGTGGGTCCGGCCGTGGGAGCGGCAGCTCCGTCCGGCGCCTGGGATTGGACCAATGGAACGGTTGCGGTGACGAGAAACATGAGGACGGTCAAACCGGGTAGAGGTCGAGATAGACGCTGGGTTTTGCCCGCCCTGAGAATGATCCGCATGCTCACACTCAAAAGCATACAATCCGCGTCGGAGTTTTTACCGAATGTGACAAAAACTTCAGATGCTTCTACCCGCGAATCCAGTCATCGGCCCTCCCGTTCGCCAGATTTCTCCGCACACTCACGGCCCGGCTCTGCGATACTAATGAGTTATGCCGATTGCCGACCTCGAACAAGCTGCCCAAAAGATTGCTGGATTTCTTGCTTCGCTAAACAAGCTGGGGGGATTGCGCCTCAAATATCGCATCACAGCGGGAGATGGCGCGCGCGACCCCGAGGGCCTGGAGGCCCGCCAGATTTATGTAGAACTTGGCGGACCGGATGTGCCGCTGGTGACCCAGCACAATGGAGAACTGCTGCGCGCGCTGGAGACCATCGCCGCACAGATGCTGCGTCTCGATCAGCGCGAGAACGACCTGGTGAGCTTTGACGCCGCCAACTTTAAGGCGTTGCGGGCCCAGGAGCTGCGGCTGCAGGCCGAGATCGCCGCGGACAAGGTCATCAAGAGTGGAACGCCCTACGCATTTCCGCCCATGAACAGCCGCGAGCGCAGGCTGCTGCATCTCGCCTTCAAGTCCATTGAAGGCGTGGAGACGGCCAGCAGCGGAGAAGGCCAGGAGCGCTTTCTGGCCGTGTATCCGGAGGGCAAGACAAATCTGCCGGTCGCGCAACCGATGAAGCCGAGGGGCTTTGGACGCAGGTAGCCGGCATCGGATCCGTGCCGCGGATATGCCACAATATTCTCCTATGAGAATTGCGATTCTGATTGTCACGATGGCGCTCGGGGCTCTGGTGTCTCCACTCGTCTCCGGAGCGCAAAAGCGGCTGGTACTGGTCGATCAGGACGCCTCCGGCCCCGGCGGCTCCGACCAGATGGCGATCATGGCGCTGCTTGAGGCGCCCCAGGTCAAAGTTTTGGGCATCACCGTCGTCACCGGCGACGCTTGGCGCGACGAAGAGACGCTGCACACGTTGCGCATGTTGGAGCTGACCGGGCACACCGATGTGCCGGTGGCGCGGGGCGCGGTGTTTCCGCTCATCCGCACGCAGGAAGAAACCCGGCTGGCGGATGCGCTTTACGGCAAGCAATCCTACCTGGGCGCCTGGCGTCAGGCGCCTGCGGTAACCGCCGCGGATGCCACGCAAGGCGCGGCTGAAAGACCACGGCCCCACGGACCATACGAGATTCCGCCCATGCCTGAAGGGCAACCCACCATCAAGGCCATCAATGAAGACGCCGCGCATTTTCTCGTTCGCCAGGTGCGCGCGCATCCGCACGAAGTCACCATCTACGCCGCCGGACCGCTGACCAACATTGCGCTCGCCATCGCCATCGACCCCGAATTTGCCTCGCTGACCAAGGGAATTGCGCTGATGGGCGGAAGCCTGAATCCGCAGACCGACGACCCGGAGTTTGCCACCAACCCGCGCCACGAGTTCAACCTCTGGTTCGATCCCGAAGCCGCGCATATCGTGTTGCATGCAGACTGGCCGCGCATCGATGTCACCACCGCCGATGTGTCTCTCAAGGCGCCATTCACGCAACAGATGCTGGATGCCATCGCTAAATCGGACAAGCCGTCCGCCCGCTACATTGCCGCTTGGAGCCAGGACCGCTACTACATGTGGGATGAGCTCACCGCCTGCGCATGGGTCAACCCAGCGCTGATTACGAAAGAAGAGCAGATCTATATGGACGTGGACCTGAGCCACGGGCCAAGCTACGGCGACACGCTCACTTGGAGCGAAGCGCTCAAGCCCGCCACCGGTGTGCGTCTGGTGCACGCACAGATGGACCTCGACCTTCCGCGCTTTCGGAAGATGTTCGTCAACGAGATGATCGGAGCAGTGCATTAGGCAGCTTTCCTCTCTTGACGCGCACCCGCGCTCGGAGAAGGCGATGGTTGAGTACCGGACGGGTTTTCCTGGCCCACGATTCCCGATCCCTGGTTTACCCTGAATCCTTATGGGGCGTATCCGCGTACTTCCCGACCAGGTTGCTAACCAGATCGCCGCGGGCGAAGTGGTGGACAGGCCGGCCTCGGTGGTGAAGGAACTGCTGGAGAATGCCTTAGACGCGGGCGCCAGCCGCATTCGCATTGAGGTTGAGGCCGGGGGACGAAAGCTCATCCGCGTTGCCGACGACGGCCAAGGCATGAACCGCGACGATGCGCTGCTGGCCTTCGAGCGGCATGCGACTTCAAAGCTCCGCACCGCCGACGATCTGCTGTCGATTGCCACTCTCGGCTTTCGCGGCGAGGCTCTGCCGTCCATTGCCTCTGTAGCTCGCGTGACGCTCGAAACGGCGACCGGCGACGATGCGGCCGGAACGAAGATCGAGATTGCAGGCGGCAAAATCCTGCATGTCGACGATGCGGCCCTGCCGCGCGGAACCACCATCTCTGTTGCCGATCTGTTTTTCAACACGCCGGCCCGCCGCAAGTTTCTTCGCGCCGAGTCCACGGAGTTGGCGCACGTCACAGCTCTCGTCACGCATTACGCGCTGGTTCATCCGGAAAAGCATTTCGAGCTGATCTCTGCCACACATACCATCGTTTCCGCGCCGCCGGTCACTCGCACCGCCGAGCGCATCTTCCAGATATTTGGGAAAGATACATTGGGCCAGTTGCTGCCCGTGGCCGCCGAAACACCGCTGGAGCGCGCTGGCCTGCCGGAGCCGCCTCCGTGGAAGAAGGATCCTGACGAACCGAAGCGCGATCCCGGCGTATTGCGGCTCACGGGCTTCTTCTCCAAGCCCGAGTTGCAAAAGCTGAACCGCAACTCCATCTACATCTTCGTCAACAAACGCCTCATCCGCGACCGCCTGCTGATGCACGCCATCACCGAGGCCTATCGCAACGTGATTCCGCCGACCAGCTTTCCCGTGGTCCTGCTGTTCCTGGAAATGCCGCCCGAAGAAGTGGACGTGAACGTTCACCCCGCTAAAACCGAGGTGAGATTCAGGCAGCAATCTCATATTCATGACTTTGTGCGCGACAGCCTGCGCATGGCGCTCATCAAAGCCCGGCCCGCTGCCGGGTTTCTGGCCGCGCTCGACTCGCAACCGAATGCCAGCCCGTCGCTGATGCCTCCAGCCACGTCGCCGCTGCCTGGTTCGCCAGACTCTGCGCTGGTTCCGCGGCAGCCGGACTCCGATCCTGAGGCATTCCAGACGGCGTGGACGGATGCTGAACGCTTCCAGTTGACCCCGCGGCAGCCGTCCCCGGTTCCCGGCAGTCTGCCCTTTAGCGCAGGTGACCTGCGTCCTGAGAATTTCGACCGGGAGGCCTGGGGTGAGGCAGCCGCGGCTTTGTTTCAGCCGGGAGCCGGCTCGGGAGCAGAGAACTGCAGCCCAGGGCCGGGCAGTTTTGCCGCAAATAGTCAAGATGCGGCAGCCGCGACTGCGCAAGTCGAGTCCGAGCAGGCGGCTGCCAGCCTGAACCACCTGGGCTCCCTGAAACCCTTGGCGCAGCTGCGCGAGTCGTTCATTCTGGCCACTGGGGACGACGGATTATGGATTATCGACCAGCATGTGGCTCATGAAAGAGTTCTTTTTGAGAAAATTTTGCGTGACCGCCAGGTAGAAAAAGTGCACCGGCAGAGGTTACTGATGCCCCTGTTAGTTGAACTCAAGCCCGAACAGATGGTGGTTTTTGCCGGCATCGCCGAAGAGCTGGAACGCAACGGCTTTGAGGTGGAACCCTTCGGCCCACATACACTTGCAGTCAAGGCCGCTCCAGTGGGCCTGGATGGGGCTCAACTGGAGCGGACGCTCGGCGAGGTCATAGAACAATCCGCGGGCGGATTAGACGATCCTTACGAAGCCAAGCAAAATCAGGATCTTACGGCGCTTCGGACGCGGATTGCGGCCTCCATCGCCTGCCATTCGGCCATAAAAGTCAATACTGCGCTCGACCCGGTGCGTATGGAGTGGTTACTCCTGGAACTTGCAAAGACTGAGCACCCAACAAGTTGCCCGCACGGACGTCCAATAGCTTTGCTCTATTCGTGGAAAGAGATACTGCGGGCCTTCCATCGAATCTAATTCGCATTTAGAATGGTTTGGGTAGGTGGTTTCCGCCGCTCTCAGGAGCGCAAGGGAGCCCGGCGCGTAGCGTTTTGATCAGCCAGCCAGGGTAAAGGCCGAAGAGCCGACCCGACGTAACCTTCAGGAAGCCAAGACGATACAAGAGCTCAGGTGACCCTGCGGTGTTCCTGAAAAACGCCTGATCGCCAGCCTGGAAGTGAGGTTTTTCTTTGACAGCAGAACAATTGGAAGCATCGCGCGCCGAAAGGATGCGCTTGAACGGACATGGGGCCCTCACCCTTGAAGACGCCCGCGTATGGATTGAGGAGACCGGCTTGTGTCTCTTCCTGCCCCGACGGCAGTTCGCCTCATCCATTGCGCCTTCCTTCGTTGAGGCCATTGCAGGTCAACGGAATCTGACCCCCGACCCCAAACACATCGCGCTTACCGAGGAGTTACTGGTACGCCTGGAGACAGACGGCGTGGCAGTGCGCTTGAACCTGCTGGGACAACCCGGCGAGCAGCCAGACTTTGTTGTGGCGGCGTGGGTTCTACCCTACGTATACGCACTTCGCGGAGATCGTGACTGGCGCCGCAGCCCGCAGCTTACCGGCTCCCGTCAGGTTTCGCAGCTCGCCGTCCAGACATACAAACTGCTTGAGGCGGGCGACACCACCATCCCGGCGCTGAAGCACGCATTGGGCCGCGAAGTCACTGAAGGCGCAGTTCTTCGCGCCATTACCGAGCTCTGGCAACAGCTTCGCATCATTCCGGTGATATCTGCGCCCGGCGAGACTCCCAAGTGGCAACTGCTGCGTACTCGTTTCCAAAAGGCCATTGCGGAAGGCGCGTCTACCTCACAGGTGACCGCCATCTCCGTGCTCGCCTCTATTTACCTGCAGGCGGTGATCGCCGCCAGCATGGAAGAGGTGGAGATGTTCCTGGCGCCTCTGACGGCGCGCAGCAAGGTTCGCGAAGTGCTGCGGGGGTTGGTGGCTACACGCCAGGTCCATACCATATCGCTCGGCCATGCTCCGCACTTCTACGTAGCCGGAACGCTGCCGGAATTCGCCTTGCCTCCTACGGCTTATGCCAGCTCTTCCATGCCGGCCTCAGCCTATTTCCTGCATTCCCATGAGCACGAAGAGGATATCTATGACCGGGCGCCGCAGCCGCCGGCCGTGACAACCTCGTTCGTACCGGCGGTTCCGGTCAAGGCGCCGGAAACGAACGCGCTTCGGACGCCCTCCGATCACAAGCCCGTGACGGCGGGAAAGCCCTTGGCGGCACGGCCTCACTTCAGTCGTCCGGCAACCCACTCGCGCGACCGCAAACCGGCACAAGGCTCCTCAAGCAGCCGCACTACCCGTCGTTCAGGCCCCGAATCCCGGAGCTCTTCTGCCCGGCCCTCGGCAGGGCGCTCAGCCAATGGTTCGCGCCCGGGCTCTGGAGCACGCTGGAACGGGAATGGAGCCAAGCCCAGCAATGGTAAGCGCGCGGGCTCACACACTGTTTCCAGTTCGACAAGCGGAACCCGTGGCAATGGAAATGGAAGCGGCCGCAACCATACATCCAAGGTCTCAATTGGAGTTCGAAACGGCAAACTTTCTGCGACGGCGACGAGCCCTCGCAATGGGAATGGTAACGGGCATCGCAATGGCGTCAAACCGGCTGGCAAGCCTGGCGCGACAGTACGCGGCGTCGGCCTTCTTCGCAATGGCGGCACCGCCAGGAAAGATGCGCGGCCCGATTCGCGCTCTGCAGGCAGCAGCCGCGAGCCTGCTTTGGCGGCCGGCGCCAAGGCCGGCAACGAGAAGCGGTATGGCTTTACCGCGCCGGCGAAAAAGAACGCCGGGCCGAGCACGAAGAAGCGCGGATGAGTGCCGAGGACAGCTCCTTTTGCTCTGACGTTCCGGGGCGAACGATGATTGTGGCGATTGATGGGCCATCCGGCGCCGGCAAGAGCACCATTGCCCGGCGTCTGGCGAGTCATTTCGGCCTGCTCAACCTGGAAACCGGTGCAATGTATCGTGCCTTCGCCCTGAAGGCTCTTCGCGCCGGACTGCCTTTGGACGACAGCAAGGGCCTGGAAGCGCTTGCTTCTGAAACCACAATTACTCTCGAGCCGGGCGAGGAGGACAACCGCGTCCTGCTCGACGGTGAAGATGTCACGGGCCTGCTCCGCAATCAAATCGTTACCGATGCCGCCTCGCGGGTAAGCGTTTTTCCCGCCATTCGCGTCTGGATGGTTCGCCTTCAGCAGCAACTGGGTGAAAAGGGAGGCGTGGTCATGGAGGGCCGCGACATCGGCACGGTCGTCTTTCCCCATGCCGAAGTGAAGATTTTTCTGGACGCGGCTCCCGAGGTGCGCGGGCTGCGCCGGTACGATCAGCTAGGCGGGAGCAGTCGTAAACCGGAAATTCAACCCGAAGAAGTAATCCAAGATCTGCGCGCCCGTGACCAACGCGATCGCACCCGCGCCGATTCGCCGCTCAGGGCGGCCGCCGATGCAGTTGTTTTGGACTCGACCGATATGACGCTGGAAGAGGCCGTCCAGGCTGCGGTCGATATCGTAACCGCAAAGCTCAGCAAGCCCCTGGATCAGTCGACGGACCAACTCGCGAGTTAGAAGAAAGCGCAAAATCGTTTTTGCTGCCTTTACCGGTCCGCCTCTCCCGTGGCCAAATAAGATAGGCTTTAGAGTGTATGGAGATTACCTGTACGCGCTGCAACCAGACTGTCCAGGCGGAAAACTGTTATTGCCCGGTTTGCGGACTGCCGCAACTGGTCTATACGGCGGACGGTTCCCAGGGACAGGGTCAGCCCGATCGTTGGAATGAGGCTGTGCGGGATGCGAGCAGCGTAGATTGGAAGATGGCCTTGCGGTCCGCCCTGATGCTGGCGATTCCTGCGGGCCTGCTGTGCAACATGCTATCGCCGATCAGTATTCTCGGTTTGCCTTTGATGGCTGCAACCGGCGCGTGGGCTGTGGTCCTCTATGTGCGCAGTCAGAGACCGGCCTGGATTACCATCGGCGCGGGAGCCCGCATTGGCCTGGTCACCGGGGTGCTGGGCGGCTGGATGGCCGCCGCCACCACTGGCATCGTCCTTTTTGCCATGCGGTTCTGGTTCCACGCGGGTAGTTTCTACGACGATCTCTGGCAGAATCTGGTAAATCGGCAGTTAAGCCAGCAATGGTCGAGCATGGGCGTGGATGCGCAGACCATTGTGCAGATGAAGGCCTGGTTGTTACCTCCGGAAGGCCGTGCCGGCTGGCTGCTGGCGGTCATTATGCTGCTGGCCATAGCGCTCCTGCTTTTTGCGGTTGCAGGCGGAGCTCTCGGAGCTCGATTGGTGGCCCGCAGCCGGCGGCCCGAGATTTAGTTCTTGCCGGCCTGTTGAATTCCCTCAGCAAGCTGCTTGCAAGGTAACGCGCACGCAGGGGAAAATCGTGTTCCACTTCTCCACAACTTGCTCGGGAGCCATGCCCCCTCGTATCATCCCGGAGAGACAAGCACCGGAGAGACATACATAGAGGGATAACCCACGCAGGATTAGCCCTCGAGAGAGAGACCATGAGCGAGTCCAAAGACAGTCCCAGCCTGCGCATGAAGGGCCGGTTGATGTCCGCCTCGGAGATCGAGCGTACGCTGGTGCGCTTGGCTCACGAGATCGTTGAAAAAAGCAATGGAAGTGAAGACCTGGCGCTGGTGGGCATCAAGCGCCGCGGCATCCCGCTGGCCGAACGGCTGGGAAGATTGATCTCCGGAATCGAAAAGCGCACCGTCGATACAGGCCTGCTCGATATCCAGTTCTACCGCGATGATCTGACCACGGCGGGCGTTCGTCCGCTTGTGACTCCGGGGGCCATCGGTTTCGACATAGAGGGTCGAGACATCGTGCTCTGCGACGACGTGCTCTATACCGGCCGCACTGTCCGGGCCGCGCTCGACGCCCTGTTCGACCATGGCAGGCCGCGCCGAGTGCAACTCGCCGTGCTGATTGACCGCGGCCATCGTGAACTGCCCATCGAGGCCACCTATGTTGGCAAACATGTGCCCACCAGCAGCCGCGAGATTATTGAAGTCAAGTTCCACGAGGTCGACGACAGCGATCAGGTGCTTCTCGTCGAGCGTGTGGGATGAGAAAGACAGCGCTTGGCTTCTGCCGGAAGCCAAGCGCTAGAAGCGGGAAAAATGAATCCAGCCGCAACCTCCGTTCGCCGCCAGCTTAACCCGCCTCCAGTGCCCGCTTCGCCATTCCCTTACAACCCAGGGTCTCTGCTTTCCGTCATGGACTTGAGTGTGGAAAGCGTGAGCCGGCTTCTTGCGCGCACCACGGCCCTGGAAAACGAAGATCCGCTGGTCCGCGACCGCATCCTGGCCAAGCGCCGCATCGCTTTGTTGTTCTACGAGTCTTCCACGCGCACCCGCACCAGCTTCGAACTGGCCGCCAAGAGTCTGGGCGCCGACACCACGCTGGTTTCAAGCCTGAGTTCGAGCATTGAGAAGGGCGAGTCGCTGAAAGACACGGGCCTCACGCTGCGTGCGTTGGGCGCCGAAGCCATTATTTTGCGCCATAGCTCCTCCGGCGCGGCCTGGTTGCTGGAGGCTGAAACGCGCCTGCCGGTGATCAACGCCGGCGACGGTATGCACGAACATCCCACCCAGGCGCTGCTCGATCTGCGCACCATTCTCGCGCATCTGCGGCCCGGCACTGCGCCGGTGAATGCGGAGACGCTGGCCGGCGTTACTGTAAGCATCGTAGGCGACATTCTGCACAGCCGCGTTGCGCGCTCGAACATGCTGCTGCTGCCGAGGCTCGGCGCGCGCGTGCTGCTGTGCGGCCCCAAAGAATTGCTGCCGGAGTTGGCGGCTCAAGCAGGGCCCGGTATTGCCATCGAACGCGATTTTGAGGCCGCCGTGCGCCAGTCTCAGGCCATCATGATGCTGCGCATTCAGGCCGAACGTCTAGCCGGCCTGCAACTGGATCTTGAAGAGTACAAAACCAGCTACCAGCTCACCGGTCAGAGGCTAGCCGCGCTTGCGCCCACGGCGATTGTGATGCATCCGGGGCCGATTATTCGTGGGCTTGAGATCACGGCGGGAGTGGCCGACGGCGTACAGTCAACCATTCTGGAGCAGATCACCAACGGCGTGGCCATCCGCATGGCGGTAGTCGAGCGGGCGTTGCTCGCGGCCCGGCAAGGAGGGCGCGCATGACAGTTCTCGCGATTCGCGGTGGGCACCTGATCGATCCATCCGCCGGCGTTGACGCCCCCAGGGACATTCTCCTCAAGGACGGCCGCGTGGCCGAGATCGCCAGCCCAGGCAAGCTGAAGCTGCCCGAGGGCGCCGAGGTTCTTGACGCCACCGGGCTGATGGTTGCGCCCGGCCTGGTCGACATTCACGTGCACCTGCGCGAGCCCGGCCAGGGCTACAAGGAAACCATTGCCACCGGCACGGCCGCGGCCGCCGCGGGAGGTTTTACGTCCGTCGCCGCTATGCCAAATACCACCCCGGTGAACGACACGCCCGACATTACCCGCTGGATGCAGTCACCGGAGCGCCATGCATCCGCTCGTGTCTTTCCCATCGCGGCAGCTACCCGTGCATCGAAGGGCGAGGTGCTCAACGACTATGCGGCCCTTAAGTCCGCGGGCGCCGTGGCTGTTACCGACGACGGCCATCCGATCCTGAAAGACAGCGTAATGCGCGAGGTCCTGGCCGCCGCCGCGCGGGTGGGACTCAGTGTCATCCAGCACGCCGAAGACACGCGCATGACACAAGGCGCCAGCATGAACCTGGGCCCGGTCTCGTTCCGACTGGGTCTGCGCGGAATGCCGCCTGAAGCCGAATCGAACCTGGTGGAGCGCGACATTCGCCTGATCACCGAGCTGCGCGAATCGCGCGCCCACCTGCATGTGGCCCACACCTCGACGGCCGCCGCCCTGGCTGCCGTCCGCCAGGCCCGGCGCAGCGGCCTGCGCGTCACCTGCGAGGTAGCGCCGCATCACTTCCTGCTCACAGAAGAACATGTCGGTCTTTACAACACAAACGCCAAGATGAACCCGCCGCTCCGCTCGGCTGCCGATCGCGACGCCATGATCGAAGGCATTCTCGACGGCGTGGTCGACGCCATTGCCACCGACCACGCGCCCCACGCTACCCACGAAAAAGAAGTCGAGTTCGAACACGCGCCCAATGGGATCACCGGGCTTGAAACCGCGCTGGGCCTCTCCCTGCGCTGGCTGCACAGAGAGTGGAAGATGCCGCTGGGCCGCGTCCTGAGCCTGCTCAGCGCCCAGCCGGCGGCACTGTTGAACCTGAAGGGCCGCGGTACCCTCGCCGTGGGCAGCTTCGCCGACGTCGTCGTCTTCGACCCCAAAGCCGAATGGACCTACCGCGCCACCGAGTCGAAATCCAAGGCCAAGAACACCCCCTTCGACGGCTGGACGATGCTGGGCAAGGTGCGCTGGACGGTCAGCGAGGGGCGGGTGGTGTACAACGCGGCGCAGTCTGAAGAAAGGGTTTGGATCGACGCTCCGCCGGTTGGCCGCGAGCTGATATGAAGAGGGGCGATATCTAGCTGGTCCCGCTTGATCCAACCCTGGGACATGAGCAGCGCGGCCTGTGGCCTGTTCTGGTCATATCGCCGACAGAATTTAACACGGTGACAAAGCTGCCCTTGGTCTTGCCGATCACAAGCGGCGGTGAATTTGCCCGGCGCCTCAGCTTTGCAGTTCCGATCGCGGGCATCCAGACAACCGGAGTTGTGCGCTGCGAACAGCCGCGCGTGCTCGACCTCCAGGCGCGCGGAGGCAGGAAAGTGGATACTCTGCCTCAGAAGATTCTGGATGAAGTGTTGGCTAAGGTTCTTACGCTGTTCGAATAGCGGCCTGAGATGAATCTAGCGCCCGCATCCCGTCAAGCACCAACTTCCGGATTGGCGACGATTCACCCGCGACGCCGAACAGGGCACACATACCTTCTCCCCCGATGCAGTGTGATCCTCAACGCAGCGAAGTATCTGCGCTTGTTCTTGCCGTACCGGAATCCGCGAAACTTCCGCATTGGCCGCAACAGAGCCCTGTAGCCATGCCTACACATCGGTCTACGACCTACTGGACTTAGGAGATGAGGCCAGCGGGCATCGTCTTTGTGATAGAGTGCCGCTATGCCAAGAATTCCAGCGGAACTCGTTCATTCCGGCTTCATTGCATTCATAGTTGCATGCGCATCATTTTCTCCCTTGACTCTAACCGCCCGGCCCGCTCATTCCGAGGATCCAAAGGCTTTGTTGCAGGAAGCAGCAGAACGCAATGGACTAGCCCAGAAAGGAATTAAGCCTTGGCATCTAAAGGTCAGCTTCACAAGTTATGACGAAAAAGGCAAGGAGGCTGAACAAGGAACGATCGAAGAGTTCTGGGCAGGACCAAACAAGTACAAGATTGTCCGGACAAGTGAGAAAGGATCGCAAACCGATTTTAAAACCGAGAACGGAATCATGCGTATTGGCGAGCAGGGCTCGATGCCGAGGGTCTATACAGAGGTAAATGAGGGATTCATTGCTCCGATAAGCCTGAAATACGTGCACAGCCTCCCGCCTTCCGCGAGCGTGCAAATCCAGATGCGACAAGTGGGTGACTCAACTCTGCGATGTTTGACGGTAACATTCTCCGCTACGAGAGACGGCGTGCCGCTCGATCTGCATGGACCACCCACTTGTCTGGACGAGAGTGTTCCGGCCCTACGTGTTCTCGGCACCCCCATGGCGAACAGGGAGTATGAATTCGAGGGTATTGAGAACTTTCAGAACAATTACGTTGCACATACCATCAAGGAGACCCGCGATCATAAAAAGGAATTCATTGCTCAAATTGACGTTCTTGAGGAACTCAATAACATTAGCGCGACGGAATTCACCCCCCCTCCTGATGCGGTCCCGATAAAGAACGCCGTAAGGATTTCGCCTGCTGTTGCACAAAGTCTACAAATCAAGAAAATTGATCCCGAGTACCCTCTTGGGGCAAAGGCGCAAGGGATTTCGGGGACCGTTGTTGTTGAGATGACGATTGATAAAGGCGGTCACGTATCAGACGTTCACGTGGTCGCTGGGCCCCCCCTACTGCAGCAGGCAGCAGCCGATGCCGTTAAGCGTTGGGCCTACAAGCCCTATATTCTCGATGGCGAAACTGTTGAAGCAATCACTTCCGCGGGCGTGACCTTTACTCTCAATCGACCTAATTGACTCAGCCTGCGTTGAAGGCTGATCGAATGCAAATGCGAATTTTATTTTTGAAAGGCAATAACCAACATCGCGAGCGAATCACCGACAAACCGGAAGTTATGTCTTGTCCCTACCCTTTGCGCCGATACAGGATCTGAAACTCATAGCCGGTGTTGGTGGGGAAAAGGGTGGCCACATGGCGCAGCCGCTCGGCCAGCGCCGGCGCGGCCAGCAGCGGGTATTCACGCTCGCGCAGGTCGTGATAATCGAAGTCCACAGCCAGCGCAAGCATGTAGACCGCCAGCGCGTCGGAAAAGGACGACTCGAAGAAGCTATTCCGGGCGCGCTCGTCGATGCCCTTCTGCCCGGCCTTGCTGTCGAGCGCGCGGCGGCGGGTCTCCCACGCATCCTGGCTGGTTTCGCCGCGCACCTGGGCCTCGGCCTGCGACCAGACAAGCGATGAAAAACTCTCTGGAACCCCTGCGGCCTCGACAAAATTGTGCGCCACGTTGATGAAAAACTCGAAGGCAAGGCCGAAGCGGTCCTCCACCAGGCGAGTGGAAAGAAACACCGCCTCGGTAGAGCCGAAGACCGCGTTGCGATGACAGATGGCGCGGTCGCCCAACTCGACACTGTACGCCGGAGCGATCATGATGTCGCCGGTGTCGGCGATGGCCAGCGGAACAAAATAATAGGCGCGATGCTCAAGCGCGGCAGAGAGCGTTGCGGGCACGGCGCCGACCAGTTGCTCGAGATCCGTCTCGGAGATGCGGGTCTCACCCCACGCGGCGTAGTGAATCCCGTTCGCGGCCTGGATCACGGCGACCTGTGTGGCGACTTTCTCCGCGTGCCAAAGTTCGATTTGTGCAGTGCTGGCCATCAACATTTATTCTAGACGAGAGAGGTTGGATGAAATGGCGCAGTCGGTGGAACACGGGCGCGGGGGAGCAAGAGTACTGGGCTTTCCGCTGGAGGGCTTCGGGCTCTTTACCAGCCTGCTGCTGTCGTTCGCGGCCGCCTTCTTTACTTTTTTCGCAACCACCTGCATATCGATCTTTGCGCTCCTCGCCTGGAACCTGATCGGCGGTCACAAAGTCGACTTCGCCGATACCTACTTGTATGTTGGTTTACCGGCCGGCGTTCTAGTGCTGCTGGTGGCGCTACCGTTCTTCGGAACGCTCTGGGTAAGGGCCAAGTTGCGCGGGTAAGATTCGAGCGATATTCAACAAAAAGATCCTTCAGAAAACGGGAATGCGGCCCTTCCGTCGAGGAAAGGCCGCATTTTTGTCTCGAACCGCTGTTGTCGTCTGCGCGCTGAGCGGAACGCGCTCTATGCACCGGCTGGCTTGGGATTTTCCTTGTCGAACTTGGCTACCTGAATCTTCCGGGCAAGCCCGATCTTTGCTAGCAGCCAAATGCCCCAGAAGTTGGGGTCGATTTCGTACCAGGCCAGCCCATGACGTGCTGAAACCGGATGCGCGTGGTGGTTGTTGTGCCAGCCCTCGCCGCCGGTCAGCAGAGCCACCCACCAGTTGTTGCGCGAGCCGTCGCGGGTTTCAAAGCGGCGGCTACCCCACAGGTGGGTTGCCGAATTCACAAGCCACGTAGCGTGCAGGCCCAGGGTCACCCGCAATAAAACGCCCCACAGAACCATGGCAATGCCGTTTACGAGTCCGCCCCACAGCCAGCCGCCAGCGAAGAGCAGAAGGCCGCAGACTGTAATGGGAAGCCAGTGATACTTGCTGAGCCAGACATGAAAACGGTCTCGGCTCAGGTCGGGCGAGTAGCGCGCCAGCACCGCGGTTTGCGCGTGCAGCGCTGCGCCGAAGAGGATCCAGCCGGCGTGCGCCCACCATCCGCCTTCGCGCGGCGTGTGCGGATCGCCTTCCTGGTCGCTCAGTTGGTGATGGACCCGATGCGTGGAAACCCAGAAGATGGGGCCGCCCTCGAGTGACGTGGTGGCACAGATCGACATTACATATTCAAGCCACTTGGGCACGTGGTAGCCACGATGCGTAAGCAGCCGGTGGTAGCACATGCCGATGCCGACGTTGATGGCCAGCACATAAAGGACCGCCATCACCACCAGACGCTGCCAACTGAACAGGAACAACGCAGCCAGCGCGCCCACATGAAACAGGACGATAACTGAAAGCGTGAGCCAGTTGAGGCCTTCGCTCGTGGTGGCGGCGCGGCCCATGCGGATTTCCTGCCGCGCCGGCACAGCGTGAACCGATGTTGGGGCGGCTGCTCCGCGTGCTGCTGGAGCCGGATTCGATGAAACGACGGTTGTAGTTTCAGAGGATGATACAGGTAGTACTGTTGCCATGTTTAGGGAAGAACCTCGAAGGGCAGCGTCGTGCCGCTCTCAGCCTTAATTGTATAAGAGACTTTGTTGCAGTCACGCCTCTTGTCAAGAGGTTGTTTTCAAGGTCCGCATAACTTCGGTAACAAGTGAGTAATATTGCTCACTTTTCATTCGATGTCAGCTCACTCGCCTTTTGGGGGTGGCGCAATTCCTCCGAGCGCGCTTGTAAACAGCTTGTCCGCCTGGCCCCGCAATACGCGGTAAAGCGCGAACTGGCGCTGCGTGGCCCCGCGCAACTCGAAGAGCAGCTCGCCGCGGTTGTCTGCCATCGCATCCACGGCGTCAACCAGCCGCATGCGTGGCGCATCGTCCAGGTGGGCGGCATCGGTCACATTCTTGAGCAGCACCAGCACGTTGCCATAGAGGTCGGGTTGCGCCACCAGCGTTACGAATTTCTCCTGGGCGCCCTCGCCGTCGGTGTGCGCGGAAAACACCATGGTCGCTCCCGATCCGTAGGCCAGTTCGAAGACCCTAAACTGCTCATCCAGCAAGGGTGCGGGGGGTGGCGGAGGCGGAGCCGGCTTTGCTTTCTTCTGCGTGGCCGCGGCCGTTCGTTTTGGCGCAGGCTTGGCCGGAGACGCAGGCGCGGTAAGCCCCAGGACCTTCCGCGCAAGGTCCTCGAGATCCGCCTTCATCTTGGCCTCGTCGTCGGGGTTCGACCAGCTATAGGCCCACAAATGCTCCGGGCGACTCTTCGCATCGGAGACGGCTACGGCCTGATGCATGTCCGCGGGCAGGCCCATCAAGGTAGGCTGTACAGTCTGGCCCTCATCGGTTGGCTTGCCGCGCTGGAGCCGCGGGCGATTGGGGTCCGTGACGTCCGGCAGCGACTCCACATAGCCCTCATCGGCCGGCGTCTTTGCGCCCTTCTTCTTCAAAGTCGGACGATCCGGATCAGCAGCCGGAGCATTCCCGCTACTTGCAGAATCAGCATCCGAACTCTTCTTGTGCAAAGTCGGCCGGTCGGGATCGGAAGTTGGGCTTGAACTCGCCGTACTTGAATCGCTGCTGTCGCCCGAGTCCTTCTTGTGGAGAGTCGGGCGGTCTGGGTCCTGGGCTTCTCGGGACGAGTCAGAGCTGTCCGACGTGGATTTGTCATCGGCGCTGTGTTTGCGGTGCAGGACTGGCTTGTCGCTCTGGACGTCGTCGCCCCAGGAATTGTCGGCTGCTGTCTTTGCCGCATGCGCGGCGGCCTTGGGCTTTGGCAACGGCTTCCACACACCGAATCCGACCCACGAGCCTTGCTCCTGTCCGGCGTTGTTGATGTCGAACCGGCCCACGGTTTTTCCGTTCTGCATCAACTCGTACTCGACTTCACTTGAGAGGGCCAGCGGCGCGGGCTGCGCCAGGTAGATACCGCCATCCTGCAGTTCCTGGCCGTCGTAAACGCTCACCGGAACCAGGCGGCTCGCTTTGGGATGGCCCTCCTCGCCGGTCCATTCCAGCACAGCAACGGAGCGCATCTCGGGAGTATCCTGGCTCGCCTTGCTCGTCTGCACGGGGTATTGCGCGCAGACCGGCAGCGACGCCAGCAGTGCACCACCCACCAGCAACGTGCAGTAAATCGACAAAAGACTTCTCCCGCGCGGTGACACCCGGCCCCCACCTCGTAAATAATCGAATCCGATGGCCACTCTCGGCCCTCCAATACCCTGGAAACCTGCGAGGACAATCCCCATGGAACTTAACAAGAAGGTCGCCGACTTCACCCTGCAAAACGACGAGGACAACACCGTCAGTCTCTCAGACTATGCCGGCAAACCCGTCATACTCTTCTTTTACCCCAGGGCGGATACTCCTGGCTGCACCATTGAGGCCTGCGGCTTCCGCGACACCTTCAAGAAAATCCTGGCCGCCGGAGCCGTGGTGCTGGGAATCTCCCGCGATACACCCCGCGCCCAGGCTAAATTCCGCGCCAAGTATGACCTGCCCTACACACTCCTTGCAGATGTAGACGAGAAAGTTTGCAATCAGTTTGGCGTGTTGAAAGAAAAGAACATGTATGGAAAGAAAGTGTGGGGAATTGAGCGGACCACCTTCGTCATCGGCCCCGATCGCACTTTACTGCATATCTTCCCCAAGGTTACGCCGGAAGGCCACGCCGAAGCGGTGCTCGCCCTGATCAAGGAATGGAAAAAGGCACACAAATAAAGCACAGAAGCGAAAAGGCGCTCCGTGCCCCACCCTATTCGCGTTCTTCGCGAAAAGCATGGGAGCCTGGTTCCGCCGGCTCCCAGAAACGGCTGCCGGGCGCGCTGCTTCCCCGCGCCTTTTTTGAAAAGTCTCCGGAGCAGGTGGCTCGGCGCCTGCTTGGAAAACTGCTGGTCCACAGAACAAATGCCGGGCTGTTGGCCGGAAGGATCGTTGAGGTGGAGGCTTACCTGGGTCCTCACAACGACCCGCCCGACCCAGCCGCTCACTCCCATCGTGGCCTCACGCCGCGCAACGCCGTTCTTTTTGGTCCCGCAGGCCATGCCTATGTTTATGCGATTTATGGCCGCTACTTTTGCATGAACGTCTCTTGCGAGGCCGAAGGTCAGGCCGGATGTGTGCTGCTGCGAGCGCTTGAACCGGTTGGTGACGCGAGCCTGGCGCAAATGGCGCTGAATCGCGGACTTGGGCCCGGCGCACCGCTCCGGCAGCTTACTTCCGGTCCCAGCCGCCTTTGCCAGGCACTCGGCCTTACGCGCCAAACCCACAACGGACTGGACCTGCTCGATCCCGCATCTACGCTTCAATTGCGCGACGACGGCTTCAAGGCGGCCGAAGTATCGGTTACACCGCGCATCGGTATTAAACACGCCGTGGATTGGCCGCTGCGCTTCGCGCTGCTGGGGCACGATTGCGTTTCGGGGCCGAAGTCCTGGCCAAGGACCGATTCGAAGAAGACAATGAAAGCTTAATTAGGCAGGCGCATCATTATCCGTTAAAATTCCGTCCATCGGTTATTGGTCATCTCAATCCGCGAGGAACATCCGCTTGAAAATCACTTCCCTGTCCCCGCCCACCGCCGCTATCGCTCTGTTGGCCGCGGCCGTCTTCGCTGTCGCCACGGTTGCCCAGGCCCCACAAGGCCCGCCGCAGGGTCCGCCCCAAGGTCCGCAACCTGGGGGAAGCGGCCGCCCGCCACGCACCTATCCCGCGCCCACCAACCTGAAGGTACTGCCCAAGGACACGACCGGACAGCAGATCCACGAGATCATGGAAGGATGGGCAGGCTCGCTGGGGGTGCACTGCGACACCTGCCACTCAGCCGACCCCAAAAACCTGGGTCCCAACGGCCGCCCGCGTCTTAAGTTCGACGACGACTCCAAGCCCGAAAAGCAAATGGCCCGGATCATGTACAAAATGACCGAAGACATGAAAAAGAACTACATCGAGAAGGTCGCGGACATGGACAAAATGGACTCACCCGCCGCGCCTTTGACCTGCGGCACTTGCCATCGCGGCCACCTGGATCCGGAAGAGTTCGTTCCCCCGCACGAAGAAGGCCCTCGCGGACCCGGCGGCCCACCTCCCGCGGGAGCCATGCCCAACATGCCTGACATGCAGCATTAGAGCTGCGTCTACTTCAGCTTCCAGACAAATGTGGCTACCGTTCCTGCCGGCAGGATGGTGGCCACTGTTTTTCCGTGGAAACCGATCCGAAAGGCCTGGCTCGCCGTTCCCGCGTTCAAGGTGTAGAGCACGATGGTCCCGTCGGGGTTGCTGAAGGCAACGTCCTTCACCTGCGTATCTGCAGGCTGGTTTGAGGCGATACGTACCGCGCCCGGCAGCACAAACTTGCTGGCGTGTCCCAGCACGTAGTAGTCGCGCTCCGGCGTGACGGGATTTTCAGGGTTGGTGGGGTCGATGGTGACCAGTCCCCGGCAGGTGGCGCAGCCGCCCACGTGCGGGCCGTAGTTCTGGTCGGTGGCCAGTGCCCAAAGCACATAGCTCTTGGCCCAGTTGCGTGTGGCGGCGATCAACTCAGCCGCCTCGTCGGCCAGTACGTTGCCCTTTTGCCAGGTTCCACCACTCGATTCTGTGACCCATTGGTCCTTTTGCGGGAACTCGTCGTGAAACTCCGACATGACGGAAGGATCGCCGGCGTAGTGGTGCCATGCAACTCCCGCGGCAAGGGCGCCGGCCTTGGCGTCCTTCAGCACTGTCTCAGGGTATTCGGGCTGGTCCCAGTTGTGGTCGTAGGCCATTACCTTGGTCTTCAGACCCGCGGCGGCCATTGCCGGGCCAAGAGCAGCGCCGAAGAAAGCGGCCTGCTCGTCGGGCATCATCCGCATGCCACTGTAGGTGGGAGGCGCATAGAGCGGCTCATTTTGTACGCTGAGCGCATACACCGGCACGCCGGCAGCCTGGTAACCTTCGACCGTTTTTACCAGGTAGTTGGCGAACGCAGGGTAAAACTCCGGACGCAGGCTTGAAGGCTCCTTCGTTTCGGGGTTCGACCCCAGCATGGAACCCGACGTCTTCATCCACCCTGGCGGACTCCAGGGCGTCAGCATCACCTTGATCGATGGATTGAGTGCCAGCGCCTCCCTGAGCAGCGGCAGGATGTACTCCTGATCGTGAGCCAGCGAGTAATGGGCAAGATTGGGATCCGACACACCGGCGGGGGTCGTGCAGGCCGTGTCGGTCTGCCGGCAGAGGTCGTCATAGGAGTAGAACGTCACCGCCAGGTCCGGAGAGCCGATGGGCTGGCGCAAAAAGCTCACGGCAATGCCGTCCTTGCGGCTGAAGAGCGTCTTGAACGCCGCGTCGGTCTGCGCCGGTGTCAGCTTCTTGGCGAACAGCCAGGCGGCCGCGTCGGTCAGCGACGCCCCGAAGCCATCGATCTCCTGAAAGCGCTGGCTGTCGTCAACGGTAATGATGGGAGCAGTCAGGCCGGGATTCGATTTGGCGGAGAAGTGCAACGTATTGAGCTGCGAAAGGGCTTCCAGCAGGTCCGGTGTGGTCTGGTAAACGGAGATGATTTGGCCGCCGGCGCTGGGAATGGCGGCTAGAGCAAAGCAAACAGCAAGAATTGCAAAACGCGGCATGATGTCCCCCTCAGGCGGAAGCAGAATCGTAGTCCATTTCAAGTCTCGCCGCAAAGCCGATCGTTCGCTTCCCCTCAGACGGCGCCCCGCGAATAATCTCCGCTCTTGCCGCCCGTCTTGGTTTCAAGCTGCACATTGCGGATAACGATTGCCTTGTCCAGTGCTTTGGTCATGTCGTACACGGTGAGAGCGGCAACCGAAACGGCAGTGAGAGCCTCCATCTCCACGCCAGTGGGTCCGGTGGTGGCCGCGGTTGCCTTGATGCGCACGCCTCCCGCCGCAACCTCCGCCTGCACATCCACATGCGTGAGGGCGAGGGGATGGCACATTGGAATCAGTTCGGAGGTGCGCTTGGCTGCCTGGATGCCCGCGATGCGCGCCACCTCAAGTGGGTTCCCCTTGGGGTTGGAAGGCAGCGCCGCAAGCACGGCCGCGGACAGCTCGACAAAGGCCGAGGCGGTCGCGGTGCGCCGCGTGAATTCCTTACCGCTCACGTCCACCATACTGGCGTGGCCGGATTCGTCGTAATGCGACAGGCGTGAGGATTTGGCTCCCGTATTTCCCGATTCTCGATTCCTCAATAGCGTCTTCCTCAGAAAAGCAATACTTTCACGATTCCACCGGGGCCCTGAAGGCTGGGCTCTTCGGGCACCACGAGAAAGCAGTTGGAGTGAGCCATCGCCGCCAGGTCTCCGGAGCCTTGCCATGGAACTAGCGTCACCTCCGGCAACTGGCCCGTTGCTCCGAACGTGTATTTGGCCGGAAGAAAACGCGTCAGGCCTGCCTTTTCGTGCTTACCGCTTTTTGGAGCCAGTTGCGCCAGCGCAAAACGCGGGCCGGGTTCAGAACTGCCTGCAAGCGCGGCCAGCAACGGCGCCGCAAAGAGCAAGAAAGTAGCCGCCGAAGAAACCGGATTGCCCGGCAGTCCGAAGAACGGCAATGTGTGCGGCGCGACAGGCATGCGCGCTCTGGCCTTGTCAGTTGTATGGTTTAGAACGTTACCCGCTGCGTTCTGATATCGGGGCATCTCTCCGAATACCAGCGGCTTGCCTGGCTGGATGCGCACGCCCGTGAATTGGAAACGAGCTCCCGCGCGAACCAAAGCCGGCTCTACGAGATCGAATTTTCCCGCCGAAACGCCGCCGGTGATCAGGAGCAGGTCGGCTTCAGCGGCCTGGGCAAGCGCCGTGTCGAGAGCCCGCGCGTTGTCTGACGCGGTAGGCAGAATCCACGGCTCGCCTCCCGCGGCGACTACCATCGCCGCAAGCATGGGGCCGTTCGAGTTGCGAATCTGGCCGGGGGCAGGCACGGATTTGACTGGCACAATCTCATCGCCGGTGGTGAGGATTGCTACGCGCGGCCGGGTGAAGACCTCGAGTGCGGCGTGACCGCAAGCTGCGGCCAGAGCCACTTGCGCGGCCGTAATCGCTGTTCCAGTGGCAAGCAGTTCGTCTCCTTTGCGCGCCTGTGCGCCTTGGGCCACAATGTTTTCGCCCACGGCAATAGTGCGCTTCTGCGCCAGCTTCACGTTTCCGTTGGTTATCTCCACGTGCTCCAGCATCGCTACGGCATCTGCGCCCGGCGGAACAGCAGCGCCTGTCATGATCTCCCAGGCTGAGCCCGGTGGCAGTTCGCCTGCCGGCACCTCGCCTGCGCGCGTGGCGCCGGCAATGGCGAGAGGCACATGCGCGGATGCCTCAACCGCACGGCAGGCAAAGCCATCGCGGGTTGAGCGGGCAAAAGGTGGCTGATCGCGATCCGCGCTTAGATGCCTCGCAAGCACGCGGCCTGGCGCCCGGCCAAGCTCCACGCGCTCCACCGAGAGCCGGAACCGGCCAAGTTGCCTGGCGTAGGCGGCAACCTGCGCCGCTGCTTCCTCGTAGCTAGGCAGACCTGAACTCATGCATTGGATTGTAGAGGTTTGCGCTGGCCATGAGCATTCTAAGCGCCAAGGAAGAAGAACCGGACGAATCGCAGCAGCGTTGCAAAGAAACGCCGAAAGGCGCGTCCGGCATCCGGACGCGCCCTTCGGGAGAGAACCAAGTAGTGCAGCGTGCTACTTTTTCGGAGCCTTGTAGTTGGAGTTGATCTTCTCCCCAGCCTGGTCCAAAATTCCTTTGACCTCGGCGGCATAAGGACCGGTGGGCGCCAGCGCCAGGTACCTCTGGTAAGCCTCGGTGCAATCGGGAGGTAGAACGATCCTATTGGTTTTGGGATCGACCGTGGCCTGCTGAATCAGACCCTGACCCTTGATGTAGTAGAGAATCGCCTGGTTGGGATCGATGGCAAGGGCCTCGTTCGCAGCTGCCACCTGGGCGTCAGCGTTCTTTTCCTGGAAGAAAATGACTGCTTCATTGCGCAGGTGGAAGGCAGCCCTTGTGGGATCGGCCTTGGCTGCAGCGTCAAACCCGGCGTTGGCCTCGGTAACCTTGCCCTGCCGCGCGTAAACCTCGCCCAGGCCGGCGTCGGCCACGCCGATCACTTCCGGCTTCGGCTTCTTGGAGTTGGTCTCCAATGCAAGAGCCTTTCTGTAGTTGGTTTCCGAATCGTCATATTTCTTCAGTCCCAATTCCGCGCGCGCCAGGTTCGTCCACAGAATGGACTGGTCGGGCATGACCGCGGAGTCCTTGGTCATCATGGTTTCTATCTCGGTATATTTTGCGTTTCTGATCTCCGTCGCCTTGGCTTCCACCGCATCGCGGGTAGCAGATGCACCCAGATCCTGGGCGGCTTGGGCGCGGGCGCCCTCGGCGTCCCTGATGTCCTGGTTTACAACCTTCAGATCGGCATTCAGATTATTGATGACCTGGTTGGCTTTGATCGCCTCTGCATTCTGCTTCTTGATTTCTTCCAGGGCTTTTTTCTGTTCCGCCGGCATCTTGTCGATGAATTCCTGACGCGACATGTCGATGTCCTGCGCCACATCCTGGCCTACGACGATCTTTATGCCCCGGTACATGTCGACCATTTTGCCAACCGGTGTATCCGCAGCGCGATATACGGCCGAATAGGTACCAGGAGACGCCTCGCCGGCATAGTTGCCGTCCGCGCCCACCGGAAAGGTGAACTTCAAGGTCCCGCCGCCGTCGGTCGACAGGTTCACGGTGCCGCCGCCTTGGGGTTCGCCGGTGGGATTGATCACGCGACCATGAATCTTCCCCGTGACTCCCCCGGAATTCTGTGCAAGAGCGGGCAAAAGGGCAAAGGCCAGCAGGCCCAGCCAAAGTGAAAAGCTGCGTTTCATTTTCTTCTCCTTGGGAGCGGCGCGAACCATCTTGGCAGCGCGCTCAAAAAATCGTATCTCTCAAAGCCGGCCGGAGAGGACCATTGCTTGGTCTCCGGCAAGCTTGCCTCTGTGAGCCATCTGTTCGCGGCAAAACTCCTCCGCAAATCCTCAGTCTCTGGTTCACCCTGCGGCTGGGGAGCTTTATCAGCTCCAAAGTCCATCACGCAGACTGCATTTCATGGCAAAACCAAAGTTAAATCCAACTGCGCACCCGGCACAAGGGGCATTCCTGAAAGTGTGGACCGGACCGCAGCATCACGCATGCCAGCGTGCCTTATCGAAGGGCCGTATATTCCGGGCCAGGGGTTGGATTCCACAATCGTGAGTCTCCAATTGGATCCTGCCGAAAAAGTTCTTGTTTACCATGGTAGTGCGTCCAGTGGGCAATTTGGTGTGGTCTGTATCACACTCTAGAATAAAAACATGGCAACCACGATTCGGACCGCGACCGAGGCGGATGTTCCGCAGATCCTGGCCTTCATTCGCGCTCTGGCAGTATACGAGCGGGCGCCGGACGCCGTAACTGCGACGGAGGATGGCCTGCTGCGTGACGGATTTGGGCCCAACCCCATCTATTCCTGCCTGATCGCCGACCAAAGCGGCCAGCCGGCGGGCTTTGCTCTCTACTTCTTCAACTACTCCACCTGGATGGGGAGACCGGGACTCTACCTCGAGGACCTGTTCGTCCATCCGGAGTTCCGGGGCCTGGGCATAGGCAGGGCCCTGCTTCAGCAGGTGGCCGCCATCGCCGTCCAAAGGGGCTGCCTGCGCCTGCAGTGGGAAGTCCTGGATTGGAATACCCCGGCCATCGATTTCTATAAGGCCATGGGCGCCGAGTTTCTCGACGAATGGCGCAACGTGCGCGTCAGCGGCGAAGCGCTCGACCGGTTGGCGGGCGCTGCGGTCGCCGAGCCCGCAGAGACGGAGCCCACAAAGTGAAGATTCGCGTCATCGGCGGCGGACTGGCCGGACCGGAGGCAGCGCTGACCGCTGCCCGCCTGGGCTGCGAGGTCGATCTTTACGAAATGCGCGCCATGGTCGACGGAAAACCGCGCCTGACCCCAGCTCACCAGACCACCGATTTTGGTGAACTGGTCTGCTCCAATTCGCTCAAAAGCGAATCGCCCAATACAGCTCCCTGGCTCCTTAAACAGGAGATGCGCCGCGGAGCTTCCGCCCTCTTGCGTCTTGCGGATGCATCGGCTGTACCGGCCGGTCATGCGCTTGCAGTCGATCGCGTCGAGTTCTCCCGCCTCATCTCGGAGGCCATCTCCGCTGAGCCGTTCATTCGCGTCGTTCGAGAAGAAGTGACTACTTTGGCGCCGGACCCGGTCTATGCGCTGAGTATTCTCGCCACCGGCCCCCTCACCTCCGATGCACTCAGCCGCGAAATCGAGCGCCTCACCGGCTCCGGTCATCTTGCCTTCTACGACTCCATCTCCCCCATCGTCGACGCCGAATCCATCGACATGAGCCGCGTCTACATGGCCGCCCGCTGGGACAAGGGCACCGCCGACTACATCAACTGCCCCATGGACCGCGTGGAGTTCGACCGATTCCTCGACGCGCTGCTGGAGGCCGAGGCCGCCGAAGCCAAAGAGTGGGAGAAGCTGGATTATTTTGAAGGCTGCCTGCCCATCGAGGTGCTGGCCCGGCGAGGCCGCGACACTCTCCGTTTTGGCCCCATGAAGCCTGTAGGTTTGCGCGACCCGCGCACCGGTAAAACCCCTTGGGCCGTCGTGCAACTGCGCAAAGAAAATCTGCGCGCCGACAGCTACAACCTGGTCGGTTTCCAGAACCATCTCAAATTTGGCGAGCAGGCTCGTGTGCTGCGCCTCATTCCCGGCCTCGAGAACGCTCGGTTCCTGCGTTACGGCCAGATTCACCGCAACACTTACATCTGCGCGCCAGCCCTGCTCGACGAAAACCTGCGGCTTAGAAAACAGCCCAGAATCTTGTTCGCGGGGCAACTATCCGGCGTCGAAGGCTACACCGAATCCATCGCCTCTGGACTGTTGGCAGGAATCTACGCTGCTGCTCTCGCACGCGGAGAGGAGCCCACGCCCGTTCCCCGCTCGACGGCCCTTGGCTCGCTTGTCCACTACATCACCCACGCCGATCCTAAAGACTTTCAACCCGTCAACATCACCTTCGACTTGCTTGAACCCCTCGAAGAAGAGTTGCGCAAGAAGATCCGCGACAAGAAGGAGCGCCACCGCATCGTGTGCGAGCGCGCCCTGGCCGCCTTTGACGCATGGTGGGTCGCAATTCCGCACCCGGCTGCGGAACTTCGCCGATAGATCTTGCGTAATTCCGTGGTACGCTGTCTGCGCTCACGAAAGGTCGCCTATGCGCGCTATCTCTGCCGCCGATTCCGTTTCGCTCGCCATTCACCGCACCAGGGAGTTCCTCTTCAAGAGGTTCACATGGGGAACCTATCTTAAACTCGGATTGGTCGCCATCGTCACCGAGGGGCTGGGCAGCAACTTTCAGTCTTCGTCGCACAACTACCATTCCTCGCCGCACATTGGTGCGCCGCCTTATGGGCCGATGGTTCCGCCGTCATTTCATCTCGCGCCAGTTCAGATCGCCGCGATCGTGGCGGCCGTTTTGCTCGCCCTCATTCTGGCGGGTGTTGTTTTCTACCTGGTTACGCGCCTGCGGTTTGCCTACTTCCATTGCCTGATCCACAACTCAACCGAGATTCGCCCCGGCTGGTGGATCTATCGATCCCAGGCGGCACGTTTCTTCTGGCTCAACCTTGCCGTAGGATTCTGCTTTTTGCTGCTGGTCGGACTATTGGCCATTCCATTCGGAGCCGGGTTTTGGCGTTTGTTTCAGGAAACTCAACACGGGGGCCCTCTCGATATCGGGTTGTTGCTGTCTCTCGTCCTTCCCCTCATTCCGATCCTCATTTTGCTGGCCCTCTCCGCAATGCTGGCCGACCTGATTTTGCGCGATTGCATGCTGCCGCACATTGCGCTCGATGACGCAACCGCGGGGGAAGCCTGGAGCCAGGTGTGGACGCGCATCAAGGCCGAGAAGAGGGAGTTTTTTGTTTACGCACTGCTGCGAGTGGCGTTGCCGATCGTCGCCACCATCGGCTTGTTCCTCTTGTTCATGATTCCAGGGCTCATCCTGGCCGGTGCGCTTGCAGCGGTCGAGTTTGGGATTCACTCAACCTTCGCGGATGCCAGCGGCTCATCCTGGCTTGTCGGCGTTCTCCTCCAGGTCTTCTTCGGAGTACTTGCATTCGGCTTCGCCTTGCTGGCCGGCATCTGTCTTGGTGGGCCTGTAAGCACCGGAATCCGGGAGTATGCGCTCATCTTCTATGGCGGCCGCTATAAGGAATTGGGAGATGCACTCTATCCCGCCTCCGGCAACGCCGTCTGAGGCCGGCTCACTCGAAATTGGCCGACCATGGTTTCTCATCGCCGCAGTGTGATGAATCGAGGGAACCTTTCCCGCGCTCTCAGTGTCCAAGTAAAGAGGGAGTGCGCTACGAGTGGCGATGGGCCATGCGTGTACCCTTGAAGACAGAGCTTCCTCAAGTCGAAGTGTCCTGAAGACGGAGCACATTCATGCGTTGGATTCCAGTTCTGGTTTGCTCGGCCCTGATGGCCGGGAGCGCAGCCTCTGCCGCGCCGCAGGCCGCGCCGGCAAAAACCGCTCCGTCCGCTCATGCAGACAGCAAGCCATCTGCCAAAGAGACCGTCACATCCGTCGTGCTTCCGCCATCTCCCAGGGCTTTACTGCCTGACGCGCTTGACGGATGGGTCGAAGCTGCGCCGCCCATATCCCTCAAGGATGCAGCGCAGGCAGATCCAGCCAACGCAGCCGCCCTCAAGGAGTACGACTTCGACGGCGGCGCCTCCGTCACCTACAGGCGCGAGGGCGAGACACTCAACGTCCGCGCGCTGCGTTTTCAGGATGCCAGCGGCGCCTACGGTGCCTACTCCTTCTACCGCAAGAACGGGTGGGCGAAGGAAGACATCGGTTTCGGCGCAACCTCTGACCACAACCGCGTGCTCTTCTGGAAGGGCGACACCGTAGTCGATGCGACGTTCTCGCATA
>Ga0181519_10000591_pt1 | contig 33212 bp, 23 predicted proteins | sample PEATcosm2014_Bin_26_FD_121102 | JGI IMG/M metagenome (GOLD analysis project Ga0181519, IMG submission 121102) | Peatland microbial communities from MTU Mesocosm Facility, Houghton, MI, USA - PEATcosm2014_Bin02_10_metaG | ecosystem: Environmental > Terrestrial > Soil > Wetlands > Peat | place...
TATGCGAATGGCAGCTTCGCGATCACCGATGACCTGTCGTTGCTGGCCGGCATCCGATATACGGAGGAATCGAAGACGCTGACGGCCTCGCAGAGCGTGGTTCCGCTGCTCGGTCTCCCCGGGATCCTCGGTCCGAATCCGATTTACGTCAACCTGCCGAACGGCAGCGACAGCATCACGGATCGCGACTGGTCACCGACGGCCGGGCTCAGCTTCCACTTCTCGGACACCGCAACCGGATACCTGCGGTACTCCAAGGGATTCAAGAGCGGCGGGTGGAACGACACGCTGTTCAACCCGACACTCGGCATCAATCCCGCGAACCCAAGCGGGCCGTACAACGCGGCCGACCTCCAGCTGAGCCGGGTCGGCTTCAAGCCGGAGAACATCTCGAACTACGAGCTGGGCGCGAAGACCGACTGGCTGGACCATCGGCTGCGGGCCAATATCGCGGTCTTCCAGGAGGACTACCGCGACATCCAGGTGTCCCAGTTCGTCGGCGGGAACATCGGCTACCTCACGCAGAATGCCGCGCTGGCGAGGAGCCGCGGCTTCGAGCTGGACGGCGCGGCGCTCGCTTTCGACCACCTGGAGATCGACGCGGGAATCGGCGTGGCCGAGGCGAAGTACCAGCAGTACACCAACGGCTGCGGAGCCGGCTGTAACCTGGACGGCTATCGCCTGAATGCGCCGGAGTTCACCCTGGCGGTGTCGGCGCAGTACACGCATCTGCTGGCGGCGGACCTCAACTGGCTCGCGCGTGCCGACTATAACTACCGGGGCGACGCTCCGGGCAGCGTCATCAACCCGCAGGGCACCACGTCGGCATCCGTCTACCCGTACCGGCTCGGCGGATTCGGCACGGTCGGCGGGAGGCTCGGCGTCGAGGCAGGCTCCAGCTGGAAGGTGTACCTGTGGGCGAAGAATCTGCTCAACTCGGATTACGTCGTGAATCGCGGCCCCTACACCAACCTCGCGCTCCTCGCCGTGACGCAGGATGGCGTACTCTACGGTGCACCGCGGACGTTCGGCATCCACGCTGACTATTCCTTCCGGTAGCCACCGACATGACAGCGATACGACGAATCCTGCGCTGGCTCCTCTGGACCGTCGCCGCACTGGCGGTGGTGGTGATTGGCCTGCTGGGTCTTCGCGCAGTCCTGCAGCACCAGATCAGGTCGGCGCAGGCCATCGCGTCGCCACCCGGCATCGACTCGATGGAAGCCATCGAGCTCGGCGGCATCAAGCAGTGGATCCACATACGGGGCCGGGATCGCCGTAACCCGATACTGCTGTACCTGCACGGCGGGCCGGCGACGCCCATGATGCCCTTCGCCTACACGTTTCAGACCCAGCTCGAAGGCGCATTCACGGTGGTGGAATGGGACCAGCGGGGCGCCGGCAAGACCTATTTCGCGAACGATCCGGAGAAGATCGCCGCGACGATCACCTACGACCGGATCGAGGCCGATGCGCTCGAGCTGGTGAACTATCTGCGCCAGCGCTTCGCGCAGCCGAAGATATTCGTGATCGGCCACTCGTGGGGCACGATGCTGGGGCTGCCACTGGTGCACGCTCACCCCGAGCTCTTTTACGCCTACGTCGGCACCGGACAGGTCGTCAACGTCCGAGAGAACGAGCGCGTCGGCTACGCACACGTATTGGCCGAGGCGCAGCGTCGCCACGATGAGCAGGGTATCCGCGAGCTCAATGCCATTGCTCCCTACCCGGATCCCGTGACCGGCACGTACAACGACAAGGAAAACGTCGTTCGCAAGTGGGAGTTTCAATATGGATTCGCGCTCTACGGGAAGACCAGCCTCTATCGGGAGATGCTGAAACTGGCGTCGGTATCGCCGGATTACTCCTTGCACGACTTCTACTTCTTCATTGCCGAGCCGAGCTATCCCGCACTCCAACAATGGGTCGACAGATTCGACGCGCCTGCGCTGGGGCCGGATTTCCAGGTCCCCATCGTGTTCATCTTCGGCCGGACGGACTGGCAGGTTCCGGGCATCCTCGCCGAGGAGTACCTGAAGACCCTGTCGGCCCCGAGCAAGGCCTTCTACTGGGTCGAGCACGCCTCGCACTCGGCGATGGTCGAACAACCCGTCGAGTTCGCCAAGCTCATGATCGAGCACGTCCGCCCGTTCGCCCCGGCGACTCCGCCGTGAATCGCCGCAACACGCGGCCTTCCAGCTTCCCCTGATGCGACGCTGGCTGTGGAGCAGGTGCGGCTACCGCAAGCCAGTCGAGGAGGTGCTGCGGTCCGCCAATGATGTACCGGGCGAACTGGGGCTGCGGCGCGTCCTCGGGCCTCTCGACCTGATGCTGGTCGGCGTCGGAGTCATCGTCGGCGGTGGAATCTTCGTCGTGATCGGTACGGCAGCCGCGCTGTATGCGGGCCCCGCCATCGTGCTCTCGTTCCTGCTCGCCGGCCTCGCCTGTGCGCTGACGGGACTTTGCTACGCGGAACTCGCGGCCATGATGCCGGTCTCCGGCAGCGCATACACGTACGCGTACGCCGCGTTCGGCGAGGTCGTCGCCTGGATCGTCGGGTGGAACCTGCTGCTCGAGTACACCTTCGCGGCATCCTACGTTTCCGTGGGATGGTCTGGGTATCTGGTCTCGCTGTTGACGGGCTGGGGCGTACGGATCCCGATGCAGTTCGACACTGCGCCGTTGCAGGTAGACGCCAGCGGCATCGTCTACACGGGCGCCTGGGTCAACGCTCCAGCCGCGGCCTTCGCACTCATCATGGCCTTGATCGCCGCTCGCGGAGTCCGGCTGTCGTCCGTCGTCAACGGCGCGATAGTCGTGCTGAAGGTCAGCGCGCTGCTGCTCGTCATCGGCTTCGGAGCCGGGTACATCCGCCCTTCCAACTGGGTGCCCTTCCTGCCGCCGAACGACGGCACGTTCGGGCATTTCGGGATCAGCGGCGTACTGCGCGGCTCGGCCGTCGTGTTCGTGTCGTACCTTGGCTTCGATGCGATTGCAGCGCTCGCCCAGGACACCCGCCGCCCACAACGCGACCTGCCGGTCGGCATTCTCGGCTCGCTGCTCCTCGCGACAATCCTGTATGTCGCCGCCTCGCTGGTGCTCACGGGCCTTGCGCCGTACGGGACACTCAATACGGCAAGCCCGATCTCGACCGCGCTGCTCGCCGGCGGCACCGCCTTGCAGTGGCTCGCGCCCATCGTCGACGTGGCGGCCATCATTGGCCTCGGCTCGGTCGTGCTCGTGATCATGCTGGCACAACCGCGGATCCTTCTGGCCATGGGCCGCGACCGGCTCGTCCCCGCGGCGTTCGCAAGACTGCATCCGCGTTATCGGACCCCGCTCTGGGGGACTGCGGTTTGCGGCGCCTCCGTTGCGGCGCTCGCAGGCCTGTTTCCGCTCGGGATTCTCGTGCAACTGGTCTCGATCGGGACGCTGACCGTCTTCATCACGGTATCGGCTGGCGTCCTCATAATGCGCAGCACACAGCCCGAGCGGCCGCGACCGTTCCGGACACCGCTCGTCCCCGCGATACCGGTTCTGGGAATTCTGGTCGGCGCCTATCTCCTCGGCGGCATTCCGGCGCCCACCTGGTGGCTATACGCGGTCTGGACAACCGCCGGGGTGGCGGTGTACCTCGTGTACGGCAGAGCTTCGGCGGCCAGTCAGCGTGCAATCCGGGGTAGCACATGATCACCATCGATGACATTCGCGCCGCGGCTACCCGGCTCGAGGGTCGCATCCGCCGTACCCCGACTTGGCACGTCCCGCAGACCACCTATGGCGGGTCGCCACCATTCGACCTCTATCTCAAGCTCGAGTATCTGCAGCTGACCGGCTCATTCAAACCGCGGGGCGCCTTCAACCGGGTGCTGTCGGCCGGTGCGCCGCTGCACGGGCTCGTGACCTCTTCAGGCGGCAATCACGGCATAGCAGTCGCCGCGGTCGGCCGCACACTGGGATTGCCGGTCGCCATTCCACTGCCGGCGACGGTCGCCCCCGAGAAGCTCGCGGCGATGCGTGAACTCGGCGCCGAGGCAGAGGTCGTCGGTCCGACCTTCCTCGTGTCGAATGCGCGCGCCAAGGAGATCGCCGCGGAGCGCGACTATCTCTACATCCACCCGTTTGCCGAACCGGCCGGCATCGCCGGCCAGGGCACTGTGGGGCTCGAGATCCTCGACCAGCTTCCCGACGTCGATATCGTGGTGGTGGCGGTCGGTGGCGGCGGCTTGCTCGGTGGAGTTGCTGCGGCCATCAAGGAACAGCGGCCCGGGGTTACGATCGTTGGCGTGGAACCGCTCGGCGCCGATGCGCTCAGCAGGAGCCTCGAGGCGGGACGGTTGGTAACGCTGTCGAAGATCGACACCAGGGCGGCGACGCTGGCGCCGCCCATGACGGAGCAGATAAACCTCGACCTGGCGCAGCGCTACGTGAATCGCATGGTGCGGGTGACGGACGAGCAGATGGTTCAGGCGGCTCGCTGGCTCTGGCAGCGCTTCTTCATCGGCGCCGAGCTCGGGGGCGCCGCATCGACTGCCGCGCTGCTCTCGGGACTCGTGCCGGTGGTGCCTGGCCAGAAGGTCGTCAGCATCGTGTGCGGGGGTGGCACCGCCGGCATGGCGCCAACTGGATGAACGGGAACCTGACGCTGTCTCTCATTCGCGAGGCCCACACGCGCATACGGGACAGAATCAACCTAACCCCCGTCATGACGAGCGCCAGCCTCGACACCATGGCCGGCGCACAGTTGTTCTTCAAGTGCGAGAACCTGCAGAAGACGGGGGCGTTCAAGGCCCGCGGAGCGACGAACGCGGTCTTTGCCTTGTCCGACGAGCAGGCGCAGCACGGCGTCGCGACGCACTCCTCCGGCAACCACGCGGCCGCCCTCGCGCGCGCGGCCCGTCTGCGCGGAATTCCGGCTTACATCGTCATGCCAAACAGCGCCCCCGCAGCGAAGCAGGCCTCGGTACGACGGTTTGGCGGCGAAATCATCCTCTGCCAGCCGACACTCGCGGCGCGCGAAGCCACGGCGTGCGAGGTGGTCGCCAGAACCGGCGCCGCACTCGTCCATCCATACGACGACCTGCGCGTGATGGCAGGACAGGGGACGACGGCGCTCGAGCTGCTGGAGCAGGTGCCCGATCTCGATCTGATCCTCTGCCCAGTCGGAGGTGGTGGGCAACTGAGCGGAATTGCCGTCGCCGCCAAGGCCCTGAATCCCTCGATTCGGGTCATCGGCGTCGAGCCGGCAGGCGCCGATGACGCCGCGCGCTCCTTCAAGGCCGGGCAGATCATCGCAAGCGTGAACCCGAAGACCATCGCCGACGGCCTGCTGACGTCGCTCGGAAAGGCACCCTTCGCAGAGATCGAGCGACATGTCGACGACATCGTCACGGTCTCCGACGCGGCAATCGTCAGGGCGATGCGCCTCATCTGGGAAGTCATGAAGCTCGTCGTCGAGCCGTCGGGAGCGGTCGCCTACGCGGCTCTCGTCGAGGGTGCCATTCGTTCTCCCGGGCTGCGGATAGCCCTCATCCTGAGCGGCGGCAACCTCGATCTCGACACCCTTCCCTGGCAGAGATGAACGCGTCCGCGCACAGGCCCGCGCCGGTCCTTCTGCTCGATCAGGCGACGGTCTCGGCCCTCATTACCCCGGACGACTGCATCGCCGCCGTTGAGTCCGCATTCGCGGCTCACGCGCTTGGCCGCACGCTGGCGCCAGAGCTGATGCACCTCGACGCCGAGGGTGGCGAATTCCACATCAAGGCCGGGGGCCTGCGAAGCGGGTGGCGCAGCGGTACCGGCTGCTATGTCACGTGCAAGATCAACGGCGGATTCTTCGGCAACCGGGCGGCGCTCGGCCTGCCCAACATCATCGGACTGATCCTGCTGTCGGACGGAGCGACCGGCTCGCCCCTCGCCGTCATGGAATCCGGCTACATCACCCGGCTGCGCACGGGCGCAGCGACGGCAGTCGCTGCCAGGTACCTCGCCCGGGCGAACAGCACGACCGTGACGCTTTGTGGTGCCGGAAGTCAGGGCGAGATGCAGTTGCGCTGCCTGGCGCGTTGCCTGCCGATCGAGCGCGTCTGCGTATGGAGCCGGGGCGGCAGCGCGGTATTCAGCGAGCGGATGGCGGGAGAGCTGAAGCTCGACATAAAGCCGGTCAGGGACCTTGCCGCCGCGACGCGCGACAGCGACGTCATCGTAACGTCCACGCCGTCCACCGCATGGTTTCTCGGCGCGCAGCACGTTCGTCCCGGGACCTTCGTGGCGGCAATCGGGGCGGACAGCCCCGCCAAGCAGGAACTCGAGCCCGAACTCGTCGCAAACTCGTCGGTGGTATGCGACATCGCCGCGCAATGCGCCGAGGTCGGCGATCTCCACCATGCGATTGCCGCCGGCCTGATGACGGCCGCGGACATCCGCGGCGAGCTGGGCGCCGTCATCGCGGGCCTTGCACCGAAGCGACTGCGCGCCGACGAGACGATCATATTCGACTCGACCGGAACCGCACTGCAGGATGCCGCCGCCGCGATTCTGGTCTATGAGCGCGCCAAGGCACTCGGGCGCGGCGAGTCGTTCGCGTTCTGGTCGTAACCCGGCCAAAGGGAGCGTACCTATGCCACTTCTCAAGGGCGGCCATGCACCGGCCACATGGGTCGTCCTCCTGGCGCTAGCGCTCCATACAGGCGCCGCGCTGTCGCAGGGGGTTGCCGGGATCCAGCGCCCGCACATCGTGGTGCTAACAACGGGAGGCACGATCGCGGGTCAGCGCGATGCGCGTTCACCGATTGGCTACAACTCGGCACAGCTCGACGCCAGCCAGCTGATCCGGAGCGTGCCCGGCCTCGACACGCTTGCGCGCATGTCGGCCGAGCCCGTTGCGGCCATCGGCTCCCAGGACATGACCGACGCCGTGTGGATGGCCCTTGCCGCCAGGATCACGAGCCTCCTCGCAGACGACGCGGTTGACGGGATCGTGGTCACGCACGGCACGGATACGATGGAGGAGACCGCGTTCTTTCTCGATCTCGTGTTGCCGCACGCGAAGCCGGTCGTCCTCGTGGGCGCGATGCGCCCGGCCTCGGCGCTCAGTGCCGACGGGCCCGCGAACCTCTACGACGCCGTGAGGGTGGCCGCGTCAGCCGCGGCCCGCAATCGAGGCGTGCTGGTCGTCATGAACGGCACCATCCACGGCGCGCGCGACGTCGAGAAGAGCCACGCGACGGCTCTAGAGACATTTCGCTCGCCAAACTACGGGCCGATGGGCTACGTGGACGCGGCGAACGTCCGCTTCTCGACAGAGGTCCCCGCGCCGCGTCCCGCGCGCTACTCGCGCGGCGGGACCGCGGAGCTGCCGCGCGTGGACATCGTTTTCGCGCACGCGCAGATGGACGGCGCGGACATCCGGGACGCCGTGGCGCGCGGCGCGCGCGGCCTGGTACTGGCGGGCGTCGGCGCCGGCAATTGCTCGAAGGCGGCGATCAAGGCATTCGAGGAAGCGGCCGTCCGCGGCGTCGTCGTCGTGCGTGCGTCGCGCACCGGTGCCGGATTCGTCGACCGCAACGTTGAAATCGACGACGACCGGCTCGGCTTCGTGGCCGCATTGGACCTGACTCCGCAGAAGGCCCGCGTCTTCTTGCAGTTGCTGATCACCAACGGCATTACCGACGCAGCCGCGGTCCAGCGCGCGTTTTCGGAGCGTTGAGTCCGGAATGCAGCATCGCGCCACGCTGTTCATCGTAATCGGCATGGCGCTGGGGGTGATTGCGGGCGCGGCGCTGCACGAGAGCCTGGCCCCGGCGCTGGCCGATTCGGTCGCCGGCTATCTGTCCCTGGTCACCGGGGTCTTCCTGCGTCTGATCAGCATGATCATCGCGCCGCTCGTCTTCTCCACTCTGGTCAGCGGGATTGCCAACATGGATTCCGCGACGGCGGGCCGTGTCGGCGGCCGAACGATGGCCTGGTTCGTCGTTGCCTCGGGCGTGTCCCTGCTGATCGGCGTCACGATGGCAGGTCTGCTGCACCCGGGTACCGGGCTCGATCTTCCGCTGCCACCAGCAGGCGTGGTTCCGAGTGCCGCGCCGGGGCTCTCGCTGAAGGTGTTTCTCGAACACGTCTTCCCGTCGTCAGTGGTCCACGCGATGGCGGAGAACCAGATCCTGCAGATCACCGTCTTCTCGCTATTTTTCGGCATCGCACTTGGCGCACTCGACGACCGCGGCGCCAGTCTTCTTGCAGTCATCGGGCAGCTTGCGACGGTCATGCTGAAGGTCACCGACACTGTCATGACGCTCGCACCAGTCGCCGTGTTCGCAGCGATCGCCGCCATCGTGGCGACGCGCGGGCTGGGAATACTGGCGACTTATGCGGCGTTCGTCGGCAGCTTCTACCTGGCACTCGTCGTGCTGTGGTCGGTTCTCCTCATTGCAGGCCATGCATTTCTGGGGCGCCGGGTGTTCGGCCTCCTGAGTGCGATTCGCCAGGCAGTGCTGGTAGCGTTCTCGACGGCGTCAACGGAGGCCGCGTACCCGCGCACCCTGGAAGCCCTCGAGGAATTCGGTGTGCCGCGGCGCATCGCCGGACTGGTGTTGCCGCTCGGGTATTCGTTCAACCTCGATGGCTCCATCATGTACTCGGCGTTCGCCATCCTGTTCATCGCCCAGGCCTACGGAATTCACATGACGCCGGGCGAGGTTGCGTCGATGGGCGCCGTGCTGTTCGTCACCTCGAAGGGCATCGCCGGAGTCCCCCGCGCATCCCTTTTGGTGATCGCTGCGACGCTGCCGTACCTGCGTGTCCCGGAAGCCGGGTTGGCCCTGATCATCGGCGTTGATCAATTCCTCGACATGGGGCGCACGGCGACGAATGTCGTCGGCAATTCGATCGCGTCGGCGGTCGTCGCACGCTGGGCAGGCGACAGCGAGGGACGCGAGGCGGCGTTCCCCGGCTCGCGGCACTGACCGGCGCTCCTCCGCTCAAGCGGTGTAGCAATCTGCCGATGCCACGCCGCTCGTGCCGGTCTCTGACGGCCGCTGTGAATTGAGATAGGCTCCGCATCTGCGGCCAGCTTCGCTACGACGTTGCTCGCCGCCGCGTCATCAGTCCGAAATCGAGCAAGGAATGGGCCGTCCTGGCGGGAGCCGCCTGACGGTTGCGGTTGAACTGCGCCAGCTGAAGGACGAAGTTCCGAAGAGCCCGGTTGCCATTTACGCGATGCCTGGCGCTGCAGCATCGCATTTGCGATGCCCGTCGGAGCGATCGATCCCAACAAAGTGGAGTCAAGCCAGTGAATCCCTACGCGCTCGTTTACCCGATGTTCGCAATGGTGGTGCTGTCGGCGACAGTACTAGTGATCCTGTTTCGAAGCCGAGTACAAGCGGTGAAGGAAGGGAAGGTCTCGGCAAAGTACTTTCGGATATACCAGGGCGAGACAGAGCCGGAACGCACCGCGAAGGCTTCGAGGCACTTCTCCAATCTCTTCGAGGCCCCGGTCCTCTTCTATGCGGCGTGCCTCGCGGCCATGATCACGCACGACACCGGTGTCGTAGTCTTTTGCGCCGCCTGGCTGTACGTCGTGGCGCGCGTGGTTCATTCATGGGTCCACCTGGGCGGGAATCGGCTGGGTCGGCGCATTAATGCCTACTTCGCCGGATGGCTCGTTCTGTTTGCCATATGGGTCCACGTTGTCGCACATGCTGCCTTCAATGGCTGAACATGACACGGTGGCCGAGCGCTCGTTGCACGACCATCACATGAGATCGCGCTTCACGAGCACGCGGTTCACGCGTTCGAAGATGAGTTTGCTGCCATCCATGGCGCGCAGCGTCTCATCAATGAAGAATGAGTCCACGGTAGACGTCAGCTTGAATGCCGCATAGATGGTGCAGTCCCAGTCGCCGCGCTTGAACCCGCCGGTGTGCTCGCCTTCCCAGCTGCAGCTGTTGTTGTCGCCCTCCCTGATGCGCAGCGTTTCCTTGCGGCCGAACCCGCCCGTGATCGTGGTTCCCGTGTCACTGATCGGAAAGGACATTGGCGCCGGGTCCTCGTGTATCTCATACCAGCCGTCTGCGTCCGGCCCCGCAGCGCGGAGTTCCCCGAACAGAAGACCCAGACCCGGGCCTTCCGCGTGGGTGACTGGAATCACGAGAGGTGGATCCGCTGAGTGCGAACGCACGGGCAGCTCGAGGCTCGAGGCTCCGTGCGTGAGCGTCAGCGTCACGATTTCCGGCGACGGCCAGACCAGTGGCCACAGGCTTTCCGACACTGATAGACGGACGCGGCTCTTGGCCTTGAAGCGATGAGCGATCAGCGACAGGTCGATGGTGACGTCGTACGCGTGCCCGGGTTCAAGTGCGACGGGGTGCTCGTGACCGTCCCGATGCGTGAGGTTCAGCAGGCCGTACGTCACGAGCCAGGACTTGCCGTCCGGCGTGACTTCACACAGGCGCAGTGCCAGTTTCGCGACGGGCCGGTTCGAAGCGACGCGGATTCTGGCGACCGGGTGTCCCAGGATTTCCATGTCTGCATCGAGCGGTTCGCTGTCGAACACCAGGGATTTCCGGTCGTCCGGCGTCTGCTCGCCCGGCAGTCCCTCCGGTGGAAACGGCAGCCATTCGGGCTTCTGCAGCCCCACGATCTTGTCGGCGACGTACTCGACGGTGCCGTGCGACTTCGCTGAATGCGACAGGCGTCCTTCGTCCAGAAACCAGGTCCTGGGCTTTATTCCCGCCGCCGGCCATGCTGTTTCGGCGACCCAGCGACCCGGCGTCTCCTTCGGGAACGTCTGGGACGCCGTGCCGTATGGCATGTAGGCGCGAAACATCGGTTCGTCCATGATCCCGGTCGGAACACCGGCGAGCCAGTGCTTCCACCAGCGAACCTCTTCGTAGGCCCAGTCAAGACCGGGCCCCGGACTCGCGCCGTTCGGACTGCTGTGCCCCCACGGCCCCACTAGCGCTTTGCGCGGAGACTTCACGTTGGCAAGGATCCGGGTCACCGTATTGACGTAGGTGTCGACCCAGCCGTCGACTATGTACACCGGGCACCGGATGCGCCCGAAGTCGGTGGAAACCGAACCATGCTGCCAGAAGGCGTCGTTGCGCTGGTGCGAGAGCCATTTCTCCAGAATGTTCGGCGTTGCGCGCAGGCGCTCATGCCAGAGCTCCCGCCAGCCGTCGCCCACGATCGCGGGATCCGGCGGGTTGGCCATGACCGATTTGAAGGACACGCCCCACTGAAGGTTCGTGAGGCCCAGTGCACCGCCGATGAAATGAGCGTCGTCCGTGAAGCGCGTATCCGTGCAACACATCGGCATGATCGCCTTGAGCTGGGGCGGCGCTTTGGCAGCAACCTGCAGAGTGTTGATGCCACCCCATGAAATGCCCCGCATGCCGACGTTGCCGTTGCTCCAGGGCTGCCGCGCGAGCCAGCCGATCACCTCGACGCCGTCATCCAGCTCCTGCTCCAGATATTCGTCGACCAGAACTCCGCTGGAGTCGCCCGAGCCGCGCGCATCGACGCGCGCGTACGCCACGCCATACTGCGCGAGCTGGTGTCCCCAGGCGTCGTCCCAGCTACGGGTGAAGTCACGCTTGCGGTACGGAATGTACTCCCACACCACCGGAACCGGAGCCGTGCTGGCGGCGACCGGCAGCCACAACCGCGCACCCAGGCGGGTCCCGTCCTTCAGGACGATCCATTCGTTCTCGATTACCTCGACGGCGTTCTTCTCGGGCAGCTGCCATTTCTTCGTTCCGGAGGCGCTTGCGCGCGCGCTTTCCAAGGCAAGCGGAAACCCCACGGTCGACAAGAGCGCTGCGCTACGCAAGACATCGCGACGCGAGATCGTCATGTTGATCCTCCCTCGACCACAGCTGCCCGATTACGCACCCGGCGCAGACCGCCGCTGCGCATCAGAACGTATATCGGATCTGAAGCCCGGCCTCGCGCGGCGTGTTGATGAGTTCCGTGGTTGCCAGGGGCACGTCGGCCAGGATCGGGTCCACGACGGACGGTACGAGTGCCACACGCCTGTCCGCGATGTTCTTCACGTAGGCCCCATACCGCCAGTGATAGTGCGTGAGAGATGCCGACAAATTCGCGAGCCCGTACGGTGGCGACTGGTACGACGACTGGGCGGCGCTGAGATACAGAGGCTCCCGACCGGTGTACGTCCCGTTGAGTGAGACTGCAAAGTCGTAGCCGGGCATGAACTTGCGGGAGTACGTGAGCGTTGCCGCGAACGTCGTCTTGGAACTGCCGGGAAGTTGCTGGCCGGCCGTGCCGGTAACGAGGCCGGGGATGATCTGCCCGGTGCCGCAGCCGCAATTGGCCGGTAGCGCGAAACTGCTGGTGAGCTTCGCCTCCGTTATCGCGCCACCGATCAGGTACGTAAATCCGTCAATGAACAGCGGGCCGCTCGATTCAAGCTCGACGCCCTTCGACTCGGCGGTATCGCCGTTATAGACCGCGATGTTTCCCGACGGCAGGCTCGCCGAGATCTGCGGCTTGTCCCAGTACATGTCGAACACGGCGAGCGTGTACGTCATTCCATTCGTGAAGCGCCCCTTGAGCCCCATCTCGTAGTTATTGACAGAATCGGGGGCATACGAGGATAGCAGCGGGCTTTCCTTGAATATTCCGGTCAGCGGTACGGAGTTTGCGCCGCCTCTGCGGAAACCCTGTGACCAGGTCGCATACAGGTACTGATGGTCGGCATACTCATACGATGGATTGATCTTCCAGATGTTCTTTGACGCGGGCGCGTTGTGCGGCTCCGCCGGTATGAACGTGAAGAACGGGTAATCGATGTACGACTGCGCGTCGGTGAACTCCTGCTCGAAATGCCGGCCGCCGAACGTGACCTGGCCGTGGCCCAGAAAGTGCCAGGTCAGCTCGCCGAACACGGATTTGTCCTGGAAGTTCTGTGTGTCCACCTGGAGAAACGGGACGTCGTTCGGTCCGACCGTAAGCAGGCAGTTTGGAAAGCTCGAGCCGTAGTAGATCGGCGCGGTACAGCCCTGGGCGACTGACCGCTGATAGGAGCCCGGCGTCGAGGTGAACCAGCTTCCCGTCGTCTCCTGCCTTTCGTAGAACACGCCGATCACGTAATCCAGCGGCTTGCCCGGGCCCGCGTTCGAGACCAGCCGAACTTCCTGCGTGAAGGTGTGCGCCGAGTCAGTGAACTCCTGGCCGTACACGAAGCGCGGGTTGGTTGGCGTCCCCGCGTAGTAAACGTTGAAGCCCGGATACCCGCCGACACCATAGGTTCCCTCGTCCTGAGTCAGGCCCGTCGTGGTGTAGTAGGAACTCGTCGATGACAGCGTTCCAAAGCCGGCGTCGTAACTGAGATCGAGGCTGCCGAGACCGGTTCTGCGCCAGTAGGGTTGATTGAACGAGGCAAAGTCCTGGTAGTCACCACCGGGAGGAAACGTGATCCTCGGATCGATGTAGTACGGGCCGCCCTTGAACATCGTGTTCGTCTCTGGGCCGCCGTCACCATTCAGGTTTGAGTAGATGAAGGCGAGTTCAGCATGGAACTTCTCGTCCGGCTTCCACAACAGACTGGCGCGACCGGTAAACGTGTTCTGGTCGTTCCAGTCGTTCTTGCTCGTGTAGATTGCGGGACTGTTAATCGGGTCGGACGGATCGGCCAGCACGGGCGCCCCGTAGAGCGGCGATCCAGTCCGCTCCACGATTCCATACACGTTGATGAATCCCGGCTCGAAAGCGTATTTTCCCGACGCTCGAAAGGCCAGCGTGTCGCCGATCGGTACGTTGATCGTTCCGCCGGCGGAGTATGGCGTGCCACTCGAGTGCGCAAGGTTCCCGGCGCTCGCGTCAATGTGTCCGCCGAAGGTGCCCAGCTCCGGCTCGTTCGGAATGACGCGTAGCGCTCCGCCCAAGGCGCCTGCGCCATACAGCGTTCCCTGTGGTCCCCGCAGCACCTCAATCTGCTGAATATCGTCCAGCTGAAAATAGCCGTTGATCGGCGAGTTGCCGATATAGGTGCCGACCGGACTCTGCTCAAAAGTACGGAATGGACGAGTCACCGACTCACCGGTGCCGTTCAGGCCACGGATGATCGGTGTCGTTGCGCCACTCAAACGCGCGCCGAAGTCGAACATACTGAGCCCAGGGACCTGGCTCGCGAGCGACGCGAGGTCGACGACCCCGGTGGCGGCGATCTGGCTCGCATCCACGACGCTGAGACTGTACGGAACCTCCTCCAGCGACTGACTGCGGCGGGTCGCCGTCACGACCACCTCCTGAAGAGTGTTGCCCGCAGCCTCCGTCTGCTGTTGCGCGAATCCGGGGTGTGGCGCGCCATAGAGCGCCAGGAACACCGCGGTGCTGATCGTGGTCCGTCCGGGCAGGCGCATGCTGCTCTTGTTCGAATGCCCCGCGCGCGCCCTGATCGAATTCTTCATATTTGCGGCTCCCCCAGGCGTTGTCGAAGTGGCTATGCGCTCATGTCGTATGGCACGGCCGTTCGCGCTGCCGCAGCGGCGGCGTGTCGAACCAGCTCGTCGAGACGCGACTCGGGCCCGTCAATCCGTCGTCATGATTGGCTCGTGACCGCTCGAGGATCGACGGCCGCCCGACGACGATCAGCATCTGAGTCCGCGGGCCGTGCATCACCAGCGTCAATTCGAAGCAGCCTGAGAGTCGCCCGCGCGTGCTCCGGCTTGTTGCATGCGCACGACGTCGGCCGGCAGTGGCGCGAACGGGCGTCGCGCGGTTGCAGCACCGGGCACTCGCGCATGCGTCAGGAGAAGTGGCCATTCGCATTGAGCGTGAGATGAATGCTCCGTCGTGCTCGACGTTCTGCACCGATCGTCCTTTAAGCAGCGACCTTTGGCAAGGCACGCCACGCACGGAGTCGCATACCACGCCACCGCGGCTGCAGTAAGTCGGGAGACTCAGAATGGACTCTCGGCGCGGCAGGATCGCGCGCAGCTCGGGGTGCATGCAAAAAAGCGATACGCGCATACCGGAAGCAGATAGCGGAAGCGGTCCGGCGCGGGCGGAGACGGCTGAAGCCGCCGATTCGACGCATGTCGCACTGCAAGATGCCCAGCGGTGGACGAGCGGCAGGTGCAGTCTGTCTTCTCGTTCGCCACGTGCAGCCAACGCGCAGTGCCGTAAACCCTCATCTGTTGCAGCGCAATCACTGCGCCGGATGCGCAGTTTGTAGGTACGATCGGTACGCCTCGCGGTTCGAGCTGGATCGCCTCCGAATGAAAGCATCGTTGCTGCTGTCGATGTTCCTGTGCTTCGCCGCCACGTCGTCGACGGCCGTGCCCGCCGATCGCGGACCGATACCGGAACCGACGCCGCGCTACGAGATTCGCGTCGAACGCAGCGTGATGATTCCGATGCGGGATGGCGTGCGGTTGTCGACCGACCTCTACTTCCCGATCGCTGAGCTGCCGGCGTGGCCGGTGATACTGATTCGCACCCCCTACAGCAAGACCGGATTCGGCGGCCGCACGGAGAAGCTCGCCATGATGATGGCGGGTCAAGGCTACGTCGCTGCAGTCCAGGACAAGCGCGGGCGTTACGAATCAGAGGGGAACTATCTGATCTTTGGCGGTGACGCGGACGATGGCTACGACTCCGTCGACTGGCTGAGCAAGCAGTCCTGGTCGAACGGTCGCGTCGGTACCTACGGCTGTTCCTACAGTGGCGACGTGCAGATGCTCGCGGCGCAGGAGCGGCATCCGGCACTCAAGGCCATGATCCCTCAAGCGTCATTCTCCCCGATCGGCTCAGCCGGCGGCCAGTACAAGTATTTCGGCGTTCGCTCGGGCGGCGCCGTGAACCTCGCGGGCAACATTTCCTGGTTCTTCGAGGCTGGCAGCAAAATTTACTATCGTCCGCCACCAGGGCTGACGCACGAGCAATTCCTCGAGGTGTCGAAGTTCTTCGATCCGGCGCCGCATGTGAAGTCGCCCGACTACCCGAAACTGTGGTGGCATCTTCCGATAGTCGACACCCTGAAGTTCGCCGGTGCGCCTCCCACCGATTTCGCCGACGCAGTCAGCCGCGACGTCACCGACCCCTGGTGGGACCAGGCCCACTACATGACCGACCAGTACCGCTCTGACGTGCCGGCGCTGTTCGTCAATTCCTGGTACGACTTCGGTGCGCGCGAAACCATCTTCGAATTCGAGATGCTGCGCCGGCAGTCTGTCTCTGCCGTTGCGCGAGACAATCAGTTCCTCCTGATCAGCCCGACTACCCACTGCCGTTCAGAGTACGTCGGTGCCGACGATCCGGTTGGTGATCGCGACGTGGGTGATGCGCGCCTCGATTACTGGTCGATCTACTTCAAGTGGTTCGCGTACTGGCTCAAGGACGATAAGAACGCGCTAGCCGGCATGCCGCGGGTGCACTACTACCTGATGGGCAAGAATGAATGGCGCAGTGCGCGAGACTGGCCGATCCCCGGCACCCGCCTGACGAAGTTCTTCCTCTCGAGCGCTGGCCATGCAAACAGCCTCAACGGCGACGGCACGCTTTCTGCACGCGCGACCAGCAGCGATGCGGTCGACCACTTCGTCTACGATCCCGGCAATCCCGTGCGCTCCTTCGGCGGACCACTCTGCTGCACGGATGGCGGCAACGCCGGCGGGAGCTATGACCAGCGCCGCGTTGAAATCCGCGACGACGTACTCGTCTACACGTCCGCGCCACTCGACAAGGGTATGGAAGTGACCGGACCGATCGACGCGGTCCTCAGCGTCTCATCAGACGCGAAGGACACCGACTTCACGGCGAAGCTCGTCGATGTCTACCCAGACGGTCGTGCCTTCAACATCCAGGAAGGCATCCTGCGTGCGCGGTACCGGGAGGGCCAGACGCGCAAGGTCTGGATGCAGCCCGGGAACGTCGTCCCGGTGCGAATAGACATGGGCGCAACCAGCAATTACTTCGGGCCTGGACACCGGATCAGGCTCGAGGTTTCGAGCAGCAGCTTCCCGCGCTGGGACCGGAACCTGAACACCGGCGGCAACAACTACGACGAGACCGCGTGGCTCATCGCCCACAATGCCGTGCATCACTCTGCGACGCACGCCTCGTACCTGCTGCTGCCCGTTGTCGAAGCGCAATGACGCCTGCGAGGTTCACACCCGGGCGATCCGCCGGATCACGCCTGGTCTCCGGCCGGAGCGGCCTCATGCCGACCCGCCTGTATCGGACACAAGGAGCGATGCATGACAATTTCACGCCGTGAGGTGCTGGTCGGCGCCGGGGCCATCTCGGCTCTCGCCCTCTCGCCAGGTGGCGTCACCGCTCCGCGTGCGCCGTGGCAACTACCGGCCAAGCGGCCCGTCAAGGTGACCGAGCACGAGTGGATTCCGTTGCCGGATGGCGTGCGGCTGTCGGCGCGTTTGTGGCTGCCGGAAGACGCGGCTACGAAGCCCGTGCCCGTGGTACTCGAGTACATACCGTACCGGAAGCGAGACGGCTATCGCTACGTCGACGACCTGTGGGGACCACAGCTCGCGAGCTACGGTATCGGCTATGCACGCGTTGACGTGCGCGGCTCTGGCGACTCAGAAGGCGTCATGGTCGATGAGTACTCCGAGGCCGAGCTCGGCGACGGCGTGGCGTGCATCGAGTGGCTGTCCCGGCAGCCGTGGTGTACTGGTGCCGTCGGCATGCGCGGCATCTCGTGGGGCGGCATCAACACGCTGCAGGTTGCGGCCCGTGCGCCCCGCGCGCTCAAAGCGATCATGCCGATGGGCTGCTGCGACAACCGATTCACCGACGATGCCCACTACGTCGGCGGAGCGCTCGGCCATACCAATTACCAGTGGGGCATTCTCTTCAAGATCGTGATGGCGGGTCCGCCGGACCCAGACATAACCGGCGAGGCCTGGGAAGCGGAATGGCGAGCACGGCTCGCGGCGACTCCGCCGATTCTCGAGACCTGGACCCGGCACCAGCGCTTCGATGCGTACTGGCAGCGTGGCTCGGTGGTGCTCGACTATGCCGCGATCAAGTGCCCCACCTACATCGTCGATGGCTGGCAGGACACGTACGCGAACCCGGTCGGCCGACTGCTCAGCAAGCTGAATGTCCCGCGCAAAGGCCTGATCGGGCCCTGGGGTCACACCTATCCGGCATTTGCGCAGCCGCTTGGCCTTGATTGGGCGTATGAGGAGGTACGCTGGTGGGACCACTGGCTCAACGGTGTGGAGACGGGAATCATGGATGAGCCGCAGTTCCGCGCCTTCATGCCCTATTCCACTGCACGTCAGGCACTGCCCAACGAAATTCCGGGCCGATGGATCGCCGAGCAGACCTGGCCGCCAAGGACTCACGTGGTCGGGTATCACCTCAATGACGGCGCGCTGTCCGCGACGCGCGGGCCGCGCAAGGACTTGCGCTATCGTGCGGGGGAAATCGTTGGGTTGACCAAGCCCGAGTGGCTCGACCGATTACCGATCGAGCAGTCGAGCGATGATCTGAAGTCACTCACCTTCGACTCTGAGCCGCTCGCCGGCAACCTCGAGATCCTCGGCTACCCGGTGGCCAGGATCCGCGTGAGTGCCGACGCACCGGTCGCGAAGCTCGTCGTCCGGGTAACGGAAGTCACGGCTGATGGAAAATCCTGGCTCGTGACCTATGGCCTGAAGAATCTCACTCATCGCACATCGGATTCGGAACCCGCGGCGCTCGTCCCGGGCGAGTCTTACGACGTCGAGATACCGCTGTTCATGACCGCGTATCGCTTCAATAAGGGCAGCAAGATCAGGGTCGCAATCTCGGAAAACCTATGGCCGCTCGCCTGGCCGTCGCCGACGATCGTGACTCTGACCGTCACTGCCGGGGCCTCGATGCTCATGCTGCCGGTGCGACCGCCAGAACGCCACCCCGCCGAAATGCCGATTCCGGTGCTCCACCATGAAGCCGCCAAGGAGGCACCGCCCACATACCAGCCGGTGGTGCCCGATGCCTCCGGTCGCTACGTGATCGAGATCAACAGGCCGCCACTGAGCCGTGAGGTGGCCGGAGTGGGCACCACCGTATCGCGAGAGGTTGGCGAAGTCAGTGAGATCGTGCGCGGCGATCCGAACAGCTGTCGCTGGCGGCAGCATGCGCAAAGCGCGTGGAAGCGCGGCTCATGGGATTGCACGGTCGCCGCGACCTGCGAGATAACCTCGACCGCGACCACATTCCACGTTCGGGAATCGCTGCGCGCGCTCAAGAACGGGATCGAGATCTTTGCGCGCACTACGGAAGCCGACATTCCCCGCGATCTCATCTGACGTACGCGTGAAGTGACACCGATCCATTTTCGCCGACGTGTCCGTATTCACGGCGACGTCTGTCGGTGGCGCCATTGGTGAGGCGCGCCCAATAGGGGCAACTGTCGGCTCGCGCGTCATTGACGCAATGGAGCATGAGTCTCGGCAACGAGAGTCCGTCGACGGGCCAGACCGGAGCGTCGATGGCTGGCCACGGCCCGCGGACTCCGGCTGGCCAGCGACCGCAGCAGTTCAAGCGCTGATGAACAATGCGTGCGTAGACTTTCCCCGACGACAACACCCGACGCGCGCGTGCGTGGCGGCCGACGTTCACCCCGCACGCCAGTTTCCGAGCCACTCCGTCTTCGGGCCACGTCATGCGATTGGCCGATGCAGGACGGAGCACGGCAGACTTCACCGCAGCCGCTTCGCGTCACTACCACGGGTACCCGCTCATTCCTTCCGGCCCGCGCTGGAATGCAGTGCTCAATCCGTGCGTCAACCATCTGTCTGTGCGGACGTTTTATAGAACAATCGACGCTCGCATAGAGCCTTCGACTGGATTATGTTGTACAGGTCCTCAACCGCTTTTGATCAGATAGGGAGCAACCATGAAGATTCGAACACTCACTCTCACGTCCCTCGCACTGACGGTAGTCATCGGCGCGGCCGGTAGTGCCCTCGCCCAGGACGCTGCGGGAGTGCCTGACCCGGGTCATCCGCGCGTGAACGAGGTTCAGCAGCGCATCGACAATCAGCAGAATCGCGTTGATCGGGGCATTTCGGACGGCCAGATCAATGCGAAGCAGGCAGCCCATGACGACGCCAAGCTGGCCCGCGAGCAGAACAGCCTCAACAAGGATGAGGCCAAGCATGGTGGTCACATCACCAAAGGCGAGCAGAGGAATCTGAACAAGCGCCTGAATAAGGGCAGCAAGCAGATCCACAACCAGCGCCATCCGGATGCGCCTAAGTAAGACTCGCTGAACCAGCAATCGGGTCGGGAGGTGAGCGCGAGCCCACCTCCCTCCCCACCGCCGCGTGCGCGGTTCTGCGGCGGGTAGACATTGGACTGACGCGCATCCACGGGCCCGACTGCGCTGCGTCCCGCCCTCGCAATAGGCCCACGCCGTCACGAATGCCGGGGGCCAACCGGTCGGCCAGTCAACCACCGCGGCGATTGCATCGCGAGACCCTCGAGCAACACCCTGTCGTCGACCTCGACAGCCCTGACGAGGCTTTGCACCTGGCCTGCCGGGCGTTCGACCGGCCTCGCCCGCCCATCATTCGTACCGGTTCCTGCCGGCTGGCGACTAGAATCTCGCTCGACCGCAGCGCCAGCGCGGCGGTCCGCCCCGGGCGAGTTCGCATCGCGCGGCATCATGTAGCCGGAACGCCGAGGAACCGATGGACAATTTGAAGGCCACGTCGAAGCGGGGTCAAAGCGCGAACACCCTAACCGCCGCCGTACTCCTGCTGCTGACGCTCGCGATCACGCTGCCACCCGGCGCGCTCGCCGATCCGCGCTCCGCTGCCTCAGACGGCGCCGGGCTGCCGTTCGAATTGTCGGGCGTATCGGTTGGCGTCGCCGAGTACGAGGACGGGCCCACGGGTGCCACCGTGATTGCCTTCGACCACCCGGTCAAGGCAGCAGTCGACGTACGCGGCGGGGCCCCAGGCACGATCAACACGGATGCGCTGCGGCTCGGCTACGACGAGCCCTTCGTCAACGCGATCACGCTCGCTGGTGGGTCCTCGTACGGACTCTCGGTGGCGACTGGCGTCGCCAACGCCATCAAGGACAAGACGCCGAATGCCGGAGCATGGGACAACGTCCCGACGGTCCTGGGCGCGATCATCTTCGACCTTGGCGGTCGCCGCTACACGACGGTGTCTCCTGACGAGGCGCTTGGCCGCGCAGCACTCGCAGCGGCACGGCGCGACCGGATCCCGCTCGGCGCCAGTGGCGCCGGTCGCTTTGCGATGACCGGCTACTACTTCGACGACATGCAGCACTCGGGCCAGGGCGCTGCCATTCGCAAGTCCGGTGCCGTGAAGGTCCTGGTGGTCACGATCGTCAATGCCCTCGGCTCGGTCGTCGACCGAAGCGGCCGCATCGTGCGCTGCGGCGCCCCGGGCCCGGCAGGCTGCCCACTTGCAAGCGAGCGCCTCGACGCGCGGCTCGCGGAACTCGGCGCTCGGGCGAACGCGGACACCGCGCGCACGCACGCAGGGCTGACCGCCAACACGACGATCACGGCGGTGATCACGAACGAGGCACTGCCGGTGTCGGCACTACAGCGGCTCGCGGTGCAGGTCCACAATTCGATGGGGCGCGCGATTCAGCCGTTCGGCACCGAATTCGACGGCGACACGCTGTTTGCCGCGTCGACCGGCGAGATTCCGACGGCCGACGGCTTGAAGCCCGTCGACCTCGGTGTGCTCGCGTCCGAGACCGCGTGGGACGCCGTCCTTGCGAGCCAGCCACCGGTCCCGGCGAAGGCACCGGCAACCCGGGTCGCACTGGGCTCAGCCGAGGCGATGGCCCTCACGGGCCGGTTCGAGTTCGCGCCCGGGGCGCGGGCAACGGTTGGTGCGTCAGGTGCGTCGTTGTGGCTCGAGTCCGCGGGTGCGGAGAGTGTCTACCTGCATGACGGGGTCCGCATCGCGCTGAAGCCGGTGGGCCGGGATCTCTTCGAGCTGCAGACGCAACGCGCCGACGTCGTCCGCTTCGAGCGCGACGGCAACGGCCGCGTGCGGGGAATCACGCTCAATCCGGGCCCATGGCCGATCCGGGCGCTGCGCGCGCCGGACGACGCGCCCGCTCACTGAGCGGGGGAGCACCGAGGTCTCGCTTATCTGGGCCGGTTCGACCGGTGGCTCGTGATAATCGACCTAAGCATGACAACGCCCTTGCCGTAGAGGCTACTATCCAGCTCTGTTCGCGTAGTGGTGCAGACGGAACGGCCGCCTGCTCGCGAAGGGGTGCTCTCCGCGGTTGGGCATCCTGGTGGCGGAGCTATTGAGTGGCGCCGGTCCGTAGAAAGGCCTCGGCAGGAGGAAGCCATCACCGCATCGCTCGACTCGCTGTCCGGTCAGGTTGCACTGGCGCTGATGGTCGGCAGCATATTGCTCGACCAGATCGGATTGCCGGTCCCCGCCATTCCGACTCTGGTGGTGGCTGGCGCCGTGGCGGCCGATCATCATTGGTGGGGCCTCGAACTGTTCCTGTGCGCCGTTGGCGCCTGCATCGTCCCGGACGTCGTCTGGTACCTCGCCGGCCGCCGGTACGGCAATGGCGTCATGAAGCTGCTGTGCCGGGTATCTCTGACACCCGACTCCTGTGTCAGCGAGACACAGGGACGATTTGAACGCTGGGGTCCGAATGCGATCGTGATCGCCAAGTTCGTGCCGGGCCTTGCGATCATCGCCCCGCCCCTCGCGGGTGCGATGCGCATGCCCTGGCCCAGGTTTCTTGGTCTCAGCACGCTGGCCGCGGCATTGTGGGTCGGGATCTACCTCGGTGCCGGGGCGTTGCTGAAGCAGCAGATCCTCCAGCTGATCCCGCGACTGTCGGAGCTCGGTGGCACCGCCGCCATCATCATCGTCCTCGCGCTCGCGGCGTACATCGGCTTCAAGTGGTGGGAGCGGCGACGGTTCCTTGCAACGCTGCGGATGCTGCGCGTAAGCGTCGCCGAACTCTATGACTCGATGTCAGCAGATCCCGCCCCGGTCGTCATCGACGTTAGGTCCCACGGGTCGCGCATGCTGCAGCCACGTCGGATCCCTGGCGCGCTGCTCGTGCCACTCGATCAGGTCGAAGCGGAGCTCCGGTCTCTTCCTCGCGACCGAGAGCTGGTGGTCTACTGTACGTGCCCGAACGAGGCATCCGCCGCCCGCGTCGCGAAGACCCTGATCAACCATGGCTTCACGCGGGTGCGCCCGTTGCACGGTGGACTCGACGCGTGGATCGAGGCGGGATACGAGACCGAAGCGCTGCACGCAGCCGGACACAGCGAGCTGGGCCCTGGTCCTGCGGTCTAGCGGTGAGCCGGGACCCCGTCCTCGATGGCGGCGTGAGTGCGCGGAACTGCCATTGCCCTTAGGGGGCCGCGACTGCCGCCCAGCCACGTTGACGGCGGCGAGCCTCGCGTGCTGGCGGCCAGGCAGGACTCAAGGGTCTCATTGGCACGATCGTGCGACGCGTCTCACTGACGCAACCCGGATGCAGACCAGGTGCGCCGTCGACCTGCCCTCGCGCCGGCCCAAACCTCATCGCTACCGGAACCACACCACGCACGGGCGGCTGCTCCGCTCTGCAGCCGCCCGCTCCCGTTACGTCACGCCAGATCGAACCGGTCGAGGTTCATCACCTTGCTCCAGGCCGCCACGAAGTCGGTGACGAACTTTGTCTTCGCGTCGGAGCTCGCGTAGACCTCGGCCAGGGCCCGGAGCTGCGCGTTCGAGCCGAAGATCAGATCGACGCGCGTGGCGGTCCACCTGATGGCGCCGGTCTTCCGATCGCGCCCTTCGAATTCGTCCTTCGCGTCCGACGTCGCCTTCCACTCGGTGCTCATGTCGAGCAGGTTGATGAAGAAGTCGTTGGTCAGCGACTCCGGCCGCTTCGTCAGGGCTCCGTGCCTCGTCTGGTTGACGTTGGCATTCAGGACGCGCAGGCCGCCAACCAGCACCGTCATCTCGGGGGCGGTCAGCGTCAGCAGCTGCGCCCGGTCGACCAGAAGCTGCTCGGCGGACACGGCGAACCGCCGCTTCTGGTAGTTGCGGAAACCGTCGGCAACGGGCTCCAGCACCTTGAACGACTCGACGTCGGTCTGCTGCTGGGAGGCATCCGTGCGCCCGGGCGTGAACGGGACGTTCACGTTGATGCCGGCCTTCTTCGCCGCCTTCTCAACGCCCGCACAGCCCGCGAGGACAATGAGATCTGCGAGCGAAACTTTCTTGCCACCCCTAGCGGTCTTGTTGAACGCCGTCTGGATGCCCTCGAGCGCCTTCAGCACCTTGGCGAGCTGTGCCGGCTGGTTGACCTCCCAGTCCTTCTGAGGGGCCAGCCGGATGCGGGCGCCGTTCGCACCACCGCGCTTGTCGGAGCCGCGAAATGTCGAAGCTGATGCCCAGGCCGTCGATACCAGCTGCGATACGCTGAGTTTCGACGCGAGGATCCGGGCCTTGAGGGCGGCGACGTCCTTCGGTCCGACCAGCTTGTGATTGACCGCCGGCACCGGGTCCTGCCAGATCAGTTCTTCCTTCGGAACGTCGGGTCCGAGATAGCGCGCGCGCGGACCCATGTCACGGTGCGTCAGCTTGAACCAGGCGCGCGCGAACGCGTCCGCGAACTGGTCCGGATTCTCGAGGAAGCGCCGGGCGATCTTCTCGTAGGCCGGATCGAAGCGCAGCGAGAGGTCGGTCGTGAGCATGGTCGGCGCATGACGCTTGCGCGCGTCGTGGGCGTCCGGGATCGTCCCGGCACCCGCGCCACCCTTAGCGACCCACTGGTGCGCGCCGGCCGGGCTCTTGGTCAGCTCCCAGTCGTAGCCGAACAGGTTCTTGAGGAAGTTGTTGCCCCACTTCGTCGGCGTCGTGGTCCAGGTGACCTCGAGGCCACTCGTGATGGTGTCGGCCCCCTTGCCCTGGCCGAAAGCGCTCTTCCAACCAAGGCCTTGCTGCTCGATCGCTGCGGATTCCGGCTCGGCTCCCACGTTCGACGCAGGGCCCGCGCCATGGGTCTTGCCGAAGGTGTGGCCACCGGCGATCAGCGCGACGGTCTCTTCGTCATTCATCGCCATCCGCGCGAAGGTTTCGCGGATGTCGGTGGCCGCGGCGACGGGGTCGGGCTTGCCGTTCGGACCCTCCGGGTTGACGTAGATGAGGCCCATCTGCACGGCAGCCAGCGGGTTCTCGAGATCCCGCACGCCGGAGTAGCGCTTGTCGCCACCCAGCCAGGTCTTCTCGACGCCCCAGTAGACGTCCTGGTCCGGTTCCCAGACGTCCTCGCGACCACCACCGTAGCCGAAGGTCCTGAAGCCCATCGTCTCGAGCGCCACGTTGCCTGCGAGGATCATCAGGTCGGCCCAGGAGATCCTGCGACCATACTTCTGCTTGATCGGCCAGAGCAGGCGCCGTGCCTTGTCGAGGCTGACGTTGTCCGGCCAGCTGTTGAGCGGCGCGAAACGCTGCTGGCCCCTGCCGCCGCCACCGCGTCCGTCGGCAACGCGATAGGTACCGGCACTGTGCCAGGCCATCCGGATGAACAGCGGCCCGTAGTGCCCGAAGTCCGCCGGCCACCAGTCCTGGGAGTCGGTCATCAGCGCGGCGAGGTCCTTCTTCACGGCCGAGAGGTTCAGTCCCTTGAACTCCTTCGCATAGTCGAAGTCCCGGTCCATGGGATCGGACTTGGAGGAATGCTGGTGCAGCAGGTCGAGTCGCAGCTGGTTCGGCCACCAGTCGCGATTCGAGGTCCCCTCGCCTGCGACGTGCCCGAACGGGCACTTGGCGTCGGTTGACATGAGCTTTCGATCTCCCGGAAGTGATTGATGAGGCGTCCCTGACGGCGGAAGCTACGCCTGGATCCCTGCCCTGCCAATTGAATGGTTCCGATCGCAGCGATAGACAAGGGGTATCGGCCATCGTTCGTGCGACCGGCGCATTGAAGCGACTCGCCATCCGCACGCCCGGCCCTTACGGACTCAGGTGAGGTCGAGGCCGCCGTATGCTGCGAAGCGCAACGCACGCTCGACATTCCTGTGCGCTTGCCGCGCTGCCGCCGTTAGGAAACAATCGGCGCAGTCATTCGGCACAGGCGAGCGATCATGCGTCCGCAAATCCAGGTCGTTCTCGCGTTCGTGGTCCTCGGCCTCCTCGGCGGCTGCGCGCCGTCCACGCCGTCTGGTTCGGCCACCGCCCCGATGGGCGCGGACGAGGCCACGATTCGTGCTGGAACGGAGACCTGGAATACCGCCTATAACGCCGGGGACGTCGACAGGATCCTCGCGCTCTATGCGGACGATTCCGTCGTCATGCCGCCGAACGAGTCCTCCATCACGGGGCTCGCCGCACTCCGGGAGTACCTCACCAAGGACATCGCCGCTTCGAAGGCGGCCGGTATCGTTGCCAAGGACGGCGTCAGCAGCGTCGCCATCTCAGGCGATCTCGCCTGGCACGCGGGAACCTCGTCGGTCGTCGATGCGGCTGGCAAGACGGTGGAAACCGGGAAGTACCTCGAGGTCTGGCGCCGGACGAACGGCCGGTGGCTCATGGTGCGCGACATCTGGAACGACGACGCCCCGCCGGCACCTCCGCCCTCGAAGTGATCTGGGCTGGCAGTCGATCGGCGCTGCCGGTCGTGCCAAGCTGACCCGGGGCCCGGCGACGGGTCGACGCGGCTCGGCGCCATCCCGCTGCCAGCCCAGAGTGCCGGGCAGCGGTTGAAATGACGTCGTCCCGAGGGCTTGCGTCCGCTCTGGCGCCTAGAGAGTGGTCCCCAGGGAGAGCTTGGCCCGCACGCCGATCCCGTAGATGACGTTGCCGGTTGCAAGCACGATCGGACTGAACTGGGTCAGATAGGCGCCTGAGTAGCGCGCAACCATCACACCGGCATAGACATCGAAGCGGTCGTTCAGCTTGTAGCTCGGCAGGACCGCGAACTGCTGGTTGGTGTACTGGTCGTTGTGGTTGTTGGCTTCGTTGTTGATGTTGTAGTAGCCGACGTTGACCGAGAAGTCGTCCGTGAAGTGGTAGTTGGCGCCCACCCACAGGACCCTGATCGGCGCATCACCCCAGCTCGAGCTGAATGCCTTCGCCGTGACCAGGCCAGCGATCGGCATCGTGTAGTAGGACGTGATCTGGGTGCTCCAGTTGTTGAGACTGGACGGCGTGGTCTGACCGGTGTGTTCCCAGCCAGCGAAGACCGTGGCCTGGGGCGTGAGATCGTACTTTGCGCCGAGCATGAATCCGAAGGTGTCCGAAACGCGCAGCCCCACGTCGTTGGTGAAGAGCTTGTAGGACAGTGCCGGTGTGTTCTTGGTCGAGGATCCCGCCAGCTCGACGCTGACCGGGCCGTTGCGGTACGCGATCATGCCCTCGACCGCGGTGCCGACGTCCGCGGCTTCCGAGCTGTCGGTCTGCCCGAATTTGTACTGCGCACCGAAGCTGAAGTCGCCGATCTTGTTGTCGTAGCGAACGCTGTTGTCGAACCGCGCGTTCTCGGTAATGCCAAGGCCGCCGCCGATGGTCCCGGAGTAGCCGAGCGGCGAGTAGAGACCCGAGGCATGCAGAGGATCGAACTCGGTGACCTGCTCGGTCGAGAACGCGACCGTTCGGCCGAGCTGGATGGAACCGACCTGCGGGTACGAAATGCCGACGTACTGTGCTCGCGAGAACGCCTGCCCGTTGATCGAGGAGGCGCTGCTGATCGTCGAGAGCGCATTCGCGTTGTTCAGCACCGACTGGCCATTGTTCGCAATCTGCCCGGACGCGGTGTTCAGGGCTCCTTCCAGCCTGAAGAAGCCGCTGGCGCCGCTGCTGAAGGTCACGTTCCCCTGCAGACCGTAGCGCGACATCGCCTCGGCACCAGACACGACCGCCCACCGGGAACTCTGATCTTCGCCAGGGATGTTGTAGGAGTTGAACCCGAAGGTGTGAATGTCGCTCGGCGGCAGCGAATGCTCGATGTGCGCGACGCTGTCGTCCAGCACCGTGTAGATCTCGATGGAGCCGTCCGCCGCGCGCGCAACGCCCGCGACTGAACTCATGACTACCAGGGCCAGGGCTGACTTCTTCACGCTTTGCTTCTCCAGGACGCGGACGGGTACTGCGACAGGGCGTCGTTATACCCGATCGGATATAGCGCGGGCAACGGGATGACTTGCCAGGGCGCAGCGGCGGTTCGGGCACCGGGGACGCACTTGCCCCGGTGCCCCGCTGCTCGCTTCGGGGTCCAGCCCGAGAATGGATTGGGCGCCGGGCCCGGCAGAGTCGCGGTCTGTCGGCCACCCTGGCTGTGCGCGTGTCGCGCGAGTCGACAGCTCCCGTGCCGTGGATGATGATCGCGGGCTCATGCGTACGGCGCCCCGGCGCAACAGCTCGCGCAAGCACCCACGGTCAGGACGGAACCGGACAGCCCCGATGACCATCAGAATCAGAACCGAGAGCGCGGCCGATGCTGCGGCCATCGAGGCGGTGACGCAGGCGGCGTTTCTGAACGCGCCGCACACGGGTCACACCGAGCACTTCATCGTCAACGGCTTGCGCAGAGCCGGATTCCTCGCGATCTCGCTCGTTGCCGATGCTGGCGGATCCGTGATCGGCCACGTCGCGGTGTCTCCGGTGTCCATATCGGACGGCGCGATTGGCTGGTTCGGGCTCGGCCCGATTTCTGTCGTTCCCGGGCAGCAGGGCCGTGGCGTGGGCTCCGGCCTCATGCGCGAGGCGCTCAGAATGCTCCGGGAGCGTGGTGCCGCCGGCTGCGTGCTGCTCGGCGATGCCGAGTACTACGGGCGCTTCGGTTTCGAGGCGGATCCGGACCTCGTCCTGCAGGGTGCCCCACCGGAATATTTTCTCTCGATCTCGTTCGACTCGTCCCGACCGCGCGGCACCGTCTCCTACCACGAGGCATTCAACGCGCGGGAATGAGCAGGTAAATCATGCTGTCTCCGCGTGCAGGCTGAGACGACCGAGACAGTCCGATGTGTGGGCCAGGACGGGACCAATGTGATGGAACCACGGCTCAAAACCGGGACGCTCTGGATTTCCGCGCTCGCGGGGGCCGGGCGTTCGGCGAGTCCTGCCATGAAGTCGTCGACCGGCCGCCCGCGCTTCCGATTTCCAATGGATCGGAATGCATCGCGCATTTCGACCGGGTGCCGAACCGCGATGTCTCCGAACGGATGATAAATGTTACGGAAAACTTTCCGTAACATCCGCGGTGCTTTGCTCCAGCGGGCTGAAAATGCTGGCTGATTCGACCGTTTGCGTCATAGATTCAATGACTTAAGTCAAGTGGATGTTCCACACGATGTTCCACGCGCAATCCCTTGGGCCGACAACCAAATATTCCCCGATTCCACCCACCCGGCGGGTGCCTTCCTCGGTCCGCCAAGTCGCTCTTGCGAGACGAGGCCTTCGTCAGGTTGGCGTCACGAGTTCCGGACGAATGGCTGGACGCCCTGAGATGGCGAATCGCCGGCAATACCGGCCCTTCGTTGCGCTGGCCATTGCCTTCGAGCGCCCGGTGTCCGTTCGCTGTGCCGGCCGACATGAGCGCTGCAATCCGGTGTACCTCAAGTACCTACTTCGTGATATACATCAACAGGTTACTGATGTTTCGTCTCGAAACATCCGTTACCCGAGGTCCTTCAGGATCTGGTCCATCGCCTGCATTACCGCGTCGCGGTCCGAGGGCCCCAGCCCCTTCGGGAATGCCACGGTGACCTTGCCCTTCGCGTTCCGCACGAGCACTGCCCGACCCGCCTTGCCAACGTTGTACTCGCGACGGATCGGTTCGAGTTTCCGTGACTGATCGAGGCTCGCGAGCAGGGTCTTGAGGACGAGGCGCGGCTCGCGGCCACCCTCCCCGTCCCGCCGCGCCAGGTTCTTCGCGGCCTGGAGCACCACGTCCTTCGCGCCCGGCCGTTCCATCAGCGTCGCGAGCTTGTAGGCCTGCTCGACCGGGACCGAGGAACGGTCCGGCATCAGGTTCGATATCGTCGCGTGCGACAGCAGTTGTGCCGCCTTCAGCATCTTCGCCACCTGCCCCTTCGACACATTGAGCGCGCTCGCGAGCGCATCCTGCGTCGGGAACAGATTCGCGGCGAGCTGGGTCTGGAACGAGAGCGCGCGCTCCATCGGCGTGATGTCCTGGCGGTCGGCGTTCTCGAGGTGCATGAGGACGGCGGCCTGTCCGTCCGGTACCTCGACGACCCGGATCTTGAGCTTCGTGTTCGTGACCTCGCAGGCATAGCGCCGGCGAAGGCCGTAGATCAACTCGTAGTCGTAGTTGGCATCCCCGGTGATCCGCCGCGCGACCGCCGGCTCCTGCTGGCCGTCCTTGGGGATCGAATCGATGAGGTCCGCGCAGCGCTCGCGCGTGTACCAGGCATCCGTCCGGTTGTGGAACTTCCACGGCCTGCAGCGCTTCGCGTCAACGCTGAGCACGGTCTCGCGCGTGAGTCCCGGGCTCGTGCGTCCCTGGAGCGCAAGCTCCGCAGTCGGGAGGACTGCCTTGATCCCGCTCCAGTCTGGCTTCGGGGCCTCGCCACGGTCCTTCACGGACGCCGCGATGTCGCCGAGCTTGGTACCGCCAAAGAGTCGCTTGCTGCTCATGCCGTTCTCCCCGAGCTGGTCCGGTGTACCTGAAGTGACATATTAATTTGTTTAATCAATTAGTTACTGATGTTTCGTCTCGAAACCTGGCCGCCGATCAGGTGATGCCCTTCGCGTTCAGCTCAGCGCGCTTCGACGGCCACTCGCGGAGGATCGCGAGCTCGATCTCGCCAAAGACGCTGTCCATCATCTCGAGAACCTTCCGGTTCGGCTTTGCGAGCTCGTACGGTCCGACGAACTGCGCGGACGCGTTGATGACCTCGGCCGAGTGAAAGAATACCCGTTGGAACACCGACTCTCCGAAGCAGGCCCGCATCACGTCCACGAACTGCTTCTGGCTGTCGTACCGCTGGTCGAAGAGCGTCGTCAGGACCGAGATCCAGCGGTAGGTCTTGTCGGGGGCGAGCTGCGCCACGTAGTTCCGGATCATCCGGAAGAACTGAACCGTTGACGAGAAATCGAACATCTTCGCGGCAGCCGGGACGAGGAGCGCGTCGGCCGCGATCAGGACGTTGAGCGAGATCACGCCGAGCGCGGGCGGAGAGTCGAGGAGCACGACGTCATAGTTGTCGGCAACGGTCTGGATTCCGATCCCGAGTTCTGCAAATACCTCGCGGCGCGCTTCGGGAGTCGCCTGCTCGGCGATGTGAAGGACGAGCGCAATCTCGGCCTCGTAGAGCGCGAGGCACGCCGGAATCAGGTCGATCCCGGGAAAGTACGTCTTCCGGATGACGGGGGCCAGAGTCGAGTGCGCGCCCCCGAGGTACGCGAGGATCGTGTCGTCCTGCCCGATCTCGGCGTCAGGGACATAGCCGAACATCGACGTCGTCGTCGCCTGGCTGTCGGTGTCTATGACCAGCACCCGATAGCCCTTGAGCGCGAGGTAATGGGCCAGGTTGATGCAGGTGGTCGACTTCCCTACCCCGCCCTTGAAGTTCTGGCAGGCGATCACGATAGGCTGGTCCTGGCTCGGGTCCCGCTGCGGAAGCGTGCCGAAGTGCGCGCGGAAGGCCTGGATCTGGTCGAGCGTATAGCCGAGACGACGGTTGTTGTCCGGGTTCCTCGCCGGAGGCTCGACGCTCAGCTCCGCTTCCGCCCGCGCGAGGGTAGTGCGGTCACGCCCAACCATCTCGGCGGCCTCCGATGGACTGAAGAGGCGCTGCAGGGACTTCGCCTGATGCGGCGCCTGTCCCATCTCATGCATGCGCTGCAGGAAGCTCTCGCTGGCTCCGAGGATGTCGTCCAGCTTGTCAACGGCGCGGGTGGCTGGCACACTGATCTCCCGAGATGACTAATACACGGATTGCGGTTAGAAGTTACCAGAAATCCGTGCATACGAAGCTGCAACGAAGGGCTAATCTACCTCCGTGAGCACTGACACTCGGAATCCCGGCTTCGATCTATCCGCTCTCCTGCAGCGATATGGAGCCGCAGGATACTCCCGCGCGCGCATGCTGGCGCAGCTCGTGGCGGACGGAATTCCGACCTCAGAACTCGAGCCCCACTTCCCAGGTTTTCCAGCCAGCGCCTTCGAGAAGGCGACGCTCCCGGGTCCGCGCGCGGTGACACCTCGAGTCCCGGAACGTGCATCGCCTCCCTCAGCGACGGCGAATCGAGTTTCGGTGGCAACGTCAGTCACCAAGGTCGCTCAGGAATCCAGCGCGGCGGCGGCGGAGGGCATCTCCTTCCAGTACGTGCCGTTGATCCAGTGCTCGTTCCCGCATGCCGATCCTGGCGAGATCACGACCTTCACCCGGAAGAACGGCTGGCTCGAACTCACGCTCGGCACGACGCGGCCCGAGTCGGGGCTCCCATACGGCGTTCCGGCACGTCTACTCACCATCTACTGCGCCAGCGAGGCCGTGCGGACGCGCTCGCCGGAGATCTACCTCGGTAAATCGGTGCACGAGTTTCTGAGACTCCTCGAGGTTCCGATCACCCGCGGCGAGCGGGGCAGCCTGCGGGTGTACGCGAACCAGCTCCTGAGACTCATCCGCTGCACGCTCTCGATCGACGAGAACCTGCGGGACTCGAGTGGGCGGACCGGGCTTCACATCCGACAGGCGCTCTTCGCCGATGAGGCGCGGCTGTGGTGGGACGAGGACCAGGGCGTGGGGCAGGGGAGTTCGCTCATTCTGTCGAGCGTGCTGTTCCACTCGATCCTCGAGCGCTCCGCGCCGCTCTCGACCAAGGCGATCCGGCAGCTGCGGAAGAGCCCGATGGATCTCGACGTGTACGCATGGCTGGTGCACCGGCTGTTTCACCTCGGCAAGCCAAGCAATGTGAGCTGGCAGCAGCTCTCCGAGCAGTTCGGCCATGCCTATGCCGAGCTCCGGCAGTTCCGCCGGTTCTTCCTCGATTCCCTCGAGCGCGTCCGCGCCGTGTACCCCGAAGCAAAGCTCACCGTGAACGAGACCGGTGTACTGCTCCTTCCGTCCCGGCCCCATCTCGCCCGACGCCCGGCCGCGGCCGTTCGCTGAGTCTCCCGATCCCGTTACAACTCTCACGCTTTTTTGCGTGGAGCTTCGCTGCGTGTTCGAAAAAAGCCGGGAAATTCAGGCGTTTTCGAAGGGGAGGGCAGGGGGCGTCGCATCTCTCACGCTGAGCGTTCAA
>Ga0181519_10000592_pt1 | contig 33193 bp, 23 predicted proteins | sample PEATcosm2014_Bin_26_FD_121102 | JGI IMG/M metagenome (GOLD analysis project Ga0181519, IMG submission 121102) | Peatland microbial communities from MTU Mesocosm Facility, Houghton, MI, USA - PEATcosm2014_Bin02_10_metaG | ecosystem: Environmental > Terrestrial > Soil > Wetlands > Peat | place...
CTTGTTGGTTGGTCTCACAGTCAGCCAAATGAGTTCGATGGCAGAGGTTCGCCCATGCGAGGGCCGCAAGCGCATCGCGAAAGCCATAAAACGTCGTTGGGCAGAGCGTCGTGAGCTGGCCGCAAAACCTGCCGCAGCCGGAAGGCAACCGTCGCCCTGGTTCGCCGCCAGCTTCTCCCGCAAGCAGGGTGTAGCGCTCACCCCATCGGCGGGCGCTAATCCTTTGCGTTTGATGCAAAGCTTTATCAACAAACTTCCGTACCCGAACATATAGCATTTTGATGACGCCTCCTAAGTTAAGTAGATCGCGCCACTTTTGCTTCGGCTGCAAAGCGCAGAGAGTTGTCCATCCCGCGATAGAGCGTCTCCACGGATTCCAGAAGTGAGAAGACTTCATCCTCAAGTTGGACCAACCCCTCGACGTTCCTCTGTTGTGCTGCCGCAATCACCGGAGCGAAACGCTCGCCGATCAGTCCCGCCTGGATAAAGTGCTTGCGGAAGTTCTCGAAGACGGCGCTGTCGGTTGGCGCTTCAATGCCACGCGTAATCAACAACGCGCGAGCGCTGCGCAGGCTGATGGCATAGGGCGCGTCCTCGCCCCGCGACTCACCGGAACGAAGCTGCTCGCGCAACTCCCGGGCGCTCTTCAGGTCCATCTCGATGAGGTCGAAGAGCCCCGCAGAGCACTCGCCAACGCCCTTTCCCACCAGCGAGAACGATTCCTTTGCGCCCCAGTCGTAGTAGTAGCTCTTGTCTTCGTTGAACTCCGGAATCTTGCGGAAGCGGTCCGCGATAGCACGAATCTCCTGCGTGCCATCACCATCCACATAGGCCGTAAAGGATGAGTAGCTGTCTTTCTTCACCAGCCACAGCTTCAGCACTTCCTCCACAAACTCAGGCAGGTCGCGCGCGCTCACGCGATCGATCTGCCGCGCCAGCCGTGCGTTTCCCTCGCCGATCTCGGCACCCGCCACAACCATGTATGCCGGAAACATCTGCTGCTCCTTGCGCCCGACATTGCCGAAGAAACCAAGATCGGCCAGCATGTGCTGCCCGCAGGTATTCGGACAGCCGGAGAGATTCAGGCGGAAGTCCGCAATCCGATTGAGGTCCAGATCGGAGTTCTTCAGCCTCTCCGCCGTAGCAGTAAGAGCTCCCTTGGACAGGCAGATGCCAAGTTTGCAGGTGTCCGCGCCAGTGCATGCAATGGAATTGCCCAACAGACGCGGGAACGATGCGAGTTCCGTAATCTCCCTCACCAGGCGATAAATATTTGCCAGATAGCTTTTTGGTATATTTCTCAGCCGAAGGTTCTGCCCAAAGGTTGCGCGCAGAACATAATTGCCAAAGGGCGCGAGAAGATCGGCCAGACGAATTGCATCTTCATTCTTCAGATTGCCGAGAAAGATGGGAACCAGCACGGAAAACAGTTCCGGTTGCCGCTGCGCTTCGACAAAGCGCTCTCTCCATTGCGCAAACTCCGGCGAATCATCTAACACCGGCGCAAAGGACGGAAGTGTGCTGGTCTGCGGGACCTCTTCGATGAGAAGCGCGGGGGGATTCTCCGTGCGAACAAGTTGCAACTGCTCCTCGTACAACTCGCGGAAGCGTTCTTCGCCAAGCGTGTTCCACAAGAATCGCAGTCGGGCCGCGTGGCGATTCTTGCGATTTCCATGTGCATCGAAGAGCCGCTTGATGGCAGTGGCTACGAGGTAAACGTCTCCGGCAGGAATAAAGTCATGCAGCAGATGCCCAACCTCCGGCTTGGTTCCCAACCCGCCGGCAACAAAAACGCGGAATCCTTTATCGCCATCGCGCAGTTGCGCGATAAACCCAAGATCGTTGAACTCCGCGTAAGAGCTGTCCGCAGCCGAGTTGGAGAAGGCGATCTTATACTTGCGCGGTAAAAGCCACGAATCGGATTCAGCAATGAGACGGCTGGTTAGCGCAAATGCGTAGGGACTGGGATCGAAGACCTCATCCAGCCCGACGCCCGCATCCGGCGAGACTAGAATATTGCGAACCGTGTTGCCGCCCCCGCCGCGCGCCGCAAGTCCAACCTGGAGCAACTCGCGCATCACCGGAAGAACATTTTCCAGCGCAACGTCGTGGACCTGAAACTCCTGCCGCGTTGTAACGTGAATCGCCGGGCCGCCATATCGCGCGGAGATCTCCGCAATCGTCCGCAACTGATGCGGCGTCAGCGCTCCGCCCGTCGTACGAACGCGCACCATATAGCTGCCGTCGGTTCGCTGCTCGTAGCAGCCGAATGGGACGCGGCGCACCTTCAGGGTTGCGGCGTCAATCTCGCCGCGCCGATAGCGCTCGATGTAAGAACCAAGCTCGTCGAGTTCCACCGCAAGATTGTCCGGAATCTTATAGAACATCTGCCTTCTCCCATTCCCTAATCTGAGTGTATTGTGTTGCGGTCGTCGGAGCAGAGTTGTGAATTCAAAACAGAATGTACTAGATTGCGGTAGTGATTTTTACTAGATGAAAAGGCAAAGAGGATCGTGATGCTTTTGCCATATAATGTTCGCATTATGCGTGGAGTTGTTTGAGCCGGCGCAGCGTGGCGGCCATTGCATCAATGTCTTCGTAGTTGTTGTACAGGGCCAGCGATGGGCGGACGGTAGTCTCCTGCCCGAAGCGGCGCAGCGTGGGTTGCGCGCAGTGGTGGCCGGAGCGCACGGCAATGCCTTCGCGGTTGAGCGCGGCACCCACGTCCTCGGTCTTGTAGCCTTCAAGAACGAACGACAGCACGCCAGTCTTCTCCTTCGCCGTGCCGATGATGCAGATCCCGGGAATCTTCAGCAGTTCCCTGGTGGCGTAAACCAGCAATTCGTGCTCGTGGCGCGTGATGTTCTCCATGCCGATGGTGTCGAGATAGGCGATCGCCGCGCCGAGGCCGACCGCGTCGGCGATGTTGCCCGTACCTGCCTCGAAGCGGAAGGGCGGCGGCTGGTAGAGGGTCTTCTCGAAGGTAACGTCGGCGATCATGTTGCCGCCGCCCTGCCAGGGAGGCGAGTCGTCGAGCGCGTCCAGCTTGCCGTAGAGGACGCCGATGCCGGTGGGCGCGAAGACCTTGTGGCCGGAAAAAACGTAGAAGTCCGCATCAAGCTGCTGCACATCGACGCGCATGTGCGAGACCGCCTGCGCTCCATCGACCAGCACGCGGGCGCCGTAGCGGTGCGCCATCTGCACCATCTGCTCGACCGGCGTGATGGTGCCCAGCGCGTTCGAGACGTGCGTGAAGGAGACAAGCCGGGTGCGCGAGTTGAGCAGCTTCTCGTATTCGTCGAGCAGGATCTGTCCGCTGTCGTCGACCGGAATGACGCGCAGCCGCGCGCCCTTCTCCGCCGCCAACATCTGCCATGGAACAATGTTGGCGTGGTGCTCGATCCAACTGATAACGATCTCGTCGTCCTTGCCGATGTGCTGGCGTCCCCAACTCTGCGCCACCAGGTTGATCGCCTCCGTCGCGCCGCGTACGAAGACGATCTCCTTCGACGAGGGCGCGTTGAGGAAGTGCGCGACCTGATTGCGTGCATCTTCGTATGCATCGGTTGCGCGAGCTGCCAGCTCGTGCGCGGCGCGATGAATGTTCGAATTTTCGTGCTCGTAGAAGAACGAGAGGCGGTCGATGACGACCTGCGGCTTCTGCGTCGTCGCGGCGTTGTCCAGCCAGACGAGCGGCTTGCCATGCACCTTTTCGTTCAGGATGGGGAAGTCTTTGCGGATCGAAGTCACATCGAACTGGCGATTGACCAGCGCAAGATTCGGCAGCAGCGATGGTGCGAAACCCTGCGCTGGCTGCGGCGATTGTTGCGTTGCAGGTTGTGACGCCGACACGATGGGATGCGAGAGGGCACCTGCACCTTCGAGAAAATACAGCGGCGAAAACGCGCTCAGCGACTCCTGCGCAAAGCCCTCCGTGCCCGGTGCGGCGAGCGGCGGGATGGTCGGCAGCGAGGCCTCGAAGTTCGGAAAGGGAAGGTCGAAGTCGGGCAGAGGAAGGCTGAAGGGCGAGGTCGATGCCAGAGGCGCGGCGCTCTGCGCTATTGCAGCCTGCGAGGGCAGCAATGGCGTGGAAGGCGCATTGACACTGAGCGGAGAGAGCGTCGGCGTTCCGGTGAAGGAGGTGGCCTCCCCAGGAAAACCTGCGGGCAGGCCGGAGCCGCCGAGACGCGCAATGTCTGCCTCGCTGGGAAGCTTGTCGACCGATGGCAACGCAGGCACAGACGGCGCAGGGGCGCCAAACTGCGGCTGGCGCATCTCCATGACGGGAATCTCCGAGGTGTACGATGCAGGCGCATCGGCTCCCGCAAAGCTCGAATCGCCAGTATTGACGGGCTGATTCGGAAATGCGCGGAAGAACTCGTTGGCCATCCGCGTCAGCGTGGCGACGTCCGGCACCACGGCTCCAACCGCCGACTTCGCCTGCGCGACCGCGGCCTCGTCGAACTGGAAGCGTGGGTCACTTGTACTCATGATAGTTTCCGACCTCGACGTTTTCGAGCACGCCCAACGCGTCTTCCGTCAACACGGCGGCCGAGCAGTAGAGCGAGACAAGGTATGACGCAATCGAGCTGCGATCGATGCCCATGAAGCGCACGGAGAGGCCGGGCGTCTGTTCGCCGGGCAGCCCAGGCTGGAAGAGGCCGACCACGCCCTGGCGCTTTTCGCCGGTGCGCAGCAGCAGAATGTTGCTCTTGCCCTCTGCGTTGATGGTGAGCTTGTCCGACGGAATCAGCGGCACGCCACGCCATGTGAGGAAGGGCGAACCGAAGATCGTTGCCGTCGGAGGAGGAACGCCGCGCCGCGTGCATTCGCGCCCAAACGCAGCAATGGAGCGGGGATGCGCGAGAAAGAACGCGGGCTCCTTCCATATCTTCGCCAGTAACTCATCGAGATCGTCCGGTGTCGGCGAGCCCTTGCGCGTCTTTACGCGAAACTCCGGTGCCGCCTGATGCAGCAGCCCGTATTCGGTGTTGTTGACCAGTTCATGCTCCTGCCGCTCTTTCACGCGTTCGACGGTCAGGCGAATCTGCTCGCGAATCTGATCGTGCGGATGGCTATAGAGATCGGAGATGCGCGTATGCACATCGACGATGGTCGAGATGGCGCTCAGCGTCTGTTCGCGGGGCTTCTCTTCCAAGTCGACGAAGGTCTGCGGCAGCTTGCGCTCGTCGCGCGAGCCGCAGATGACGTCGACCGGCTGATCTTTCTTGGCCTTATTGATGCGATAGGTTCCCGACTCAACCGGAACCCAAGAGAGCAACTGAACCAGCCAGCGCGGAGTGATGGCCGTCAACTGTGGCGGCGTCTTTGTGGTGGTGGCTAACTGGCGGGCTGCTGCATCGCCAAGGGCTCGGCGGACTTCAGTGTTCGGCATCGTGATTGCTCCTTATAGAACTTACATATTAGATCGAAATACATTTTCGATGAAGATAAGGACGGAAACAATTCAAAGAGTTCGTAGCGCACAACAGGCGCGGTCCAGGGCCTCCGGCTTCTTGCCGAAACAAAAGCGAAGCAGATTCTCCTCTCCCCCGGATGCGAAGAACGCGGAGCCGGCAACCGCGGCAACGCCAGTGGCCGCCAGCAGTGTTCGGGCCTTCTTCGCCGCAGTCACTCCTGGAATGCGGCTGGCATCGGCGAGAACGTAGTAAGCGCCAGCCGGAATGGAGGGTGGCAGCCCGGCATCGCTCAGCGCCGCGCAGAGCTGGTCGCGCTTCTGCTGGTACTCGCGGGAAATATCGCCATAGAAAGATGCGGGCAGGCCAATCAGTCCCGCTGCCGCGCCATACTGCAGCGGGCCGGGTGCGCAGATGTAGACCAGATCGTGGAAGTAGCCGATGGTTGGCACCCACTCTCTGCTGGCCGCAAGATACCCGACGCGCCATCCGGTAATACTGAATGTTTTGGATAGACCACAGATGGTAATGGTGCGTTTGAACATCCCCGGCAGCGTCGCAATGCTGATGTGCCGATTGCCGTCGAAGAGGAAGTGCTCGTAGACCTCATCCGTGAAGACGAAGAGGTCGTGCTCGATGGCGAGTTCTGCGATGGCCTCGAGCTCCTCCAGCGAGAAGACCTTGCCGCAGGGGTTCGACGGTGTGTTGACAAGAATTGCGCGGGTGCGCGGAGTAATGGATTCGCGCAGTCGCGCAACGTCGAGCTGCCACTCCGGCGCGTGGAGCGGAACGGCCACGGGCATCGCGCGCAGCGAGAGCATCGTGTTCCAATGATAGCCATAGAACGGCTCGAAGAGAATCACCTCGTCGCCGGGATCGAGCAGCGCGAGGCTTGCCGCATATAGCGCGCCGGTGGCCCCTGCGGTGACCAGAATCTCCGTGTCGGGGTCGGCGCGAATCCCGTTGAACGCCGCCAGCTTTCCTGCAATCGCCTCGCGCAGCGGTGCGATTCCGTCCAACCGCGTGTATGTATTCCATCCGCTGTGGATCGCGTTGACCGCGCCCTCGGCGACCAGCGCCGGCAGCTCGGTATCGCAGACCCCCTGCGCCAGATTCACTCCGCCAATCCGCTCGCACTCGACGGACATCGAGCGTATCTCCGATTGGAGTATCAGCGGTGCGATCTGGCTGAGGCGGCGCTGGCCGGTGGCTGTTGGCATCATCGAATCTCACTAAGGAGCAATTCTATTCATCATTCAGGGACGGCTGGATCGCGTACACAATCCCGTCGCATCACTTCGCAATCCAGCCGCGCCTGTCTTCGTGGACCATCTTGCGGCAAGTTGACCGGCGTTACACCGCGATGGTAGACGCCTTCGTCTCCAGCGCCTGCTGGCGCAGCTCGTCGAAGAGGCCGGTGGAGAGATACCGCTCGCCGAAGTCGGGCAGAATAACGACGATCAGCTTGCCGGCGTTCTTCGGCTGGCGCGCAACCTCCAGCGCCGCAAACACCGCAGCCCCGGACGAGATGCCGACCAGCAACCCCTCTTCCTTTGGCAGCCGTCGGGCCGTGGCAAGAGCGTCTTCATTGCTCACCTTGACGATCTCATCAATCAGCTCGGTCTTCAGGACCTTGGGGACGAACCCCGCGCCGATGCCCTGGATCTTGTGCGGTCCGGGCGTTCCGCCGGAGAGAACGTCACTGGCGGCGGGCTCGACCGCGACGGTCCAGAAGCTGGGCTTGCGCGGCTTGATATACTCGCTGACGCCGGTCAGCGTACCGCCGGTGCCTACACCCGAGATGAGGATGTCCACCTTGCCATCGGTGTCCTCCCAGATCTCCGGTCCGGTGGTATCGAAGTGGATCTTGGGGTTCGCGGGATTGTTGAACTGCTGCAGGATGTATCCGTTGGGCGTCTCGCGCAGCAGCTCTTCCGCCTTGGCGACGGCGCCCTTCATGCCGTTCGGTCCAGGCGTCAGCACGATCTCCGCACCGTAGGCCAGTATCACGACCCGGCGCTCGACGCTCATCGTCTCCGGCATGGTGAGGATGAGGCGGTAGCCCTTGACCGCGGCGACGAAGGCAAGCGCGATGCCGGTGTTGCCGCTGGTCGGCTCGATCAGGACGGTTTTACCTGGAGTAATCTTCCCCTCGCGCTCGGCGGCCTCGATCAACGCCAGCCCAATGCGGTCCTTCACGCTTGCGGCCGGGTTGCGGCTCTCCAGCTTGGCCACGACGGTGGCATTGATTCCTTCCGTAACGCGGTTCAGGCGTACTAGCGGCGTGCGGCCAATTAATTCCGTAACATTCTGTGCGATGCTCATGTTTTCCCCTTGACCCATTGCCCGGTGTAACGCCGGGGCTGCGCTCTTGGTTGCGCACTACCTCAGTTCAGGCAGCGCCCAGTACAATGCGATATGCAGTACGGGTAGGGGTCAACAGTAAAATGCGCGGGGGGATGCGGCGATGCGGCCATGCACATTTCTGCTGGCCTGCATGACTTGGATGGCGATAGACACAGACCCGCGAAGCTGGGCTGAACGGTTCTGTTTGAGATCGCTCATCATTCTTCTCACAGATTATAGGATTGACCGGATAAATGTCTATACGTCAAGCAACTGCCCGCAGGGGAATTGCATTTGGAATTAGGTGCCAAGTGAGGAACCTTTTGCAGGGTTTGGCAAGAGACATATTTCCCCGAGGGAATCACATTTGGAACTTATTAGCCCCCAGATGGCTGGAGATATACAAATTTCGACGGTTGTGGGGGAGCTTAGGGCAGCCGGTACTTCCGTCGTGCGCCCGATCAGCTTGGCCCTGAAGATATTCGCAAGTTTCAGGCAGCACTATTCACCACGTTCAAGTTCAGCCAGAACACTGTAATCCTGCGGCTGGCGGCTCAGCGTTTCTTCTATATTCATGTGTTGAAGCACGGCTGGAGCATCGCCGAGACGCCTTATCCGAAGAAGGTGCGTCACCTTCCACAGCACTAAGACTTCCCATTACTGATCGTGTGAGTAGGGACCAAACACGCAGAACAGGCTGCATCAAGCCGATATTGCACATGAAGAAACACCTATTGCGGCTCGGTTTGAATATAGGCATCTACGCGAAGTCCCACGGGTAGATGCACGCCAGAATCGAGCTGCACCAGGGTCTCGATGATCTTGGAGTCGACCTTCTCCTTCGGTTCGTCGGTCTGGAGGTTCTTGTGGCCGAGCTGGCTGGCGACGCGGATGACGCGGCCCCAGAACCGCTGGCCGGGATAGGCAGCGGCGACGCAGTAGACGCGCTGACCGTTGACGACGCGGCTGACGTCGGTCTCATCGACATCGACACGGACGCGCAGGCTGGTCACGTCGCCGACGGTGAAGACAGGGTCCGGAGTGACGCTGGAGTTGGTGATGCTTTCGCCGGCACGATGGTGCTTGCGCAGGATGGTGCCGTCGAAGGGCGCGCGGAGAAAGGTCTTCTGGTAGATGGCCTGGTTGCCGTCGAGCTGGGCCTGGGCGAGTTCGAGCTGTGCTTTAGCGGCGGCGATATCTTCGTCGCGCTGCCGGTCGTCGACCAGGTGAAACTGCTGCGTGGCGGCCTCGAGCTGGTCTTCGGCGACCTTGAGGTCGCGCCGGGCGTGGTCCATCTCTTGCAGCGAGATGACGTTGGCGTCGAAGAGCTTTTGGCTGCGCTCGAAGTCGCTGCGGGCGTTGCTCTCGACGGTCTCTGCCTGCTGCATGGAGGCGAAGGACTGCTTGCGCTCCTGCGGGCGCGAGCCGTTGAGGACCTTCTCGTAGGCGGCCTGGGCCTGATGGACCTGGGCGCGGCTGGCTTCGACCTGGGCCATGTAGTCGTCGTTGACGAGTACGGCAAGGACCTGGCCTTTCTTGACCTGGTCTCCCTCCTCGGCGAAAACCTGCTGGAGCTTGCCAGCGATCTCGGAGCCAATCTTTACGTCTTCCGAGGCAGGCTCGACGAGGCCGGGGCCGGCGACGACCGTCTTGTTGACGATGGGCTGGGACTCCGCGGGCGCTGCGGCGGACCTGCCGTAGCCGGAGGAGTGGAGGGCGAACGCGCCGAGGACGAGCGCAGCGACGATCGCCGTCGCGATGATCCACCGGTTGAGCTTGAGCGAAGCTGCCATGAGAGTCCTCCAGTTCGTGCTGCGCGCCGTCAAGCGTCGCAGGCGATGCGCCCGTCTTCGAGGCGCACGATGCGGTCGGCGTACTCGATGAGGCGGTTGTCGTGGGTGACGATGACGACGGCGCGGTCTTCGTCGTGAGCGAGCGCGGCCATCATCTCGACGATGGTCTTTCCGGTGTGCGAGTCGAGCGCCGCGGTGGGCTCGTCGGCGAGGATGACCTCGGGCGATCCGGCAACGGCGCGGGCGATGGCGACGCGCTGCTTCTGTCCGCCGCTGATGTCCGCAGGGAAGGCATCGTACTTCTCCGCAATGCCGACCAGGGTGAACAGACGCCGGGCTTCGTCCTTGGCTTGGTGGCCCTTGACCCCCTTGAGCCCGAGCGTGAGTTCGACGTTCTCGCTGGCAGTGAGGGTGGGAAAAAGGTTGAAGCCCTGGAAGACGAAGCCGATGTGACGCAGGCGAACGGCGGGCAGATCGGCTTCGCGCAGAGCGGTGACGTCTCTGCCGCCCAGCAGCACCTGGCCGCAGGTGGGGCGAAGGATGCAGCCCATGATGGAGAGCAGGGTGGTCTTGCCGCTGCCCGATGGCCCCATCAGCAGCGTGACCTCGCCGCGCCGGACGGAGAGATCGACGCCGTCGAGAGCGAGGGTACTGGTCGCGCCCTCGTCGTAGTTCTTGGTGATGCCGCGGATTGTGATTGCATCTGCCAAATGGAAAACCTCAGGAAGCGCAGCGTTCAACTCTTGAAGACCGTCGCCGGATCGAGCGAGAGGATCTTCTTTACCGAGACGACGGCGGCCGAGGCGCACATCCCCAGCGTGAGAAAGAAGAGGCCGATGGCGGTCTGCCAGGAGAGAAGGATGTTGGCACCGCCCTTGGACGCGCCGTGAACGACAAACACGCTGACTGCCATGCCGATGGCGTAGCCCAGCACCGCCGCAATCGCCGCCTGCTGCATAATGACGCCGAGCACATAGCGGTTCGGCGCGCCCATGGCCTTCAGTGTGCCGTATTCGCGGATGTGGTCCATGGTGGTGGCGTAGATGGTCTGGGCTACGACGGCGATGCCGACGATCAAGCCCAGGGCGGCGGCCATCAGGACGGCGATGCCTGCGCCGGTGGTGAACATCCAGTAGTGGCGCGTGCTGGCGCTGAACTCGGCGGTCTTGAAGACGACGTTGTCGGGCAGGCGGCGTTGCAGTTCAGCCTTCAGTTGCCCGATGTCGACGCCGGGGGCGGCCTTGACGAGGATGAAGTTCGTCTGGTCATCGTCGATGACGGTGAAGTCCAGGGCGCGCTTGAAGGTTGTGAAGACGTAAGGCGACGTAGTAAAGGCGCGGATGCCGTCCGTGAAGCCGACGACCTTAGCGCGGAAGCCGTTGACCTCCACCATATCGCCGATGGCGTGGGCGTCGAGTTTATTGGCGTACATGCGGTCGATGATGATTGCGTTGGGCTGTTTGAGCTGTTGGGCGTCGCCGGCGACCAGGTTGTAGGGACCGCCCATGAAGGAGTCTGGATCGCAGCCGACCACCGCAATGGTCTCTGTGTGGCCGTTGGGTTCCTTCCAGTACGACCAGCGGACGATGTACTTGATGGCATGGCCGACGCCGGGCGTGGCCAGCACCTGGTAGTACTTGCGTTCGTTGAATGGAATGGCCTGTTCCAGATAGGTGGTGTTCTTTGCGGCGATCCACAAGTCGGCGTGCGAATGGTCGATGATGCCGGTGGTGCTCGAGGAGAATCCCTCGAAGAGACCCCACTGCACCACCATCAGCACAACACTGAATGCGATGCCGGTGAGGGTGACAGCCAGACGAATCCGGTCGTGAAAGAGATTTCGCCGGGCAAGAGGTGGCATCAGCGGCCTCCCGCGAAGACGCCAGCGGCCGGGGCGCCGAGCATGGCGCGCACGCGCTCATCCAGCGTCCGCCACTTCGTGCACTGATCGCCGCCCAGAGCGATTTGCCCCATCGCACTCACTCTCTGCATATCATTCTATCCAATCAGAGCGTGGGGCTTGGACTTGTGCAGCGGTCCCTTGGATCGCGCCTTACTCGGCTGCCCATCGCCATATCCGTTAGATGTTTTCAACTCAATCACAGACCCGCGCCCATCCCCGACTTACACCACGGGCTGCTTCAGCCCTTGACACGCTGGGGTAATACCACCAGGCCAGCAACAGTGTGATCAAGGCCAAGGCCCCGCTCACCAGGCACATGATTAAAAAGGCTGTTGTTAAGCCATAATGGTCGGAGAGCAGACCCGTGAAATACGGGCCTGGCGCTGAACCCAGAAGATGCAGAACCAGCACAAAGCAACTCCCCGACAAAGCTCGCGCGCCGATGGGCGCCAACTCCTGCGACATACTGAGGGTTGCGGTAGACGCCGTTGCAATAATGAACGTGGCGATCACGATCAGAGCGTATTGAGTGGTACAGCCTCTGGCAGCGCCAAAGGCCAATCCGAAGAGTACGGTCCCGATCGCCGAAGCGATCCACGCGAAGACCAGTTTGGCGCGCGGCATGGTGTCGCTCCAGCGATCCATGATCCATCCCCCCAGTGGGACCGAAACAATCACCATCATCATGATGCCGCTTGTCATATAGGTGGCCGTCGCCGCTGGAACGCCATGTACCCGGTGCAAGAACATGGGAAGAAAGTAAAAGACCGGCGTACATTGCAGCGTCCCCATTGCACCGGCTAGAAATGCGAATATCAGCGACGGCGATCTGGCTATGGCGCGAACGCTGTCCCACCCGAACCGGTGAAGAACAGATTGCCGCAGCGGGTCGGCACTATCGGCGACGACTGGCAGGTTTTGATAATCGCGTCCGCGATAGATCAGGATTGCGATCAGCAACCCTGGAGCGGCCATCAATCCCAGGGCCTGATGCCACCCAAGCATCTTGCCGACATACCCACCCAACGCCACTCCAACGGCCATGCCAATCGGCTGACCAGTGGAAAAAATGCCCAGGGCAAGCTGACGCCGGCGTCCAGGAAACGCCGCGGAGATCCAGACGTATGCGGCAGGGGCGTAACCGGCTTCGCCGATTCCCACGAAGGCCCGCGTAACCACCAGTTCGGAAAAGCTCTTCGTCCAGGCCCCCGCCGCCGAGGAGAGGCTCCAAAAGACGCCCGTCAGGCTTGCCATCTTCAGGCGGCTCCAGCGGTCGATCAGAAGCGAGGCCGGGAAGACGAAGATCACCATGCCGAGGTACAAAACAGAACTCAACAGACCGGCCTCGGTGTCCGTGATGCGCCATTCTTCTTTAATAATGGGCAACAGCCCGGCGATGATCATCCGGTCTGCAAAATCGAACGTCATCAGCAGGCTGAGAGACAGCAATATCTTTAAAGAATGAGACTTGCCGAATACATATTCCTCCACGGGGGAAGAAAACGCGGTCGCCTGGGTGTATCCGATCTCGTCACGCACGGGCGATGCGGTCCAGATGGATCAGCGGCAGAAAGGTCTGCTCCTCGCGGTGACGAAGGGATTCGGCGCTCTCATCGGTCAACCCTCTGGCCTCGATGAGCCAGACCGTTGACAGGTCCACATCTTCGCCCTTCTCTCTCAACAGGCGATAGTAGTGCTCGTAGCGCGCGCCGGATACAAGAGCTTTATACGGACTGCCGGTAATCTGGAAGCTGCGCCGATCACTGGTCCGGACGAAGATCGTAACCTCGCCGCCAAACCAGATCGCGCGGACAAGATTGCGGTTGGTCAAAGAGTGCTCGTGCAGCTCGGGAAGGACAAGATAGCCATCTTCCGCAACATGAAGCAGGGTACTCTCCTGAAGATGCGGCGTGCCTTTTCCGTCCGAGGTCGCAACAATCTTCACCGTTCCCGGATCATCGATGGCCCGAATAAGCCAATCTTCAAACACAACTGACATGAATATCTCCTTGCGCATCATTAAATGCGGGACAAATCCGAATCTGGATGATTGCCGCATAGTCTGTAGTTGTCCATATCGACGTTCAGCCCATGATTGCGGCGGATTTGATCCAGCCCTTGAGACAGGCGCACGTAATATTCGAGAGAAGGTACCTTCTGTTTGAAGAACACCGATCCAGGAGTCGGGCCCCAGACGCAATGAACCGTTGAAACTCCCTGGCTGGCCAGATCGTCGGCCTCCTCGAGCGTGGCCGCGAGTGCATCGTCTTCGCTCGCGAAGCCATGTGGCGTGGCTGTCTCGACGCCGCCGACAATCCCTGTGTTTACGCGACCGCGGCCAAAGATTCCGACCGCCTCGACCAGACGGCGTTTCCACTCGCGGTAACCGAGCTTTGCCGTCTTGCCCGGGCAGATCCAGTTGAACTTCTCCTCGTTCAGCACCTCGATGTCCGAGGTATAGGTCAACACTCCCGTCTCTTCATACAGGCGAGCAAGCTGGTGCGGAGCGAATGACGAGGAGATCAATTGGCTTGGGAAGCGCCTGGTGGAGAAATTTTCTCCGATGGCTTGAAGGATTTCAATATACAAGTCCAACTCATCGGCGAACAGCTCGTCGCCGCTAAAGATCGATCCGCCGGTAAGCATGATGTTTGTGAACCGGCCGGGCTGGCGAATCGCCTCGGCCACCGTCTCCGAAACGTCCCTCGGGTCGAGGCGGATCGGCTTGTTGTTAGCTTTGTGCTCCTTGTGGTAGTTCCAGGAGATATTGCAGAATTTGCAGCCGTGACCGTCGTCCCAGAAGTGGCAATAGGAATAAGGATTGATGTCCAGGCGCTGCGGGCGCGGTGTTGCGATCTGCCACATTGGTTTTCCGGAGGAGGTCGTTTTGCTGACGTAGTCCGGCTTCTCCCAGAGGTCGACTTCTTCGATGATGTCGTCACCGTCGGTAATGACTAGCTTTCCATCGATGGAATCGACGACAAAGAGGCCTTCGGTGTTGAGTCTTGGTCCCGAGATCACGGTTGTGCCGTCGCGCAGAATCAGACCGGCGGAGGCCATGGTCGGCGTCTCATCCGGCTTTTCGCCAACCGAGACAAAGATGCTTCTCGCCTGCACTAGGTGGCGGGCCGGATCGAAATGGCCAAACGCCGCCTGGGAGTAAGTGACTCCTCTGCGCTGAAGGTCCGCCTTGAGAATGACAAGAGGAGAAACATCGGGGTACTTGGCGACAACTTCGCGGTACGCTGACAAACCGCTCTTCGTCTGCACGGATTGAGTCATGCAAATCCTCCCAGGGAAACGTGCCATTGCAACTTCTGGGCCCTGGCTTTATCTGCCAGGGCCCAGGTGTGTATCTCCGGTTCAGAAGGTGACCTTTGCCGCCAGTTGGATCTCTCGCGAGACGCGCTGTAGCGTGGTCGGCGAGCCTGCCGAAGAGACTGTGCCGAAGTTCGTGGTTCCAACGGTTGCATTGGGATTATTGAACTGAGTTGTGTTGAATAGATTGAAGACCTCTGCGCGCAACTGTAGAGAACCCAGCGTTTTGAGCGGAGTATTCTTGAACACCGAGAAATCGATGTCCTTCGTGCCCGGTCCCTGAAGAATGTTGCGGCCGGAGTTGCCCCATTGCTGCGCGCCGGGATTGGCGAATGCAGCGGTGTTGAACCATTGCCCGACACCACGTTGACCGCTGGGCAGAGATCCATTGCCGTAGCCGCTGACTAGCGCCGCGCGCGGAACGATGCTGTCGCTCACGTTGAGCGAATTGGTGCCCGCCAGCACGGAGAACGGCAGACCGTCCGAGTAGGTGGCGATGGCGTTCAACTGCCATCCCTGCACATACTGCTTGCGCCAGTCGGAGGCATGGAAGGGAAGGCTGTAATCCACAGTGCCCACGAAGCGATTGGGAATATTCAGGTCGGAATCGCCATAATCCGCGGACTGATTGTAGTAGTTCACCGCGGTGCCGAAGCCGTATGCCGTTGAGGGGCTGAAGTTGTCGTCCAACGCATGGCTATAGGTGTACGAAGCCTGATATGTAAAATTCTTCGAGCGGCGTTCGGCGGTGAGTTGCAATGCGTTGTAGCTCGAAACCTGGTTGGTCTGCAGTTGCAGGATCTCGCCAAAGTACGGGTAGGGCCGGCGCGTCTGCAGGGTGCCAAGCGCGGCGCCCGGCGTTGCCTGATTGATATCGAGAAGTGCGTCCAGATGCACGCCGCGGTTTCCCACATAGGCGACCGTAATGCGGTTCTCGGTGCCGATCTCCCGTTGCAGGCTCAACTGCCACTGCTCGCTGTAGGGAGTCTTGACGTTCGGATAGACCGAATTGAGAGGCGACAGTTGAGGGGCATTCGTTGTCGCAACGGTATGCACGAAGCCATTGGACAGATAGTTGAATCCGGTAGATCCATAAGCGCCGTTATAGAACGCCCAGTAATCTTCCCCGGGCGCATTGGCGGCAAGTCCCGCCGCGACCGTCACGGTTGGGGCCGAATAGTAGGTGCCGAATCCGGCGTGTAGTGACGTCTTCGAATCGATCTGATAGGAGATGCCGACGCGCGGCTCGAAGTTCAGATTGTTGCCCTTGGCTCCGCTGCGCGTGACACCGTTGGTTCCCACCTGGTAGACCTGGGTTGTCGAAAGCGTGGGATCGAACTGGTACTCGCGATTCTGAACCTCGACCCACGGCCAGCCGAGGTAGTTGTCGTATCGCACGCCGTAGTTGAGGAGCAGCCGATTGCTCACCCTGTAGTGATCCTGCGCGTAGAAGGACAGATCGAGCTGGCGGAAGCCGCGCGTGCCCGGCTGATACATCCGATATCCCTGATAGGGCGCTCCGAAGAGCAGGTCCGACAGCGCAAAAGTCGTGTAGACGTTGGGGAATACAAGGATGCCATGCTCCGCCGAGGTCTGATAGATGTTGTACTCCGGCCTTACAATTTCTGTTCCGAAATCAAGCGAGTGCTTGCCCTTGCTCCAGCTCACGTTTTCATTGGCCTGATAGTTGTTGGTGCCGATCTGGGTCGGACTGTTATATGGGTCGCCAATGGTGGCAAACCCGGTGATGGCAAAGTACGGCAGTCCGTCCGTGTTGGCGACGTCGTTGGGATTGATGACGCCGGGAATATTGAGTTGACTGGGACTGGTCAGCCCAAGTCCCTGATCGAGATTCGTGGCGTTGATAAAGATTCGCGACCAGCCAAAGTGCGCCGTGCTGATCAGAGATGGAGAGAACAGGTGCGTCTCGCTCACCACCGCTTGATGCGCGGACTGCCTGGCCGGACCGGAGATTGAGCCGCCCACCAGCGGAGCTGGCAGCGCACCCGGCTGCTGGATATTGTCGTAAGCGTGGCTGTAGCGGATAAACCCGCTGTCGCTCTGCGTGAAGGTGCGATCGACGCGCACATCGAAGGCGTCGCTGTTGTCGATGCGCTGCGGCGCGTAGCGGAAGTTGTTCGCCGTCGTCGTGCCAGGTATATTCGGCGACGCGTACTGTGCATACAACTTCAGCACATTCAGGCCCACCTGGGCATTCGCGCTGGTCAGGGCCGACGCGGGCACCACATTGCCGGCGTAGGCAGCGTGCGTAACAGGGTCGCGCACGGTGATTCCGGACGAGGTGTACAGTGAGAAGTCGCCGATGCCGTTCGGGCCCCAGGCCGGTACGGTGCTGATATAGGTGAGTCCCTGGCTGAGACGCTGGCCGGCGTAGTCGCCAAAGAAGAAAGACTTAGCTTTGCCCGGCCGTCCGAGAGGGCCGCCAAAGGTGGCGCCAAAGGAATTCAGGCGGAAGCCCGGCTTGGCGGCATCAAAGTAGTTTTTGGCATCCAGCGCTGAGTTGCGCAGAAACTCGAATACCTCGCCGTGAAACTTGTTGGTCCCCGACTTATAGATGAGATTGATGACGCCGCCCGAGAAGCGGCCGTAGCGCGCATCGGGGGTGGCCGTCTCCTCGCGGAACTCTTCAATGGCGTCGATGGGAGGGAAGACGATGATGCCGAAGCCGTTGTGGTTCTCATTGTCGCCAATGCCATCCAGCAACAGGCGGTTGTCCGTCAGACGCAAGCCGTTGAAGCCGTAAGACGACGGCCCGCGCTGCTGAACATAGGGGATGCTGGTGGTCAACTGCGACTGACCGGCGACCACGCCGGCACCCAGCCCGAGCAGCTCGGCGAAGTTGCGTCCGTTCAGGGGCAGGTCGTGAACGGCCTGTTCCGTGCGCAGATTCGACAACGTTGACGTTTCGGTATCGAACTGAATCGTGGTGGCGTCGACGGTGACCGTCTGTACGTCCGATGCCACCTGCAGCACCGCGTCGACGCGGATGCGCTGGGCCACTTCCAATCGCGCATTCTTGACCGCCTTGGCCAATCCGGGCGCGCTGATTGTGATCTCGTAGTTGCCCGCGTCCAGCGGTGGCGAGGCATAAATTCCCGCGCTGTCGGTCGTCGCCGATGTAACGATTCCTGTCGCCAGGTTGGTGAGCGAGACATGCGCCTTCGTCAGCACCGCTCCGGAAGCATCGCTTACGACCCCGGTAATAATTCCCTTCTCCACCTGTGCGGAGAGGCTGGGTATTGCCAGAAGAGCGATCAGCGCCAGAAACACAAGACCAATGCCACGGACTCCCAAATGAACCATCGATTTCGCTTGCATACAGATTCCCTCTCTTGATTGATTCGTTATTGCGGAAACTTGAATTGCGTGGATAGCCACGGTGTCGTGCCGTAAGCCGTTGCAGAGTGAGCGCGGAGTGGCCACTCGAGAGATCGAATCAACACGCCTGTTCGCGACATGCAGGGCGTCGAATCTGCGGATGGCCTGAGCGGCAACAGCGCGCACGGCTCAGCGCACAGAATTGCAGGAGATTCATTCTTCCCTCGAGTTCACTTTTAGCGTATGGATGTTCGCAAATCCGCCGCTTAAATAGCAGCGCCTGCACTTATGAGTGCACAAAACTTACCCAGGGATAACGCAGATTGGACTAGCGGGAAAGATTGTGCAGAAACAGAGAGGGACAACAACAACAGCCACCACACAACAGACGGGGCGTCTGTGCGGCCACCGGAACCGGAGGCATCGTGTTGCTCTTGTTCTTGTGCATGGAAAATATTACATCATGGATTTGGATAACGGTCAAGCGAAGGAGTTGTCACAACGCGCGCTGCATTCTCCCTCTGGCCAATCGCCAGTGCAGAGAACCGGTCGAGGACCGTTTGTAGAACACGCATCTCCCGAAACGCAATTCCACAGGGAACTTGCGCCTTTACTGGGATTTATGCCTCGTGTCGAGAAGTCCAAAATAAACGAGCATCTCAACATGCGAGGGACAATTTCGTATTTTCCGATCCACGCAGGCGCATTTATTTGCCGCCTACTCGGAAGTTCGCGTTATCGACCGGAGAAACCGGAACTTCGCTATGCTTTGTGCCTTCAGGAGCCCAGTCGTAAGGAACCGGTTGAGCGCGGAATACCCAGTTGGTGCGAACCGGGGAGTAGAGTCCGACACTCTCGCGTCCGTAATAGGGATTCACATACTCCCACACGATTTCGCCGGTCGAGGTAACCTGAAAGATGCGGCCGTTCATGCCTTCGTCAATCAGCGTATTGCCGTTGGGCAGGCGGCGTGCGCTGGATATAAAAGAACTGAAGAAAGTCCACTCGGGCGCGTCGGAATTGGCCGCCGTGTATTGCCAGACGATCTGCTTCGTGACCGGATTGATCTCCAAGATGCGGGAGCCGACCTCTACGGAGAGGCGGGAGGATGGGAAGCCGGCGGGACCTTCGTTGTCGAAGACCAGCAGGTCTCCCTCGCCCGGCAGGCCCTTCGGGATAATGTGCGCATCGTGCTGGCCGCTGGTCTGGTCCACAGGTCTGGGCACTGAAAGGCTGAGCATAGGCCGGGGATTTGCGCTCGACAGGCTTGCATAGCCTTCGGTTGCCTGGTTTGGCGGGTTGAAGTCGGGACCGATGCGCCAGACGATCTTGCCGGTCTTCTTCTCGATGATCGCGATAAAGTTGGCCTCGCGCGAGTCGATGACGATGTTGTCGGGATCGAACCGTTTGTCGCCGCCATCGAACCACTTGTTCGGACCGATGGGCTGCATATCGTTGATGGTCAGAAACCCATATCCGAGGGAGCCGTCGCGATAGATCTTGCGTAGCAGATCGCGCCCTTCGGCAGAGACGCCAAACTCATCGATGTGGTCCCCGGCCGCCCAACTCCACACCGTCTCTCCCCGGGGATTGACCTCGCGGATCACTTGATCGTCGATGGGCTTGTCACTCACGCCGCCCACGACGCGGATTGCGGATGTGATCAACAGAGTATTGCCATTGGGCAGACGCGCCCAGTCGTGGTTCTGTAGTGCAGGACTGACGGGCGAAGGCCCTGCCCACCGCCAGACGACGTTACCGTCCCAATCGACTTCGCCGACCTCCTGGTTGTCCAGCATTCCCCCAAAGTAGGGAAAACTCGTTCCATTCCTGGTCTGCACAACCAGGTGGCCCCTCTTCCCGCCATTCTTTGCAGGATCGATCAATTCCGCTGGAAAGGCATAATAATCCCAGCGATGGACCTCATTGCCGTTCATGTCGATCATGTGTGTTTTTCCATCGGGCGCGCTAAACACGACATAGCCGTTATAGGCCTTCTGCGGGTTATAAATGGTCACGCCGGTCGGATAGACCGATGGGCCGGCGATAGCCGGCGTGCTGCCTATAGACAGCGCGATGGCGGCAGCACTCAACAAGATGGGACGCGCAAAGCGCCGTACTTCGTCAAACAAAGATCGATGCATGAATTCCTCGGGAAATATAGTCCAAGCCAGGATGAACGCACACAGACTACTTTATCTATGGGTGGATCTCAGATAATGCCTGTGAGCGAGTGAAGGTTCAATCGGAAGCGAAACGATCGACAATTGAACAGCAGTCGGCATCAACAACACGAGCGGCGGGGGGCCTGCTCGGTTCTATATGCAAACATGAACAAAATGTCGGTGAACAGCCTCATCGATTCCAATGTCCCACGAGGATTCGCCCGATGTCAATGCATCCGGCCGATTTTATTATTCGGTTTCCGTACGCTTTCTCCGATGCGCGCTTTCCCTGAAGTGCTTGACAGAAGCGACGCCTCCGGGCATCATCAAAGATACTCATGGGTTGTTTGGGACGCCTCTTCTTTAGCTGATGCAACCTGTGGAATCAAAGCCAAATCATGATCAATCGCCGCACATTCCGCGCCTGTTGTTGTCCTGCCGATTCTCCGGTAGCCGAACGACCTCGTGCGATTGTAGCGAAGATGCGGTTCTGAACTCCCCGACCAGGTTCATCTTCCCAGCAAACATCACCCACGAGAACATGATCGTGGGTTTTTTATGCGCGCAACAGCCCCAAAGCACAATGGGGAAGAGAGCAAGCTCCAATGAAGCCGTTTCACATCATGGCCAAGCCGCACGGTCCGATCTGCAATCTGGATTGCACCTACTGCTACTACCTGGAGAAGGAGAATCTCTACCAGGCAAGCGGGCGCGACTATCGCATGAGCGATGACGTGCTGGAGGTTTACATCCGCCAGTACATTCAGGCCCAGTCGGCGCAGCATGTCAGTTTCGCCTGGCAGGGCGGAGAGCCAACGCTGCTCGGCATTCCCTTTTTCGAGCGTGTCGTCGAGTTGCAGCAGAAGCACGCAAATGGGAAGACCATCGACAACGCATTCCAGACCAACGGAACGCTGTTGAACAACGCGTGGGGAGAGTTTGTGGCGCGGAACAAGTTCCTGATCGGACTTTCCATCGATGGCCCGGAGGAGATTCACGATGCATACCGCGTGGACAAGGGAGGAAAGCCGACCTTCGCGCGCGTGATGCGCGGGTTGGAAGTGCTGAAGAAGCACGGCGTCGAGTTCAACACGCTCACCGTCATCAACCGGAAGAACTCCTATCATCCGCAGAAGGTCTACCGCTTTCTCAAGCAGATTGGCAGCAAGTATCTACAGTTCATTCCCGTCGTCGAACAGGTTGCCACCGAGCCCGATGCCAATGGGTTGGTGCTGATCAAGCCATTCGCGCGCCAGCCTGCGTCGGTCTCCGACTGGTCCGTGGAGCCGCTGCAGTTTGGCCGGTTCCTTGCGGCGGTCTTTGACGAATGGGTGTTGAGCGATGTGGGCAGGACCTTCGTGCAGATCTTCGACGTGGCGCTGGAGTCGTGGGCCGGCCTGCCGCAGAGCCTGTGCGTCTTCGCGCCCACCTGCGGCAACGCGCTGGTGGTGGAGCACAACGGCGATCTCTACTCCTGCGACCACTTCGTCTATCCGGAGAACAAGCTCGGCAACATTCTCGACAAGGCCATTGGTAGCCTGGTAAGCACGCCGCAGCAGACGCGCTTCGGCAGCGCCAAGGCAATGCTGCCCTCTGACTGCCAGCATTGCGACGTGCGCTTTGCCTGCAACGGCGAGTGCCCCAAGCATCGGTTCACCACAACGGCTTCAGGCGAGTACGGACTGAACTATCTCTGCGTGGGCTACAAGCACTTCTTCCATCACATCGATCCATATATGCGCTTCATGGTCCATCAACTTAGCCAGAATCGCGCACCGGCACGGGTGATGGAATGGGCGCGCACGCAAGGCCCACGCGCATTCCAGACTACGGCAGGGAGGAGCTCCGATGCTGTCCAACTTGTGTAACTGCTTCTGTTGTTGTCCCTCCCGCGCAGCCTGAGGTCACTGAACCGCTTCAACGGCAAAATCGATCCCGTCGCCATTGAGATCAAGTGGAAGCACAAAACTTACATCCTTGTGCTGGCGTCGCCAGTGCATCCCACCGCAAGCATTTGAAACAGGAGAACGAATTATGAATTTCATGCAATACACCGGACTGCTATTGGGTAGTTCGATTGCCGCCGCTTCCGTGTTGCCTGCCTGGGCGCAGCAGGTGGAGCTCGTCAAACCCGATCCCGAGTTCAAGGGCGTTGTGGCCCCGCGCCGCGCCGACTCCCGTCCTGACTGGCCTGAGCGAGTGAAGGCGCCGAATGGGGCACCCAACGTGGTGCTGATTCTGATCGACGATGTGGGCTTCGGCATGTCCAGCACCTTTGGCGGCCCGGCGCTGACGCCGCAGCTCGATAAGCTGGCAAAAGGCGGCCTGCGCTACAACGAGTTCCACGTCAACTCGCTCTGCTCGCCCACGCGCGCGGCACTGCTCTCGGGCCGCAACGACCACGAGATCGGCATCGGCAACATAGAGGAGATCGTCTCCGGCTATCCGGGCTACAACGGCATCTGGCCGAAGAGCGCGGCCTCCATCGCCGAAGTGCTCAAGGAGAACGGCTACAGCACCGCGGCCATCGGCAAGTGGCACGACACGCCCTACTCCGAGGTGAACCCCGTGGGACCGTTCGATCACTGGCCCACCGGCCTCGGCTTCGAGTACTTCTACGGCTTCCAGGGCGGCGAAGACAGCCAGTGGAATCCGCAGCTCTATCGCGGCACCACTCCCGTCGAGCCCGACAAGACCCCCGAGCAGGGCTATAACCTGAACATCGATCTGGCCAACAACGCCATCGACTGGCTGCATCAGCACGATGCCGTCTCGCCCGACAAGCCCTTCTTCCTCTACTTGGCCACCGGCGCCATTCACGCTCCGCACCATGTTCCGAAGGAGTGGATTGCAAAGTACAAGGGCCAGTTCGATCAGGGCTGGGACAAGCTGCGCGAGCAGACCTTTGAACGCCAGAAGAAGCTGGGCGTCATTCCTGCCAACGCCGAGCTCACAGAACGCTTGCCTGGCCTGCCGGCGTGGGACTCGCTCAGCCCGGAGAAGCAGAAGGTCCTCTCGCGTGAGGCCGAGGTCTACGCGGCTTTCCTCTCCTACACTGATGCTGAAGTGGGCCGCGTTCTCGACGCCATCCACGAAGAGGGCCAGGGCGACAACACGCTGGTGCTCTACATCGTTGGCGACAACGGCCCCAGCGCCGAGGGAGGAGCCGACGGCACCGACGCCAACATCGCCGAATCCGCCGGAGCGCCGCACGACTTCGACCTGCTCGCCAAGCACGCCGACGGTCTGGGTGGCCCCGACTACGACAATCACGTCGCGGCCGCATGGGCATGGGCCATGGCCGCGCCCTTCAAGGGCACCAAGCAGGATTCCGCGCATCTGGGCGGCACGCGCGATCCGCTGATCGTCTCCTGGCCGGCGCGCATCAAGGATGCCGGCGGCCTGCGCAGCCAGTTCTCGCACGTCACCGACATCGCACCCACCATCTACGAAGCCGCTGGCGTTCAGTTTCCGGACACGGTCAACGGCATCAAGCAGCTTCCGCTGGAAGGCAAGAGCATCTCCTACACGTGGGACCATCCGGAGGCAAAGAGCACACACACCGTCCAGTACTTTGGGATGCTCGGCAACCGCGGCATCTACAAGGACGGCTGGTGGGCAGGCTCCCCCAATGTCGCGCCATGGGAACTTTTCATCCATCCCGAAAAATTCCTGGCCGATCCTAGCAACAACAAGTGGGAGCTTTACAACCTCGACGAAGATTTCAGCCAGGCACACGACCTGGCCGATAAGTACCCCGATAAGCTCAAGGAGCTTATCGCCACCTTCGACTCCGAGGCGCGGCGCAACAACGTCTATCCGCTGGCCGCATTCTCATTGGGGCAACCCTCGCCGATCGCCGGCCGCAAGGACTTTGTCTATCGCGAGGGCGTCGACCGGTTGCCCCCCTACGCCACTCCGGAACTGGGCGGCGTCAGCCATCGCATCGTGGCCAGCGTGGTACTTCCAAAGACCGGAGGCGAGGGCGTCATCCTCGCCGATGGCGGCACCTACGGCGGATACACGCTCTTCGTGAAGGGCGGCCATGTGGTCTATGAGGCCAACGTCTTTGGCCGCACCCACCTGCGCATCGTATCCGCCGATCCGGTTCCCACGGGCAAGGTCGAGATCGCCTTCGACTATGTTGTGGATCCCAACGCGCCCGCCGTCACCGGCTGGCGCAGCATTGTCGGCTCCACGGTAAGCGCGGGCACCGGAACGCTCTCCGTCAACGGCAAAGCCGAGGGTTCCATTCACTTTGAACAGTTCGGCGGATTCCGCAGTTCCATCCAGGAGACCCTCGACGTCGGCAAGGACCTCGGCTCCGCGGTCAGCACAGAGTACAAAGGCCCCTTCCCCTTCACCGGCAAGATCGACACGGTGAAGATCCACCTCCAATAGTCCGTCTCAACCCGGCGAGTCCATCGCTCTGAACACTGTGTTCAGAGCGGTGGACTCGTATACATCTTCCACATCTCGCGGCGCACTTCATTTTGAAAGCGACGCTTCGGCATATCTCCACGCACGACGAGGAAGAAATCCCATGAACCTGATCTTTCGCCGCCGTATTCTTGCTGTGCTGGGCCTCTGCGTCATTCTCGTTCCATTCGCGGCCATCCCGGCGCAGGCGCAGACGGCGTCTGCACCCGCAATCCCCGCCGATTCTGAATCGCTCATCGCACTCGCATATAGGTACGCTCTGCCTGTGTACGAGATTGCGCGTCTGCGTTATCGGCAAAGCTTCGATCCTTCCAATCCACAGCGCATTCCGCTCAACACGCTTGTACATGCGCGTATGCTTGCCGACCACACCTCGCGGTTTGTCACCACGCCCAACAACGACACGCTCTACTCGTCGGCCAATCTCGACCTGCGTTTCGGCCCGGTGCGCATCGATGTGCCGAACTTCACCGCGCGCTATAACTCGCTCGCCTTCATGGACGAGTACACCAATAACTTCGCGTATATCGGCCGCCGCACCACCGGCCCCGGCCCTGGCAGCTTCCTGGTCGCCAGCCCCGCGTGGCATGGCAACCCTCCGCCGGGAGTCAAGATCATTCACGCGCCCACGCCCGACGTCACGCTGCTGGTGCGGATTCTCATCGATGGCCCCGAAGACCTCGACGCCGTGCATCGTTTGCAGGATGAAATCGTGCTGACAGCCCCGGCGCCCGATCCGCATGAACCAGCGCCCATCGCGCCCATTCTCGACGACGGACCCAACTTCGCCGCCGTTGTCAATCAAGCTCTTGGCCTGAATCCGCCGCCTGCGGAGGACGCGCTCGTGTTGGCAAAGATCGCCAAGGTGGGCATTGCTCCCGGTGCTGGACCGCTTTCACCCGAGATGGAGCAGCTCTGGCGTAAGGACTTCCCCAAAGCCCAGGCCGGCCTGCGTTCCGCCACTCTCGCGCTGCAACCAGTCAATGGCTGGAGCTATGCCGCTCACGACATCGGCAACTTCGGCGTCGACTACGATCTGCGTGCCGCCGTGGCCCTTGGAGGCCTTCTTGCACTTACCCGCGAAGAAGCGATCTACGGCACGGCTGTCACTGACTCTGCAGGTCGCGCTCTCGACGCAAGCCATCGTTATCGTCTTCATGTGCCCGCCCATCTGCCTATCGATGCTTTCTGGTCGATCTCCAGTTACGAAGTCGAACCCGATGGCCGTCTTTACTTCTTCGACAATCCTCTGCGCCGCTACGCCATCGGCGACCGCACGAGCGGCTTGAAGCGCAATGCCGACGGCTCGATCGACATCCTTGTTCAGAGAGATCCGCCTGCGTCCGATCAAACCGCCAACTGGCTGCCTGTCGCGCCCTCAGGACAAGGCCGCCTCACCCTGCGCCTTTATCAGCCGCGTGCCGAGATCCTCGACGGACGCTTTGCCTTTCCCGCTCTTGAACCATTGGAGGAAATCCGATGAACATTGCAAAGCCCACGGTGCTTAGTGTTGCGCTTTTTCTGCTGCCGCTTGTCTCTCCGTCCTTTGCGCAGAACACGCAGCCCAAAAACGCCGAGCCCTCTACCGTCAAAGCCAACCACGCCGCCGCAGCCCATCTGCCCGCCAACGATGGCATTGAGGAGCAGGAGGCGCATCGCGGTTTCATCGCCACGCTGCCAGACTCCGCAATCAAGGCCGCTAAAGCCGGGTCCTTCGCCAATGCCCTGGGCGAGTATGGCTTCCTCGATCCGGTTGACGCGCCCGATACGGTCAATCCAGCGCTGTGGCATCATGCCCGGGTCAACACGGCCAGCGGACTCTTCAAGGTGACGGATCGTATCTATCAGGTTCGCGGCTTCGACATCTCCACCATGACGATCATCGAAGGAGATACCGGCCTGATTGTGATCGATCCAATGACGGTGACTGAGGCGGCTAAGGCTGGCCTCGATCTCTACTACCAGCATCGGCCGCATAAGCCGGTACTGGCTGTGATCTACAGCCATAGCCATCTCGATCACTTCGGGGGAGTCAAAGGAGTTGTCACCGAAGCCGATGTGGCCGCCGGCAAGGTACACATCTATGCCCCTAAAGGCTTCATGGACGCTGTGGTGAATGAAAACGTACTGGTCGGCAACGCCATGATGCGCCGCGCTGCATTCCAGTTCGGGCCGCTGTTGCCGCGCGACGCGAAGGGGCAGGTCGATGCCGGTCTGGGCAAGGGTGGGGTGAGCGGCAATTCCAGTCTCATCCCGCCCACCGACACCATCGAAAAGCCCACCGAAACACGCACCATCGACGGCGTTCAGATCGTCTTCGTCAATACGCCCGATACGGAAGCGCCGGCGGAGATGATCATGTACTATCCGCAGTTCCGCACGCTGAATATGGCCGAGCTGGTCACGCACAACCTGCATAATCTGCTTCCGTTGCGTGGAACGCAGGTCCGCGACGCCAACGCCTGGGCAAAGGACATCAACTACGCACTGGCCGAGTTTGGCCCCAACACGGACATCCTGATCAGCCAGCATCAGTGGCCAACCTGGGGCACTGCGCGCATCGACACCATCCTGCGCAAGCAGCGCGACCTCTACAAATTCATCAATGACCAGACCATCCGCCTCATCAATCAAGGCTATAAGCCCGACGAGATCGCCGAGGTGCTCAAGCAGCCAGCCAGCCTCTCCGGCGAGTGGTCGACGCGCGAGTTCTACGGCACCGTCAGTCATGACGCAAAAGCCGTCTATCAGCGCGTCCTCGGATGGTACGACGGCAATCCTGCCAATCTGAATCCGCTTCCGCCCATCGAAACCGGCAAGAAGACCGTGGAATACATGGGTGGCTCTCAGTCCATCCTCGCCCGCGCCCACAAGGACTTCGCCGATGGTCAGTATCGCTGGGTCGTACAGGTGCTCAATCAACTCGTCTTCGCCGAGCCCGACAATCAGCAGGCGCGCGAGCTGGAAGCCGACGCGCTCGAGCAGCTCGGCTACCAGGCTGAATCCGCCACCTGGCGCAATGCCTATCTGGAAGCCGCGCAGGAACTCCGCGGTAAAACTCCCGGCGTGAACCAGTGGCAGATCAACACAGACCTGATAGCCACTATGCCGCTGGACGCCTTTTTCGACTTCATGGGCGTGCGGCTGAACGGCCCCCGCGCCGAAGGCAAGACCATCGTCATCAACTGGCATTTCACCGACACAAATCAGGATTACGTCCTCAACCTCGAAGACTCGGCGCTCACCTATCTGTCCAATCGCACATCCAGCCACGCCGACGCAACCATCACCCTCACGCGATCCACGCTGAACGCCATCGCGCTTCAACAAACCACATTCCGCGACGAGGTCATCGCCGGTCGCGTCACCATCGACGGCGACATCGGCAAACTCGCCGAGTTCAACAGCCTGCTCGATACCTTCACGCCGGATTTCCCAGTCGTTACGCCATTGCCACAACTATCTTCCAAGACCCACTGACATAGGCCCTCGTGAATGCCGACTAAGATAAACATGATACATCGGCATTTCCCAGTACCGATCCTGTTTGTATCCGATCAAATACTTAGGATCCCGATCAGAATTCGACTTACACTCCGACGGCGATATCTACAGCCACACGAGGGACACGATACTCAGTGACGGTTCTGTGCGGACGCTCAACGACCGCGAGCATCAGGCCCTTGGCGTCAAGATCTTCATCGACAGGCCCGGCGGCTGGCCTTGGCTTGCGCGATGATTCACTCGCCGAAGGTGGTTTTTCTCGACGAGCCGACGGCGGGGATCGATCCGGTGGCGCGCCGGGCATTGTGGGATCTTCTCTTCAAGCTCTCCGGCCAGGGTGTGACGTTCTTTGTTACGACGCATTCCATGTACGAGGCCGAGCGCTGCGGCGGGTCTACCCCCGGTCTTTCTCTCCGAATATATCTTCCCGATCGAGAACATGCCGCCGATCTTTCAAGGGATTGCCCGCATTATTCCGGCCACCTACTACATCCGCATCTTGCGCGAAATCATTCTGCGCGGGGCTGGCATTCGCGAGTGGTGGGGCGACGCGACGGTGCTGGTCGCGATGGGCTGCGCGGCGGTCCTATTGACCGCTTTGCAGTTCGTAAAACGGAAGGCGATTTAGAGGGCAGCTAATCCACCCCAATCCCATTAAATATCAGCTTCGGCGCGAGTTACTTGCCGAAGGCCGGATAGGTAACGAAATACGCCGATATTGCCAGGAAGGCTTGACGGCTTCCTAGCCCCCGCGACCACCAATTTGCGTCCGGCAGTCGTCCGGCGGCTAGCGTATGAAGCGTCCGACAACGGATTGCTAAGCCCCGACCTCGCAGCGGGCATCCGCCGAGTGAAAGGCGCCAAGCGCCTCGGGATGCGACTCGGCAACTCGTTGACGCCGACACAAGGGAAAGAACTGCTCGGCGTTCCTGACCTGACTTCAGTAAAGGGCAAGAGGGGTTTTGCTATGTTGGCCGTTCTTCTCGGCTGCGGTTTACGTCGATTGGAACTCACTCGGCTCACCGTGAGCCATCTTCAGCAGCGAGACGACCACTGGGCAATCATCGACCTGTTCGGAAAAGGCGGACACGTCCGGACCGTTCCCGTTCCGGCATGGGTGAAGGTGGCAATTGACATCTGGCTCGATAGTGCCGGCATCGAGACCGGAATCATCTTCCGCTGTGTCAGCAGGACGGGCGTGTGTAGGGCAACCGGCTCAGTGAAAAGGCGGTCTGGTGGCTCGTGCGTGAATAGGATTGTCGGCCATGCGGAAGTGATAAATGTGGCGACATCGTGTCTCCTTGAGAGCAAAGGAGGCAACATGCTCGAAAACCACGTAAGTGCAAAAATCACCCGGAAACGACTAAATTCAGGTCCTGCCGCCAACCATATCAATGATTTCTCGGATTGGCTGTATGCCCGAGGCTATAAGAAACGAAGCCTCTTTCGAATGCTTCAGTCTTTCGCAGCGTGGACTGATTGGCTGACAAAGACTGGAAGAGCTGCTGAAGACTTCTCAGAGGGGCTGCAAGAATGCACGAAGCATGTCATGTCAGATCGTCATGTCCCGTATGAGCGCGGCCCCAAGCGTGAATCTCTCAGTGTTGCCCGACTCTTCCTTCGTTTTCTACAGGAACGTGGCCTACTGCCACAGACTACCGGCATAGATCCTCTCGCCTGCTCCCATTCACTGCTGAGAGAGTTCCATTCTTGGATGCTCGAACAGAGGGGCGTGACGCGGGTGACCTTGGCTGTTTATCAAAGGGTGCTGGAGGAGTTCATCGCAACTGTTGGTAGCGATCCGCATGCTTACAGTCCCCAAGTGTTGCGAGAGTTTGTTCTAACGAGAGGTTCACGCCACGGTTCCTCATACGCGAAGCTGGGAGCCACTGCGGTACGCAGCTTTCTTCGTTTCCTCGCGGCTACAGGGCGATGCAGGACTGGACTGGAGTACGCCCTACCTGCTTATGCTTCTCGAAAACTGGCAACGATACCAAAGTATCTTGTGTCCGACGACGTAGATCGAGTCATTGCTTCCTGTTCGACCGAAAGAACGGGTCTCCGGGACAAAGCCATAATCCTGCTCCTTGTCCGCCTAGGGCTCCGTGCCGGTGACGTTGTCCGGCTGCGATTGACGGATATTGACTGGACGAACGGGAAGATCAAGGTATGTGGCAAAGGACGGCGTCACGACCTTCTGCCTCTGCCGCAGGAGGTGGGAAGGGCAGCACTGAGATATCTACAGGAGAGTCGTCCTGCATCCCGAGCGCCGGAGTTGTTCGTTACCGTACTGCCCCCATTCAGGAAGCTAAGCTATCAAGCAGTGGGTGGGATCGTTCGGAGAGCATTGGACCGTGCCGGAGTCAGCTCACCTGTCCGCGGAGCTCATGTTCTCCGGCATTCAGCCGCAACAACGATGCTGCGACAAGGGGCATCTCTTGCCAGCATCGGCTCTGTTCTTCGTCATCGTTCGCCTCAAACAACTGCTCGGTATGCCAAGGTGGATATTGGCATGCTGTCCACGATCGCCCAGCCGTGGCCGGGGGTGGCGTCATGCTAATGAACTCGGTCAAACGCTATATCGCGCTCCGTCGGAAACTCGGTTTTGGCCTTCTGCATGCAGAACGGCTGCTTACCGCGTATGCCCAATTCGCGATGTGCCAGGGCAGTACTCACATAAAAGTATCCACTGCAGTAGCGTGGGCAACTGCAGCGTCTACCCCAGGCACAAGGTACGTGCGTCTCAATGCAGTAGTAATGCTTGCTCGTTTCCTGCATGCCGAGGATGCGGGACATGAAATCCCTCCATCTCGCCTCTTTCCGCCTCCGCAGGGCCGATTGATGCCCTACATCTATTCTTCTGAGGAGTTGAGCAGAATTGTCGCGGCGACGGAAAAGCTTCCTAGAACTTACTCTCTTCAGCGTGCAGCGTACGCAACACTCTTCGGGCTGATCGCGTCAACAGGGTTGCGCATATCGGAAGCGCTCAACATACGCCTGAGTGATGTGCAGCCGGAAGGTGTGCTTCTGATTCGCCGGGGCAAGGGCGGCAAAAGTCGCCTGATTCCTTTGCATCCCACGGCTAAGGATGCATTGAACGCATATCTTGCCTCCCGTGTAACCCTTCCAGCGGTAGATGATCATTTGTTTCTTTCTTCGAGGATGCGGGGCATCAGCTCGAAGATGGCAGATTACACATTTCGCCGGTTGACTCTACATGCTGGGATCACTCAAACGGGGACACGCCCGTGTCGAATTCATGATATGCGGCACACATTCGCAACTCGATCTTTGGAAAAGTGTCCGACACGGCGCGAAGATGTTGCTGCTCATTTCGTGGCACTGGCAACGTACCTTGGGCATGCGGATATCACCCACACCTACTGGTATCTTGAGGCAACTCCAGAACTGATGACAGATATTGCTGCGTCCGCCGAGGCTCTGGTTGGCAAGGAGGTCGCATGACACCCATCGCGCCCCTCATCACCGCCTTTCTCCGCCAGCACATGCCAATCGAGCGCGGCTACAGTCCGAACACCTGCGATACGTATGCTCATGCGTTCCGCCTGCTGTTCGAATTCGCCTCTGATCGTCTGGGGACGAGACCATCTCAACTGTGTATAGAGCACATCACCGCGGCACTGGTGCTCGACTTTCTGCGACATATCGAGAAGGCTCGATCAAACAGCCCCGTCACCCGTAACTCGCGCTTGGCAGCAGTCAAGGCTTTTATGCGGTACGTCGAATTGCGCGTACCGTCTTCGCTCGAACAGGTACATCAGATTCGCGCAATTCCAACGAAGCGACATGACCAAGCCTTGGTTCAACACCTCACGATGAAGCAGATGCGGGCGATTCTGGACGCGCCAAACCTCGCGATCCGCTTAGGAATCCGAGACAGAGCAATGCTGCATCTTTGCTTCGCTTGCGGCCTTCGAGTGTCTGAGTTAGTGGAACTGCCACTTGACGGGCTTTCCTTGCGCCATCCCCCAAGCATCCGGGTGTGCGGAAAAGGTAGGAAGGAGCGATGCCTCCCGCTGTGGAAGGAAACTGCCACCGATCTGCGAGCGTGGCTGGCTGTCCGTGGTTCGACCCGCACTTCCGAGCTGTTCGTGAATGCTGCGGGAGATCCCATGACGCGGGCGGGCTTCGAATATGTCTTGGAGAAGCACGTCCGGGTCGCGGCGGCGAAGCTTCCCGACCTCAAGGGGCGTTCTGTTTCACCACATCAGCTCCGACACAGTTGCGCAGTGATTATGCTTCAAGCCACTCGAGATATTCGAAAGGTCGCTCTCTGGCTAGGGCACAGCGACATGCGCACAACCGAGATATACCTCCGCGTCGATCCGTCCGAAAAACTCGAAGCGATGGAGGCAGTTCTCCCGCCAAGCCTGCGTCGCGGGCGATTCAAGGCTCCTGATGCACTGATCGCCTCCCTCCAAGGATCACCGTAGACCCCACTTAGCATTTCACGGCGAGAATATCGACCATGCTGCGGGCTTACCGCCCGCAGCATGGGATTATGCGGAGCGAATGGGCCTCTGAGCGAAGCATCTACGCGGTATTCGCGAAGACACTCCACATAATCACGCCCTCCACATAATGGGCAATCATGCCAAAACACTGGCTCAGCCGGTTGTATAGCGCCTTGGTGAACTTGTTCTCCGGAAAGTCCGCTGCGATGAAGGCCATCAACTGGTTGGCGAACTTGGCCTTTTGTTCGGCGGTACTCCACTTGGTTGCAGTGAATGATTCGGACTGAAAATGGTGAGCTGCTGCCATAATGCACTCTCCAAAAAATAAGGAGCCTGTTTGGTGGGCTCCTGCTTATCTGTGTTGGTAAACGTCAAGTCGGCCAGTTCAGGGCCAACATGTCAGTCATCAGATGTTGCGAGATACCCCGGCGTTGAGGCCGGGGGAGGGATAGCACGGCGCGCGGCGCGCGCGCCCCTGTTCTCGTCTTCCTTC
>Ga0181519_10000593_pt1 | contig 33189 bp, 44 predicted proteins | sample PEATcosm2014_Bin_26_FD_121102 | JGI IMG/M metagenome (GOLD analysis project Ga0181519, IMG submission 121102) | Peatland microbial communities from MTU Mesocosm Facility, Houghton, MI, USA - PEATcosm2014_Bin02_10_metaG | ecosystem: Environmental > Terrestrial > Soil > Wetlands > Peat | place...
TCGCTGGATCTTGGTACCCGTTCCAAACGAGACGCGGCCATCCGACTACCCGCCGACGCCAAACCCGCTCGCGGCTCCAACGCGGACGCCAAAGGTAGGCAAACGCCCTACGGCAAGCAACTTGACGGGCGTGGGAAATCCCCCTTTAGTCCCACCACGCGCAGAAGGTAAAAACTTCCCCCCGTGGGTGGTCCGGCAATCCCGGCCCCACGGGGGTTTAACTTTTAGGGGTTGACGCCTGCCCACTTTTGCCCACTGATGCCCACACACGGCAAAAAACGGCATGCAAATAACGCTCAAACCAGAGGTGCAGGCGGCAATCGTCAGGATGGCGGAGGTCGAGAACCGCACGCCGACCAACTACGTGAACAAGGTACTGGCTGACCATATCGCAGCGAAGGCGCAGGCTGACGAGGCGCAGAGGCAGCAGGCGTTGGCGACGAAGAAGCGATGAGCTTATTCACCAAAAAGCCTCCGCGCATCTGGGGTCGCAAGGCCGATGGATCGCAATACATCGTCGGCCTGACCGTCGCGCAACTGCGCGAGAAGCTTTCCCGCTTCAAGGACACCGACGAGGTTTGTCTGTCGGTACGTAACAAAAAGCAGCATGGCTTCATTGGAAAACTCAAGTCCGTCGAAAACGGCTCCGAGGGCCAAATCTGGCTTTCGGGCGGAGTGATAGACGAAAGCCTCGAATGATGAACGCCATTTGGTGCCATCCCGCAGGGGCTAAGCTCGGCAACGCAACGATGTGCTACCTGTTCGCCCGCGCCCACGCCGAGCGGATAGGCGCAGACTTCGTATGTAGCGAGTGGATCGGTGAAAGGGTTTTTGCGCTGCCGAAGCATGGGAGACCTACATCCAAGATGGACAAGTGGCCGGTCAGGAGCGAACTGGACCTGGCCCCAGACGAGTCGAACGTCCGCATCACGGCCTACGCGCAGAACGAAAAAGCGATGATCTACACCCGCGAGTGGGCGCGGGATGCGATCCAGCTAAAGCTGCCCATCGAGGAGGTGTTCACGAACACGGACGCCATGGAGGCGTTCGATAACGATGACATCGTATGCCATCTGAGGCACGGCGACTACAAGGGCTACGGATACCCCATGGTGAGCACGGCGAGCTACCTTGACGCGATCATGGCTCACAACTTGTCGGGCATCGACGTTGCGTTCCTGACGGAGGAGAGGCCCACGCCGCACGGTACGCTGCCGGCTGAATTGTCCTTCCTTCCGGATTTCTACCGTATGGCGTACGCTCCGGTCCTCTTGCGCGGCAATTCGTCCTTTTCGTGGGTGGCCGGCGTGCTCAACAAGGGGCGCGTGCTGTCTCCGGTTATCACGGCGGACATGGAGGGCGGACGCGAGCACCGGTGCACGTTTGTCGAGGGCAACTGGCCCAGGCTTACGTGGCTGGAGGGTTGTGGTGATTTGCGGATGAAGGGAGAGGCGGCATGACCCCCTTTACTGAATCCCTCCGCTACGACTACCCTTCGCTGACGAAGGACAGCATCGTTGTCGATGCGGGCGCGTATCAGGGCAATTGGGCGCGGGAGATCCACGTCAAGTACGGGTCAATCGTGCTGGCCTTCGAGCCAGTGAAGCGGTTCTTCGACGAGGCGTCCGCCAACTGCGCCCCCTACCCGCGCATCACGCTTTTCAACTGCGGCCTAGGTGGACACTTCCGCTACGAGGACTTTGGCGTGCAGAACGATTCGAGCGGCATGTTCGCTGGATCGACAATACGCGAGCGGGCGCCCGTGATGCCGCTTGTTCCGCATCTGCGCCAGGTCCACAACGGACAGTACGCACTCCTAAAGATGAACGTAGAGGGGGCCGAGTACGAGGCCCTGGAGCACGTCCTTGCGGAGGACGCGGCGGGGATGTTCGACAACCTGCAAGTCCAGTTTCACACCTGCGCCCCTGATTGGGAGAAGAGGTACGCGGCGATTGCGGACGGCCTGTCGCGGACGCATGAGCTTACGTGGCGGACGCCGTTCGTCTGGGAGAACTGGTCAAAGAGGAAATCATGATGGACAACACAGACGACAAGAACACGGACGAGCCCTTGCAGTTTGAGCCGCTTCCCGGCCTCACGCTTCCTGTCCGAAAGGTTGTCCACAACACCTGCGGCGACTGCACCTACTTCAACCAAGTCGGCAAGGACATCCAGCAGGGCTCCTGCCACTTCCAGCCGCCGTCCGTGGCCTTCACGGATCGCGGACCCGTGAACGTGAGGCCAGGTATTCGCACGAACGAACTGGCCTGCCATCAGTTCAAGAGAAATGAATATACCACCGAAGCATCGTCCTGACCCTGACCTTCCGCTTTGGGTGAGCCTGCTCATCTTGGGGGCGGTTGGCATTGTGCTTTTGCTGTCCGCTGCGACGATTGCGAAGGGCGATGAGGCGAAGCCCGCTCACTACGCGGAGGTATGCCGCTTGGTAGGCAACAATGAGTCGAGGGATTCGGCCAAGTTCACCGTTGGAAGCCACTGGCGGATCACCTGCACAATGGCGAAGGCCGGTCCGCAACCGGATGTCGCCGTTTTCGTTGACCCCGAGGCTGGTCTTGAAAACGTGGAGGCCATCCACTCGACGGAGGACGGCACCTCTGTCGCCATCCTTCGCAACCCCGGCACGTTCCACCTAAGCGTCATCGGCTTCGATGCGGGGTGGACAGTTGTTGTCGAGGACCTACGCTCCAACCCATGAATACCGTAATCACGATTGCCAACGCCCTCTTTGAAATCGACCGCCTGCTCTGCGCCATCATCGCAACCGTCCTCTTGGGGGGCGTCGTCATCTTCGCCGTAGTGGGTTCTATTTTCCTGCGACCGAAGGCGAAGGGCAAGCTGACGGGAGAGGAGCGCGGGGCCAGGATCACGGACCTTGTGAACGAATACCGAAGGAACGACGCGGACCAAGGGCCGGGGTCAGCGGACAGGGCGTTTGCCAAGGTGAAGCACGAACACCCCGAGCTTTTCGAGAAGCCGTGAGCATGTCCGTCGCCAGCGACACGTTCGCAATTGCACGCCGCTACTCGGATACGTTCGTCGAGACAGGGACGCACAAGGGGCTCGGCCTCCTAGGAGCCACCTACGCCCGCTTCGAGCGCATGTTCACCTGCGAGATTTCGCGCACCTTCCAGAACGAGGCGGAGGCCAACATGGGCCATCAGTTCGGCAAGATCCGATACTACTTGGGCAGTTCGGAAAACCGCCTTCCGCAGATGCTTGACGATGCTGGCGACGTTGCGTGCGCGATCCTTCTGGACGCTCACGTTGTCCAAGGAGACCAAGAGTCAGAGGAGGCAGCGGCCCACGCCGGGAAAGCCTGCCCGCTTCGGGAGGAGCTGGCCGCGCTGGCTCTGGCCAAGCGCAGGGACCACTTGGTTATGATTGACGACATCGACCTATGCGGAACGTCGCATCTGGCGTGGATAGGGCTGGAGGAGGTAAAACGGAGGTTGCTCGACATCAACCCGGGCTACACGTTCAGGCTCTTGGGAGGCGTTCGACCGGCGATGCTGCTCATGGCGTGCCCGCCCCATTTCAATCCATGAAGTTCCAATCCCACAGCCAGGCCGGTCAGGATGAGTTCGTGCGCCGCGTCCTTGGCGAGAAGCCGGGGCAGTTCCTCGACATTGGCGCCGGTCACCCCATCGAGCTCTCCAACACCTACGCGCTCGAAACGTACCTAGGCTGGAGCGGCATCCTGATTGAGCAGGACCCGACAGCGGCCAACATGCACCGCGCCCAACGGAAGTCGCCGGTCATGCAGATAAACGCGCTCACGCAGGATTGGCGCACGCTTCCGATAAAGGACTTCGACTACGTTTCCTTGGACGTGGACTACATCAGCCACAAGGTGCTGCTGGACCTGCTCTGCGCTGGCATAACCGCCCGTGTCTGGACAATCGAGCACAACCTATGGAACTACCCGAACGGCGGTTCACCTGATTGGGTTGACCTGGCGCTCATGCAGGCGAAGGGATACGAGCTGATCGCCCAGAACGTGACGAGCGAGGGCCAACCGTTTGAAAACTGGTACGTGGACCCCAAGCGCGTGGACCATGCAAGCGCCTTTCAGTTTTCGGGCAGCGGACGCGACGGAAGGTCCATCGTCGGCTTATGACGCCCCTAGAAACCTACTTCGACTGCATCTTCCTTCTTAACCTCAAGCGGAGGACGGACCGCCTGGAGGAGTCCAAGGCCGTATTCACCCAGCTAGGCATCGACTTCGCCCGCATCCGCGTCTTTGAAGCCTACGACAAGCCCCTGAGCGACGGCGTACCGAACGGAAACAAGGGATGCACGGAAAGCCACCGAGCCCTTTACGACGTGATCGCGCACGAGCGCATCCCCCGGGCGCTGATCCTTGAGGACGATTTCGACATCGCCTATACGGACCCCTCGCGGCGCCAACGCTGCAACCCGCAGGCGCTTTTCGAGTCCTACGTTGGCGAACTGCCTACGCGATGGGACATGCTCTTCCTTGGGCGCCATTTCGCGGAGATGCCGCAGTACCGCCGCTCACCCCATGTCGTCCGCATCGGTCGGATGCTGACGACATCCAGCTACGGCATTACCCATGAGTTTGCCCGCAGGATAGCCCCGTACGTATCTGGCGTGGGGCCGATAGACACGCTCTTGGGACAGTTCCAGCGGGACAACGAGTGCTACTGCGTGGACCCGACGCTCTTCATCCAGCGCAAGTCAATGTCGGACCTTCGGGATAGGGTCGAGGACTACGTGAGCCCGATGCAGGATTTGAATCATTTGAAGGCCCTAGACGCCGGGACGGTCTATCCACCCCCACCCGCGCCGCCAAAAGCCCTTGGCGAGCCCTTATCGTCGCCGTTTAGGGCCACCTAGCCTTTCGCCTTGCCCGTTGGGGATGGGGTCGGTAGGTACGCAACCAACCGCTCATGGCTGACGAAGACCCAGAATTGGGCTACAAGATAACCGGCTCCGCCGACACAGGCCCTATTCGGGAGGCTGAGGGCGCGGTTCACGGGCTAAAGGGGACGCTCGGGGAGACGGCCACCGAACTTCGGCATCTGACCGGCTCCTCCCGCGAGGGGCAGGAAATCTTTCGCGGGCTTGGTGCTGCGGCAAAGGGGGGGGCGGCAGGTATAGGCGAGATGATACGCGGTCTTCGGTCCCTGGCTCTCGTTGCGACCCACGTGATAGGCGAAGGCCCGCTGGGGCTCCTCCTCATCGCCTTGGGGCTCATCGGCGGGGCGTTCGTCGCCATGAAGGGACACGCGGAGGGCGCGGCGGAGGGGACGGACAAGGCTGGGAAGGCGGCGGAGGAGGCGGCGAAGCGCATGGAGGCCATCAAGAAGGCCGTTGACGAATCGTTTAAGCCGCTGGACGAGGAAATTAAGAAGATCAACGAGCACTTCGCCGAACTGGAAAAGCGCATCAACGCCGCCAACGCCGCAGCGGAGCGGATGGAGAAGGCCGACAAGGATCTTACCGACAGCCAACTGGAACTTGCCAAGGCCCGCGAGATAGACGCGGCCGGGGGCGACGAAAAGAAGATCGCCTACATCGAGCGACGGTACGCCGCCGACAAGAAGGTTGCCGACGCACAGCGCGAGCTTAACCAAGTTGGCAATGAGGGGAATGAATTGCAGGTCAAGAAGGCCGCAGCGGACGAAAAGGCGGCGGAGCTTGCCGATGCCGCTGCCCAGGCGAACAACAAGGTCCAGGCTGCTCAGGAATCGCTCAACACAGCGACACGCGAAGGTAGCCGCGTAATAACGACCTTCGATGAAAAGGAGCGCGTCAAGGGACAGCTAACCCCCGAGGCTCAGAGGCAGCTCGACTATTCGATACAGGCAGGGAACCCACTGGACCCCGGAAATCTTGAGCACTTCAAGGGCGCCAGCCCAGAGGAGAAACAAGCCAGAGACGAAGCTTTTGCCCGCATAAGCGAAGCCCGCGAAACCCTGACCGACACGACCAAGAGCGCCCAGAAGGCCAACGATGAATACGCGAAGGCGACTGCTGCCGCAGACGAAGCGGCACTACAGGTCGAGCGCGAGCAACTGGTAACGCAAAAGGACACGCTTGCCGCCATCAACAAGCTGGCCGCTGCCGAGATCGAGCGCAGGGACGTGGACAAGGCCAAGGTCGATACTTCGGAAACCGCAGGCGACAAGGCGGAAGAGGCATCGGCCAAAGCGACCGACAAGGCGGACGCATCCGCAGAACGCGCCGAAAAGAAGGAGGCGGCGGCAGATACGAGAAACGCCAACAAGGAGGCCGCTGCGGAGGCCAAGGAGCACCATACCGAGCAACGCACCTACCTCGAATTAGCCCGCAAACAGGCGAAGGAAACCGCAGAACACCTTAAAAGCGTCAACGAGGCCATGGGCCAGGTCCACCACGCAGCACGCGAGGCCGGCAAGACCGCAGACAAGATCACGCGACAGGTCGTCAACAATTCCCTCGACACGTCGCCTTGAGCGCAACGGTTACAATCTGGACGATGCTGGTAAGCGGGGTCGGCTACAGCCCGCCAGTCGAGGCCCCGCTATCCGCCTTCGGCGTCATTTCTCCCCGCGTCACCTTCCGCTCACGCGACGATGACGAGTTCGTGTTTGAGCAGAAGGGAAGCGTCCTATCTGCAAACACCTTCGCCTACGGAAACAAGATCCAGATAAACAAGTACGTCAACGGGACGAAGACAATCTGGTTCATCGGAACTGTTTCAAAGATAACCGTGGTCGGGAACGCCCAATACGAGCTCGTCCGCTACGTCGTCAGCGGCCCGTGGTTCAAGCTAAAGACCACGATGTGGCAGGTGGCGTCCCAATGCTACCAAGCGAGCGTTAACGGAGCCCCGTGCATCCTGGCATCAACCAAGATGACCAAGGTGGTCCTCTTCCAAGACCCGATCACCGGCCTTTCGATCACGACAGGGACGCAGATTGCGAACGTAATCACGTACGCCCAGACCCTAGGCATCAGCATAGGCCCGGGTGTCGCGCCAGCCTTCGTCAACGTGCCCTTCGACGAGACCCGCGACCTAACGCTCGCCGCTGTCATTAACCGGTGCATGCAATGGACGCCGCAGGGCGTGACGTGGTTCACGTACACAAGCGGGACTCCGATCCTTAACGCGCAGGACAGGGGCTCGCTGTCCGCCGTATCGCTAGACCTCTCCCTTGAAAACCTCGTAACGGCCTTTGAACTTAACCCTCGCTTCGACCTTGTTCCAACCGGCGTCCGCTTCAATTACGTGGGAATCAGTTCCTGCAATGTCGAGGTCCCCAACGGATGCGTGGACCCATCGACCGGGATACTTAACACTGGCGTTGAAACCCTCTCCCAAGACCCTGTTACCGTCCAGACGATCACGCAGGACGTTGCCGGAATACCGGATTCGGCGCAGGGCCTTATCGGCACCATAGACTTGCAGCAGTTGACGGGGACCACCACCGAAAACGCACCCATTGGCCTTGCCTCCCAATACTACGCCTACCTGCAAACGATCCAGTATGACGGGACAGTGACGACGCATGAGCAGGAGTGCAGCGGGACGCTTCGCCCCGGCAACGTGCTTAATCTCCTTAATGGGCAAACCTCGTGGGCCACCATGAAGACAGTCATTCAAGAGGTGACGGAAAACCTCTACACGGGCGAGACAACGGCCAAGGTAGGCACGCCGCAGCACCTGGCGCCCCAGACCTTCGCGTACCTCATCAACCTGACGGCACGCAGGCCGCTGGTCGTTTCCGGACTTTCAGCCGTCAACACCCCGGGAGCATCGGGAAACAACTGCCCGCAGGGCATAAGCCCCGAGACTCAGAAGGTCCTAAACAAGCTGTCTGGTTCAGGTTCAGCCGCCGCCGTCGCCATCGGAAACGCCGGTCTCGGACGGGCGCTGCCCTCCTGCTCCCTCACGGTCTGCTCGGGCGGTCAGTCGAAGACGATCTCGGTGTACTGCTCAAACCCGAACCAGTAGCCCATGGCATCGCTCGGCGTCCTCCAAGTACCGAACCCGCAGGGGACGGCCTGCTGCGACTGCTCCGTCCAAAGCGGGTGCAGTTGCGGAGGTCCGCCCTGCTCCATGCAATGCCGTTCGATCACAGGCGCAGGCGGCACGGCAAGCTACTGCGGGTTTGCCGAATACGGAACCCCAAGCGTGCCGCCGATCTACTACTTGCAGCAGAATCTTTCCGGCGTCGCCAATACCCAATGCGGCGGTCCGTCCTGCTCACCAACCACTTGCAGCCAGTCCTGCACTTATGGCGGCGTCAACACCTACGACCCCAATACGTGCGCTCTCACGGAAAACGGCACCGTTACCATCGCGGGAACCTGCTCCACTACGTCAGGGCCAACCCCTCGCCTCGACGTTCTTTCCGCCGATCCGAGCAACATGGTGACAGGCGTCGGTCTCGCCATCCAAGACCAGTATCCGAACGGCTACACCCACAACCTCATCAGCCCCTCACCGGGAAACTGCGTGCTCTCTGGCTCTGGCTTCACGGGGTGCTTGGAGCCTGGGACCAACTGCGGCACGGCCACCCTAAGCAACCCGGACACGGCCCAAAACGCGATTAACCGTGCTATCGCTGGCCAATCCTACGGAGCCGCTGGCGACTGCTCGCTCGCCTACACCTTCGCAACGTTCCCGAACGCAGGCTCGCGGGTCTTCGCCTTCTCGCAGGCCGAGGTGCAGGTGTCCTTCGCAGGCGTCCCGGGTGGCAGCTATCAGGTAGTCGTAACGCTCATGGACCGCGCCGTTGGAACGTCAGGTCCATTGGTCCCCTACGGGCAAATCGAGATGACAGTCACCATGCCGCCGTCAGGAAATGCCGTCACGCCGTGGACGGCCATCCCGCTCGACCAAGGCTACGAGATCCACGCCACGGCCTGCACCGTCACGCCGCAATGAGCGAAGAGGCAAAAGTAACGAGCATCCGCATAGTCCGCTTCACCGAGCGCGAGAAGCTGAACCCGCCCAATCAGGTAGTCACGATAACGCTCAACACGCCGCCGCCCATTGGCCTCTACACCAAGGCAAAGCACCTACGCGCCGAGCTTACCAACTGGATTAAGAACGGAGCCAAGCTGGTCCCATCCGCAGTCCGCAAGGAACGCCAGGCCACCTGCGAGGAAGACGACGGAAGCGGCAAACCGTGCCCGATGTGGAACCCAGAGGGCAATTGGGGCCTAGGAGAGTGCCGCCACGGCTCCTGCGGATGCACCAAGGCCAAGGCCGCGCTCGCAACCAGCAAATGCCCTATGGGCAAGTGGAAACGCTAGGCAACGTCCGCAGGCATCCTGTGCAGCTCTGACAACAGGTAGCCGCTAAACCACTCGCGGTAGTTCGGCTTCGGCATGGGAAAGGAGTTGTTAGCCTTTCGGTAAACATGGTCCCGCAGCTCTGAAATGGTCATGCCGTTAAAGAAGTCGTTAGGCGTGAAGCCGTTCCCCTGCTTCGTGATCGCAAGGACCGCATGGCTCTTGTCCTTCTCCGTCCGCCCCCAATCCTTGCCCCTATAGTCCGCCTTCTTCATGCCCGGCCCCTGCCCGTGGCCCTCCTCGCTCTCCATGGCGAACATGCGCGGATCGTACCTGAACCCGTAGCCCTTCTTCCCCAAGTTGATCCCCGTGGGAACGTCCTCAAAGCTCAACCCCGCCGTCAGCGTCTCGACCCACCCATTGATGTCCAAGTACGCCTGCACCGGCCCCATCACGTACCCAAAGTGCCAGTCGCTCGGCGCGTTCAGGAACGGCTTGTCGAGCGCCTTGACCGCCCTCTCCCTAGCATCCTGCCCCGTGTCCACCCCTTGATCCGTGATATGCGCCGGTTCAAAGGAAACCACGTTCCCTCCCTCCACGACCAGCTTCCTCACCTTCCGATACCGCCCCAAGGTTATCATCTTCGGCGTCATCGTGGCCTGCACAGCCGCCGAGAACCACCCAGGCATCAGCACGCTCAAATCATCCACGAACGCCACCCACCCGTCATCGCAGAAGCAAAGACCCGTGTTCCTCGAATTGGCCACGTTGAACCAGTCCTCATGCGTCTGCCTCTGCTTCCCCTGCCAAGGCGTGCTCTTAGGCGCCACCCAATTGACGCTCTCCTGTGGTATCCCAGCAGCGTCCACCGCCCCAAAGACGTACGACCTCCTCTGCTCATGGTCCAGCCTCGTCCCGCCAAACGGGTTCGCCCAATAATCGACCACGATCACCTTCACCGCCGAAAAGTCCCCAGCCACCTCACGCGCCAAGGACGCCAGAAACCATTCGATCTTCGGGTCCACTCTTCCTGTGCAATAAACGACGTTCAGCATATCCTGCCACCTAACAGGCCAGCCTCCTTAACCTCAATCCCAAAGTGGGTAACAGTGGGTAAAGCGTGATTAACCTTGACACTCCATTTTCCCAAGGGACTAGATTTTCACAATGGGCAACGAACCAAACGGCACGAACGGCCATGCCAACGGTAATGGCGCAAGCAATGGCAAGCGCGTCCACCCGAAGCACGTACTAGCCCTACCCGAACCGGTAATGGGAGCACCCACCCACTACCGCGCCGAATACTGCGATGCGATCATTGCTTGGTTCAAGGGACCACGCACAGAACAAGTCATCAGACGCCAACGCACCATCCCGCAAAAGTCCGGTCCACCCGCAGAGGAGATCGAATGGCAAACCGTAGGCATAGGCGTTCCAACGATGGAAGGCTTTGCGTCCCATCTAGGTTACAACTCGCGTACCATAAGGGAGTGGGCCAAGAAATACCCCGACTTCACTCTGGCCTTCGCGCGCGCCCGCGATATGCAACGCGATTGGCTGGTTGAACTTGCGACACGAAACCTCATTTCAGCAGGCACGTTTTCCTACACGATGAGCAACATAAGCGACTGGAGGGCGGACCCGGCGCCACCGCTTAACCCTGACCGGAAGGCGGTCTTCTTCTTCGACCCCATGAAGGACTCGCGCTCGCTGCCACAGGAAGCGGCCCTACCGCGTGTGGCAAGCTGATCCCATAGACGAGATAGGCGAGGACGGGGAATCGCCCTTCATCGAGCGGATCGAGTTCCGTGGCGCCGGTCTCTACCCGGTCCAGTTTACGGCCATCTACGACCCTGCGCGATATTCCCTTATCGAGGCGACGACAAAGGCCGGGAAGACGGCTGGCTGCCTCGTATGGCTCATGGATCAAGCGGCCCACGGGAAGCCAGGATGGTGCTATTGGTGGGTGGCGCCCGTGTTCCCTGTGGCGACAGTGGCCTTTCGCAGGATGATAGCGGGGATGCCCCCCGGCATGTTCGAAAAGAACGAGAGCGAGCTGCGCGTGGACCTACCGAATGGCACGCATATCTTTTTCAAGTCGGGCGAGAAACCCGACAACCTCTACGGCGAGGATGTCCATGCGATCGTATTGGACGAGGCGAGCCGCATGCGCGAGGAATCCTTCATCGCCTGCCGAAGCACGGTCACGAAGACACGCGGGCGCATGCGGATCATCGGGAACGTCAAGGGGCGGAAGAATTGGTTCTACCGGATGTGCCGCAAGGCGGAGGCTGGCGAACCGAACCACGGCTACCACAAGATTACTTGGCGCGACGCCGTTGAGGCGAAGATCCTTGAGCAGGCCGAGATTGACGACGCCCGCCGCGTCCTCCCAGAGCAGGCGTTTAAGCAGCTCTACGAGGCCGATCCCGCAGACGACGAGGGCAATCCGTTCGGCATCGAGTACATAAGGGCCTGCCGCATCGAGAAACCGTCGCTAAACCCGGTTCATTCGTGGGGATGGGACCTGGCCCGAAAGGTGGACTGGACGGTCGGCATAGCCTTGGACCGTGGCGGGCAGATGGTAAGCATGGAGCGGTTTCAAATCCCATGGCGCGAGGTAAAGACCCGCATCGTCGCCGCCAGCCGTGGGCGACCGGCATTGGTCGATTCAACGGGCATTGGTGACGCGATCCTAGAGGACTTGCAGGCGTCTCCGGGTGGCAATTTCCAAGGCTATATCTTCACGCCAAAGACCAAGCAGGCCCTCATGGACCGCCTGGTTGTCGCCATCCAGCACAAGGAAGTTGGCTTGACAAGCGATGTCCTCATAAACGAGTTGGAGTCGTTTGAATACGAATATACGGCGCATGGCGTCCGGTACTCGGCGCCGGAAGGCATGCACGATGACTGCGTGTGCGCCCTTGCGCTTGCGGTCTTCGGCTTCGGCCCAAGGATGGGCGAGTTCAGGGCGCAGCGCGTTACTGCCTCCTCATCGGGTGGCATCGACGGCCCGCAGCAGGACGGCCCAGGCTCGAGGGACTATGACGACCGCGTACGCATCGGCGGAGGCTGGGAAAGCCGAACGGGGCTGATATGAGCGACCCTCGCCCACAGGAGATTTCCGCCTTTGTCGCCAAGCTGAAAGGCAGGGAGAAGCAGACCTACGCCCGGGAGGTCCGCGCCCACCTGATGGCGAACGCCTACAACGAGGGCTTCATGTCCAAGAACGCCGTCCCGTCCGTCCGCATGGTGGGCGATGTCCTGGGCATCTTCACGGCGAAGAAGGGCGGCAATACAGGAAAGAGCGCAGCCGGCACGCCTGTCCAGATCCCACCCACTCCTCCCTTTAGCCCGGAACAATGGATGTCTGCCGCCGCGATGGCCGCGTGGAACAAGTTCCCAGAGCGTGCCGCGTCCGTTGGCCTCAATCCAGCCCCCTACCCAACCGCATCCACCCAGATCGAGGGACAGGTGCCGCCCTCCGATCCGACGCATACGCAATCAGTCGTATCCGCCCAGCGGGTCATGCAGTACCTGCTTGCCCGCTTTAACCCGATACGCGGGCTAAACGCCGAACGCCTTGGCCAGTACATCGAGCAATGGATGCTCGGCTTCCTTCGCTGGCAGTCGCTTGCGTGGTCGCAGATAAAGGAGCGGGACAGCGACCTAAAGACCGTCATCCCGAAGCGCATCTTCGCCGTATCGCGCCTGGAGTGGGAAATCATCGCGGATGACGAGAGCACCGAGGCGAAGCAGCACAAGACGGCGCTGGAGTATTTCTACAAGAACCTGACCGTAACCGAGGCTCTTGACCAGAACACCCAAGGCGATGTCAACTTGCTCATCCGTCAGCAGATGGACGCCGTTGGCGGGAAGTACGCTGTCCATGAGATCGTGTGGCGACCCGACGTGGACGAGAACGGCGCCGCGACGCTTACCGCCCACTTCCGCTACATCCCGACGTGGTTCTTCGAGAACCGCACCGGGCAGCTTCGCTACCTGCCCTACGAGCTCGCGCTAGACGGCATACCGCTGGACGCGGGCGGTTGGATGATAACGGTGGGCGATGGGCTGATGATCGCGTCCTCGATCGCGTACATTTACAAGCAGCTTGGCCTTAGAAGCTGGGCCAACTTCGTGGACAAGTACGGCATGCCGTTCATCCAGGGAAAGACGAACGCAGCCTACGGGAGCACGGAGTGGCAGCAGATGCTGGACGCATTGGCTGGCATCCGCTCGGACGGGTCGGTGCTGACGAACCTGCAAGGCGAGCTCATCCCGCTAAAGGTCGATACGCACGGACAGCCGCCGCAGCAGGAGTTCTTAGACCGGATGAGCCGCGACATTTCCAAGATTTGGATGGGAGGCGACCTATCGACGCACAGCAGGAGCGGAAGCGGCGTTGGCGCCCTGCCGCAGCTTAACAACGAGGACGAGATGGCCGAGGCGGACGCCATCATGTGCGACAACGCCCTCGGGTTCTACGTGGACAGGTGGGTTGTGCGCTACCTATTCGGGTCCGCGAAGCCCAAGGCGCACTTCCGCATCATCCCACGCGAGGGCATCGACACCGAGAAGGAAATCGCCGTCATCGAGTTCCTCCTTTCAGTGGGCTGCCCGGTTTCGATCAGTTGGCTGCGGGACAAGTTCGGCGTGCCCGAGCCCGAGCCCACGGAGACATTGGCGACGCCGCCGGCGCAGCCGTCCCCCGGCGAGGCCGACATCGGCAAGGGCCTGGGCGCAAGCGGGTCTGCCCTCACGCTTGGGAACATCCAGCAGTCCGCCGCCTTTCGCCGCGCCGCGCTCCGTCGCTTGACGCGGGCGCAGGCCCGTGCGCTAAAGCCGATCGCGGACAAGGTGAACGAGCTTCGCGCAATCGAAAACGATGAGCAGCGCCATGCGGCGGCGCAGGATTTCATCAAAAAAGGCTTGCCAGCCATGCTAGGCCGCGTATCAGACGAATCAGGTGAGCTAGTTCAGCAACTCGAAGACCTCATAGGAACGTCCCTGGTCTCGGGAGCAGTTGAGGGAGCGGTTCACCGGTAAACTATTGCCGCAAAGATCATCGGGACGTGTGAGGTTGCTCGCCAACACAGGCGAGGACACGATCTTCGCTTTCGGTCTTCCCAATTCGGTAGAGACGACGGCGGACGAGCACGGCTGGACCACGATCCCCTTCGGGATGTGGCTTCACAACGAGGGCTACCAGCGCTTCGGCATGAAGGAGGCGGAGTCGATTGTGGACGCATTCAAGTCGGCCTGCGGTCGGCTCAAGCGTGCGATTGCGTCGGGCACGCCAATCTACAAGGGCCATCCGGACATCAAGAGCTTGGCGAACAAGTACCCGGACAAGACGGAGTACGGCCAAGTAAGCGACATGGAGGTCTCGGACAGGGGCCTTCGCATCCGCCAAGTGCTTTCCAACGCCGGTACGGCCATCGTGCAGAAGCTGGGACTGGACCGCATTTCCCCCGTCTGGTCCGTGGCCTCGACAGGCGAGACGCTTCACGGGCGCCCGATCTTCGCCCCTGTGGCCATCCAGTCAATCGGGCTCACGGATAAGCCCAACATCCCGAACCTCTCACTCTACAACTCAAAGGAAGACGAAACCATGAACAAAGAAGCCCTCATCAAACTCCTTGCCCTTGCCAACGAAGCGACCGACGAGCAGATCGTCTCCGCCATTGTGGAGCTCCAGAAGCGCCCCGAGGTGAAGGTGCTGGACAACGCGAAGGACGAGCTCGCGGTCGAGAAGGCCAAGGTCTTGACCCTGACAGCCGAGCGCGACGCCGAGAAGCGCCGTGCCGACGAGGGCGCGAAGGCCCTTGCGAACGAGAAGGCCGTCGTCACTAAGGGACTTATCGAGGAGGCCATCAAGACGGGCAAGATCGCCGCCGCCGACAAGCCGACATGGGAGCGCATCCTTGCGAACGACCTTGAGGCGGGCAGGAAGATCCTCGCCAACGTAAAGCCTGCCTTGAAGACCAAGGAGAGGGCCACGACCGAGGACCTGAACGAGGCCGACCGCCGCGCACGCCAGGCGTTCGCAAACGACGGCGGGGACGACCCGGGAGCGGACGGCAACGAGATGGCGAACGTCGGCGCCCGCATCCAGAAGTTGGTCCAGAACGAGAAGAAGATGATGGGCGACTGTGGACTCAAGGGCAACGCCCTCCACAACCGCGCCTACGCGAACGTGAAGAAGAACTTCCCGAAGCTATTCCAGCCGGTCGCCCACGGCGCCGCCGAAGCCTGAACCGCACCCCTTCCAACCAAACAACCTTTCAACCGCTAAACAGCATCCTCCCATGAAATTCAACCTTCCCCGCATCTGGGTTCCCAAGAAGTTCGGCGTCGTCTCGTTCACGCCGATTGATCCCGTCGCCATGCTCAAGCGCATGATCCGGGCCAACATGAACGCCATGGGGCTCGGCGCCAGGACGGCGCTCGCAAACGCCGGGGAAGGCTGGCACCTGAACGGCCTCTGGACGGGGTTCGCCGCTGACGCCCCGTACACGACCCGCTACCTGATGGTGCAGTTTGCACCGAGCGGCACGGCGCAGCCCGCCAACATCCCGTACACACTCCCGGCGTGGTCCCTCTTCCAGCAGTACCCGATTGCGAATGGCGGCATCCCGCTCGGCATCTGCGCTGACGAGCCCGGTTCGGGCCTGTCGGGCACCTTGGACATCAACCCGATCCCGTCCAACATCAATCTCCTCGGGTCCGCCTCCAAGTCGCTCATCGGAATCACGGACTCGGTTGTTTCCTACGGAAGCGTGCTGGTGCCCTCCGCGACGACCGCTGGCTACCTGCGCTCAAGCGCGGGCCTCCCCGCCGGTCTCTACCAGACCCCGGGCATCGCAATCAGCACCTCGGAAGGCAATGGAGCGCAGATCGAGTTCGACCCGCGCCCCGGCTTTATCGGCATCGACATCCTGACCTAACCCGGGAAACCCACCTCTCTCCAACATCAAACACAACATCCCATGAAGACCATTTCCAAAGGGGCAATCGCCCGCAACCGCGTCCTCGACAAGATGGCGAAAGCCTACGAGGACCTGAAGTCACGCGCCGCCCAGATGGCCAACGAGGTGGACGAGCTGGTGTCGCTGCCCGTCTTTGGGCAGGACGCCAAGCCCGGGCAGGTGTACGCCCTCTCCAACGAGGACGCAGGCATGCTGCCTCCCGCCAACGTCTCCGTCATGGGGAACGAGGAACGCTTTACGTCCGCGTACTACTCGGACCCGCTTACGGCCTACGCCGTTGGCTGGACCGACCCGGAGAACAACGAGGCGCTGACCGAGTTCATCGCCCCCCGCGTTCCGGTCGGCAGGCGCTTCGAGTACAAGAGCGCGGTCAACGTCGAGGCGTTCCTTTCGGAACTGAACGACGAGCGCGGCATCGGCTCTGACTTCAAGACGATCGAGTACAAGGGCTCGACCACCTCCGCGAAGACCAACAATCGCGGGCTCAAGTACCGCCTGGACCTTGACGAGGAGGGCGCCGGTATCCTGACCGAGGAGCTGATCGTCTCGCGCATCCTGCAAAGGTTGAAGCGGAACGAGTACCGCAGGGCGGTTGCGACGCTGCTCAATGCGTCAGCCGCCGCGAACACCAACGTCCTCTGGACGTACAACTCGGTCAGCAACCCGACCCCGCAGCCTGATGAGGACATCAGGACGCTGATCCAGACGACCCAGGTCACAAGCGGCGTGTTCCCGAACCGCCTCTTGATCGACCTCAAGTCCTGGAACATCAGGAAGAAGGCCTACGCGCAGCAGGCCCTGGCCGCTGGCGCCATCTACGGCTATAGCCGCACGGTGGACGACGTGGTTGCCGACCAGAGCGTCGAGGGCATGATGATCTCCAAGTCGCTCTACCAGAGCACGGAGTGGGTCACGCCCGCCAAGAGCTACGTGCTGCCGCAGAACTGCGTGGCCTTCTACGCGCAGGATAACCCGACCCGCGACGACCCGACGAACTTGAAGCGGTTCATCACTCCGGTCGCGGATGGCGACTACCGCGTCTACCGTCAGCCGTTCGGCGCAAAGTTTGTGGACATCACGGTCGAGTGCTACAGCCTGACCGTGCAGACGGCCACCATCGGCATCGGCCAGTTGACCATTTCCTAAACCAAACGGGCGGGCGCCGCAAACCGGCCCCGCCTACCAAACTGGAACGACCCAGACTCTATGATACCAACACTAGGACGGACGGTTCACTACGTGCTGCCGGACACGGCAAGGCACAAGGGACAGCATCGGGCTGCGAGGATCTCGCAGGTATGGACGGAAAAGGGGCAGGAGCCAACGGAGGAGACGCCGGTCGCCCTGGCCGTGGACCTTGACCCCCTGAACGATGAGTACGGGGAAATCCCGATCCTCATTGTCCGCAATTCGACGCAGGACCCGTACGGCAAGCAGATGGGTAGCTGGCACGAGCCCGAGCGGGCGAAGATCGTCGAGAAACCCGCCGCCAAGGCCAAGGAGCGCGTCCTTGAGCCCGCAACGGCCTGACCCATGCCCGACGCCTTTGTCCACCGTGCCGCCAATGTCCTCTGCAACGCCCCGCTGACGGCGAAGGGTCGCCAGCACATCGCGTCCAAGAACTTCGCGCTGCCGGGCGGACGGTATCCGATCGAGGACGCATCCCACGCCCGGAACGCGCTTGCCCGCGTCTCGCAGTTTGGGACGCCCGCCGAGAAGGACAAGGTCAAGGCAGCGGTCCACCGAAAGTACCCCGGCATAGGGTCTTAGAACCATGAGCGGCCTGTCACAGGTGCCATGGGTGGCCATAGCCCTGACGGACATCCAAAATGCCCGTCCCGGGGCTCTCGTCACGGGGTTTCAGGCGACGGCTCTTGCGAGCGGGCAGTCCGACCCGACGCTTTACATCATCCAGAAGGTGACTGCGGAGGTGCTGGGGGCTGTCGGCTACTCTGGACGGTACACGATGGACGCCAGTCAGGGCCAGAATGGGACCGTGGACCTATTGCCGCCCAACCTCTTTGACTTCGCGGTCGAGAAGTGCTGCCGGATGATGGAGAAGCGGTTGGCGATGCCTTGGACGCCTGACGAGGTGAAAGACGAGGACCGCTACCAGAAGACGCTGGTAGAGATACGCCTTGGCAAGTACCCGATCGACGCGACCAACAATCCGAGCGGCAGCAACATTTCGATCCAGCCGGGACAGGTTGCGCTCAACTGCGGGTATCACCGCCGCTTCCAGCCCTGGCAGCTAAACAACCTGTGATTGCCGAGCTACAGACCCCGCACCCGGCCACGGCAAGGACCGGCATCGTTGGCATACGCCTGCCGGGTCATGGGCGGACAGGAGGGACTGCGAAACTGCCGCACCAAAGGCCGCTTCCATACCCAGCCATTGAGGAGCTTCCTTCCTTCGTCACGCGGATTGACTCGTCCAAGCTGCAACCGGGCGCCCGCCACTACAACGGGTCGATCGCCCGTCTAGGTGGGCGGATCTTCATGGCGTACCGGTTTGAGAGCTATCATGCCGTGTCCTACGTCGGCATTTGCGAGATGGACGAGGATTGGAACGTCCTTCGGGACGAACTGCTGCAACCCACGATGCGGCGTCCGGACACGCATTTTGAGGACCCGCATATGGCGACAGTGGACGGGAAGCTGGTATGCCTTGTGTCGGACGTTGTGCGGGATTTCCCGGCCACTTGCCAGCAGCGCATCCTGCTATTGGACCCCGAAACCCTTGGCATCGAGCGCGAGGTTCCCTGCGGCCTTGGGAACGTGAACGGTTTCGAGAAGAACTGGACGCCGTTTGAGCTTCCGGAAGGCGGTCTGGGGGTCGTCTATAAGCAGGTGCCCCGTACGGTGGCCCGCGTTGCCGATTTGGCTGGCTTTACGGCCCCTGCGGTCCCGATGGTGCCCAACCTGCCCAAGTCTACCATTTCGGGCCGTACAGGGCCTCTGCGCGTGTCAAAGGGGCTGTACCTTGAGTTCGTGGGGGGCCACGTCCAGTTGCTCGGCAATGACCCCCAGAAGGCCAGGGGGACGCGGTATTGGGTGGGGGCGCTTTGTTTCGAGGCAAAGGAGCCCTATACGGTCGTCGGTTGGACGCCCGAGCCTATCGTCTGGGGCTCGGAAGCGTCGCCAACGATCCACAACCCGCTTGCCGAGGGCGGACACCCCATCTGCGTTATCCCGTTTGGGGCGATGCTGGACGGCAACGAGGTGCTGGTCTCATGCGGCGTAAATGACTCATACATCGCAATCTTGCGCTTTGGCATCGAGGAACTGATTGGAAAAATGGCCGGGAACGCCAAGTCGCTCTATTCCGCCGAGACCTTCCCGTGAACAGCCCCTTTCCAGCACCCATCCCTCTGACGCAGGCCCTTAACGCGAAGGCGGTTAAGGCAATACTGCCTACGGACATGGACTCGGCCATGCTGCGTACTCTGCCGCGTGCGGTACGCGAGCGGGCGGTTTTCTCGGCTGGCGTGCAGAATACCGATTTCCTGACGCGGACGGCGGAGGCGATTGACCGGATCGTCCTTGGCGACAGCAACCGGGCAAAGGAGCGTGCGATGCTGCGCGAGCTTGCGGACAGCCTTGGTGAGGACGCCTTGGCGAAGGACGCCAGGCTGAACCTGATCCTTGACATGCAGTCGGCGTTTTCGGGCAATTACGGCAACTGGATGGAAGGCCAACACCCGTCCGTCTTGGACATGTGGCCGTGCTCGGAACTGTACCGGGCGGAGGAGAGGAAGGAGCCGCGTGACTGGCCGGCGCGTTGGGAGGCGGCTGGCGGCGAGTTCTACCCGGGCGAGGCCGACTATCCGGAGGGACGCATGATCGCCCTCAAGAATGACCCCATCTGGGAGGAGATAAGCGCGTTCGGCCTTCCCTACGCCCCCTTTGACTACAATAGCGGCATGGACCTGCGCGACGTGGATTATGACGAGGCGGTCGAGCTTGGCGTCATCGAGGAGGGCTATCTGCCCACGCCTAGGCGGATGGGCCTAAACGACGGCTTGCAGGCGTCCTTGGGGCCGCTGGTCGCCAAGTTCGGTCTGGGCTTCATGGTGGGCGACATCCTTGGAAGCGTGGCCGAGCTGGGAAAGGACGGCATCCTGCACTTCGTAGGCCAATGATCGCCTTGGACATAAGCATCATCAGGGATGAGGTCTCGCCTGCGCTTCGGCGTCTTACGGACGCATTGCAGGATGAGCGGTTGCTTCCCGTGTTCGCTCGGTCGGTCGAGAACGCCATGCGGGACAACTTCGACCAGTTGGAGGAGACAAGGCCCAACAAGCTGGGTGGCAAGCGGGAGCACTACTATTCGGGCGCCCGCAAGCTGACAGAGTTCAAGATCGACGGGAATACCGCCTACGTCTTTACGACTCAGGTTGGCATGCGTTTGCGCTACTTTGGCGGCACGGTCGAGGCTGGGAAGAACATTTCGGCCTACAGCGGCCAGCCTACCAAGTACCTGACAATCCCGGCAAACGCGGAGGCGTACGGGCACGTTGCTGCGGACTTTGGGGACTTGGAGGTCCTCTGGGGGCGGAAGGGGCCGTACGCCTTGGGACGGGTCGAGCGGCGGACGATAGCACGGACGGACGGGACGTTTGGCGTCTCGAAGGCCCTTTCGACGGAGGTCATGTTCTGGCTTACGCCCTCGGTTAACATCCCTTCGGACGTTACCATGCTGCCCGAGACGGACAAGGTGGTCGAGGACATGACAGGGGATTTCAACCGGTACGTGGCAAAGGTGTGGCGCAGGCTTGGCTACGAGGGGGACAATTGAGCCATGGCCGAATCAATCCCCCCTCTCTCCCAACTGGAGCTCGACCAGTTGGACTTGTACGCCCGAATCCAGAATGACCCGTTTTTCGTGGCCGGGGTGCCTGTCCTCTTGGAACTAAAGGGGATAACCGAGCGGGACGTTGCGTTGAAGATTGGGACGGCGAACCAGTCCAATGGGCTGGTCGGGTCCGTCGTCATCGTCCTTATGCCGACCCTTCGCGGCATCGACCCGAACGCCCCTGGCCCCCGGTATGACGCCATCTTCCGCATCCAGATAATCGACTGGCCGGTCATGCGCCGCCAGCAGAACGGCGGGACTCAGAAGTCAGCGGACGAGGTTGCGGACCGGATAAGAGAGATCCTCCACCGGTTCACCATGGGGCGCGGGCAGACAATCTACTTTGACGGCATGGAGCCCGTGCAGGTGCCTGACGGCAAGGTAAGCTACGTGGCCAAGTTCAAGCGGACGACGGCGGACCAGCCTCCGCAGACCCCTGCGGCTGTGGGCATCTCGCCTTCAAGCGGCAGCGCGTCCCCCACAACGCCGTTGACGATAACGCTCACTTGTGCCACAGCGGGGGCAGCGATTTGGTACACGACGGATGGCAGTTACCCGGGAAGCAACCCGGTTGCCTGCCCTACGGCGACAAAGTACACCGGGCCATTTGTGCTCTCGCAAGGTGCGACCGTCCGCGCCGCCTCAGAAATAACTGGAGCGAACGTACAGCAAAGCATCGTAATATCGTCAGTCACCTACCAGCAGGGCGATTTCTCGCCCGCGGACTTTGGCGGCGACTTTTCCTTAACATGAGAACACTCAACAAGTATCTGGTAGGGCTCGCCCTTTGCGCGTTGGCGGCGGTCAGGCTTCGCGCCCAGACGGCGAACACGCGGACGGCGCTGTACGCGGAAATCAACTCGTCACTGGCGAGCGGGCAGTCGGGTGGCATCACGGCGGCGCAGCTTCGCGGGGTGTTCAATGACGTGGTTGCGTCGGCGTTCAACCAGTTGAGCGATACAAGTCTAACGATTGGGACGCCTGGGTTTTCGGACACGGGCGTAGCGCAGCAATGGACGGGCTCGGTCTCCGGTTACTACCAATTCCTTCTGCAAAACACGTCCAGCGCGGCAACGGCGTCTGCGGACTACATCGTCAACAACAACCTCGGGACGGCGACGACGTACTACGGCGACTTCGGCATCAACTCATCGACGTTTTCTGGGAGCGGATCATTCTCGCTAGCCAACGCCACGTATCTGTACGGGGCCAACGGCGACTTGGTTCTAGGCACGCTGACCTCGGGGGCAGGTGCGGGCAACACGATTCACTTCGTGATCGCCAACGGATCGTCCGACACGGCGACGATCACAAGCTCTGGGCTCAACATCGGCTCAAGCAATCGCGGGTCGAACGCGACCACGTTTGCGGGCGGCTCAAGCGTGGCGGACAACGGAAGCGGACAGGTCACGGTAGCGGCGGCTGGCACTAATCAGAATGTCGCCATCAACCCGAGCGGCACAGGTCACATCGTTAACGGGTCCACGCCGCTCGCGCCGTATCAGGATGTCGCTGTTGGCATCTTTCAGGCCCTTGGATCAAGCATCAAAGCGGAGGTGATGGGGTTTAATCTGGCGCAATGTCCCAGCAATAACGTGAGTCCCTCTAGCGGGAGCGTATATTTTGAAGCAATCTACATTCCTTATGCACAAACCATTACCGGAGTGGAGTGGTATCAAGGCACGAACGGAAACTATACGGCAAATAATTACAATGGGTGGGGTCTTTACAGCTTTTCTGGAGGCACAGCCACACTCGTTGCCTCTACTACCAACAACGGAAGCATTTTCCAGAGCGGCACTGGAGTAATGACGGCCGCATTTAGTTCAACCTATGCCGCATCAGCAGGTGTCTATTACGTAGCCCCGCTGTATTCAGAAAGCGCTGTAACGCAGGCCCCACTCTTTGTTGGAAACAATAGCTTAGGCGGCAATGGAAGCACGGGGGTTTCGACAGGCCCTTACCTTGGCAGACTAGCTGGACAAACCGCGCTGCCTTCACCGCAAACCATGTCATCTACGATCGCTTCCGGGTCTTTCGTCTGGGCTGCCCTCTACTGACCGCCCTCAACCCTCGCGCCACTCCCACCTTCCCCGCATCTAACCAAAAGGACAAACACCCATGCCCGGCCAATCCGTAGCACAAATAATCGGCGGTCCCTGCCTAATCACGTATCGAGGCGCATCCTTCCGCTCAAAGGGCGACGTGCGGATGAACATGGCCCTCGCCACCTTCCCCATTGAAACGTCGCTCCTAGGGCAGGTTGACGTGCGCGTCCGCGAGCATCCGCTTATCCTCTCCTTCGTACCTGACGGCGAGTGGTCGAATCTCGGCATCCTATGGCCCTACGGCGCCTTCAATTTCGGCCAGTACATCACGCCGCAAATCCCGTTCGGCACGATCACGTCCAGCCAAGTGAACGTGGGGTCAACCGCGCAGCTCCTGTCCGGTGACGCCTTCATTGTCCAAGTGCAGGGCGTGGGCTCCGTCCCGACCGGCCTTGTCGCAGGAACGACCTACTACCTGCACGTCATCAGCGCGACCAACATTTCCGTCCACACGACCTACGCGAACGCAGTCGCTGGCGTGAACCCCATCGCTATCTCTGGCGGCACAAACGCCGTTGGCGTCGTCAACAACCCGCTTACGATCCAGACCTTGGACGGCTTCCTCTGGACCTTCTTCAACGCCGCCGTATCCAAGATGCCGAACATGACGCTCTCGACCGTCAAGACGGCGGTGGGCGGCATCGAGTTCAACTGCTACCTTGCTGACGGCCAGGATTGGAGCGGAACGTCGGCCCTCTACAGCTACGCCGCGAACCCGTGGCCGGGCGACAACACCTTCAACCCGGCCAACATCCTTACGGGGGAAATCTCCGCCGTATGGCGCGGAATGTCGGCCCCGTGGGCCAACTTCGACACGAAGGAAGGCTGGACCGTGGACTTCGCTATGGACCTGACCCGTCAGGAAGTGGACAACGTGGGCTTGGTGACGCACAGGTTCTCCAACCTGATCGTGACCGCCAAGGCGACGCCGATCGGCGTCCAGCCGTCCGACGTTGCGAACGCCCTAAAGCTGCAAGGTTCAGGCTCCGCACGCGGCATGTCGCTTGGCGCCATCGGCGCGGACCTCCTCCTTTCCGCCGTCGCCGCCAACTTGGGCGTCAAGCTGACGCAGGCCGCGCTCATCGGCGGTCCCGCTATCTACAGCAACAAGCTGGACCGCATTGGCGAGCTCACTTGGGAGGCAACCCGCTCCTTCGGTTCATCCGGAGCCAACCCGCTCTTTACCGTCAGCGCCGCAAGCGTCACCTGATCGCCATCAGGCCCTCCATGGATGCAAGTCCTATTCGAGACCACCTATCTGGCCCCCGGGCAGGCGCAGTCCGCTGCGGACATCGCGCTCAACGGGGAGCAGATTGTGGACGAGGCGGCGTTCTTTCGCGCCGCAACGAAGACATTCTATCCACGCGGCAACCTGGAGGTGGAGTTCGACTTCACGGTCTGGTACGTGTACGCGACGACGGTGGCGGCGGAAGTGGCGCTCCTCACCTTCCCGGGGTCGGTACCCATGACGAACGCGGACAACGGCGTCCTCCAATGCAACTGCGGGGCGGAGAATCCCGCGACGGCTGTCATCTGCTACATGTCGGGGGCGGTCCTAAAGAAGATCTCGCTCAAGCAGGTGGGCGTCTCAATCGGGGTGCGGTACTCATTCGTTGGGCCAGGGTTCACAACCAACGCCCCTGTGACCGGGTTGCCGACGTTCCCTAACGCAAACGAGATAACCCAAGTGTTCCGCCGTGGAAAAATCGCAATATCAATGGGGGCAACCACGGTTGCCGTCACGTTCTCATCCGCCCTTCCAGGGAACCCGGGGTGCGACCCAGAGTGCTACGTTTCCGCCCCAACAGGCTCGGAGGGATTTGACGCATGGGCTCTGACGGACACGGTAACGACCGTTGGCTTCACGGCGCAGCTTGCGGCCCCATGCCCGGGGACCGGTTACTTCCTTAACTACGTCGTATTCATGTAACATGAGAGCCCTCCGCTTCCTAGTCCCCTTCCTCCTTGCCGTTGGCCTACGCGCCCAGACGGTCCTGCAAAATAACGTCAACATCGCAGGGACGGAAAGCATCCTAAGCGGCGGCAACCTGTCCTTCCTGTCTGGTTCGACCGTCACCTTCGGGATTTCAGGGACCACAAACAGCCTCCTCTACATCACGAATAGCGGCGGCAACGTAGGGACGGTGGGCTTGGGCTCTGGCCTTTCCATATCGGGAGGCAACTTGGTTGCGGCATCCTCGACATCCCACAATCCAACGGCCTCGGTAGGGCCTACGGCGGTCAACGGGTCGGCCTCGACCTTTATGACGAGCGACAGCGCCCCTGCAATCAACCTGGCGGGGCAGTACAACTGGACCGCGCTCCACACCTTCACCTATCCCGCCGTGGCCACATCGGGCAAGGAATACGGCGTGGAGGTTACGCCGACGCTTAACCAGAGGAACGCGGCGGCGTTCTCGATGATCTACGGCAACGAGACGGTGACGCAGGCCGGGACCGGAACTCAGGACTTGGAGGAACTGGCGGTAGGCGGGACTGACAAGTGGCAGGTCAATTCGACCGGCACCGTCACAACCGGTATCTGGAACGGGACCACGATCGTAAGCGGCTACGGCGGCACCGGACAATCCACGTTCGCCATCGGGTCCGTGCTGGAGGCGTCGAGCGCTAACACATGGACGGCGTTGGCCCCAGGCTTGGTCAACTACGTCCTCACCTCGGGCGGAACCGGCGTCGTCACGTCATACCAGTCGATTTCAACCGTCCTATCGAGCCTTGGGACCGTGGCGCAGGGCGACCTGCTCTACTATAACGGCACTTCGTGGGTGTTCCTTGCGCCCGGGACAAGCGGACAGGTCCTTTCGACGACGGGAGCCGGATCAAACCCTGCGTGGATCAACAACTCGACCCCTCCCGGGTCCACGACGGCCCACGATGTCGTCAGCTACTCGAATACGGCTGGAGCCCTTGAGGACACGGGCTACATGAACTTCAACACGTCCAACGTGGCCACGGTTTCAACCACGTCCTCAAACGCCAACGGGTCTTTGTACGTGAACAATGCCGTCAGCGGGGCAGGCAACAACATCGTCGCCTCCTTCCTTGGCACCGGGACAACGGGTGGCGGCGGTGCTGGCCTGCTGCTAGGCGTGCAGCAGGCGTCAAACAACTTGGGCGAACTTGAGTTCGTCTATTCGTCCAACGGGTCAACGAGCAACGAGCTCGCCGTTTCCTTCTACGGCACGGCCAACCGCCTGACGCTGACCGCCGCCGGTGCCTTCTCGCTTCCAACCCTCAGCACGGCTGGGGCGATCATCAACAATTCATCGGGCACCCTCGCCACAACCGCCGACTTCTACACGGCCTACCTGACGGGAACGGCCTACACGATGACGGGCTCTGCGGCGGCAATCACCGGGGGAACGACAAGCCCGAGCGTGACGCTTACGCACGCCGGCACGTACCTGCTTCGCGGAGGCGTGGTTTCCGAGTACGTGGGCGCCACCTACGCCGCGAACCAGACGGCCACCTACACCTTCTACCGGACGAACAACACGGCGGCAGCGGTGGGCAATTCAACCGTGGTCGAGCTCCGCGTCCTTACCACCCTGACCGATAACGCAGGAACTCCCTCCATACCGGAATACCTCTACACGGCCACGGCTGGCGACATCATCACGATTTACGGAAACGTGTCAGCCACACCCAGCGCAGGGAGCGTGACCGTGAACCCTGGAACTTGGATATGCGCTGAAAGGAAATACTAGCCCATGAACCATATCTCCCGCTTCAAGATCGTGTACGTGCAAATCATCGTCGCCTTGGCATCGTCGATCGGCGGCGAACTGGTTGGCATGAAGGACTTGACCAAGGCAGAACTGGCGGACCTGACTTGGATTGCATGGACTCTCTGTTTGTGCAACATACTGGCCAACTTGGGCAATACGATCATCGCGCTTTTCAACCCTCCGCCCCCAGCCAAGAACTCTACGACAACCACCTCAACATCGAGTCCCACAAGCTCAGAAATAAAGACAACCACCTCCGCATGAAAACAAAACTCGTCTATATCCTCGCCGTGGCCGCTGGCCTCGTGCTGTCAGCCTGCAATACCGCCCAAGTCGAAGCCTCCGCCGCCTACGTGGGCGCCGAGGTCGCAACGACCGCCATCATCAGCAAGAACCCGTCCCTGATCCCCGTGGCTCAGGCAATCGTGACGGACTGGACTGCCTTCCAGGGCGGCAAGCTGACCGCTACACAGGAAGCCGGTCTCTTGCAGCAGATCGTGACCGCCACCAAGGGGAGCGTGACGCCCACCGAGGCGGCGCTTCTGGACGGCGCGGTCCAGCAGATCCTTGCGAACCAGAACGCCACGGCGCCGACGCCTCTACAGGGTGCGGCTGGTGCGATTATTCAGACAGTTGTGAACGGCATCCAGCGGGCCATTACCGTCGCCCAGACGCCGCCGTCATCGTAACCCGTGCCGGTCCCGGCCATAGACATACTGGCGGCGAAGCTCGGGGAAACTTGTTACCTCCCCGCGTTTCTGCACAACCCGCTGGATGTCGAGCCAGCGGTCAAGGCCCTTGGCCGGGACTTGGTTGACCTCATCATGGGGACGGATGCTGGCCTAGGCATCGTCCCTTTTGGGTTCATAACGGACGGTCCTGACGGCAAGATTGCGACCGTCCGCGGCACGCAACTGCCGATGGGTAGCCTCGAGGAATGGTGGGAGGACTTCAAATGCCTGCTGGAGCCGTGTCCGCTGGCCGTGGGGGCTCGATGGGAGCGTGGGTTCGGACAGGTCTCCCAGAGCCTCTACGTGGGCACAGGAAAGCCCTTGGCGCCCTACATGGTGGACAACGGCATCGAGATCATCGAGGGGCACAGCCTCGGCGGTCCAGTGGCCACCAACATAGGCGCGGAGGCCGGCGTGGACTTGGCGGTCCTGATCGAATCCCCCAACCCGGGTGACCTGGCCTTCTGCGCGTGGGCCAACAGCCGTATCCGGACCATCCGCTCCTACTGGAACCCGAGGGACCGCATCGGACAGGTGCCGCTCGACATCCACCTGCTTCCGCCGCTGCTGGTCGAGGACTTCGTGCCTGTGTCGCCCAAGATCGACTTGCACCCAACGGCGACCGTACCGCCAGTGGCGGACAGCCTATGGGAGAACCACAACCTGACCAACTGTCGCCGCATGATGGAGGCGGCTGCGTAGGAAACACCCCATGGGCGAACCGAACAAAAGCGGGTCTATGGATGGATGTACGCCAACCGCCTTGCTACGCCCTTTTACGTAAAAGACTACGTTGATATGCCTGATCGCCAAAAACAGGGTGAGGACGTGCGAGGGTACGACCCCAACTCGATGGATGCCAGTTTCGCCCGGTTGTTCCAGCGCATGGACAATCAGGATGCGACTCTATTGCGTATCGAGGATAAGATGGAGGGACACGGCAAGAAGCTGGAAAAGCTGGAGAGCGAGAGGAAGTTCCATTGGGGCTTGTCGGCCTCGGGCTTCATCGCCGCCGTGCATCATACGATCCTGACGCTTACCGGGAAGTAGGCTTGTGGTTAAAGGGATCGCCGCCCCGCGTCGGGCTCCTGTTCCAGCTCTCCTTCCGGTTTTTCCCTGACGGACCCTTCCGGCATGCGGTGCGGAGCGGCGAAAGTGGTTTGCGTGGGCGAAGGCATCAGCGTCCGTAATACGCGTTCTCTACGCGGATGGCGTAGGCAATGACCTTGGGCGGTTCCCAGCGCTGTAGGATGACGCGACTGCGTCCGCCGTTCCAGGCCAACGCCATGTTATAGACGGACGGTTGCAGATGCTCCTGCAAGAGGCCGTTGCGTATGGAGACGAGACGCGCCCTTGCGACGGCTGCGGCGACTGGCGGGTTTAGGGCCATTGCCCACGGCAGGTCGGTCGTTTCCTTCCACGCGGCCTCGGTAAGCTGGTAGGCGGAGCGTTCCTGATGCTTGCCTATGGCGGATGGGTTGGAGCCGGTTTCGACTTGGGCGATGGCGGAAAGCAGGCGGTCGAGGTCTGGGGTTTCGACCGGGAGGGCGGCGGGGCTGACGATGGCTGAAGGGGTCATGCTATCCTTTCCAGCCGCTCAAGTATCTTGAACTCATGGAGGGCAAAGGGGGTGAGGACCTTCCGCTACGAGAGGCAGGGGCGTGGTAAGAGGAAATGCTCATAATACGCTACTTCTTTCTATTGTCCCTGATAGCCTTGAACGCTACCGCACAAATGCCTACCACCGACACAAAAACAATTAGCACGCAGACCGTATCAAGCTCTGGTAAACCGATCCAGTTGCTGATTGCCGACAAAGACGCTGCATCGGCAAAGGCTAAGTGTAACGTCCGGGTGCTCACAGCAGCTCCAGTTGAACGCCGTCCCTAACGACGCGACCGGCGACGCGGTAGTACCACAGGCCGCGAGAGTGATGTTTGCGCTCCACGACGAACTCCCCGAACTTGGCCTTACGCATGTCTCTAATGCGAGCCGAGACGCTGGCCTCCGGGTAGCCTAGGGCCTTGGATACCGCGGCCAAGGTGCGCCAGCGTCCGTCTAGCATCAAGTCGCGCACGCGGTCCAGTTGGGCGGAGAGGCGAGGGTTGTCCTCTGGGGCGATGGTCTCGCCGTCGAAGGTGGGGGCGGGGGCGGAGGCGTTGTTCATGGTTGTACGTGTTGGATGTCCCAAGAGCCGTGTTTGGCCTTGGTGACGAGATAGAAGGTGATCCACGTGTAGGCGCGGGCGGCTACCTTGATCTTGACGGCGGCGTCGTCGCGCATAAAGCCCTTTGTTTCGTAGGCACTTACGCGCCATTCGTTCGTCACAACGAAGTCAGGGGTGTACCGCACGCCATTGCCTAGGCGAAGGGTAACGTCCTGAACGTAGATCCTAGCCCCTGTGTCCTGACGCTGCAAATACCCTAGGAAGGCCCGCTCGGTCTTGTTGAGGCCGTCGCCCTGCTTCTGGCGGATGCGGGCCTTGGCGGGCTGTTTGCGTGGCAGCGCGGGGGCGTCTGCGCCCGGGCGTGGGGCGTCAGCCAACCGCCGTACCGCCTGCGCCTCGATCTGCTCGCGGTACCGCCTAGGCAAAAGCATCGGGTCGATTCCGGGCGTCATGGGCTATCCTTTTCCTTCGCCATTTCGCCCGCCAGGTACCGCTTGGCAACGTGGTCCAACTCACCCCACGGCCTGTAGAGGGCGTCCGGGCGCGTGCGCCTGAACCAGTCCGCGAAGCCTGCGGGCTCGGGGAGCGACGGTGCAGGCCGCTTGTCGTTTGCGACGGGGGCCATGTTCGGCCTCTCCCACGCGGACGGATCGTCCAGCCAGCGTTCCTGATTGAACCACGTAGCGGGGTTGGGGACGAAGGCGCGGTCCTCGTGGCGGTAGCGGGCGACCACGGAGGCGTACGTGCTGACGCGCTCGCGCAGGCGGTCGGCGGACGCCTTTGCGAGGGCCTTCGCAATGGCCTGCAAGGCGTCCTTCCTGCCTACCTTCTTGGGGTAGAGCAGGTAGATGGCCTCGGCGTCGGTCGAGGGGGCCTTGGCCTGCGACGGACGCTTGGGGGCGTGGAAGTCGGTCCACGCCTTGTGCGCCCTCTCCATCTGCTCGATCCAGTTCTTGCGGTCGAGGATGGTGCCGTGAGGAAGCGTCTTTCGGTATTCAGCGAAGTACTCGAAGGCGAACACGGCGAAGGGCTTGTTGAGGTCGATAGCCATTGTCAGGGTCTGTGTCTGTGTTCGCTCGTCGTTGCCTCGCTCACGCCGTAGGTTTCAGCGGCCTTCGGCCAGAGGGGAGGCCCAAGAGAAAAAGTTTCAAAAAAGAGAAGCCCCTAGAGCGGCAGGACATGGGCGGAAGGCGAGGTTTATTTGAGGGGCGGTTTATAACGGGCTAGGATTCAATAAGCTGCCCCACTAATTTACCCATTGACACGTTTCCGGTTTTTGCCCGTTTGCGTAGGCGTTCGATCTGACGCGGATGCAGGCGGAACTTGACCGCCACTTTGCGATCCTCCTCGGGTATGGGGGGCCGTCCGACGCCCCGCCTTGCCGCTTTCTTTTCGCTAGGTGCCATTTCGTTTCGTGGGTTGAGGGGTTGGTGGTGCCTGGCATCGTCCTACGCCCTTGGCGGGCGGTTGGCGTCTGCGTTGGCCTGCGCCTCGCGGTAGGGCGGGGGGAACGGTTCCAGCGGTTGATCGGACCGGATGTAAAGCGGGTGCTTCGGGTGGCCGTCCTTCGTGAGCCCGAGACTGACGACGTTGTATCTATTCAGGCTACGAATCAGGCGGATCACGGTGAGGTCGCGGCTGAGGAACCCGCCGTGCGTGCCCCACGCCAGAACAATGTACTTCGCCAGCGCGAGGCAACGCGCCAAGTGGGCGTCAGTATCCGCACCGACCGGATCGTGTGAGGCCCGCATAGCCTTCGGTTCAGTGGCGCGGAAGGCGAATAGGTTCAACATGCACAGAGCGCCCACACCTTCACGCTTGGCGAACCCGATGCAGCGGCGAATGGTGGGATCGTCCGCGTGTTCATCAGCAGTCGATGGATTCAAGCCGATGAAGGCCAGATAGCCGTCCTCATCAGGGTTTCCCCAACAGCGCCATAAGGCATAGCGGTAGACCCTGTCTTCCGAAAGGATGGTGCGAGTGTCGATGCTCACGTCTTCCCGCCCTCCGTCTTGCCCGTCGCCGCGTCGGAACGGAGGGCGGATGGAACTGGCATCCAGCCGGTAGGGGTGTACCCAATGCTGCAATTTTCGAGCCCATCCCACCAGCAGCCTTCAAACTTGTTCCACCAGCCAACAAACGACTTGACCGGATCATAGTTCGGAACATTCAGGATGATTTCGGTGCCATCCTTCGGTGCTGTCTGCATCGTCTGCCATTTCGGCTCCCCGTCCTGTTCCAGCGCGGCCACCCGTGCGCGGAGGCGGTCAACCTCGGCGCAGGCTTCCGTCAGCATCTCGTTTTGGTGTCGCTGACCGTTGGGTGCCTTGGCGTTTAGTTCGTGTAGGTAGGTGCTCATGCTAGGGCGTGCGGGTTGGCGGGGTTAAGGTTGGAAAATAGGCCGTGCTCGCAGTTCCTCATCCACAGGACCTCTGTGCGCTCGCGGGCCATGTCGCAGAAAGGTCCGGTTTTTTCGATCCGGTCCCATCCCTCGTATATCTCGGAGTAAAGCGGGCAATCATAGCCGCTGACGACAACCGATGCCTTAACCTTGCTGAGGACCTCCGCGAGTTCTCGGTGGTCGTCTGATGTCATCTCGTGCCGGTAATCCGCGCCAGCATCCCGCGTTTCTGCGGCATAGGGAGGATCCGCATAAATCAAAGCCCCCTCCATATCGCATTGAGCAATCACGTCCAAAGCCGGACGGTTCTCGATCACTACCCCGCGCAGCCTCTCTATGAGGAATGTGAAACAGTCAGGGTAATTGATCCAGTCATGCGCTGGCGTCGTTCCTGACCGTTCTGAGCGAGCACGAAATCCGGTTGAGGTCTTGTTGTGGCTGTTCGATCCAAAGCCCATAAAGGATTTGATAACCGTCCTGCGAGCCTGCTCCATGGGGTCCGGCGAAGGTAGTCTGGATTCAACAAACTCCTCTCGCGCAAATGGGGTCAACCGAAGGCGCTCGCGGAGCTCGGGCCCTTGGTCCCTTGCAACCCGGAAAAGGTTCACAACTTCCTCATCCAGGTCATTGTAGATTTCGGAAAACGAACGTTCCTTGCGGATAAGCACGGATGCGGCCCCGCCAAACGGCTCAATATAGCGACGGTGCGGCGGAAACTGAGCGATGATCCACGGCGCGAGCAACCACTTGCCGCCATGCCACCTGAGAATCGGTCTGCTCGGCTCGCTCATGTGCATTTCGGCTGCGTGTGCGCGGGGCGCAGGGCGGTTGGGAGCGGCATCCATCCGTCAACCTTGTCTGCGAACGTCCAGAACGTGTCGCATTGCTGGCAGGATTCTTCGCACCAACCTGTCCAGCA